>ERZ1026854.1759-NODE-1759-length-13157-cov-6.953061_pt1 | contig 13157 bp, 8 predicted proteins | sample MGYA00380157_ERZ1026854 | MGnify/ENA primary metagenome ERZ1026854 (study PRJEB33269, sample SAMEA4719793) | human gut metagenome | biome: human-associated habitat; feature: organic feature; material: feces | place: Cameroon | collected 2013-10 ...
GTATTCCTCGGCGAATGCCTCTCAGGGAATTACGCTGACGCGTGGAAATCGGATTATCTTAGCGAGAACCTGAGGAACCGCGTCTCTTTATCAACGGTTAGTTAAATCATTTGGGTAAATGACTAAGGTAGAGATTACAACCATGGCTATCAAATAAACAGGTGCTTTTTAACAAATCGTCACAGCAATCAATTATCCATATATCTTTTATTTCTGTTCAGCAATTCGTATCTTATGTCGTCGCAGGGGAGATCGTTCGATATCTTCGATCAGAAGATATACCCGCTGGAGCGGATACTTGTAGAAAAGCGGATGCCGGTATTGTTCATCGGGGCAGGCATCTCCAACAGATATGCAGGCGCATGCACCTGGACGAATCTTCTCGAATCAATCGCTGCCAAGATCGGAATAGACCGTTTCCAATTGAATGGGATAAAGAAGAGTCTGGAATCCGAACATCCAGACGCCAATATCTATCCGTATCTGGCTTCAAAGCTGTCCTCGATGATGATGGATCGGATAGGTTCGAAACAGTTGGTCCATGACGATTTCTTCGATATGTCTGATGACGAGTGGGAGATGATGGAGCATTGCGATCCGTTCAAGGTTCTGATATGCTCCATGTTGAAGACCAATCATCTTACAGATGATGAGTCCAAGTTGAGGGAGCTCGAATCGTTCAGGAAATTGTCAGATAAGGTTCCGGCCATCATAACCACGAATTACTATGATTTCCTCGAGACGGAGGTCTTCACGGATTTCAAAACGCTCGTATATCCGGATGACTGCTACTTCTCTGGTTCTGATGGGTATGGCGAGATCCTGAAGATCCACGGCACGATAGATATTCCCGATTCCATCGTCATAACAGCGGAGGATTACTCCAAACTCAACAGTAACTCGAAGATCATCCTTTCGAGATTGACATACCTCATGTGCTATCATCCGATTATATTCATACTCAGTGATGGAGAGATCCATGGATTTATCTACGATCTCGTTTCATCATTGAAGCAGACAGATATCGACCGGATCAAGAATCGTCTGATTCTTGTTTCCGTTACCGAATTCTTGTCCAAATCGTTCTGGAATCCGAAAGCCATTGAGTTCGATGGCAAACGCATCGAGGTGATGAATCTGGAGGTGCCGACACTCGAGGTTCTTTTCAATTATCTCGATAGGATCACACCCGTGGCAACGCCTCAGGAGATTAGAAGGTACAAAACGATGATCAGGAACATCGTTTTGAGTACCGACCCACTATTCCAGGATCGTTGCTGAGACAGTCGATAATCTGGACATCTATCTGGTGTTCTTTCTTTCCTAAGTCTGGGATTCTATAGAACTTATCTGGGAGAGCATCAAGCGTGTGGTATCGAAGCTCTTGCAACAGGGATGCAGTGGTCGAAGAACTGGAGTCCAGGTTCATCCAAGGGGCCTCGAAGTCCACGTACATATGTAATTGGAGGTCTATTTTTTAGACCGAGTTATTATAAAAAGTTAGGTAAGGAACTACTCAGAAGTCCTAAACGATACCGTGACAAACATCATCCTGAATGCCTGAAAGCACATTCTGATCGTATCACCGTCTCGGATGATCAGCAGAGGATAGCTTAAACTGGCCGACACCCCCTAGTTAGTGAGCCTGCCCTGGTTGATTCGTCATCCGAACCACCTGTCCTGATTCGGTCAAAGGGCCTCCAGCAACCAATGAATATCATTCTCCCCTCTTATCATCAAAGACGGGAGAAGGAGGATGGAGATGACGGACTTCCTTTTGAAGAACTCCGAACCAAAAGTGTAACCAATGTCCCTCAAATCTTCACACCAGTGATAGCCGTGAAGCGTGCATTGTGATACCTGAGGTAGTCTTCCCCGGGGCGATTGGAATCATTCACCTTGATGATGTTGTACTCCTCGATGAAGTTCCTGTACACCCTTTCAGGTAACACCTGTTCCAGTTTCGGATCATAGATCACTTCCATGGAATCGTTCACCGTCATCCGATATCCGTCGAAAAGATTGTCATGGAACCGGTTCAGACATAACGCATTATGAACATCGGTCTTCTCCCTGGGGGTGCAACGCGACCAGGGCTTGATATGACTGGCGACAAGCATCGTAGGTTCGGATATATCTGTGATACAGCATCTGTTGCCTGCACATTCCAGCGTTGCCCTGCGAAGTTTGTCCTGATTTACCCGGAATTTGGCAGTATATTCACGGTAGCCACCTTCCATATCCATGACACCGACCTCGACTGCCTGTTCTGAATCGCTGTTGGAAAGGGAACCGACCAGTCCGCTGTCCAGGATGGACCGCACCTTGGAGTCCATACTATTGGGAGAGTCTTCGAACATGGACCATATCTTCTCAACATTCCTCCCGCCGTTGGAAAGACCTTTCTCACCGTCGGTCTCGATGAATTGGTAATTCCCGAAGCGCCTCTTGATCGATCCTTCACTGCGTCCGGTTTCCAGAACGGCTAATCTCACCTTGTTGTCATACTTCAGATTGTCCATTCTGTAGATATGACAGACAACGATCAACTCATCCTCTGACCAAAGATCTGAGCGCATGATGCGAGATTTCCATGCACTGGTATAATGCTGCCGGGTAACCAGTCAGGGCCCCCTTTAAACCGAACTGACCTCCTTAACCAGTCCTTCCGATTCCAACCCTCTTATGCCGTTTTCGATCTCTTTCTCGGGATTCCATCTATTCCCAAGATCCTGCTGATTCTATGCCGATGGACCGTAGGTCCTTCGGCACGATTCTTCGTATGTCGTCTGGGCATTCCTCACAAAGTGCTTTATATGATGCATACATATGCGCGACCAACCGCGCATCAACGGAGCACAGCTGCCATGGCCGAAAAGGAGATCACGAAGAAAGAGGGCAATTCCTCGAAACACGGGCCCGAATCCATGGAAGAACTGCTCGAAAGGATCCGTCAACTTGAGGAGGACAACCAACGCAAGGATGATGAGATCAAACACAGGGATGACGAGGTCAAGCGTCTCAAGAAGGAGAACGACATCTTCAGAAAGATCCTCAGAACCAGAAATATCGATGCAGACGATGTCCTCGCAGAGTTCTCGGAAACGGTTGCGGATCCCATCATCGAAGAGTTGAGAGATCTCCGTCGCAAGGTTGGTATGAATTCCGGGAACAGTTCTCTGCCACCGTCGAGCGACAGACCTTGGCAGAGGCCGAAGAAGAGGAGCCTGCGCCAGAGTACCGGCAGGAGACCGGGTGGCCAGATAGGTCATCCCGGCAGTACCATAACGGTACCGCACGAAGCCGACAAGGTGATCATGCTCTATCCACCGGGATGTGATAATTACCAGAGGTCGGTGGACAGCTGCCATCGCACTGTCATTCTGAGGATCAGACACTGTCGATGTCGTAGTAACGGCACCTCCCGACCAGTTACCATGAAGAAAGGAATCGGAATGCGACTTTTCGCATTCCGATTCCTTGATCCACCGTTTACATGGGAATTCTCATCCGTTTGTACAACCATCATCCGCGATCGAGCAGAGCGATTCATGCCGATCTCAGATGGATGAGGCGGGAATCACAGGCGTTCCATCCTTCGTCACATACGGTTTCGGTGTGAGGCACACAACGCATTTCGAGCTCACGGAATCATCCTTGGGGGCAAACCTCCTCATCGAACCCGTATCTTCTGGAGAGATATCGACACCGGCTTTGCATTCGATCAACGACAGAGAGCCTCCTTTTTGGATGAGCAGATCAATCTCTCCGTTGGCGGAATCGCGGTAGTAATAGAATGCCACGTTCTCCTTCCTGTTGTCATAGGTCTTCATGATCTCGTTGACGATGTAGGTCTCCGTCATAGGTCCCTTCAGATAACTGGATGAAAGGGTCGGTCCATCCGCTATCCTTGAGAGGTAGCACGCGAGTCCGGTGTCTCTGAAATAGATCTTCGGTCTCTTCGACACCCTTTTGACGGTTGATACGCCGCTGTAAGGCTGGAGGAGATGGATGATGTCACCTGCGACGAGCACGCTCAGCCATTCGTTGAAGGTCCTTCCGTTGATTCCGACTGCATCGCATATGGTCTCTTTCACAAGTTCCTGACCTGTCATGGATGCCATCACCTGCATGAAGTTGAAGAATTTGAGCTGATCCTTCAGGTTGACTATCTCCATCACATCCCTTGCGATATACGAATCCACATAATCGCTGTAGAATGCCCAGGGCGACAGGGTGCTGTCTTTGTGCAATTCCGGAAAACAGCCGGTGACGATGGAGTTCATCATACCCATCGAATCCCTTCCATCGCAGCGCTTGGCGGCGACAGTCAGATCCGATGCGAAAGGTACCTCCTCCCTGCGTGCGATCTCACTCTGACTCAGAGGGGATATGTTGACGATGCCCACCCTCCCGGACATTGATTGACTGACGCCTTCCATCAATCTGTAGCTTTGACTACCCGTTAGGATGAACATCCCCTTGGCATCCTCCTCTTCGTAAATCGCCCTATCGACAACGGCCTCGATGGAATCGAACAGCACCGGTGCTTTCTGGACCTCGTCGATTATCAAAGGGTATCCATACGTCTGCAGGAACGCATCCGGATCCGAATTGGCCAAGGCGCGGTCCTGCCTGTCAGCCAATGTGACGTATCTGAAGCCCAGCCTGTTCGCTATGTCCCTGCAGATGAAGGTCTTGCCTGTCTGTCTGGCGCCTGTTATGAGGACCACAGGTTTGTTCCTCAGATACAATTCGATCAGCGACAGGGCTGTACGGGGGATCATAATAGATTATCATCTAATGAATATTTGAAAATTATGTATATAAGTACACATTTTTCAAGGATTTATGACACTATTATGTCCTATCGGAGGTTCTCATGCGATTATGGATTGGAAAGGGGGCCCCGCCCCCGTTTATTCACCGCTCCTCTTCCGAAGCGGCCCCGGCTCCCTTCCCCTGGAGGAACCTCGGCCCCTTCCAGTTCCAGTCGCCGAGCAGATGCATCACGGCCGGGACGATGTACGTCCTGACGATCAGCGCGTCCACCAGGATGGCGAAGCACAGCGCGAATCCGAACTGCTGCATCATGACCATGTTCGAGAGCATCAGCGTGCCGAACGCCCCTCCCATGATCAATCCGCAGATGGTGATGACCGATCCCGAATGCACCACGGCCTGATGGATCGCCTCATCGTTCGACAGGCCCTTGTCCGTCACGTTCTCGCGTATGCGGGTGGTCAGCAGGATGTCGTAATCCATTCCGAGTCCCAGGCAGATCACCAGCAGGATCAGCGGGATCAGCCACATGACCTCCCATCCGAGGATCACGGTGAACACCAGATGGGTCATCGCCAGGGTCCAGCAGATGCTCATCAGGATCGTCGCGACAGACCTGAGCGGGATGGTGTACGACTTCATGACGAGGAACAGCATCAGGATGATCAGGACGACCACCAGGATCTCGATCTTGATGAACTCGTCGCCGATGATCTTCGACACCTCGTACATGACCGCCGCGCCGCCGGTGATCCACACGTCCTCCACCAGCTCCGGGTTATCCTTCTCGAACGCGTTCAGCGCGGATGTCATGGAATCGATGGACTCCATGGACCTGGTGGACATGGCGGCCTCGTGGGTCGCCACGGTGATGCAGATGTAGTTGGCTTCCTTCTTTGCCGTGGGATCGACGACCATCTTCCCGCCTTCGGCGTAGTCCCCTCCGATGATCGTTCCGTTGCAGTTGGCGATGAAATCGATGGAAGGAGCCCCGTACTCGATGACTTTCTGCATCGCCTGTTCCTCGGTGGCACCGCCTTCCATGTACGCCTGGACCATCGCCTTCACCGCGTATCCGACATACTGGGCGGTGGTTCCGTAGGCGGAGCCTGCGGCCATCGCCAGGATCGCCTTCGGATCAGTGGTTCCAGATGCCATCGCATCTGCGACGGCCCTGCTCCACATGAACGGGCCGTAGGCGTAGGAGATGTTCCCGTCCGCGCCTCCGTCCTCCTCGATTATGCTGTCGCACAGAGCATAGATCTTTTCCGCTATGCCTTCGTTCCACGCCGAGGTCCATTCCAGCGTCCCTTCGTACATCCCGTATCCGGTGTTGTATCCCGTGACGGTGATGTTCGCGATGGATTCGTTCAGCTTCATCACGGCGTAATCGGGCATGACCATGCCCTGGTCCGCGTATTCTCCGATGAGCTCCATCCCCTTCCCGGAATCCCCGTTCTCCATGGAGCTGATCATGTCGTAGGAGGTCTCCGACGTCATCGCGACGTATGCCGCGGGGACGGAGACCAGGACGGTCACGATGAGGATCGCCTTCGCATGCTTCAGCGAGAACCTGGACGACCTCTCGAAATAGGCGTGTCCGATCCTCCCGCACCTGACGTGCCATCCCCTGCCGTCCAGCCCCTTCCTCTCCATCCTCTCCATGGTGGAGGGCCAGAAGATCCTGTCCCCGACGACCGCGAGGATCGATGGAATCAACGTAAGAGCGGCGAGGAGGGCCACGATGATGCCCAGTGCGAGGCATATGCCCATCGTCGAGACCATGCTGAAGGAGCAGATGAACATCGCTCCGAATCCGATGATGACCGATGCTCCGGAGATCGAGATGGACTCGCCGGCCCACTTGATCGCCTCATGCAGAGCAGCGTGATGGTCCTTGCCGGAGCGGAGCTCCTCCCTGTAGCGGGCGATGATGAAGATGCAGTAGTCGCATCCGGCGCCCATCATGGACACCAACAGCATCATCTCCGTGATGAAGAACACGTTGAGGACCTGTCCTATGCCGTAGATCAGCGCCAGGACGACCGCGAAGGCCACTCCGATGGTGATCGGGGGCGTGGCCGAGGTGATGAAGGACCTGAAGAACAGGCCCACCAGGATCAGGATCAGCAGGATGGTGAACGGATCGATCCTCTGGAGGTCCTGGGCGGAGCCGACCTCCGCATCGTATCCGATCGCCTGGGAACCGGTGACGTACTGCTCGAATCCCACGTCGCCGTTGTTCTCGACGTAGTCCTTGAGACAGCCGCCGATGAAGTCCCTCAGATGAGGGGTGTCGGCTGATATGTCGATATCCGAGGGCGCATAGATGATGCCGGCCATGAGAATGCCCGTGCCGTCGTCCTTCGACTGGGGATCCATGGGGATTATGCCTGTGAGCATCGGATTGCCGGAACCGTCCACGAACTCGGACGACCTCATATTGAGGTATCCGACGAACGATCCGGCATCGGTCAGTCCGGTATCGTCCTCGTAGTACATCACCAGCAGCGGCATCGACGTCGCCTCGGTCGACGACTGCGGGAAGTAGTCGTTTATGATCTGAAGTCCCTTGACGGACTCCGAATCCTCTCCGGCCATGTCGCTGGTATCATAGTACATGACGCTGCCGGCCTTGAGAGCCAGAGGGACCGCGCAGACGAGGATCACCACCCACAGGGCCAGGATGGCCTTGTGGTGGCGGATGATCCCCTCCGCGAGCTTATCGAACAACATGAGTGATTCGACGTTTGCTAGCTTTAAAATGGTTGTTGGAGGAACCTCGGGGGATCCGAACCGGCAGCGATGCGGATCGTTCCGGTACGATGATGCGCTCTCCTACCGGAAGTGTCGAAAACTGGATTTTCCAGGGCCAAAATAGTGCGAAAAACTAGATGAAATCAGGGTTGAAAAGTGTAGAAAACTAGGTTTGTATGCCGAGATTGTAACTTCATCCTCACATGAGCCAGACCGTTGAAATCTTGCATGTCTGACAATCATAGGGAACAACCTTAGGCACCACCCCCTCTTCGCCGCATCCTTCCTCGACTCCATCGACCGTTACGGGATGCCCGTATTCGACCCGAGCGGCATAGACCGCCTGAAGGCCGATTACGGGAGTCCTGAGGACGCGTGCACCCGCTAAAAAAGGACTATTTATAGTACACCCGACTACGCATCCCCGTTAGCCATGGCACAGTACGACGCTGCTTCAATCGAGAAGCACTGGGAGGAGATGTGGAAGACCGGCGAGGTCTACCGCTTCGACCCCGCTTCCGACAAACCCGTCTTCAGCATCGACAACCCTCCGAGATACACATCCGGCCCGCTCCACCTGGGACACGCCACCGGATACTCCCTCATCGACTTCGTCGCCCGCTACAAGAGGATGACGGGGCACAACGTGTTCTTCCCCCTGTGCTTCGACGTCAACGGAACGCCGATCGAGGTCAAGGTCGAGAAGAAGCACCACATCACCAAGCTCGACACCCCCCGCCAGGAGTACAGGAGGCTCTGCGAGGAGTACGCCAACGGGTTCATCGAGGAGATGACCCACCACTTCGAGATCCTGGGGGAGAGCATGGACCCCAGCATCTACTACCAGACCGACGCCCCCTACTACAGGCGCGTCACCCAGCTCTCCTTCGTGGAGCTGTTCAGAAGGGGGCTCGTGTACAAGGCGAACTACCCCGTCAACTGGTGCCCCGGATGCATGACCGCCCTGGCGGATGCCGAGGTGGAGTACAAGGACAACGTCAACAAGCTCAACTTCATCAAATTCCAGATCGCCGACGGGAAGCCGGAGGATTACGTCCTCATCGCCACAACCAGGCCGGAGCTCCTGTGCACCTGCCAGGCCGTGGCCGTCCACCCCGACGACAAGGCCAAGGCGGACCTCGTCGGGAAGGAGCTCATCACCCCTCTGTTCGGCAAAAGGGTGAAGGTCATCTCCGACCCCAAGGTCCAGATGGAGTACGGGACCGGATTCGTCATGATCTGCACCATCGGGGACAAGGACGACCTCGAATGGGTCATGAAGTACCACTTCCCCCTCGAGAAGGGCATCGACGAGCAGGGCAGGATGACCGAACTCGCCGGGAAGTACGCCGGCATGAAGGTCGCGGATGCCCGCGAGGCGGCAATCAACGATCTGAAGGACGCCGGGATCCTCGTGGAGCAGAAGGACAACCCCCAGCAGGTCTCCGTCTGCTGGAGATGCCACGCGCCCATCGAGTACCTCCAGGTCCCCCAGTGGTTCCTCAAGACCCTGGACTTCAGGGAGAAGATCCTGGAGGGGGCCGACGAGATCGAATGGCACCCCGAGTTCATGAAGACCAGGCTCAAGGACTGGACCAACTCCCTGGAGTGGGACTGGGTCCTGAGCAGGCAGAGGATCTTCGCCACCCCCATCCCCGTGTGGGAGTGCGAGGACTGCGGCGAAGCCGTGTGCGCGACCGAGGAGATGTGCTACTGCGACCCGACCCTGGACGCTCCCCCCGTGGAGAAGTGCCCCAAGTGCGGCGGTAAGCTCATAGGATGCACCGATGTCTTCGACACATGGATGGACTCCTCCGGGTCGTCGCTTTACAACACGTTCTGGAGCAGGGACCCGGAGCTCCACAAGAAGCTCTTCCCCATGTCCATGAGGCCCCAGTCCCACGACATCATCAGGACCTGGGCATTCTACTCCATCCTCAGGGCGGAGCAGATCGAGCAGAGCATCCCCTGGAAGGACATCATGATCCACGGGTTCATCATGGCCCCCGACGGAACCCCCATGCACTCGTCCATCGGGAACGTCATCGACCCCATACCCATCCTGGAGAACTACGGAGCCGACGCGCTGCGCTACTACGCCGCCACCTGCTCCCTCGGTATCGACCACGCCTTCCGCGAGAAGGACGTCATCCGCGGGAAGAAGCTGTGCATCAAGGTGTTCAACATCGGACAGTTCGCCGGAAGGTACATCGAGAACGCTCCGAAGGATATGCCCGCTGAGCTCAGGACATCCGACAGGTGGATCCTATCCAAGTACTCGTCCGCTGTCAGGACGGTCACCGACTGCTTCGAGAACTACCAGTTCGACAAGGCCATGAGAGAGGTCGAGGCATTCATCTGGCACGAGCTCGCCGACAACTACATCGAGATGATCAAGGGAAGGACCGACGATGCCGTCAGGTACACCATGTACACCGTCCTCCTCGGAAGCCTGAAGATGCTCGCCCCGTTCATGCCCCACGTCACCGAGGAGGTCTACCAGAGCCTCTTCAAGGACACAGAGGGCATCAGGAGCATCCACCTCACCGCATGGCCCGAGTCCGTCCTCGACGATCCGGAGGCGGAGGAGTCCGGAGAGGTCCTCAAGGACGTCCTCGCAGGCATCCGCACCTGGAAGTCCGAGAAGAAGATCCCGCTGAACGCGCCCCTCGCCATGATCGAGCTCGTCGGAGCCGACGCTGCGAAGCTGGAATCCGCCAAGCAGGACATCGCCGAGACCACGAAGGCATCCGTCGTCAGCATCGCACCCGAGGCGAAGCTGACCGAGGAGATCGTCGGAGTCAAGCCGGTCCACTCCAAGCTGGGACCCGCCTTCAAGGGAGCCGCCAAGGCCATCGTGTCCGCCGTATCCGCCATGGATCCCGCCGAGGTCGCGAAGACCCTGTCCGCAGGACCCCTCGAAGTGGACACCGCCGACGGGAAGGTGGAGGTCGGACCCGAATTCTTCGAGCTCGAGAAGCGCCTCATGCTCGACGGGAAGGCCGTCGAGACCCTCCAGATCAGCAACGTCCTGGTGCTCATCGAGCAGTGAAACCGCCTGGACCGGGTCTACCGGTCCGGGCCTTCCCCCGATTCATAAGTTGAAATTCGAATTTCAACTGCTTTTTGATATGGTTATTGTTCGGATCTATCCCTCACCACAGAATCTGCATCAATCATCCTGAAGGAGTAATTGTAGCTTCCAATGAGACAATAAGAAATCTTGACCAGTTCTACCCCCACCTCATCCAACTTCAGATATCATAATATCGATGATTCAACATTTCGTATTGGATATATCATCCAAGTGATTCAATGGACAAGAAAATCACAGCCATACTTATAGTGGCAATACTTGTCATCGCCGCGGCCTCGATTGCCGTTATCCTTAATGGAGGCGATGATTCAAACAATAACGAAAACAAAGTCACAGGAAACCTGACAGTTCTCGGAAATGCAGACAACGATAACGATCTGGATGAAAATGACATTACTGTGATTAGAGAGATAATCTCAGCAGGATACTGGGATAAGACCAAATATCCCTATGCCGACGCTAACAATGATGACAAAATCACAGAAGATGATGTAACATACCTCCAGAATCTGATGAAGAGGAAGAATGCGACCCCTACTCTGATGTTCTATGAAAACTCGTACGGAGACATTGCTTCCGTTCGCTTCCCGGTCACCGGCAACATAGGTACTATGTATTGGGAGCAAGCTGATCTCGCCATTCTGCTCGGCCTTTGGGACAGGGTGAAAGCCGTTGGATCTGGTTCCCTCTCTGAAGTCAAGAACCCCGGATGGACCTCACTTTACTCTTATGGGAAAGGATATAACGCTGAACCAGAGGTCGTTGCAAAATCATACGATGCCGCAGGAGTCACCGCAGTCATCGCTTATGTCCAGGGTGACGGTTCTGCCAAGGAGATCGATTCCTATCTCAAGGGAACGAACTCCAAGATTGACCTTCTGTGTCTTCCAAAGACTCTGAATGCTGGCGTCGTTACAGGAGGAGTACTGCTCTGTGCGGAAGAGAGGTCTGAAAAATACATGGCCTACCACGACGAAGTCATGGACTATGTCGAGAAGAAGATAGGAAACAAGACAAACGCCCCGAGTTGCGTAACCATAATGCTGAAATCGAACACGTCCACTTCGGATCTCCGCTTCCTCAATGATTCGACAACGGGAGTTCCCAACGGCCTCTATACCTACATGAAACAGTCTCCGTCGACGGTTTACATAGTAGAACCTACGAACAGCTATGCTACTCACACTGATATCGAATGGCTCAACGGCAAAAACCCCGATTGGATCATCTGTTGTTCTTCTGGCGCTTGGACTTCAGGTAACACAAAAGAACAGAACCAAGCTGAATTCGATAAACAGTGCGATGATCTGTTCTCGAGCACGAATGCATACAAGAACAAACAGATAATCTGCTCGGCCAACGGAACCATGAATTCATACTATGGTGCGTTCGCTTACGCCAAGCTTCTTTCGTATATGTATGATGAAATTGAAGACAGCTTCGCAGACAAAATGATTCAGAACTTCTTTGACGAGAAGTTCGCATTCTACACATTGGATAATTTCCCGTCGTACCAGTTCTACACAATGTCCTGAAAAGTGTGAAACTCACTCCAAACCACTTACCTATTATATAACGGAGAGGTGCGATGGACGACGATCAAACAAATCCCATGACTAGAATGGCATCCCGTGCAGTTGCGGAATGGAAACAGGATACTACCAAAAACCGTAGAAGAACAAACACGGTTCAGGACTATACCAAATACGTAAAGCGAAAATGGATCTTCATATTCATATGCGCAATTGTCGCCATCTTCGCTGTAGGGTGGGGAATGTGTGTCGGAGCCACAGACATCACTGTCCTGGACGCCTACCTAACTCTATGGCAACACATCACGGGCAACATTCAGAATGTTGATTGGGACTTCACAATTGTACAATACCGCCTGCCACGCGTGTGTGCTGGACTTGTTGCAGGTGCAGGGTTGGCAGTAGCCGGTTGCGTGATGCAGAGCGTTCTTAAGAATCCCTTAGCCGATCCATACACCACAGGAGTGTCATCAGGTGCGGGATTCGGTGCAACATTAGCAATAACCATGGGTGCGTCTGTAGCAAGCGGCTCCCTCTCAATTGTAGCTAATGCATTCATCTTCGCCTTGATCCCGACAATGGTCATAGTGAGCGTATCCAAGATGAAGAACGCCTCTCCGACTGTCTTAATCATGGCAGGAATCGCCGTAATGTACATCTTCAACGCAATGTCGACCGTACTCAAACTATGGTCGGATCCAGAAGCCCTCTCTGCCCTATACAGATGGCAGGTTGGAACCCTAGGTGGCATCGGATGGGATAGCGTTGAAATCATGCTTGCATTCACGACCATCGGATGTATTATCAGTATGCTTCTGTCTCGTGAACTGAACCTACTCTCCGCAGGAGATGAGAATGCTCGTGCACTGGGAATCGATGCAGAGAAAATGCGCATATTGTGTTTTGTGGTCGTCGCCCTGATGAGCGCATCTATACGTAAATTCAAAACTGGCAAAACTGCTTGAAAACGACTTCCAGAGCTGACGCTG
>ERZ1026854.1760-NODE-1760-length-13157-cov-4.317509_pt1 | contig 13157 bp, 9 predicted proteins | sample MGYA00380157_ERZ1026854 | MGnify/ENA primary metagenome ERZ1026854 (study PRJEB33269, sample SAMEA4719793) | human gut metagenome | biome: human-associated habitat; feature: organic feature; material: feces | place: Cameroon | collected 2013-10 ...
AGACGACACATGCATGTCTTTGCCGTCCACGACAAGCGAGCAATCTTTGCATTGCCAACGCTTGAAAGTGTAGGGAGTGACGTTGACGTCAAGTCCGAGTTTGATGATTTGAGCCTTTATCCATTCGCAGAATTCGTTTTGCGCGTCCGTGCCGGTAAGACGAATTCCGAATGAGTTCATGGTGTTCATATCTTCGTCAACTTTTTTAGGGTTGAAGTATTTTGTTACGTCCATAATTTTCTCCTTCATATCCGTTGCCGTCGATATTGTTAAAAATATATCGACATATTTGATTGTAACACATTTGTAAGATATGTCAATGCGCAACAAAAAAGAAGAATGGATTTGGCAAGCGAACAACAAAAACAGAGAATGCCAAAATTGAGAATTCAGCCGATTAGATATATAAAAAAGCTCGACATTGTTGTGAGGAGCTTTTTTAAGTGCCATATTTTGATTGATTTTGTTTAGTCTGCCGCTTCGCTCATCTCAATGCGGGTGTTTGGCATAAGTCGCATGAGAAAATATTGTATTGTCAATGTAAATCCGATCGAACAGAATACGTGAATTTGAGCAATCGACGATATGGGATAGGGGTGTTCTACGATGCCTTTCAGATTTGCCAGTTTGAGCATAATGACAGAGGTCATCAAGACATAGGCAAGCATGCCCACGGAAATCATGCCTTGTTTTGGGTTTCTCAAAAGCGTCGTGATAAAAAACAAAACTTCCGTCACAAAAAACATAATAAAGCCTATCGTTGCGACGTTGTTGTGAATTTCCCGCAATCTCTTGTATTTTTCGGCGAGTTCGCCTTCGACTTCGATCCACGGTACGGACATGCCGGCAGTGAGAATGGTTGCGCTTATCAGACTCAATCCCAAAAACAAATACTTCAATTGTTTTGAATACTGCCCTGCGTCAAGACACATTTTCATCGAAAGGATGAATCCTGCAACGAAAAGGAATCCGTAAAAGAGGATAAGTCCCATATGTTTTTCCCTGTAAGCGATATAAGAGAGGGATTTGAAAATAGGTTTTTGACCGTTCAAACTGCAACATATTGCCGAAATCGCAGGGAAGATAACGCACCAAAATGCAATCAAAATCACTTCGAACGCTTTTTGATGTTTATCGAGATATTTCGGTTTCGACGCATTATGATTAAAAGCTTTCATATCCAAATCTCCCGTAAAGTTTATCCTAAAAGCATTTATAACACGAAAAGCCGAGAAATTCAATAGTTACTTCATTTTTAATATTTCTCCATTGAATTTTACATGTCGAATTTTTCAATCTGCATTCGGTTTGTCGGTGAGAAATCGCTATATCCAAGCACTTTTATTAAAATTTGCAACCTTGTAAACACAATTCATATATCGGCGTGAAATTAAGGTTTTACAAACGCATGGAAATGGCGCAAGCGAAAATTCTTACTGTTTAGTAGACCTTTTGAGTGGATTTGTTAAATTCTTACAAAAGATAAAAAACATTAGTTCGACAAAAATCAAAATTTATGAAAAGTTTTTAATCATTTTTGAAATGGGCATTGTTTTTTCTTTTTAAATATGATAGCATAGTTTAGAAGCAAACGAGGAAATCGTGCATATTATTTAATAAATACTTGCAAAAATCCCGTCTGCTTGCCAAAGACGAATCGTGCTTGCACGGTTAAGAGGGAATATTTGATGGTATGTGACGTACATAACGCCAATGTTGACAAGAACGCATCCGCGATTCTTATCGGCTCCAATCTCATCGCCGAATCGGCTGTGAGATATATGGCGTTTTTGTCCGTGATTTTCGACCGCAACGGTAATTTTAAAACAATTTTCCATTCAGACAACACAACTATGCAAAAAACCTTAATTTTACGTAGGTGTTTTCAGCGTACCGGAAAATGCGTTTTCAAAAATAGCGAACAACGTTTGCAGTCGGTTTTCAACGTATACGGGCTTGACGCTCGATATTCGATTTAAAGGTATATAGGAGATCAAAATGTTCGATAGCTTGTTGCTTCTCAATAAATTAGGTTCTGTGGACATCGGATTTTTCGTTGCCTGCGCCGCGATAATCGTGCTTATCGTTGCGGTGTATTTTTTGATACCCGTATTCAACAAGAAGCAATATCGTGAGCAAAGGGACAATTTGAAAAAGCGCGAGGACGCGTTCGGATCCAATCGGAACGCAAGAGTGATGCAAGAAACCGCATCCGACGGCGACGTTTCGGCAAGCTCCGAGCAAAACGAAGTCGTTGAACAAGACGTTCAACCTACTGAAGTCGACGCCGTTTGCGACGACGCAAACGACAATACCGACGGCGGCGAAGACAAGCAATGAAGAAAGGTCTTGTCGTTGCCAACGTCATATATTATCTGTTCACGTTCACGATAGGCGTTTTGCTTGCCGTGTTCTTGCCGTATTTTTTGATGCTGTACGGAGAGTCGGTGAGCATAATCGAGAAGTCGCTCGCCGAAAAAAACTATTCGCAAGCGATAGCTATCGTCGGCGGATACTACGACGATCAATACGTTCTGCAACAAGATCTTCAAACGGGTGGGGGAATCGTGCTGTTTAAGGCGGCAACGCTCTATCCCGGTACGGACGAGGACGGCAACAGCGTGCAGGACATGAGAATGCACAAAGCCTATGCCGGCTTTATATATGGAATAAAAGATATATATAAGGTTGCAAAAAACGACAATAACAACGCAAAAATCAACGTGACCGATCTCGATGGAAACGTACACAGGGTTGAGGTGCTCGACACCGACAGCAACGGAGATTCGATAAAGGATACCAACTCCACTTGCGCAAAGAACGGCTTTATTTACGTCGATCTCGATCAAGACACGCTCTCGTCAATCGCGAAAATCGAGTTGATAGATTGTGACGGCACGGTGTTTGCGAGCGTCGATGCAAATCTCGACTTCGGTGAAGAGTTCTTTGAGGACTGCGAAGCGTTCGTCACCGAGTATAACGCCGATTTCAAATCGGACAAGCTCAGCGGACTCAACGACGCGCTTCTTGCAAAAAACGAGCATTACAAAATAAGCTCCGACGGCGTGGTGAAGAGCAGCGCGGACAAAAAATCGGCAATCATAGTCGTCGTGTACTTTATCGGAATCTATCTTATCGGCGATTCGCTCATCGGAAAACGATACGTCATCAGATTCTTCAAGTGGGTGTTTGTCAAGGTGTTCAAGATTAAGCCCAAGCAGAAGAAAGTCAAAAACGAAGAGACTTTCGGCCACGATTACTTCTGCAAACTCACTATGACTTGCGACGTATCCGAGGTCGAGGAATTCGATACGAGTGTACAAGTGAAGTACTCCAACGAAAGCGGCGAAGCACAATTTACACTGCTAAAAAGCGGCAATTATACCGAAACGAAGCAGGTCAAAGCAGGAGATTACGTCAACCTTCGGGTTGATATAGATCAAAATTATATAACACAAGGACTTCCCGAAACTCTCGAAGTTGAGGGATATCAAAAACAAATAACGTTTAAGATTCTAAAACGTGAGGACAAAAGTGTATGAAGATATCTATCCAACATCTGACCAAAGTATTCCCGTCAAGAGAAAAGAAAGGTAAACCCGTCGTTGCGGTCAACGATATGTCTATCGAAATTCCGTCCGGAAAGCTCGTCGGACTTCTCGGCCCGTCCGGTTGCGGAAAATCTACGACGCTGTTTATGCTTTCGGGCTTGGAATCTCCCACGCAAGGCAACATCTTTTTCGACGAACAAGACGTAACGACGCTCGCTCCCGAAAGAAGAGGTATCGGCTTGGTTTTCCAAAACTACGCTTTGTATCCTCACATGACGGTTGCTCAAAACATCATGTTCCCCTTGCTCAACATGAGAATTCCCAAAGAGCAGGCAAAAGAGAAAGCTCTCGACGCCGCTCGTTTGGTGCAAATCGAAGAGCTGATGGCAAGAAAGCCCTCCGAGCTTTCGGGCGGCCAACAACAACGTGTGGCAATTGCTCGCGCGCTCGTTAAGATGCCCAACGTTCTTTTGTTGGACGAACCTCTTTCCAACCTCGACGCGCGCCTCAGACTTCAAACTCGTGAGGAAATCAAGCGTATTCAACGCGAAACGGGCATAACGACGGTTTTCGTTACGCACGACCAGGAAGAAGCTATGTCAATTTGCGACATCATGGTCGTTATGAAGCTCGGTTTGGTGCAACAAATCGGCGAACCGCAATCCATCTACGACAATCCCGCAAACTTGTTTGTCGCAAATTTCTTGGGAACTCCTCCCATCAACATTTTCGACGGCAAAATCGAGGGCGGCAAAGTTTATATCGGTGAAGAAGTCATTCAGGACACCGATCTCGAAGATCAGGCGATCAAAGTCGGTATTCGTCCCGAGGGCTTCATCTATGACGAAAACGGCGCATTGTCGCTCGAAGTAGACCATATCGAAGTTATGGGACGCGACAAATCCATCGTTTCTCGTCACGCCGCTTCGAATAAACCCACCGTTCGCAGCATCGTCGATTCCGACGTCAAACTTCCCGAACAGGTCGGTACGTTCAAATTCAATCTCAAACCCAACAAGGTGTTCTTGTTCAATGCAGAAACCGAAGAGAGGATTAAATAATGGCAAAGAAGACTGTTAAAACTACAACCGAACAAGTTTGCGAAGAAAAAACGGAAAACTTGACGGTCGAGTCCGAGCCTAAGGTTGACGTCGAACAAATCGTGGAGAGTCAAAACGAGATAAACGACGAGGACATCGAAGACGTCGTCGTTTCGGATGAGATTGCTCCCATCGTTGAAGAAAGCGTCGCAAGCGACGCCGTTGACGCACCCGTTGAAAAGAAATCCGGCTTTTTCTCCGATTTGGGCGGAAAAGTCAAAGGACTGTTCTCAAAAAAGAAGAACTGGCTCGAAGAAGTAGAGGGAGTTGAGATATATCCCTCCACTTACGTATTGTCTACGGGCGAAAAAGTAAAGAGATTTTTCAAATCGCAATCGGGTTGGCTCTTCGTACTCCCGGCAGTGATTTTGATGTGCGTCTTTACGTTTTATCCCATCGTCAACGCCTTTATCGGTGCGTTTAAGCAAAATTACAACGGACTCAACGGTGCGTTTGACGGCTGGGGATTTGAAAACTTCGTGCGCGTTTTGAAAGGCGACACCGGTACGGGCGGCGCAAACTTCTTGCAATGCTTGGTCAACACCACCGTGTTTACGTTGATTTCCGTTCCGCTTTCGACGTTGCTTGCGTTGCTCATTTCGGTTGCGCTCACGTCGATAAAACCCTTGCAAAAGGCGTATCAAACGGTCTTGTTCTTGCCGTACTTGACAAACGCTTTGGCAATGGGCGCGGTTTTTGCCACGTTCTTCACGATTGTCGGCACGAGAAACAACACGGAAACCGTAGGTTTGTTCAATATGGTGCTAGGGTGGTTCGGCATAGATCCGGTCGATTGGATAGGCAAGGCCGGCGGTCCTACGTGGGAAATCGGCAGTCTGACGATTCCGTGGCCGAAATACATCGTTATGATTATCTACGAAGTGTGGTCGGGATTGCCGTTCAAAATTTTGATTTTGTTCAGCTCGCTCCAAAGCGTCAACAAGCAATATTACGACGCCGCAAGAATAGACGGCGCGTCCAAAAACACGATTTTGTGGAAGATCACCGCTCCGATGATTTCGCCTATGATCAGTTATCTTATCGTCACCGGCATCATGGGCGGTATGAAGCAATACACGGCAGTCGTAGGTATCTTCGGCGACCAAATGGGCATTGACTACGATATGGGCACCGTCGTCGGATACATATACCAATATATCGACAAAGGTATGACGGGATATGCGTTCGCAGGTTCGCTGTTGTTGTTCTTTATCATCATGATATTTACGGGCATCAACCGATTCGTAAGCAAAAAGAAAGTAAAATTCTGAGGGGTGCGCTATGACCGATATTGAAAACAAAGATTTGTTTGAAAACAACGAAAATATAACACCCGAAACGGAATCCGCAGATCTCGGCGAAGAAAACGTTGTCAAAGACAACGCCGACGAAATGAGCGTTGTCAGCGCAAAAGATTCTGCGCTCGACCAAACCGTGTCGGCGGTTTCTTCCGACGCGGCGATTTTTGAGAGAAACGTAACGGATTTCAACGTCGAAAAAGAGAGAAGAAAACAAAAAGTCGGCAACGTGCTCAAAAACGTGCTCGTTTACACTGTTTTGACGGTTTGCGCGGTGCTTGCGTTCTTGCCGTTCTATTGGATGGTAATTTCTTCGCTCAAAACCGAAATGGAATATCGTCAATCCGTGCCGACGTTCTTCCCGCACACGTTTATGTGGAAAAACTACGAGGCGGTGTTGAGCCAAACCTCGTCGGGCGGATCGGGATCGTTCGTGCAAATCCTTATCAATACGCTTGTCGTGGGCTTTTTCTCGACGACAATCGGCGTGCTTGTGACGATTATCACGGCATACGCGCTTGCTCGCATGAAATTCAAGGGCAAAAACATTTTGTTCACGCTCATGCTTGCAACGATGATGATTCCGGGCGAAATGTACACGATCACCAACTATCTCACCGTGTCCGCATGGGGTTGGAGAGATACGTTTACGGTCATGATACTGCCGTTCCTCGTGAGCGTGTATTATATCTATTTGCTCAGAAACAACTTTATGCAAATCCCCGATTCGCTCTACAAAGCGGCGAAGGTGGACGGTTTGTCGGACATGGGCTACCTTGTCAAAGTCATGGTGCCGTTGACTGCTCCGACGCTGGTTTCCATCACGCTTTTGAAGTTTATCGGCACGTGGAACTCATACATTTGGCCAAGACTTGTCAACAGCAAGGACTGGCAGATGGTCACCAACTGGGTTACGCGCGGATTTACGGATAGAATCGGCACGGTGTCGGGTGCGCTGTACGGCTTGCCCGGATACGGCTCCGAAACGCTTACGACGCTCAAAATGGCTGCCGTATGCATGGTTTCGCTTCCGCTTTTCATCCTCTTCATCACTTGCCGCAAATATATCATGCATGGCGTGTCGAAGAGCGGTACGAAGGGCTGATACAAAAACAGGGCGGTTTGCCCCAAAAACTCGAATATCTGCCTTTACGGCAATATTAATATAACAAAAAGGAGAGCAATTATGAAAAAGATTTTGTGTGTTTTGCTCGTAGTCGCGGTTGCAATCACATGCTGTGGTGTATTGCTGACGGCTTGCAACGAAACCTCTACAGACTATTCACATACTATCGTGTTCTATTCTTCCCAAGGAGATAGCTTGCAATCTGCTACGCAAGTTGCAATCAACAACTTTGAAGCGAAATTCCCGGGATGGAAAGTTCAACACGTCCAAGTCGGAGGTTACGACGACGTCAAGGAAAAAGTCATTTCCGACTTCCAAGGTAAACAACAACCCGACTTGGCATACTGCTATGCAGACCACGTTGCGCAATATTTGCAAACCTCAAAGGTCGTTGATATGAGCACTCTTATCAATTCCACCGACAAAGTGAAGGGCGCAAACGACGTTGAATACGCAATCGGTTACACGGCAGAAGAAGTTGCGGACTTTGTCCAAGGTTACTACAAAGAAGGTCTTGCATCCAACTACGGCGATCATGAAAAATACGGCTACGATGCAAACGCAATGCTCACGCTCCCGTTTGTCAAATCCACCGAATTGATGTACTACAACAAGGACGCTCTTGACGCACTCGGACTCAAACCGGCAACAACGTGGGACGAACTTTGGACACAGGCTTCATACCTCAAAACGAAATATCCCACCGCAACGCCTTTGGGATACGACTCCGAAGCAAACTGGTTCATCACTATGTGCGAACAAAACGGCTGGGGTTACACCAGTGCGGACGCTCCTCACTATCTCTTCAACAACGACAACACCAAAACGTGGCTCAACAAGTTGAACGAGTACTACAACAAGGGCTATATCGCAACTCAAAACGAGTACGGTGCCTACACCTCCGCATTGTTCACAAAGGGCACTGAAGGCGGCGCAATCTACTGCATCGGTTCATCCGGCGGCGCATCTCACCAAAATCCGGGTAGCGCATTCAAATGGGGCATCGCACCCATCCCCGGAAGCGTTCAAGCAGACGGCTCCGTAAATTATTCTGCAATTTCCCAAGGTCCGTCTCTCGTTATGTTCGAGGCAGGCAACGGTGTTGCAAACATTGACGAAAAGAAGATCATGACTTTCATGTTTGTCAAAGAATTGATGGATCCCACTTTCCAAGCGTCTTTCGCAATCGCATCCGGTTACAATCCTTCTCGTAACTCCGTTTACGAAATCGAAGCATACAAAGAGCATATGAAAGGCACAGACATCACGGCAGTTGCTGCAAACGTAGCGGCTTCAATGTCCGACAGATTCTTCACGTCTCCCGCATTCGTCGGTTCGTCCACGGCACGTACCCAAGTCGGCAACGTCGTTCTTTACACGTTGAAGGGCAGCAAGTCCGCCGAAAAGGCGTTGTCGGACGCAATTACAAACTGCGGCGGAAACAGATAACCATAGCGCAGACTGCAAAAACGCAAACCAGATAAAACAATGAAAAAAGCGATAAGTATTCTTCTTTTGATTGCCGTCGTGCTTACATGCACTCTCGCGTTTGTTGCTTGCAACAAAGAGCCGGAGATTGCAGACAACACAAAGTATTACGACACAGTCACAAAGAAGGCGAAACTCACAAAATCATTTGAAGGCAAATCCTTTATGAACGACGGCATAGGCGTCGCAACGGTCGACGCCTACACCGACGGCGATACCACACGCTTCCGCGCTTGGAATAAGGAAGGTAACGATACGGTTATAATTCGTTATTACTGCGTCGATACTCCCGAATCGACGGGCGGCGTCGAAAAGTGGGGCAAAGCGGCGTCTTTGTTTGTAAAGGACAGACTTTCTCAAGCTACCCAAATCGTGTTGGAATCTTCAACGGGCACTCGTCCGACGCACGATTCCTACGGCACTCGCTATCTCGGATACGTTTGGTATAAGACGGCAAATAGCAACGATTTCAGACTTTTGAACCTCGAACTCATTGAAAACGGGTTCACCGAAAACAAAGCTTTGAACACCGATGCATATCCGTATTACAGCTATATGGACGAGGCAAACAAGTTTGCAAAATCCATAAAGTTGCGTATTTATTCCGAGCTCGAAGATCCTCTTTATTCGACGGATCCCGTTGAAATGACAATCAAGAATTTCTGGGATAACACCGAACAATACTACAATGCGGATGCCGACGCAGGTTCCAAAATCGTTATGACTGCGTATTTGCAAAGCTTGAAAGTGTCTGAAAGCGGAACGTATACGTTTGTCGCGGGACAATACGATCCCGAAACCAACAAAGTGTACACGATCAACGTGTATGCGGCGTATTCGTCAAGCCCGGCAACAAGAATGAAGATAGGTCAGCTCTACAAGATCATCGGCTCGGTGCAAAAATATGGCGGAACATTCCAGATTTCGGGGCTTGTGTACAACAGCCTTTACGGCGAAAGCATAGGCAATTCGAATCCCGGATACGAAGGCTGCCGTTTGGTGCAAGCAAACTACTATCTGACGTTTGATTCGACGGTAGAGTATATTGCTCAATACAGCAAAACTTTGTACACGGACGTGACGGTGAAGAGTTCATCGATTGAAAACGGCGTGCTTACAATCCTCGGTTCGACTCAAAAACGTACGGAAGACGGAGCCGAAGACGCGGTTGAATTTACCTATCAAGTGAAAGTTTCGGACAGCTATATAAATCAGTTTGCGGTTGGCAAAAAATTTAGCGTAAGAGGTTATCAACTTGTTGATAAATCAGGAACAATCGTTATTCCGAATATATCGGATATAACCGTAAAATAATAATATTAAAGGAGAAATGGAGATGAAAAGAAATATCATAGCGGTCTTGGCTATAGTTATGGTATTGTGCTGCGTCACGTTGGCTGCTTGCAATGACAAGAACGACACCAACGTGCTTGACAGTTACATTTTCGACATGGACGGCACAACCGTTACCGATGATTTCACTCTTCCCGCAACAATCGGCGGTGAAGCGGCGGAATGGAAATCCGAAGGCACCGCAATCCAATTGGAAAAACGCGAATCCGATTGGCTTGCAAAAGTCACCCTTCCTGAAACGGGCTTGGTTGACGTCAATTTGACAGTAACCGTCAAAAAATCGAGCAAATCCTACACCGTAAGAGTCAAAGCACTTGACGTTTACGATTTTATGAACAGCTACGTGTTCCCCAAGGACAAGGCAACGATCGTTGACAACTTCGATTTGGAAACAGAGTTTGCTTACAAAGGCAAAACCGCAACTATCGCATGGTCGGTTGACGAAGACTATGAGCTTTACATCAAGGTCATCAACAACGGCAAAACGTTGCAAGTTACACCTCAAGGCAACCAAACTCCCGTCAAAGTCAAGGCAACTTTCACCTACAACGGAGTGAGCGCATCTCAATCCTATCGTATGACCGTCTACAAGACCATGGAAGGACTTGAACTTGTCAACTACTGGTACACCAACACCGGCGTTTCCATCGATATGAGCGGTTACGTCGTTTTGATCGGCACGGCTTACAGCTCTAGCTATAATAACGTCACACTCTACATGGTCAACGACGATTTCACGGCGGGCTACTATCTCTTCAGAGTCAAAACCACCGATGAACATGCTGCGAAATTGGCTCCCGGCGTACACATCACCGTCACCGGCACAACCAACACCAACTATAACGGTCTGGTGGAAACCAACGCAGGCGGCAAACTCGTTGTTGACGACGACGTCGCACCCATCGACGTAAACGCACACGTCAAAGCAATCGATCAAGAAGTCATCGGCAACTTGCCCGCAACCGTTTATCATGAATCTCGCCTTGTTTCGCTCACCAACTGGAAAGTTACGAAGGTTGCAGCAGACGAAGACAAGCAAGCAGGTGCAAACTACACATTGTTGACGCTCGAAAAGGGCGGCGCAAAAGTGCAAGTCCGCGTGAGCAAATATATGGAAGGCGCATACGCAACGAAAGCAGACGACGCAACCTGGACTGCAATCAATGCCTTGACGACAACTTATCCCGTTGGCTCAATGGTCAACGTAACCGGTATTTTGTCCAACTATAAAGGTTGGCAAATCATGCCGTTGAGCGCATCCGCAGTGACTGCAAGCGGTCAAGAAGAAGACGCAGCAGACACAGTGTACGCAGGCAAGAAAGTTGCAGCCGCAATCGCAAAAGTCAATGAAAAACTCGTTGCAGACGGCATCAACACAGCAGCGGGCAAAACCGTGCGTATCACAACTCAAAAAGAGTTTGCTCTCGAAACGGCAGTTGACGGCGTTGAAATTTCTTACGAAATCGTCGGCAAATCCAATGCAATCGTCCTCGACGGCGGCAAGATGACCGTAACACCGGGCAACCCCGAAACCGCAACCATCCTTGCAACTTACAAGAGCGGTGAATTCGAGTCCGTTCAATTCCTTTCTGTCGAATCCTTGATCCCGACCGCAGCATCCATGCTCGAAGATCTCGAAGTTCCCGAAAGCATTAAAGCAGTTACGGATCTCCCGACTGTTGAAGGCGCAACAATCGAATGGGAAGTCGAGTCAGGCAAAAATGTGCTTGCAATCAAAAACGGTCAGTTGATCCCGACCTTGACGGAAAACGACGTTCTCACTTCCGTCAAAGCAACTCTCACTTACAATGGCGCAACGAGAAGCAAGAACTACATCGTCACTGTTAAAGCGGGCAAGGGCTCTGTTGAGGTTAAAGCACCGTTTGTCGAAGGACAAGGATATGTGTTGACAGTTGATCAAACCAATCTTGCCAAACAAATTTTTGCAGTCAACACAATAAGTAATAAGTATTATATCGCTGCAATCGACAACACGGATGATGTCCAATTCGTGTATGTCGAGATCGTTGAAGGCGGCTATAAACTTTATTTCAAGACAATAAATAAAGACAAGACGGAAACAAAAACATATATTGCATACAAGGCAGACGGCGATCACACAAACATTTTGCTTGACAGCACCGGAAAAGAAAGCAACGTATGGACGTGGAATGCAGAGAACGAGTGCTTTACTTGCAATTTGACAAGCAACAAAGGTACTTTTGATTACTATCTCGGTGCAAACTATAGCAACCAAATGTTTAGATTGAACCAAGTTAAAGAAGGCAAACCGTTCTTCAATGAAAACAATTTCCGTGCATATCTTGGCGAAATCAAATTCGTTCCGCTTACGGAATATGACATCAAAGTCGCAGAAGATTCAAGCGCAAATGCACAAGTCAAGTTGAACGAAACAAAGGGTGTAAACGGTCAAAAGTTTACATTCACCGTAAAAGTTGACGAGGGTTATGAAATTGTTGCGGTCAAAGTCAACGGAACAGAAGTTGAAGCTGTTGAAAACGTTTACACCGGTGTCGTGAAAGGCGCAACAAGTGTTACTGTTCAAACCAAACAAATCGGCGCAGAAGATCCCAACAAAAAAACAATCCCAGAAGCATTGGCTGCAGCAGACGGAACAGATGTTGTTGTAACCGGTTATGTCAAGTCAATTGATACTGCGTGGAGTACAAAATTTAATAATATGTCTGTTACAATTGCCGATGACGAAGGAAACACACTTTATGTGTTCCGTCTTTCGACACAAGTCAACCTCAATGACATTATTACTGTAAGCGGTAAAATGGCAACATACAATGGGAACAGACAAATCGGTGCTGGTGCTACCGCTGAAATTATCGGTCAAAAAGCATAATTGACATTTGAAATGACACTTTGATTGTTTCAGAGTCAAACAAAAGCCTCGCGTTTGCGAGGCTTTTGCATTTCAAATCCACCTAACAGCGATTGAATCATAGATCCAATCGCGTGCAACGGACGGTGCCCGTCCCAACAATGCAAGCATTGTTGCCTGCAAATTGAACAATTTGCAGGGGGAGTTCAAGTTCGGTGTCCGCAAAAAAAGAAAAAACACGAACAAAGTTCGTGCTTATCTTTTTGTGGTGCGGTCTACGCAAAACAAATGGGTGCTGACGCACCTCGTGCGTTGCACTGACACTGCGTGTCTATTTGTTTGCTATGTCCGCTGCGCACGATTTCTGCAAATGCTGTGCGCTTGCATCTC
>ERZ1026854.1761-NODE-1761-length-13155-cov-4.045649_pt1 | contig 13155 bp, 9 predicted proteins | sample MGYA00380157_ERZ1026854 | MGnify/ENA primary metagenome ERZ1026854 (study PRJEB33269, sample SAMEA4719793) | human gut metagenome | biome: human-associated habitat; feature: organic feature; material: feces | place: Cameroon | collected 2013-10 ...
CTTTCGCGGACCGGATTTCGTTGACAGATTTTGGAATGGATGTCAGCAACTGGGTATTTGAAAAATTTGTCTGAGAAAAGCTGTTATGCTGCTAAGTATAGATACGGGACGGTGCAGTATGATTAACTGTTGCCTGATTTTTGAAGCAGAAAGCCCATTGGATTTAGACAATGGGTATTTTGCCCCTGATATCATAGAAAATAGAAAACGGAAAATAAAATTATGACTAAATTTTTAAACAAATTATGGGATTTCATCGTGTTCATCATGGATTTTGTGATCCGCAGGCTTTTACACATACCGCTGTCAGAAAAGCAGTGGGATGCCCTGATACAGTTTGTAAAGTTTGGAATTGTCGGTGTATCCAACACGTTGATCCATTATTTCACATATTTGATCCTGATTGCACTGGGATGTCATTACCTGATTGCGAGTGTCGTGGGTTTTTTGGTCAGTGTTGTAAATGCCTTTTATTGGAACAACAAATATGTGTTCACAAAAGAGGAAGGAGCGGCACGCGTCTGGTGGCAGGCATTTTTTAAGACGTTTTTATCATATGCGGGAACAGGGCTTGTACTGGAAAATATCCTGCTTGTTGTCTGGGTACGTTTTCTCCATGTCCCAGAGACTGTAGCTCCGCTTGTAACCCTGCTTATCACAATCCCCATTAACTTTCTGCTCAACAAATTCTGGGCTTTCCGCGACCGCAAAAATCATAAAAATCGGGATGAAAAAGACTGAACAAGCCTTGCGCTTTGAATGTATAGTTTGTATAATAAATATGTTGTGAAACCTTAATTAAGCCTTAAGCATAGAATATAGTAAAACCGTTTTCGGGGATTTTGGATGAGAACATTTAAACAACCCTTAAGCGAGGAAGAGGAAGCTTACTATATCCGCATGTATTTAGAAGGCGAGAAAGAGGCGTCCGAAGGAGCCAGACAGATTTTAATTGAGCGGAATTTGCGACTGGTTGCCCACATAGCCAAAAAGTATCAAAATGTAGACGAAAGTCCGGAGGATCTGATCTCTGTCGGAACCATCGGGCTGATAAAAGCGATAAAGACATATGACTGGAGTAAGGGAAACAGGTTAGCCACCTATGCGGCAAGATGCATCGACAATGAACTTTTGATGATGCTGCGGGCTAAAAAGAAATCCTCCAGGGATGTTTCTATTTATGAGCCGGTCGGAACCGACAAAGAGGGTAATGAGATCAGTCTGCTGGACATTACCTGCGCGGAGGATACCGACGCTTTTGAAAAAATGTCGTTACATGATGATATTATGAAATTACGGGCAATTTTACCGGAAACGCTGACACCAAAGGAGCTGCAGGTGATAAAGCTTCGATATGCATTGGATGGGGGAGAAGAATTACCGCAGCGCACGATCGGACAGATGCTTGGAATATCACGAAGCTATGTTTCCAGGATCGAAAAGAAAGCTTTAAAAAAGCTTAGAGTCCGGCTTTTAGACGATAACACAATGTAAAATGTTGGGAAGGTAAAGGAGATAAAAAATGGGATATCCAGCTACGTTAGAGGAAATTTTAGGGATTGCATACAATGCAGGGGCATCTGACTGTCATATTACGGTAGGAGTACCGCCGATTATTCGTTTGAACGGTCATTTGAAAAAACTTGATCTGCCGGTATTGACCCCGAATGATACACTGGAGTTTGTTGTTAATCTGTTAAGACCAAAACAGAGAGAACGTTTTGAAGAAATGGGAGAGTACGATATGTCTGTCGGATTTCCCAATATTGGACGTTATCGTGTCAATGTTTATAAACAGCGTGGTAGTATCGGTATTGCTTTCCGTACTGTCACTACAGAGATACCGACAACCGAAAAGCTGGGAATTCCGCAGTCTGTTGTTGATCTGTATCAGCGTAAAAGAGGTCTGATCCTCGTAACAGGACCTACCGGTTCCGGTAAATCAACAACATTGGCTTCTATCATTGATAAGATTAATGAAAATCGTGATGCACATATCATTACGATCGAGGAACCTATCGAGTATACACATACACACAAGATGTCCATGATCAACCAGCGTGAGGTTAATCAGGATACATTAAGCTTTGCCAATGCCCTCCGTGGTGCCCTCCGTGAAGACCCGGATGTTATCCTTGTAGGTGAGATGCGTGACTTTGAGACAATTTCAACAGCCATTACCGCAGCCGAAACCGGACATCTGGTATTATCAACATTACATACCATGGATGCAGCTTCTACCGTCGACCGTATCATTGATACATTCCCGACGCACCAGCAGCAGCAGATCCGAGTACAGCTTTCCGCCGTACTGGTATGTATCATTTCACAGACTCTGATCCCCAATGTTACAGAGGACGGTCGTGTGGCTGCTTTTGAAGTAATGCATGCCAACTCCGCTGTACGAAATCTGATCCGTGAAGGCAAGACACATCAGCTGCCTTCCGTTATCCAGACAAGTAAGAGAGAGGGTATGTCGACACTCGATGATTACCTGATGAAGCTTTATATGGAGCGCAAGATCTCTAAAGAAAGCTGTATCCAATATGCGCGTGATCCGGAAAAGATGCGCACACAGATCTTCTAAAAGATGCGCACATAGATCTTCTAAAAGATCGTTTGTTTATATAGTTTCTTGTCCGACTGCCGACGCCATGCGCCGGCGGCCGGGTATCTAAATTCAATTCAGTAGTATTCTTATAGTCTTTTTTTTCAGTTTGATGTGATAGGTTTGTTTTGATTAGTTGAGATTAATTACGTTGTTGATTGCGTTGTTGATTGTGTTGTTGATTGCGTTGTTGGTTGCGTTGTTGATTGCGTTGCTAATTGTTTTGTTAATTGCTTTGCTTATCTGGTTAAGGGAATTTTTGGCTAATTTGTATTGTGAAATTAGCAGACTAGGTTAGAAATTTGTAGTATTGAGATTCAGTAATTTATTTATCTTTGATCAGAATATTGAGTTGTTGTGGTGAAAATGATGAGTATATGGACGATGCATTAGAAAAATACAAGCAGGGTGATTCAATGAGAAATCATGAAATATATTCTATCAAAGAAAGACAAGTATGGTAAATAGATGGGAAACTGCGGAAAAAACCCGTATAAATAAAGAAGCGAGGGCAAGAAAAGAAAAAACAGGAAAAAAACCGGCGGGATAAAGAGAGGCAGGGCAAGGAAACAAGAAACTGCGAAAAAAACCCGAACAAATAAAGAAGCGAGGGCGAGGAAAGAAAAAAACAGGAAAAAAACCCAGCGGGATGAAGATAGGCAGGGCAAGGAAACAGGAAACTGCGAAAAAAGCACAAAATATATTAAAAACTTCAATTTTAAAAGGAGAAAATAATTTATGTTTCAATCTGTATTAACAGGTGCCGTAAATGGTGTTGATGGATACCTTGTTACGGCAGAAATTGACATGGCGGATGGTCTGCCGTGTATGGACATGGTTGGAAATCTTGGTCATGAGGTCCGGGAATCATCCGAGCGTGTCCGTGTTGCATTGAAAAACATTGGATATGCGATTCCGCCTAAGCGGGTGACGATCAATTTATCGCCGGCAGGTATCAAGAAGGGCGGGACCGCTTTTGATCTGCCGATTGCAATTGGTATTCTGGCAACAATGGGAGTAGTGGAGTTACCAAAGGATGAGCAGTGGATCGCCATTGGGGAGCTAGGGCTGGATGGACAGGTCAGAGGCGTTCCCGGAATTTTGCCTGTTTTAATTACGGCGAAGGAAAAAGGAATCAAAACATGTATTTTACCGTCGGATAACAGATATGAGGCGGAATATATAAAGGGAATTCGAATCATAGAGTTGGGGGATCTGTACCGGTTATTTGATATTTTTGAAAACTGGGAATCTATGGTGAAAACTAAGATGTCCCAAATCGTATCCGGTACTTCCGCAAAAACGGCTTTTCCGGATCCTATAGACAAATCGCAGACGCATATTACGCCAAACTTTGCAGATATCATAGGACAATCTATGGCAAAACGAGCAGCAGAAATTGCAGCGGCCGGTTTTCACAATCTTCTTTTAACCGGACCGCCGGGAACAGGAAAATCAATGATTGCCGCTGCATTGAGTGGAATACTGCCACCAATGGAAGAAAAGGAAATGCTGGATACATCCAAAGTGTACAGTGTAGCGGGACTGTTAAATGAGGAGCGTCCTTTTATCTGTAAACGACCATTTCAGACACCACATCATACTATTACGCCGCAGGCCCTTGTGGGAGGCGGAATCGTCCCGGGTCCGGGAATTATTTCATTATCCAATCATGGAGTTTTATTTTTAGATGAATTACCTGAATTTAAGAGGCAGACACTTGATATGCTGCGTCAGCCGATGGAAGAGGGGAAAATTGTGATTACCAGAAAAAGCGGAAGCTATGTTTATCCATGTAATTTTATGCTTGTTGCAGCCATGAATCCATGTCCGTGCGGTTATTATCCGGACAAAAACCGGTGCACGTGCAGCCAGAAGGAAGTACAGCGTTATATCAGTGGAATTTCCGGACCGTTGAAAAACAGAATTGATCTATGCGTTAACGTGCAGAGAGGAAGTTATGAGCAAATCCGTGAGAAAAAAGCAGAGGAAAGCAGTGAGTATATATGTGAGCGTATTATAGCTGTCAGGCAGATCCAGAAGGAACGAAACGGAGCGGGGATATATAATGGCAGAATTGAGGCAAAGCGGATGCCGGCCCTTTGTGAGATGACGAAGCCTGCTGAAAAAATGATGGAGCACTATTATGAGACGCAGCATCTGAGTATGAGGGGGTATCACCGGACACTGCGGGTTGCAAGGACTATTGCAGATCTGGATGGAAAGAAAATGATTGATGATGTTCATATTTTGGAGGCGGTATCGTATCGAGGATTTTTGGATAAATAATATGATGTTAGGTTCAAAAGTATTATCGTGCAAGCGCGAACGACTTTTTGACCTTTTGCCCATGTCATCATGTAATACAAATAGTATACAATGGAGAGATATATGCACATGGTTTACATAATACAAAATGACAACTATAAATCATATGAATAAAAACAAAGTCTGGCATCAAGAATGTGCCTATGCCTATTTCTGGGAGACAGCCCCCGGTATTGGTTCTGCGACAATAGAAAAGATTTTTGAATTATACGGCAGTTATCAGAAGATGTATGAAGCACTTGAGGATGGAAAAATATATCATTCTCTGGGACTGCGCGGAAAGATGTCTGAGTTTAAGCAAAGAAAAAAGACATTGATCAAAAACCATTTCATGGATTGGAACGTAAACATAAGATATCAGGAGATGATCGGACAACATATTTTTTGTATTCCACGGTTTTTAAACGGCTATCCGCATAAACTGCAGGAAATCGATAAAGCACCGTCGGCATTATTTGTAAAGGGAAAGCTCCCGGAGGAAAACAGACCTTTGGTAGCAATTATTGGTGCACGCAATTGTTCAAATTATGGTGTTCACATGGCAAAAGAGCTGGGACAGATATTGGCCATGCATGGAATAGGAGTGGTAAGCGGTCTTGCCCGCGGAATTGACGGAATAGGACAGCTGGCGGCATTAAATGAAGGCGGAGCAACGTTTGGAATACTCGGTTCCGGTGTTGATGTGTGCTATCCACCGGAAAATATAGAATTGTATAAAAGGCTTGCAAATGGTGAAAACAGAGGCGGAATCATCAGTGAAATGCCGCCGGGTACGCAGGCAGAGAAAAATTTTTTCCCGATGCGGAACAGGATCATCAGTGGACTTGCAGATGCAATCATTGTCGTTGAGGCAAAGGAAAAAAGCGGGACCTTTATTACCGTAGAACGGGCACTGGAGCAGGGAAAAGATGTGTATGCCTGTCCTGGAAGGATGTGTGACTCATTGAGTATCGGCTGCAATCGCCTGATTTCACAAGGGGCCGGAGTAATCTGGAATTTGGATGAATTTGTACAGGAGGTGTATCAAAATCATGGATTTCAGATAAATATAAACCGTGATACAACGGTGAGCCGGATAGAAGATAATCAGGGAAAAAATACGCTGCCTTTAACACCAATCCGGCAGGCAATTTATAATTGTCTGGATTACAATATGCAGCCTGTTGACCGGATACTGGAACAGGTGATGGAAAAGCATGAAATTTTGTTAAAGGATTTGTTGATTGAACTGAGCAATATGGAGCGGCTGGGGTATGTCAGACAGGAAAATGGGTTTTATGGACTTGCGCCTTGATTTGAACCGGCTGAAATTTGCATGAAATCTGCCTGAAATCCGTCTGAGATTTGCCGAAAATCCGCCTGAGATCTGCCGGAAACCTGCCAGAAATTTGCCCGAATTCTGCCGGCGCCTGTTTGACAAACAAAATTGAGCATATTACAATGAAAACATATGTCAAGTATATGTCAAATATATGAGATTTTTTTAAAGTAAAATGAGTGAGAGAGGTATTTCACAGATGAAAAGAAAATGGAAAAAGCTGATCGTATCACTGATGTCCGGTATTATGATTACCACGACAGCTGCCACAACAGCTGCAGCCACAACGACAATTGTTGGTGCGACAACAGTCAATGAAATGACTGTTTCTGATAATGTATTGCAAGATATAAATCAGGATTCGGAAAAAAATAATATTGATCCGGAAAATGAGGATGTTAAATTGACCTATGATCAATATGATATGCTGACCGATGAGGAAGTTCAGAGAGAATTGTCAGCGACAGCTACAGAATCACAGGATATCATGAAAACAGAAAGTGGTGCATGTAAATATCTGTTTTTGGGTGACAGTGTAATGTGTGGCGGTTATACAGACCAGTCCGGAAATGCAGTGACTTCTTTTGTGACCTATCTGGATCGCATGAGGCCGTCTTTTATTATCAACAAAGCCGTTGGCGGTGCTACATATACCACTGTGCATGAGCCAAATGTCATGACCGAACTGAATGGTATCAATATTGCGGATTTTGATGCCGTATTCTTGTATTTTGGTGTCAATGATTATTGTATATCCGCTACAATCGGTAATGCCGGCAGTACCGGAACAGCGACCACCTGCGGGGCATTAAACGCTATTATTAATAAAGTAAACAATGCCGGTGCAAAATGCTATGTGATTCTCCCATTTCCCTGCAAGCAGCAGTTTGGAAATGAAACCAATATGAATGGCTATACATATCTTGCCTATGTAAGTGGAATCCGCAAAGTATGTGAAAAGAAAGATGTTACGATAATCGATTTTAATAAAGAGCTGAATGTCAATAAAGATAATTTTGTTGATTATTATGTTGATGCTATTCATCCCAATAATCAGCTTCAACAGCTTGCGGCCAATTATCTCAATACTTTTCTTGGTGAGGATACCGGTGCACAGGATTCCATGACAGGATTTGTTGAGAGACTTTATAAAAACTGTCTGGGCAGGACTTCCGATCAGGAGGGACTCAGGCATTGGACCGAGCTTTTAAAGAATAAGGATATTACCGGTGCGGCAACAGCACAGGGATTTTTCTTTAGTAAGGAGTTTATCAATAAAAATGTTGATAATGGTGAGTATGTGGAATTGTTGTATCAGACATTGATGGACAGACATTCCGATCCGGCCGGTTATGCTAACTGGGTTAATTTGCTGGAAAATGGGGTGTCACGTGAAAAAGTGTTTTCAGGCTTCTGTGCTTCCAAGGAGTTTGGACAGATATGTAAAGATTACGGAATTGAGCGAGGAGAAATCAATCTGACCGCACCAAGAGACCAAAACGAAGGATTGACACAGTTTGTTGCAAGACTGTATACCAAAGCACTGGGCAGAACCTATGATCTGGATGGTTTGAATTTCTGGTGCAACGAAATTCTGACCGGTAAACAGTCCATTACACAGGTTTCAACGGAAGGATTTTTCCATTCCAGAGAGTTTTACAATAAAAATCTGAGTGACGGTGAGTATGTAAAGGTATTGTATCGCACCTTTCTGGACCGCGAATATGATCAGGATGGTTATGAATTCTGGAAGAAAGAGCTTGCAAACGGAAAATCAAGAGACGAGGTACTGCTTGGATTTGCCAATTCCAAAGAGTTTTTGGAAATTAAGCAAAAATACGGATTACAGTAGGTGTTATTATACATGATGGATTTATCCTTTTACAAAAATAAGAGAGTATTGATTACAGGCCATACCGGCTTTAAGGGAAGCTGGATGTGTATGGTATTATTAAAGGCAGGAGCAAAGATAACCGGCTATGCACTGGATGCGTCGACAAAGCCCAGCTTATTTGAGTTATGTCAACTGGATAAAAAGATGGATTCTGTGTATGGGGATATCCGTGATCTGCAGCATTTAAAACAGGTATTTGAAAGGATACAGCCGGAAATTGTGATCCACATGGCAGCGCAGCCGATTGTGCGGACTTCATATCAGGAACCGGTTTATACCTATGATGTCAATGTAATGGGGACTGTTAATGTGCTTGAGTGTGTCAGGCTGACAAAAAGTGTGCAGTCATTTCTGAATGTGACAACAGACAAAGTATATAAAAATCTGGAAAGGCAGGAAGGCTATGCAGAGGATGAGGAATTAAACGGATATGATCCATATTCCAACTCCAAGTCCTGCTCAGAACTGGTGACGAGTAGTTATGTAAACTCATTTTTTGCGCCGCAGATCAAAGATGAAGGACGTCATATAGCAGTTTCTACAGCAAGAGCCGGCAATGTGATCGGTGGAGGCGATTTTGCATCGGATCGTATTATTCCGGACTGTATCCGGGCTGTAGAGCAGAAAAAAGACATCGTTGTGAGAAATCCTTTTTCGACAAGACCCTATCAGCATGTACTGGAGCCGGTGATGGCATACCTTATGATCTGCCAAAGGCAGTATGAGGACATTTCTTATGCCGGAAGCTATAATGTGGGACCGGATGATACGGACTGTTATACAACCGGGGAGCTTGTGTCACTTTTTTGCGAAACATGGAAAGAGCTAAGTGGGCAGGAGATCATCTGGATCGACCGGTATGATGGCGGCCCGCATGAGGCCAATTTCCTGAAGCTTAACTGCTCAAAGCTAAGAAATACCTTTGACTGGCATCCCGTATGGAATGTAAAAGAAGCCATGAAAAAGATTGTGGAATGGGAACTTGCTTATCAGAATATGAATACAGAGGAAAAGGATACTTGTATTGAGAATATCATGAATGAGCAGATAGAAGCTTATCGTGCAAGTACGAACCTTTTGACCTTTTGACCCTGATATCATGAAATTATAAACAACGTGCAATGCAGCTTTGATGATTCAATAAGACTTTGCACGTTGTTTTTAGATGTGTAAATAAAAGATAAGATAGATATATCAGATTATTATAAAACTGTCAGTATTAATGCCAAGGGCATGAAGGGTATTGATGCTTTCGGTAATGCATGCATCCAGGGTTTTATTGGGAGCGCCATTGTTGGGTACCTCCTATCGACTGATAGGGCAATTATAACAAAATGCAAAGCCTTATTCAATTATCAAAGTACTAAAAAATGGATTTTAAAACGCGAAATTACAATCGCTCCTCAATCAATTTATAATTGTGTATGCCCGATATATAAAAATATGATATAATGAGCGCAAGAGAGCTGATGTGCTTGCACAATCGGCGAACGAAAGGAAATCCTATATGTTTGAAAATATGACAGAAGATCAGGCAAAGAACGAAATACTGCAGATGGTTTCAGAGTATTGTAAAAAATATCACAATACCGAGGACAAACAAAATGATCTAAGCAGGATACCTTATGCATCCAGAGTCTATGACAGTGCGGAAATGGTTAATCTGGTGGATTCGGCTCTTGAGTTTTGGCTGACATCCGGACGGTATACCAGGCAGTTTGAAAAAGAGTTTGCAGAATACCTGGAAGTGAAATACTGTTCCCTTGTCAATTCCGGTTCATCTGCCAATCTGCTGGCATTTATGGCACTGACATCACCGCTCTTAGGAGACCGACAGGTCAGACCGGGAGATGAGATGATCACCGTGGCAGCAGGCTTTCCGACGACCGTGACCCCGGCGATACAGTATGGCGTTGTTCCTGTCTTTGTGGATGTGACGATTCCACAGTACAATATTGATGTCAGACAGATGGAACTGGCGCTGTCTGATAAGACCAAAGTAGTGATGATCGCACATACGCTGGGCAATCCGTTTGATTTACGCGCGGTAAAAGAATTTTGTGATAAGCATCATTTATGGTTGATTGAAGATAACTGTGATGCCCTTGGCAGTACCTATGATACAGCTCTTGTACAGGAAGATGGCAGTACGAAGGTGGAAAAAAGAAAAACGGGTACGATCGGTGATATTGGGACCTCCAGCTTTTATCCACCTCATCATATGACTATGGGAGAAGGCGGGGCGGTATATACCAACAATCCGCTTTTGCATAAATGCATCCGGTCCATGCGTGACTGGGGCCGCGACTGTATCTGCGTTTCCGGACAGGATAATATGTGCGGTCATCGTTTTGACGGTCAGTTTGGAGAGCTTCCATACGGATATGATCATAAATATGTCTACTCGCATTTTGGATACAATTTGAAAGCCACTGATATGCAGGCGGCAATCGGCTGCGCTCAGCTTGAAAAATTTCCTTCGTTTGTCGAAAAACGAAAAGAAAATTTTCAATATCTGTACAATGCTTTGGTAGAAAAAGGTGCTGATAAAATACTGATCCTGCCGCAGAAGGAAAGTCATTCCGATCCCAGCTGGTTTGGATTTATGTTAACCATAAAAAGTGATGAAAAAGGAGAGCCGGTTGCTGACCGTAAAAGAATCATATCACATATAGAAGGATGTGGTGTCCAGACCAGGATGTTGTTTGCCGGAAATCTCACAAAGCATCCCTGCTTTGATCAGATGCGCGCTGAAAAGAAGGGTTACCGGATTGTCGGAGATTTGAAAAATACCGATTATATTATGGAAAATACATTCTGGGTTGGCGTATATCCCGGAATGACAAAAGAAAAATTGCAGAGAATGGCGGATGTGATCGGTGAAGCATGTGCCGTATAAGGCAAAAATAAATATAGTAATTTTTAACAAAAAAATATAAATGTCGAAATTGCTCTTGCGGATTTGCAGCTATCATGCTATGCTTTCTGCAAGAGCATATTTCTATTTTCTGATAGAATATTGACGATACAATATCAATAATGCAGTGCTGATTATGTGATATGGATATATTCTAATCTGATTTTCTTACTTCAATTCTTAGATCTTATGCTTTTAAAATTCATCAATAATTTTATAAAGCAGGAGATTTACGGAAAAGACGCGGAAAACTGCAGTCACAGCAATTGAGAAAGAATAGGGTGCTGTGGTTGCTTTAGTCAGATCTGTTTTGCATTGCTTCCGGTTCTGAAATTTGACTTTTGGATCGGATATCTGATTTGAATTGTGAAACAGAATATGCTGTGTGGCTTCTCCTGCAAAAAGGAGGACGCTATATGGAAAAAAAGACAACAATGTACAAATGGGATCTGTTTTTCAGGAGATTACGTGAAAACATTTTCCGTCCGAAAAGGCAGAGCAAGGATATTTTATTCCGTCTGGTATTCGGCAATGACAGGCAGGCGCTTTTACAGCTCTACAATGTCCTGCATGGAACTGCGTATACCGATCCGCATGAGCTGCAGATTGTGACATTGGATAATGCGATCTATATTTCGAGGAAAAATGATCTGGCATTTCTGCTTGCCGGTTCGATCAACATGTACGAGCATCAGTCTACGTTGAATCCTAACATGCCGGTGAGATTTCTGATCTATCTGGCACAGGAGTACCAGTTGCTTGTGGAAAGCACGGACAAGAGTTTGTATGGAAGCGAACTGATACCACTCCCGACACCACAGTGTGTTGTATTTTACAATGGAACAGCGGATACACCGGATGAATATGAACTGCGCCTGTCATCTGCATTCAGCAATCAGGATGTAGAGCCCGCCGCAGAGGTCGTGGTCAAAGTCATCAATATCAACTACGGACACAATGACCATCTGATGCAGGGCTGTGGGATGCTTTCACAATACGCCCAGTTTGTAGCCGTCACAAGGGAATATGCAAATAAATATGATAACCGTGAAGAAGCCATGAATGCTGCGATAGAATATTGTATCGGGCATGGAATATTGGAGGATATCTTGAGAAAACATAGGAGCCAGGTGTTGGGATCGCTGCTGGAAGAGTTTGATGAAAAGAAATATGCGAGGACATTGCGGGAAGAGGGCTACGAGTCAGGATTTTTTGAGGGAAAACAGGAAAAAGAACAGGAATTATTGCAAAATCTTATGAGTTCGATGAATATTACAGAGAGCGAAGCCAGAGAAAAACTGGGAATATAAAAGATCATATGATAATTGAGAGGGAAATGGGAAGCTTCGATTGAGCACCACTGTAGTATCAAATCCATCAAAAATATTTCATAATCCCATCTTTGACAGACTAGTAATTTTTAACAAAAAAATATAAATGTTGAAATTGCTCTTGCGGATTTGCAGCTATCATGCTATGCTTTCTGCAAGAGCATATTTCTATTTTCTGATAGAATATTGACGATACAATATCAATAATGCAGTGCTGATTATGTGATATGGATATATTCTAATCTGATTTTCTTACTTCAATTCTTAGATCTTATGCTTTTAAAATTCATCAATAATTTTATAAAGCAGGAGATTTACGGAAAAGACGCGGAAAACTGCAGTCACAGCAATTGAGAAAGAATAGGGTGCTGTGGTTGCTTTAGTCAGATCTGTTTTGCATTGCTTCCGGTTCTGAAATTTGACTTTTGGATCGGATATCTGATTTGAATTGTGAAACAGAATATGCTGTGTGGCTTCTCCTGCAAAAAGGAGGACGCTATATGGAAAAAAAGACAACAATGTACAAATGGGATCTGTTTTTCAGGAGATTACGTGAAAACATTTTCCGTCCGAAAAGGCAGAGCAAGGATATTTTATTCCGTCTGGTATTCGGCAATGACAGGCAGGCGCTTTTACAGCTCTACAATGTCCTGCATGGAACTGCGTATACCGATCCGCATGAGCTGCAGATTGTGACATTGGATAATGCGATCTATATTTCGAGGAAAAATGATCTGGCATTTCTGCTTGCCGGTTCGA
>ERZ1026854.1762-NODE-1762-length-13154-cov-5.110085_pt1 | contig 13154 bp, 9 predicted proteins | sample MGYA00380157_ERZ1026854 | MGnify/ENA primary metagenome ERZ1026854 (study PRJEB33269, sample SAMEA4719793) | human gut metagenome | biome: human-associated habitat; feature: organic feature; material: feces | place: Cameroon | collected 2013-10 ...
ACATTCTTGCTTACGTAGATGTCCCTGGTTTCGACCTTTACGCTCCCGACGGTTCCGAACATTGCAACCCCAGGCGTGAAATAGAAGCCATCCCTGATTTTCAGGTAATATGTCAGGTCGGGACCTACCAGAACCAGATTGGTGTTCTGACGAAGCCACCCATCACTGCTTTCATCATACGGATTGGACTCCAAAGCATATTGCACAGAGGCTCCGAGCCTCCAGTTGTCAGCGAAAAACCAGCCGAACTCGCCCCCGGCGCTGAAGGAGGTTGATGCCGGCGTTCCACTCTCCGCTGATCTGACACTTGAATATCCCCCAGAAACCCCGATTATACCTCCGATCGAGACCTCACCTTTCTTCTGTGCCGAAACGGAGCCGCAAGTGATAATGGCAAGAGAGGCACAAACTGTCAATAACTTATTCATAGTATTGAATATTAATATATTCCTTTAAAAGCACGATGCCTACGAGGCGGCTTGCAGGCTACAGATTCAACTTCAGTGTGAATGAAAGATCGATATGAGAAATATTCTCCTGTTTGTCCTTGTCCAGAGTTGTTTGAGAAGTCTTCACACCGTTCTGTTCCAATGTCAATGTGGTAAGCGTTCCTTCTATCGAAGACAGGTTGACACCTATTGACCACATCTTGTTCAAGGCATAATCATAGCCGATGTTGTACAACAAGCCCAGTGTGCCTCCTGTCAGTTTCATCTTTTCTATGACCATTCCTTTGTCACGATAGTTTATGTAACCGACACCGATATCCGCCGTGAGGGTATGCAAGCCGTTTCTGCTGGAAAACCTTGTGCAGAACATCGGGCCGATGAATGATATCTGTATGTTGTCTTTCAATTTACCAGTGACAGTGGTGCCGTTTTCGTCAGTGCCAGTCACCGTCGCGCCATTGCTGGCCGAGAACGCCTTGTAGCGAAGACCAACTCCCATAAACTCCTTGAAGAACCAAGTCGCATCGGCTCCATACACGAATCCTCTTCTAAGTTTCTTCGTGTAGGATTTGAAGTCATCCGGCACGTCATTGCTGATCTTGCCGAGCCTGAAGCCACCACCTCCCTCAAGGCCGAATCTGAATTTTGAATATTCCCGTATAGGTTCCTGCTCCTGTACTTGTTCCCGTTCCTGTTCCTGAGCGGAGATGATGCCGCCTGACACAAACGCCAAAGCAGCGATGAAAGTGATGATTCTTTTCATTGTAATATGATTAATGATTAATAGGCAAATGTTCAACAATGCATTAATGGTTTGCGATTTTCTAAATCGCGAATGTCCGTTTTCTTGCATTAAAGGTAAACAAAAAACTCAAAATAAACTGAATCTTGAGGTTCGGTCCCCGGCCGAATAATAAGAATACTCTATGGCTGTCTGACCATTAACTGACAGACACATAAAGGATAGAAACAAAAAGGCTACTACTATAATTCTTCTATACATAATCTCAAAATTGATACAATCTCTTATTTTCAATATCATTTTCTATTATATCTAGGGCACATTTTGATATCTTTCATTCGTTCATCCGGGGGATAACTTATTTCCAATTGATTCTTGTCATTCAGTAAATTACGCATATCTTTTGTGGTCAAATCATAACGATAATAATATTCATCAACCTCCAAAACCTTCTCGGAATCATTTCTGTTATAGACAAAGACTCTAACGGTATCATACGGGGACATCTCTTCCAGAGTAGTATAATTACTATATAGTTGAGATTCATCATATGGAAAAACCGTACAACGCGCAAAAAGAGGTCTAGCCGAAGTGACTGTTGTGTCATCAATATCAATGTCAAACATATCTCCACAAATAAATGGATAATAACTCATTGGTTTGATCGGGAAAAGAAACTCAACTTCATCGGCAGAATTATTGACAAAATTATACCAAACACCATCTTTACGGACACAGGATTGAATAACAACCGCAAGGGCGACCGCCACTATGAACAACATTTTTCTCATAACTTTAGCTATCTCACAATCAAACAATTAAAAAAAGGTAAGAACACTGTTGCCCCTTTCCCCTATGCCAAATCATATTCTCTAATCCGATGAGCGGCAACTTCCCCACACCAAACATAATAGTTATTCTCCTAATACACTCGTTATATACACAAACATCCTATCGCATTTTGACTTTTTCATACGGTGGAAACATATGAATCTCTGACATCTCCTCCGTTGGCGGGTAAAATATTCGACAGTTTAAACGAGCCAGATCCTCTTTTGAAAAATCGTAACGCTGCAAAACCATATAGTTTTGTACAACTTCCTCCCACGTATTATTTTCAACAACTTTTGAATCAAACATAAAGAAAGACACCGTATCACAGTTCCATCTTCGGAACAATCCATCAATATTCTCTATTCCATAATCGATACGCCCGTAGTTTTGCCCTTCTGAATCTTTTTTGAGATGTAAAAGGACTAACTCTTCCGCAGAAAAACTAATGGCTGTGTCTTTCTTACAAGGTATTCCTTTTTCTGGAATATAGCAATATACCGCATCAAATTCTCCCCGCAAGTAATAATCAAACACAACAAACTTGTCACAACCAAGCAATATTGCACAGCCTAATAATAAAATTAACTTTCTCACAATTAAATTCGTTTGGGCAAATGTATATAAAAGATCCTCTAAAAACTCAAAAGAGGGCATTTTGGGCGTTACAGATTTCCGCAGATTCGGGGTATCGAGAACTCTATTTTTCAACGTTTTACAAATAGATGGAAGCAATCGTCAAAAACGTCCCATCTATAAGTCACTGATTATCAATGCCCCCCAAAATTATTCAAACTGTAACGAAATTATGTGAACAATCGATACAGAGTCTCGTTTGGGCCGGAATAGCCGTTCAATTTTTCACGAAGGCGATGCTTCTTCACTCTGACATTCTCCTTGGAAATGTCCATCAGGAATGAAATTGTAGAGGTGTCAAAGCCTACTATCAGGTAACAGATAAAGCGGATGTCATCATCTTTCAACTTTGGAAAGTCGGATCTGATCTTGGAGACGATGTCATCAAGATCAGCGTTTATCCTTGCCTCAAACTTTTTCTGGCCTTCCGATCCGCTGGCGATCTCCTCAAACAAGGCTTGGGTTGAGGATATGACATCGTGGTAGGCTTTCTCCTTTATTGACTCAAGTCGATGCGATGATGCGGCGTCATAGTACTTTCCGATTTCGCTGAACCGCTTTTGATAAAGGGCAACGTACATCTCACGCAAATCCTTGATCTTATCCTGCTCACGTTCATTGCGTGATTTCAAATCCAAAATGTCCTTTTCCCTTTCGCTCTTCTCCTCATTAGCCCTGTTCCTCACCGTTTCTAAAAGTCTCTCGGATTCTTCCACGGCTTGTGTCAGTCTGTCTTTTTCACGGATCAAGGTGCTTTTCCTTTTCATAAAGATGACATAGAGCAAAGCAATTATCATTAAACCTGTAATGAGAATTATGATGCTTCTTTGATTGGATATTGTAGATTTTTGTTCAGAGACCTCAGCAGTAAGACGATAGTAGTCACTTTGAGCCTTGAAAACAGATTGAGCCAATTTCTTCTTAACTACGTCATTCTGATGAGACAACATACTTTTCAACAAAGTCAGGGCTTCTTCATTTTGTCCTTTACACTCCGCTATCCGGTATCTAATCTCCATCGTTTTTCCATTCGCTTCACGATTGGACAACTGTGAAAGAATATTCTCCGCCTCTGATTCCTTCCCTGCCAAAAGGAGAAGATACGCATATTCATAATACGACTCCAAACTAAGATTACCGCGATGTTCGGCGACATATTCAAGCAATTCAAGGTCCCTCTCAACATCTTGTTTCTCTTGATACAAGTCATTGCTGACCAGATCCTCCATAGCATAGAGGGCAAGCCGTGATGTCGAGTCCTTCCCGGAATAGACAAGCGAGTAAAGGCTGTCGGCCACATCGAACCGTTCATTGTTATGATAAGCCTGGGCCACTTTGTACAGCGATAGATCAAGATCCTTGTCACCTATTTTCTCAAAGCACTCATAGGCCAATATAGTGTTTCTCAACTCTTCCTCATCATTGAAAGATGCGTTGTAAGCATCAGCGGAGGCAGCATAAATCAATCCTCTGTGGTAATAGTCATATTCACTCGATTCCCGCAAAGCCTGTGAATAGAAAATGACAGCATTCGGGTAATCCTTTCTGTTAGAATAAATACGTCCTAAATAATAGTAGGACAGCATCTTATCCTTCGGCGAGCCGAATTTTTCATAATAGGCCACAGTTGGTTCCAGAATTGACAAGGCAGTCGTGTCGATGTAGTTCTTGTCCAACGCCATTGCAAACAGCACAGAATAGCGGGCTCGGAGTGCCTTTGTGTTCAGCGTCAGCGAATCAACTTTCCTCAGAACCCGCAGGGCACTGTCCGGCCTCTCCTGAATGTAAGTCTCGACATCCTGAAGCAAAGACTTGGTCTGCCTGTTGTCGCAGGAGACTAATAAAAATGACATCAAGAGGAATATAATTACGAATCTGTTCATCTGTCAATAGTTACAAGTTACGGACTTTTAGAGGCCTACTAATATTCACCGTAAATTTATAAAGGTTAACGAAATAATCAAAATATTCAAGAATAGGTGTGAACTTTTTGACCTCCCAGCCGCATCAACGGCCGGAAGGTCACGTAATTATTTTCTTCTCAATAGAGAAGCAAGGGCTTGAATCAAAAGTCCTTCCAGCCGCCGCCGAGAGCCTTGTACAGATTGACCACGGAGAGATTCTCCTTCGTCCTTGCCTCGCTTAACTCCAACTGGGAGGCAAGGTACTTTCTTTGCGCGTCAAGGACATCCATATAACTGATCACACCGTTTATGTACTGGCTGTTGGCCAGCACGACATATTTCTTGGACGCGCGCTCCATCTCCACCTTCACGTCAGTGTTGGAACGGGCGGAACGGAAAGTCACGGTGGCGTCATAGACCTCTCTGAACGCCTGCATAACATCTTTCTCGTACTCCAGTCTTGTCTGCTCGTAGGAGGCCACGGCGGCTTTGAGGGCGGAACGTCGTTTGCCAAACTCGAAGACCGGTGAAGCCAGTGTGGCTCCGGTGAACCAGAACGGGGACTTCAGGAAATCCTTAAGGGCGTTGTTCTCCTCTCCGGCTCCAAGATTGATGGTAAAGGACGGGAACCTTTCGGCCATCGCCACGCCCACGCGAGCCTCCGCCGCCCTGAGAGCGTTCTCGGACTGCATAAGGTCAGGCCTGCGCCTGAGGATGTCAGACAGAACTCCGGACGGAACAACGGTCTTTGACATTTCCGATAAGGACAAACCTCGCTCCACATCCTTCGGATACGATCCGGTAATAAAACACAACTCACTCTCTTTCAATGCGATTTGTTTCTGAAGATCCGGTACCAAAGCCTCGGTGGAAGCCAATTCCACAAGAGCCTGCTGGTAAGGGATCTCAGATGTCAGTCCTCCTTCCGCACGGAGTTTGGCCTGATTCACGGACTTCTGCCTTGTGACCAAAGTGTTGGTGACTATCTCCAGTTTCTTGTCCAAGCCCATCAGTTCATAGTAGGCGGAGGCTACACTGGCGATGACGCTCATCCTCACCGCTTTCTGAGCCTCGACAGTGCCGAGATAACCGGCCAGTTTCTCTTTCTTGGACCATCTCAGTCTTCCCCAGAAATCCAGCTCCCACTGAAGCGAGGCCTTGACTCCGAATTCAGGAGAGTCCGGTTTCGGATCCGTCCCCCCGTAATTGCTGTGATCATTCTGCGCATAGCCTTTCACCGAGACGGAAGGCAGCTGGGCGGATCTTTGCACACGGTACCTGTACTCCATCTCCTTCAGACGCTCCGCAGCGATGAGGATGTCTTTGTTATATTCCAAAGCCGCGTCTATAAGCTTCTGCAATTCAGGAGACTCATACACTTCCCGCCAGTCAAGGTCAGCGATGCTCCTGTCGCTCGAATCCTCGAAATAGGCTTTCGGCATCTCTCCGAGGTCCGGCTTATCGCAATACCTCGATGTGGAGCAGGAATCTAAAGTCAGGGAAGACACGGCCATGACTGCGACGACCGACAAGGCCTTTCCCGCCTTACGGAGTTTTGGTCTCCACTTCGAGATCCTTGATCTCAACTTGTAGATCAGCACGAAGAAGAACGGAACAAAGACGATTCCGACGGTTATGCCGGTGATCATCCCGAAGAACACTCCGATGCCGATGTTCCTGCGGCTCTCGGATCCCGGGCCACTGGCGAACACGAGAGGCAGCATGCCAAGGATAAATGCCAAGGATGTCATCACGATTGGTCTGAACCTCAGTTTTGCGGCGGTGACCGCAGCCTCTTCCAGATCCTTTCCGGCCTCAACCTCTTCTTTGGCGAACTCTACGATCAAGATCGCGTTCTTGGCCACAAGGCCGACGAGCATCACGAGACCTATCTGGAAATAGATGTTGCTCTCCATTCCAAGCACAGCCACACCGAGATACGCTCCGGCTATCGCGATCGGAAGCGAAAGGATGACGGCCACAGGAATGGACCAGCTCTCGTACTGGGCAGCGAGGAAGAGGAACACGAACAGCAACGCCAGCGCAAGCACGAGTCCAGTCTGCCCGCTCTCCTTCTTCTCCTGATAGGACATTCCGCTCCACTCCACTCCGATGTTGTCCGGCAGATGCTCCTCGGCGATCTCCTCAAGTATGGCAAGGGCCTCGCCGGAACTGGTTCCGTTGGCGGCCTCTCCGCTGATCGTGGACGAATTGTACATGTTGAACCTCTTGATCGTACCCGGCCCTGTCGTGAAATGCGTGGTACCCAGAGCATTGACAGGGATCATCGTGCCTCCCGAACTCTTCATGAAGAAGAGGTTCAGATTGTCGGAGTGGGCGCGGTACGGGGCGTCGGCCTGGATGTAGACACGGTATATTCGGTTGTACATGTTGAAGTCGTTGACATAGATCGCACCGGTGAACGCTTTCAGGGTTGCGAAGACATCGGCCATCGACAGCCCCAGAAGCTGGATCTTGTCACGATCCGCATCGAAATACAGCTGAGGGATGTCCTTTTGCATTCCGGAGGACAATCCGGTGAACTCTTTCCTCTTCATCGCATAATGAAGAAGCGTGTCCGAGGCGTTCTGGAGATCCTGATAGGTCGCGTCCCCCCTTGCCTCAAGCACCATCGAGAATCCGCCCGAAGTACCGAGTCCAGGGATAACGGCAGGTGTGCTGATGTAAACCTTGCTCTCCGGATAGCGTGACAAGGAGTCTCTCACCATCGCTATCGTCTTGGACATATTAGTGACCTTGCGTTCTTTCCATGGTTTCAGGATCACCGTCAAGGTGCTGCTGGACTGCGCGGTGCCTATCCGGGGACTGGAGCCGGTGACATTGAGGACATATTCAACATCGCGCTGCCGGAGCAGAAAATCCATCGCGCGGTCCGTCACCTCTCTGGTCCGCTCAAGCGTGGCACCCGTCGGAAGCTCCAGCTCCACAGTGAAATAGCCCTGATCCTCCTTGGGGATGAAACTCTGCGGAACGAGGCGACCGAGTATGAATATTCCCACAATCGCGACGCCGAAGACAGCGAACATCCTCTTCGAATTGTGCAGCGCGAAACGGACCATCCTCGCATAGAGCGAGGTTCCTTGCTCAAGCCACTGGTTTATCTTTCTGAACACGAAGTTCTTAGGCTTGTCATCATCGTGCGGCTTCAGGAATTTGGAACACATCACAGGGCTTAAGGTCAGCGCCACAATGGTGGAGATTATCACGGAAACAGCGATCGTGACCGTAAACTGCCTGAACAATTGGCCCGTAATTCCAGAAAGGAAACTTACCGGAACAAAAACGGCGCAGAGCACAAGCGACATCGCCACAAGGGCGCTTCCTATCTCCCCCATCGCCTTTTTTGTAGCCTCGTACGGGAACAGATGTTCGGTTGACATGATCCTGTCCACATTCTCCACGACCACGATAGCATCATCCACAACGATTCCGATGGCCAGTATGAGGCCAAGCAATGTCATCATGTTCAGAGAGAAGCCGAAGATCAGCATCACTCCGAAGGTGCCGATCAGGGAGATCGGCACTGCTATTGCCGGGACGAGCGTGGCCCTGACATTCTGAAGGGAGAGGAACACCACGAGGATGACGAGGATCAAGGCTTCGAACAAGGTTCTGTAAACGTGATGGATGGACTCCGAGATGTAGGTGGTCATGTCGAACGGAATGTCGTAGGACATGCCGTCAGGGAAGCCCTTGCTGATCTCGGCCATCTCCGCCTTGACATTGTCGGCGACCTCCACGGCGTTAGCTCCGGGAAGCATAAAGACGTTCATCACTGCGGCGTTGCGGGCGTTGATGCCGCTCTCGGTGTTGTACGACTGGGCCTCAAGCGAGATCCGGGCCACATCCCTGAGGCGGATGATTGATCCGTCCTCGCCCGTTCTGACCACAATGTTCTCGAACTGCTCGACCGATGAGAGACGGCCCGGAGCCGTGATCGGGATGGTGACATCCACATCCGTGATCGGCTGCTGCCCGAGCACTCCGGCCGCGGCCTCACGGTTCTGATCCTTCAGAGCGTTCTGCAGATCCTTGACCGTTATCCCGAGGCTGGCCATCTTGTCCGGCTGCACCCAGATCTGCATCGCATAGTAGCGGCTTCCCACGTTCGAGACAACTCCCACGCCAGGAACACGCCTCAAGCGGTCCTGAATATTCAAGGTTGTGTAGTTGCTGAGATAGACCTCGTCGAATTTCGGGTCATCCGACATCACGGTGATCGTCATCAGCTTGCTTGAGGACTCCTTCTCCACCGAGATTCCGTTCTGCACGACCTCGGCCGGAAGTCTGGACTCGGCCAGCTTGACCCTGTTCTGAACCTCCACGGCGGCGAGATCCGGATCGGTGGAGATGTCGAATGTCAATGTCGCCGAATAGCCTCCGTTGTTGGAGTTGCTTGACTCCATGTAGAGCATCCCCGGCGTTCCGTTGAGCGACTGCTCGATAGGTGTCGCCACGGCCTGCGACACGGTCTGCGAGTTGGCGCCCGGATAGGATGTCGAGACGCGCACGACCGGAGGGACAATCTTCGGGTACTGGTCAACCGGCAGCATAGTCAGTCCTATGAGCCCTACAAGTACGATTATTATGGATATGACAGTCGAGAATACGGGCCTGTCTATAAAGAAATCGGATTTCATAAGTTCGTGTCTATTAACATATTCCTTAAGAGCGAACCGCCTCCACCTTCATTCCGTGGCTCAGCTTGTGCTCCCCTTCCACCACAATGACCTCTCCGGGATTGAGGCCACGCTCCACGACAGTCGTGTTCTCCACTTCCGGTCCAGTCTGGATGAAACGCTTCTCCACGATGCCGTCATGTTTCAACACGAATATGAACGAGCCGCTCTTTTCGATGATGATGGCCTTGGTCGGCACCGCCACAGCGTTCTCCCTCACGTCCAAAAGGACTTTAACGTTGGTGAACTGACCCGGCAGGAGTTCACGGTCAGGGTTAGGCATCTCGGCGCGTACCGAGAACGTCCCTGATTTGGCGTCCACAAGAGGATCGGCGAAATCCACCAGCCCTTTGTACTTATAGACGGATTTGTCAGCCATAGTGATGGTCACATACGGATCCCAGTGCCTGCTGGTGTCCTTCTGGCCGAGGTTCACATTTCTGGCCTTTGATTTCTGGTAGTCAAGATCAGTCATCTTGAACTCCACAAGCACCGTGTCGCTCTTGACCACATTTGCGAGGAAGGACTGCGATCCCGGCCCTACAAGAGTGCCTATGTCCACATGCCTCTCGCTGATGTAACCACTAATAGGAGATCGCACTGTGGTGTAGCTCAACGCCAGACGGGCTTCCGTCAGATTCGCCTCGCTGACCTGCACGTCTGCCTTGGCGCTCTCATAGGCGGCCACGGCGTTGTCCAGATCAAGCTGGCTGGAGGCCTTCTGCTCGAACAAAGGCCTGATCCTCGCCAGATCCCTCTCTGCCTTAAGGGCCATCGCCTTGTTTTTAGTCACCAGTGCCTCTGCCCTGTCCACCTGAGCTTTGTACTGTTTCGGATCAATGATGAAAAGTATCTGGTCTTTTTTAACGTATGTTCCTTCCTCAAACATCATCTTCTCAAGATAGCCTTCGACCCTCGCCCGCACCTCCACGAACTGCTGGGCGCGGATCCTTCCCGGAAACTCCCCGTAGATCTCCACATTCCTTGTCCTGACCGTGTCAACGCTGACAACAGGAAGATCCTCCAAATGATGCTTTGGCCGGAGAACAATGATGACAACAGCCGTGGCGACAACAGCCACAGCGACCGCGCCAATAATGGCTCTTTTGTTAAGCTTGCTCATAGCGATCTTTTTTTGCGAACCAGGCTGCCCTGATCCCGTGTATTGAGGCATCGCCTCATCAAAGACCGTTCCAAATTAAATATAGGCCCGCAGTGTGTTCTTTTTCAGAATTGTACACAACCTCTTTTTATGATTGGATTTCAACCGACAATCACGGCGGGCACCCTCTTTCTTACAAAACACCTTCAGCCGATGTGCCACTGAAGCCCACTCCAGCAGCACATCGGCTGAAAAACTATTGCTCTAAGCTTAGACTTTTTCAGCCGTGGCGGGCACTCACCCACTTCTGTGGCACAGTAACGTGAAGGCGTTTTGCAATCGGTCTTCTTATACTTTTCTACAACTAATAATGCGATGGATAATAAGCCACATATTCAACATCTTTCTATATCTATTATCGAAATGTTCTTCATTTTACCAATGGAGCGACAGCAACGACAGGTACAACCTCTCCGGAAACCGAGTCGATTACCGAAAAGGTTGGTTCGGATGATTCCGAGGAGGTCTCAACATTGATGATGTACGACCGGCCTTGCTCCACATCGAATGTGATCGCATAATGAAGGGACAGACTATTTGCAGCCGCTGCCGCAACCACAAGGCCGGAGGAATTGTCCTTCCACTGCTGGTGATGCTCCACCTCAATCGTCCTGCGTCCCGGGAGCACCTTGCACTTCGACGGGAACCCCTTGAAGTTGTTTCCCACCACCCTGTCATCAACCTTGCAGAGGTACGCTATCTCCCAACTATTCTTCTTGCCGACCGTCACCTTATGTTTCTGCGAACTGACCACTGCCACGGTCATCTCTGCCCGACCATAGTAACCCTTTGTGCTTGCGCACGAATTTAATATCGCCACCGATAATAGCAATACAATTATTGACAGCAAGATAGTTATCAACTTATTGGGAATTATTTTCATTTCAAAAATCGAATTATTGTTCTTTTCTCTTTCTAGTACCTTCAATAGCCTCTACTGAATATCGTCTCTATATGTCACCATCATAAGGAGGAAGGCACCTATATTTTTTAAGAAAGAGTTCGTCCTTCTCGTTCCTATGATCGCGACCCTTTAGGATACCTTCCCAATAGTCTATACCACGTTCCTGCTCGCCACGGTAATACATAGCCACTGCGACAGGAGCCCCTTCCGCATTTGCATATTTTCTCTTAAGGATAGAATCCGAAATATCTTTCCAATCGTGATTACGCACAAAGAAAGGCTCTGCATAGTCAACTATAAATTGTCTTATCTCGTCACACAATTGTTTGGGATCTCCATTTTCAGTATAATACATCCATTGAATCACTTTTGGTTCAGGCAAAAGGTCTCCACACCATAGCCAAAGCAGACTCTTGTAGCCATCAGTCTTTTCATATAATTCATCAATCAAATCTACAAGTTCTTTCAAGTAAATCCCCACAATAAAGCTAACAGACACAGCCTTGCCTGAATAAGGTTTAAAGAAAAAATGGATGGAATCCTCCAATCCTGGAGTTACTTCTCTCATATAATGTCCGGATTTTCTATCTTTTTTAAACCCAAGACTTTTGCACATTGCATCAATGTTTTCTTTAATGCTATTTCCTTTTGGTTTCATAATATTAAAAATAATAATGAAAGATTATAAAATTGTAATTTGTTACTTGCGTACCGACAGAATATCCTGTTGTTGACATCATCATTTCCGCTTTACCCCCATGAAAAACCACCGACGGATGCTGATTCATAATCTGTGGATAATTTATCATTTGGTTATGTGTATATCTCGCATTCAAACCAGTCTTGGTGGCACTCCTGCTTTCAATATCTCAATCGGGAAATTATTTTTTACTAGAAAGTGTTGCAAGAATTCATATTCCTTTTCAGTCAATATTATCTCATTCATAGTATTCTTTCATCAGAATTTTATTATATAATTACCTTTTTCTCAGCAAAATACATCCTATTTCACTTTTACTCTACTAAAACAGAGTTCTTCTATTCCTGAGTCAATCAAGTCTCTTTTAATCTCCTCATTTACATAGATTTGAGTCGTGATCTGCCAGAAACGATTAGGACTATGAATAACAGATAGATTCTTTATCTTTTCCTTGTCAAAACACGGCTTCAAGACAATTCCCGATACTGGCACATAGACACTCTCACTGACATTCAAAATGTCCAGTTTTCTTGTAAACATCGGAATATAATACTTTTGGGAGATGTCTTTCCCATTGATAGTGATGCTATTCCATTCTATATATTCTGAGCCAGTCAAATGTGATGCAATTATTGACTTCATCTTTTCTGACATTACTGGCCAGGCCAAGCTATTAGGCTGATAATCATAAAAGACATCACTAACCTCTCCTACTATGAGTTTAGAGGTTACAAAAACATCCCGTAGTTCTAATGAGAACGGAACATCATCTCTATTTCTCATCTCCTCAATTAGATAATGTGAAACTGGTGTCCCCTTAGGAGCATAGGCAACCGTTGAGACTTTGTCGTTATTTGTTGATATCCAATAATAGTTCATAACTAATACCTCCATCCTGATTTTCTTAGAAGTTCCGGATTATCTAATACTACTTGTTTTATATAAACATTAAACAGTTCCAAAAAACGTTGTTTATATCCTGCTGCTTCAAAGTCAATCTTACAATACTATCGTTATTTAAACAGGTACATTGTTGTTCTTAGTTAAGACCAAGCTGCCTGACGAATGTAGAGCTTGCTTGGTACTGTACGGTTGATTCCTTGGTGACGACGGTGGTAGTTGTAGT
>ERZ1026854.1769-NODE-1769-length-13137-cov-4.434490_pt1 | contig 13137 bp, 6 predicted proteins | sample MGYA00380157_ERZ1026854 | MGnify/ENA primary metagenome ERZ1026854 (study PRJEB33269, sample SAMEA4719793) | human gut metagenome | biome: human-associated habitat; feature: organic feature; material: feces | place: Cameroon | collected 2013-10 ...
GCGTATCTGTCTTCACATGCAACTAATCGCTATTTTATCCCGAACTGGGGTATATGAGTTGTCCGAAATCGATTTGAAGACAGCCCATGTAACCCACATTGCCACCCTGCCTTACGAGGTGGACGCAAGCGGCATGATAAGCAAGTCCTTCGGATTCGATGGCATCGTAATGCCGTACGTGCCTGCCGAAGCAAGTGCACCACAAAAAGTGCAAAACTTGAAGCTAACACGTGGAGAGCAAGGTGAGCTGACAGCGAAACTGGAATGGGACAACCCATCGAAGACCTATGGACGCGGTGGCACCTTAGAAGACCTTGACAGTATCATTATCTATCGCGACGGAGTAGAAGTGCACCGCATCGCCAATCCTGTCATCGGTGGCCACGAGACTTGGACCGACAACTTACCCGAGCGGGGTTATTACACCTACAAGTTTGTACCTGTAAATGACCTGGGGTATGGCGACCGCAGTTCCATCTCGGCATATATTGGCGTGGGAGACCCTATGAACGTGGGAGACCTCAAGGCTGAGGCAGAGGCCAACTGCGCCAACATCACGTGGACAGCACCCACAGAGGGTAAATTTAATTCATGGATCAACACCACTGACCTCACCTATGATGTATGGCGTATGCCTGGCAATGTGAAACTGGTTGAGAAGAGCAAGGAAACCTCCTTCACAGACACCACACTTCCAGTGATGGGCAAATACCACTATAACGTCATAGCGTATGCAGGCGGATACCAAAGCGACTCCATCAGTACGGAAGAAATCATCGCTGGGCCAGCATACCAAGCACCCGATACGCTACTGACCGACTACGCAAACTTTATGTTATGGAACAACATCGACGCCGATGGAAGTACCACGACATGGACATGGCAGCCAGCAGGACTTTACGGACAATTCGGTGGGGCCACCGATAATTATACCTATGAGGATTATGCCCCACAAAATTGGCTCATCTCCCCGCGCATCCGTATGGAGAAGGACAAGCATTACAAGATTACATTCGAGACCAAGACTGGTAGCGACAAGGTACAGGAGCTACTTGCCATCGGCTTTGGTCAAGGCGCAGAGATTAGCAATCAGGACAGCATCTATCAGTTTGCCTTAACGGAGAAAGAGGCTTTGACATTGCGCGTCAACCTGCCTGTTGTTGAAAACACAGGTGACTACAATTTTAGCTTTGTTCACCGCACGCTGTACAAAAACTATAATATCGCCATCAAGAACGTCATCTTTGCAGAAGACCACGAAGGCTATATCTCGGGACGGGTAACCTGCGACGGAAAGGGCGTGAGCAATGCACTAGTTCGCACGGAGAACGGACAGTTCACTAGCAGAACCAACAACGATGGTCAATATACTCTCAACTACCTGCCCGAAGGCAGTTATAACATTATCGTAGAAGCATTGGGTTATCGCGATGGCTCGGCTACTTCTACCGTCTCAGAGTTGGAAACAACCACAGAGAACATCGCTATTGAGGCCCTTCCCACTTATTCCCTCCACGGCAGAATTAGCGACACTGTGGGCGATCCTGTAGTAGGTGCAACTGTCATACTCTCTGGGTACAACAACTACGAGACAACGACGGCTGCAGACGGTTCTTACAGTATTAGCGGCATCTATGAGCACACGGGCTATACCGTTAGCGTAAGCAAGAACAAACTGTTGGGTGTCAGCGAGACCATTGACGTAAACGCAAACAAGACGTTGAACCTCACCCTGAAGGACAACATCAAGCCAGCCAAGGCAGTGAATGTGGCCGAGTCACCCAACGGCGACCAAACGGAAGTGACGTGGCAGGCACCAGCCAACGACCCGCGTGTGGACCGTATTGACGACGGTGTCATCACCACTGGCACTGGATACCAAAACGGCGCAACGAACAAATCGACCTTCGGTGTAATTCGTCGAGAAGCCGCCACTGTTTATGGCGCACAGTTCTACCTTACCAACGCACCAGGCGTAAGCCATTACAGTATCGCTCTGCGTATACTAGGACTGAAGGAGAACGGCGATCCCGACGAGGCGAATGTGCTTTTTGAAGAAACCTATGTACCTGTAAAGGATGACCAATGGAATGAGTACACCCTACCCACGCCTGTCGAGGCACCGAACGGGTACTACCTCTGCGTGGCAACAGCCAGTTGGCTTGGGATTGGCATAGACGGTGGCGGTGACACTGCAAAATATCCGTTCCAAGCAATGACCAACTGCTTCAGTGGCGATTTCACATCAGGCACCTATTATTATCTGGACAACCAGCAGAGCGAGAACATGCATCGCAACTTTATGATCCGCCCCGTAAGCGCTCCGTACAGTGTGTCCGAGGACCACATCACAAAAACGGGACGTTTCATGCCTTGCTACATGGAGAAGAACGAAAATGAACAACCCACGCTCTACAATTATAAGGACAACTACAAGGTGCAGGGAGCAGAGCCAACAACTCCACTGAAAACCGTACAGAATCGCGTACGCTACAACGTCTATCGCCTTACCCCTGCCAACACAGCCAATGAAGAGGCATGGACGAAACTGGCCACCAACCTTCAAGAGCGTAGTTACACTGACAGCAACTGGAAGACGCTTCCACAAGGCACTTATTATTATGCCGTGAAGGCCATCTATACAGGAGACAAAGAGTCCGTGGCAACTCTCTCCGACAGTATTGGCAACAAAATGCTCACTAACGTCGTTTTCAACCTCACCACCAACACAACGGACAATGAGGCTTATGGCGCAAGCATCGTCATGGTAAACGGAGGCGGCACACATACCTATCAGATGACAGCCGACAACGCTGGTGTGGCTACGAGCGGTAGCGTATGGAAAGCAACCTACGAGGTACACATCTCGCTCGACGGATTCTATCCGATCGATACAACCATCACTGTAGACAAAGAGAACAGCTACACATTCAGCTACGAGCTCATAGAGCACAAGGTGCAACCACACGGCTTGATCATTGAGAACGGATCGTATGGCGCACAGAAACTTTTCATTTGGAATTATCCCGAGTATTTCGAAGATAGTTTTGAAGAGCACGAAGACTTTGTGCTTAATTCTCCAGGCAGCATCGGCTGGCAGTATTTCGACGGCGACGAGGGCGAGACAGGTGCCTTCACTTTCTCTCAGGACGGTAGTAAGCCCTGGCCTAATGCCTTCGAAGCAATGGCCTACATCATTATGAATGCAGGAAAGGTTTCCGACGGGAAGGAAGGCACGCTCGCTAGCGACTATATCACATTGGCTCCTCGCTCTGGAGAGAAAAGCCTGCAGAGCTGGCCAGCGGCAGGTAAGAAAGAGGACGACTGGCTCATCACGCCGCACCTCCACTTCCAAGAGCCCATCAGCTTCCGATTCTACGCACTCAACTTCTCTAATAATGCTCCAGAAGAGATCGAGGTGCTTTATACGACTAGTGAGATCCCCGATGTCGAAGAGTTTATACGCATAGATAGCTGCACCATCAACAGCGCATACGGCTCTTGGGTGCTGAAACAGTATGACAGTATCCCTGCCGAGGCCAACTACATCGCCTTGCGCCGTGTGACACCTGCAGACGAGACTGGGTACACGCCAAAGATCCTAAATATCGACGACGTGGCCTTCGGTACAAAACTGCCAAACGCAGCCCGTTATTTGCCCAAGAATAACGTGAGACGCATGCCGTCGCTCGACGGTGCCTACGAGGTGTATCTCGACGGAGAATTGGTGGCCAGCACCGATGACACGCAATACTACTTTGACGGACTGACGGTGGGCAAGCATACGGCAGGTGTGATTGCCAGCTACACCTCGGGTAAAACTACTATGAGCACTATCGACTTCGAAGTGGATGCTACGGGAGTCAGTTCCATCACGGGCAGACAGGACGAGAGCAAGGCCGAGTTCTACAACATCAAAGGACAACGCATCAGCAATCATGACCTCCCGCGTGGCGTATATATCGTCAAGAAAGGTGGACACATCTATAAGAGCATTAAGAAATAAGTAGTTCGCCTTATATAATCATCAATTGTGACAGGGGTGGAGTAATTTGGACTTCCACCCCTGTTTTTTGTGACGTCCATTCCACATGTATCCCATAAGCTCGGACATGGGTGTTTAGTTTGCAAAGGCACCAAAGGTTTATTTTTGCAGCTCTTTACAAAGCGACATTGTGAATCTGCAAAAAGTTGTTTTTAGATCAACCATTCGCTTATTTGCCAAAAAACAACTATATTTGCAACCGAATTCAACATTTGGGAAAAGGTTATGATAAAAATGCTTCGTCACAACGCTTGCCGGCCATGGGTGCTGGCCTTCATGCTTGCTGCAGTATGGAGCGCACAAGCTTCCAACTACAAGTACCACTTCAAGAAGATAGACCGACGCTTCGATGCAATTGCAGAGAGGCTCAATCAACTTGACTTTGAGAATCGAAGAGCCGAGGCCAATCCTAAAGACCTGCAACAGTTGGCACAACTTGCGGGAAAGCATCCTCAGCTGCAAGCACGATCCATCTATTGGCAGGTGCGTATGACACAGTTCAACGCACGCCCAACTGAATGCATCCAGCAACTCAAAAAAGCGGAACGGCTCTGCCAGCCTGGCTACGACTACGACTTGGCACTCATTCGCTATCAGCTTGCTGGCAACTACGACCGCATAAGCGAATATATGCAGTGCTATCGCAACGCCTCAATGGCCATAGCTGTTTTTAGAAAGGCAAAAGACTATTATTTCATGGGAAATGCGCAACTGCTACTGGCACAACTTTTCCATGAGATCAACGATGACGAACACGCCAGCGAACAACTCCTACTGGCAAAAAAAAGCTACGAGACAGCAGAATACCCCCTCAACCGCATCTACTTCTACCAAGCGATGCTGACAAAAGACGATGCTGAGAAATCCGCACTTTTGGCCAAAAGCGTCGCCGTTGGTGGACGAGACTGGGCGATGACCATGCAGGCCTACCTCAATCTGAGCGAGCTCGCACTGGATAAGGGACAAACGCAAAAAGCGGCGGCCTACTACAACATGGGCAAGGCCGAGATAGAAAAATTCGCCCCAGACAACGTAATCTTCGGGGCGCTACTTTCCCTGTCCCATGTAAAGATTCTCTATGCACAAGAATTATACGCCGAGGCTCTCTCCGTCATCGAAAGTCTGAAGACTATCGGACCCATAATCAAAGAAGAACTGTTCATGCAGGAGGTCTATCGCTACTCATGGCTTTGCCACGCTCACCTCGGCCAAAAGGAAAAGGCCTATGCCATGCTCCGCTTATTTCAAAGCGAATACGAACGCAACACCGACTCCATACGGGCCCACGACATACCCAAGGCACGAGCACGGGAAGAGATTCTGCGACAGAACGACCGTATACGAATTCTGGAGAAAGACGCACGCATCAAGACCACCTATCTCTATTTGGCCCTTTTGAGCATTGCGCTGATTGTCTTTGTGGGTCTAACAATTATCTATTACCTTCGTCAACGTTATCGCATCCGTGACATTGAAAACAAGCAGTTGCGTGAAAACTTGCGACAAGAAGCCCTCATCTACAGTATGAATCGCAAGAACTTTGAGGATGATCTGCAACAGAAAGCATGCGAGATAAGCAGCAATACACTGCTATTGGCCAATAAAAATGAGGTGCTTCAACAAATCAGCGATCTAACTCGACGTTTCTCCGACGAGGGGAGTATTCCCCGAGAATATGTCAAACACGTCAACGCTATAATTGCTGGAAGCCTAGACAATGACGATGAGTGGTCGCGCTTCAAACTCCACTTTGATAGTGTCCACCCACATTTCTTTGTACGACTAAAGGAGCTCTGCCCTGACCTGACGGAGAACGACCTCCGCCTATGCGCTTATATCAGCATTGGCATGCGCGCCAAACAGATTGCTGAGATGCTCAATGTGAGTCCTGACAGCATCAATAGCAACCGCTACAGGCTGCGCAAGAAATTTGGACTGCTAAGAGGACAGTCTCTCGACGACTATATCAGGAAAGTCTGATCGCGTCCGTCAAGAATAGGCTTTTGAAAAGTCTATCCTTGACGGACACACTTGCAATCAACAGATAAATCCATTGTCATAGAGAAAACATTGTGGGACTTTTGAACTATTTACTCCATTATATCATGTATGATGTATAATTTATCGGCGGCCTACGCCTCAATGGCATTCATCGTCTCGACATCCACGCACAGAGCGAAACTCTTGATACCTGTTTGCTTTTTGGCCATTTAGATTAATGGTTTAGCGTGCCCGTGTTGACAACAGGCTGTGCCGAGTCGTCACCACAGAGCACAACGAGCAAGTTGCTCACCATGGCAGCCTTCTTGTCGTCGTCGAGTTCCACAATATCCTCACTGCTTAGTTTGTCGAGAGCCATTTTCACCATCGAGACGGCACCCTCCACAATCTTCTCGCGCGCAGAGATGATCGCGTCAGCCTGCTGGCGGCGAAGCATCACGGCGGCAATCTCCGGAGCGTAGGCCAGATAGTTGATGCGCGCCTCCACCCCCCCGATGCCCGCCATACTTAGGCGTTCGTCGAGTTTCTCCTCCAGCTGTTTGTTGATCTCATCTGCACCGTCGCGAAGAGTCAGTTCCTTACTGGCCGAATCGTTATTGTCGTAGGCATAGAGTCCTGCCACCTGACGAAGGGCAGCGTCGCTCTGAGTCTTGACGAAATTCTCAAAGGCAAGCATCACGTTCGACACGCTTGTGCCAACCTGCTGTGTGCCCCCGCTCTGTGCCATGGTCTGTGAGTCGATTTCAAACATGGCCTTGTAGGTATCCTTTAGCTTCCACACGAGTACCAGGCCTATCATCACCGGGTTGCCCGTCTTGTCGTTCACCTTAATAGGCTGGGCGTCAAGGTTGCGAGCACGAAGCGACAGTTTCTTGGTGTTAACAAAGGGGTTAACCCATGAGTAGCCCACGTTGGTGTAGGTGCCTTTATATTTCCCGAAAAACATCATCACTCGCGCCTCGCCTGGTTCGACCATCACGAAGCCTCCCCAAACGAAGAGTGTGACTGCCAACAAAGCAAAACCCACGCCGATAAGAAGTCCTGCCAACAACTCGTGCTGGCACCAAACAAAGCCCGCAACCACCATGACAGCACTCAACACTGTCAACAGTATATTGAGGAAAAGCATGGCGAAACCACTGAGGGTCAAACCTTTGAACTGAAATTCCTTTGTCTCCATAATCATATTTTTAAAGGGTTACACATGATTGCTTGATGATATCATTATGACATTGCAAATATATGAATAATATATGAGACAACAAAGAAAATACTACGTTTTTTAAGTTTTATCCATACTTTTTAGAACACTTTCCTGCAAATATGTAAACGAATCGTATCCAATAAAGAATAAGTATCCATAAATGCTTCTAATGATTGCCGATTGCACGCCCTTTTACCTTCAACAGCATCCACAAAGCTCTTTATAGCAGTATAATATCCCTGCGTAAATACTTGGTTGTTTTGCATCAACGGTTGGAAATTATTTCTACCAAACAGTTCGGCCGTCACATTCACATGTGTCAAGACCTTTTCCAAGGGAAGTCCACAAAAACGATGTGGCTTCCGCTGGAAAGTGAGCGTTTCCATCTGTTCCAATGAGTAAATACCCTTGTTGGTGTTGATGGTCATACTCTCCTTTGCATCAGACCATGTATAGTCGGTGGAAAGCTCAAGAACTCCTATAGCATCAGCATGTTTGAGTACTAACATCACGGTATGTTCGTCAATGGGTTCCACACACCTTACCTCTGCCTTTCCAAACAAATAGACGACACAATCTATCGGATGAATGAATAGGTCGAGCAGAGCGTCTCCCTCGGGGTAAGCGCCGGTTAGAAATTTTAGATTATAAGTCTTTGTTCCCTTGCTCCCCTGCAACTTCTTCTTCAAGATTTGCATGGCAGGTGCGAAACGCTTTTGCAAATCGACCATCGCCAAAACTTGAGTTTGCTTCTGCAATTCTATTAAGCGTCTCAATTCTTCGGCATTCAAACACGGAGGTTTCTCTATGAACAAAGCCTTTTTATGCGCTAACACCCTAGATGCGATAGAGAAATGCGCCTTTGAAGAAACAGATACAAATACACCCTTTATATCTTCATCCGTTAAGACTTCGTCCAATGACGTAGTTGCACGGACGTGAGGAAAGACTCCTTCTATCAAGTGCAGCTTACCAGGAGTTTTACAACAGATGTATTTTAACGGTACATGTAGATAGTTGAGCACAGGATAAAGGTTGTTTGTACTATGATTTCCTATACCCACAAAGGCGTACTTTCCTTGGTAGGCTTGCTGCAACATTTTCATGTTCCGCACATGCTTATAGCGTTCTATGACATTTTTAATGTGTTCCATTAAAAACCAATCTTTTTGATATATTTTCTGTAAGTCTCTGCTCTATTGCCTGTCCATTGGTATTTACCATAGAAAACTTCGATGATGCTCTTAGGAAAAACCTTTTCAAGATTACGCAGCAGGATAATGTCATACTTGCGATGGAAGTTGATCCAGCAACCATTGCATTCTCTTGAATACTGGCACTGCACCTTGGTAGCTTCTCTCGAATTGAAAATTTCGTCCAATGAATGCTCATAGACGTTACCTAACATTACGCCCAGATTCTGACACAACGGCACATCACCGTTGGAATGAATGACCAATTCGCTAAATATGCTTTGGCAACGTAAACGCAGACGACCATTTCTCCATTCCTTATACAATGCCACAAAGTCAAAATTTTCTTCTGTGCCATGAATGCTCTTGGGGATATTCTGAATGTAATGGGCCATATCGGCAGAAAGCAAGTCGGCAGTGGTGTCAAAAAATCCATTGTGCCATAGATGCCTATGCGCACATCCACATCGTATCTCTTGGCGAGACCTATCACATAGTCCATGTCCTCAAAAGTATTCCATGGCGAGAGGCAAAACATCAGAGAGACTGGAACCTCGTCCTTTAAAGTCTCTATCACTTCCAACACCTTGTCATGGCCATTACAACCCCTCATGGCTTTGTATGTTTCCTTGTTGCCATCGAGCGAGACGTACAGATGGCTCGGATGATACAGTCTCACTGCCTCTATTACCTTTTGAGGTGCGAGACAATTCGACAATAGCGTATAGTTGGGATGGTTGTCCTTGAACCACTCCATGATGGCATTAGCCTCAGGATGAAGCAAGAATTCTCCACCCTCCAAACCTACAACAGTATTCTTTGTGACACACTGGCTCGCCATGATCATCTTTATCATTCTCAAGGACAGATGCTCTTCTGGCTTCTGCCATATTGAGCAATGCTTGCAACGCGACTGACACTTGGTGGTAGAGTAAATCATCAAAGTGCTCAGTCGCTTGTGATGCGGGCGAATGATGTTGTTGAGGTATAGCACCCCATTGCGTAAATAGTCGCTTGTTTTGTACATGATTGTCTTCCAAAGTTTTTGTTCATCTATTAGGTAAGAGACAACAAAAAACAGAAAGACTGCATGAGAACACCATTACCAAGTGAATCTTAGGCCGAAGGGAACAGTGAATGTGAACGGATGTTCTGTCCATATAGTATGGACGGAACTACCATTCGGCACATACCAGTGGAGCGAAGGTTCTATGTAAACGCTCCACTTGGTAGCAAGCTTGTATTGTACTCCTATGCCAGTACTCACACTCCATTGCAGCGAAGGTATGAAATGCCAGTGATTTGTACAGGACGTGATAGGCCCGACAACATACTTTTCGTCTGTTTTACCATAGACCGGTATTTGCAGACTTCCGCCCAACGAAGAATATATAGTCCAATTCTTGACATCAAGCCACTTATACGACACATGCAAAGGCATTCCCAAATAATGCACATGTTGGGTTCGCTTGATATAATAAGCATCCTCTCCTAACGTGAAGTTGGACTTCAAGAGCGAAAACTGCAGGCCAGACATCAAACTCCATTTTTTCCCCAATGTCTTTGTTACCGAAATACCAAAACTAATCGGTTTGTCATGATGCTCATGCTCCACGATTTTCCCATCGTTCTTGATGTTATTGTTGATATTGTTTTTATTGTTGAAGGCTATTTCCATGAGTGCTTTCTCCTCCTCCGACAAGCCTTCGTGCTCTTTGATCTGCAAATAACGATAGTACTCGTCCCAAGTGGAGAACTTGTCGGGAGCCACAGGACCATCAGGCCCGTCAACGTCTGGCAGACCACCTCCCGAATTGCCAGTAAGCATTCTGTAAGCGTTTTGCGCTAAAGCAGACCCCAAAGAACCAGCAGCAAGCAACTGCCAATGGTGCTTTTTAGGAAGTACCGTTTCCTCTGTTATCAACGGTTTGTCGTACTCGTGCCAGCGTATTCTCATCGTATCACTAAAGATGCTGTCGTCTATTATTCCCGCAATACGAATGTTGTCCAAAGTACTTGGAGACTGAAGCGTATCAGTTGCAGGTATTGTGTCAACTATTGCTTGGACTACACGAGGATAGATGTTGCTTATTACCACATCCACTTCCTTATCCTTTTGGCTTTGATCCTTTGTGATCTGATCCTTTGTGATCTGATCCTTTGTGGCCTGCTTTTCCTCCACTTGCCTGTTACCCAGACTTGTTTGTCCTTTATCTTCGTTCTTAACCTGTGCCGTATGATTATTTTTCTCCTTCGCCTTGTCCTTTCTCCATAAAACACGACAGATCGGTATGCTAATGAAAATGATTGTAACGACTGCCAGCATACGTTTGCTGATCATTTTCCTCAGCATTGCTTTGGCTCTTGCCAGTTGCGACGATGAACTGTGGGGTTCGATCCCCATCCTTTCTGCTATTTCCTTATGGGAATATCCTTCGATCACGGCCATCTGAAAGACCTTGCTATAACCTGTAGGTAATTGGCGGACAATGTCCATGATTTCCTTTTCTCCCAAGTAATTCTCAGGCGTAATACTCCCTTCTACATCCAATTCTTCGTCCGAGAAAGACGAAAATGGAACGACACTTCTTTTCTGCTTGCACTTCCGAAATTTCAAGGCCTCATTTTTTGCTATAGCAGAGACCCATTCGCCAAACTTTGAAGCATCTCTAAGTTGATGAAGAGAATAATAAGCACGGATAAACGCCACTTGGACAAGATCATTCAATGTGTCCTCGTCCTCATGGGTGATGTTAAAGCACACCTTTCTCAACATAGGAGAATAGGCTTCGATAAGTTTTTTCAGAGCAGTTGTATCACCAGTCTTTACTCGCTTGATAGTCTCTTCTATATCCATATTTGGGATCAAAGCACTTTTGCTTTCTTCATAATAGGATAACCAAAAGCAAGAAATGACTGCGCCGACATTTATTAACAACCCTTAAACAAACCTCGGGATTGTTAATGGAAATTTTCTCTGTTTGATCGATTTGGGTTGGTTGTCATAAAGTAAAAACAGTCAAGAGGCCGTGCTAACGATGTTGGCACGGCCTCTTGACCCTCTATAGCAGTGCGGGCAACTCGAAGAGACGGATACCGTTGCTGCCTTTGATGAGAATGGTGCGTCCCGATGGCTGCTCCTCGGCAATGGCACGCCGCACGGCCTCAACATCAGGGAAGGTGCGGTAAGCTGTGTTGGTGGCAGCAAACTCGGGACCCACGAGCCACACGTCTTGGAAGCCGTCGTGCGCCAGGAGATCCACAATGCGCTGGTGCTCTTCGGCAGAGGCCTCACCAAGTTCGCGCATATCACCGAGAATAGCCATTTTGTGGTCGGCCTCGGTGAGACGGAAATTCTCTATTGCCGCCGCCATACTCGACGGATTGGCATTGTAAGCATCCACTATGAGGCGGTTGCGGTCGGTCACGGTCAGCTGCGACCGGTTGTTGCTCGGCTGATAGTCCTCCAGGGCCTGGGCTGCGTCCTGTGGCGACACGCCGAAATGGAGACCAATGGCAATGGCGGCGAGCATATTGCTCATGTTGTAAGATCCGATGAGCTGAGAGCGCACCTCCAATGGCTGCGGTGTGAGGGCCGCGGCGGCCTGGAAAGAGAAATGGAGGAAGGGGGCACAGGAGATCAGTGTGCCACGGACGTCAGCGGTAGAATCCGTGCCGTAGGTGACGACGCGGTCAAACTGGCGCTCGGCAGCCATCTCCATCAGATCGGCATCGCTCTCGTTGAGAAAGAGGAGGGCGCCATGGGCCCGCATGAAATCATAGAGTTCACCTTTCGTCCGTTTTACACCCTCGAAAGATCCGAAGCCCTCCAAGTGGGCACGCCCTACATTGGTGATCATGCCACAGGTCGGCTCAACATAGTCCACAAGCTGCTGTATGTCGCCCGGATGGGAGGCTCCCATCTCCACAACCGCTATCTCATGTTCCGGCGTGATCTGAAGCAGCGTACGCGGCACGCCTACATCGTTGTTGTAGTTGGCCTCGGTGTGGAGCACACGGTATTTTTTGGCCAAGACCGCGGAAACCAGTTCCTTGGTTGTGGTCTTACCATTCGTACCCGTGATGCCGATGACAGGAATGTCAAACTGGCGGCGATGCTCACGGGCCAGTTCCTTATAGGTAGTCAGCGCATCAGTCACGACGATATAGCGTGCGTCGCCAGCCACAGCATATTGCGGTTCATCAACCACAGCATAGCTACAGCCCTTCTCCAAAGCCTGGGCGGCAAAACGGTTGCCGTCGAAGGATGCACCCTTGAGCGCGATGAAGAGACTGTTCTCTGGGCAATGGCGGCTATCGGTCGTCACGCAGGAGCAGCGACGATATAGTGCGTAAAGTTCTTTGATGTCCATAATCTTGCAGATGATAAAAACGATACGGGGCGCGGTGGCACAGGCAACAGCTGCGCCCGACGGGTTCACCATCCTCCTGTATCCTTCCCCACTGCAAAAGTAATGCTAAAAGCTCAAACCCGCAAATTATCACCGATTATTTTGCAAATTCAAATTAATTATCTACTTTTGTCCGCTGTTGCAAAAAAGTACTGACACATGGAATATACAATACAAGTGAAGGGGCGGCTCGTCAGCCTTCGTGAACCGCAGGTCATGGGAATCCTCAACTGCACGCCCGACTCGTCTTTCGCCGGGTCGCGCGTACAGACCGAGGAGAGC
>ERZ1026854.1770-NODE-1770-length-13134-cov-10.214619_pt1 | contig 13134 bp, 8 predicted proteins | sample MGYA00380157_ERZ1026854 | MGnify/ENA primary metagenome ERZ1026854 (study PRJEB33269, sample SAMEA4719793) | human gut metagenome | biome: human-associated habitat; feature: organic feature; material: feces | place: Cameroon | collected 2013-10 ...
CGCACAGATTATCTTCCGACATCTACCGTAGATGTGATGCTTGATACTACATTTGAGGATGCTGATGCACTTGCGGCATACGCAAAGAACCCTAAGCATGTTGCTGTGGCTGATACCAAGGTGAGACCATTTACTGCAAATAGGGCATGTATGGATTTCGAGGTGTAATAAACGGGTGATTGGTGTATTTGACTATAAATCTTTTCTAAAATTAGACGATATGTCAAAAATGACGAATATTGTCAAATTATCATTGAAATAGTACTATGGTAATGATATAATAATCTTACTGTATAGAACGAAACCTAAATAAGAAAGGGAGAATTACATATGGGTGAGGAAGCTAAAAGCAAAATAATGGAAATGCCACTTCAGCAGAGACTGAAATATGGCTATAAGAAAGTATTGGATATGCTGCTTGTATCGGGAGGTATATCAATTGTAGCAATTTTACTTGTTTATTTTGGTGCAAAGGCTAATATCTTTGGTGCCGAGTCAGGAACAGTTGCTATGTTTTTCCTGATTATAGGACTGGCTAATGTAATAATAGTTGGAATTGTAGCCACAATGATTGCCAAAAAAATCAGTAATCAGGTTATTGATTCTGTTCTTGAGCCGTTACAGCAGATTGAGGTAGTGGCAGGAGAGCTTGTTAATGGAAATCTTCACAGCAATCTGGAGTATCATTCAGATGATGAGATTGGCAAGCTGGCACATGACCTTAGAAAGTCTATCAGGACACTTGGCTCATATATTGATGATATCGACCTGACTATGAGACAGTTTGCTGATGGCAATTTCAACTTCAAGCCACAGGTGGAGTGGAAAGGCGATTTTGTAGGAATTAAGGAATCAATCGTTGCTTTCGAGGAGAGCATGTCAGATACAGTCAGTGGTATTCAGAGAGCTGCCAATGAGGTTTCAAACGGTGCTGGGCAGGTAGCTGCCAGCTCTAGTGACCTTGCGCAGGGCGCAACAGACCAGGCCGCTGTTGTTGAGGAGCTTACAGCAACACTTGCTTCTGTAGCGGATCAGGTAGCTGAAAATGCAGAGCATGCAAAGGAAATCAGCCAGAAGGTTGACGGACTCGGAACTGAGATTATGGATAGCAACGGACAGATGCACGAGATGGTTACATCCATGAATGAAATCAATGAGGCATCTCAGGAAATCGGTAAAATCATCGCAACAATCAATGAGATTGCATCACAGACAAACCTTCTTGCACTCAATGCTTCTATCGAGGCAGCCAGAGCAGGAGAGGCAGGAAAAGGCTTTGCAGTTGTTGCAGACCAGGTTACTGTACTTGCTGAGCAGAGTGCAAATGCTGCTAAGGAGTCAGCAGCTCTTATTGAGTCTTCAGTCAAGGCTGTTGAAAAAGGAATGGTTATTGCAGGCAAGACAGCATCGCAGCTTGAGGAGGTTGCAGGCAATTCCAAGACTATCACAGATGAGGTTAATGGAATCGCAGAGACACTTGAGACACAGACAGATGCTATCAAGCAGATTAATAATGGTGTAGAGCAGATTAATGATGTAGTTCAGACTAACTCAGCTTCTTCACAGGAGTGCGCAGCTGCAAGTCAGGAGATGAGCAGTGAGGCAGAGAGCTTAAATGAGCTTATCCGTCATCTGAGAGTTGCTGAGCAGTAAGCAGATATATTAATTGTATTAAATAGAATTAAGGGTATTAATATCCCCACGTTTATTTCCATGTATATGGCGAAAAACGTGGGGATATGTTATTATATGAGTATGACATTAAAAGATAGAATACCAAAAGAATTTTATAGCTTATTCCGCACGAAAAATATGGATGCATACATGCAGATAGTTGTTGCGTTATATGAGGAGAATAACGAGGTCTATGCATCACTTGGGCTGACACGGGAGGAGTGTCAGATAATCATAGCGGATACCATATCAAAAACAGGCATTGTATGGCAGACTGATTATACTGAAGAAGAGAGTGATGAAGATAATGGCAGCATGGATAATCATGATGAAGATAATCTTGATTCCGAAATTGGCGATATATATGACCAGACCAGCTTCGCATACACCTTGACACCATCTGCCATACTGGGCAGGCTTATAAAATGGGGCTGGATCAGGAGTGATTTTGACGAGAAGCTCAACACATATGTGATTGCATTTCCTCAGTACAGCCAGATGTATGCAGAGCTGTTTAAAAAGCTCCTGGTGGATGATGACAGCAGGGAGCGTGAGAGTATTCTGGCTGTTTACAGTTCGCTTTTTACATATTTTTCAGACCCGGAAAAAAACAATGATATTTTGAAAAATGCGTTGTATACGTCAAAAAATCTTGGCCAGCTTTTATCAAATATGCAGGATGGCATGAGGGCATATTTTGATGAGCTGTCACGTATGAAGGATTTTATCGGTATACAGAAGGTGCTGATTAAGGAAATTAACAACAGTGACAGCAGACGTTATGCCATCCTTACGACCACGGACAGCTTTTATCGTTACAAGGAGGCTGTAAAGGAGCTTATCAGCAAAATTCTCAATCAGAATGATGACAGAAGGGCAGAGCTTGAGGGGATTCTTAAGCAGACTACACCCGGTACATTTGAGAGAAAACGCTATGAGTACAGCGTGGAGTATTGCGATAAGGCAAGTGAGCTTGTATATAAGGTGGAGCATGAGTTTGACCTGATTGAGAGAAAGTACAACAAGCTTATTGAGCAGAAGACGATTTTTGCAAAGAGGGCGCTTGCAAGGATACACTATATCCTGCAGGAGGGCGCAGATGACGAGGATAATATAGTCAAGCTCATTAACCTGATAGATAAGAGTGATAAAACAGATGAGATACTTGGGGAGCTTCGCAACAGAATGAAGTTCACCAGACAGTTTTACAATGTAACCGATGACAGCTTTCCGGGGAGACGAGAGCGCGGAAGAAGTGAGTTTGTTCCGTTTGTTATTGATGATGCTTCGGCAGGCGAAGATGATATGGCTGATTTTGTGCCAAAGCCATTGTATACAAAAAAGGAGCTTCAAAGCTTCAGAGATAAAAATATGCGTGATGGCATGTTTGTGACAGATGAACAGACTGTAGAATCCATGGAGGATCTGGAAAAGCTTCTGTTTTTGTGGCAGGAGGAGACCAACGAGCGCATGGGTGAGGACTCGGTGAGTCTGGACGGAGAGATAACAAAGAGTGATGGTGTAAGCTACTCAAGGCTTGTAATATCCAAATCAAACGCTAAACGAGAAGCATAGAAAAGAGAGTAATATATGTTTGAATATATGGAAAATGTCTCGCCAAATGAGGCTGAAAATATCAAAAAAACTATTCAGGATCTGTTCAGGCAGACCTGTATTCTGCAAATGAAATGTGACCCTGTTACATTGATTCAGAGGGATAATCCAAGGTATCAGGTATGCCTTAGAAACAGGGAGTTTATCGCAGATTATCTGGCGGTGCTTGACTGTGAGCTGGTTCACGACCAGCAGGAGCATCTTTTCAGAATAAAGGGTGATGGAGTCATACTTGAGAAGATGACTCTTCTGACTGCAAGACTTGTCATTATAATGAAGATGATATACAGGGACAAAATCATGGGAGAGGGGCTGAATGCTACAACAACAAATCTGGCGGAGATTCGTGAGTACGGCAGGAATACCAATCTGATTACCAGAAAGCTCACTAATCAGGAATGGTCGGATGCTCTTTTGCTCATGAAAACACATCAGATGATTGAGCTGCCGGGGGCTATTGCAAACCTGGAGGACAATACACCAATCTATATTTATGGCACAGTGAATATATTCTGCTCAGCCATGGATATAAATGAGCTTGTGCGCATGTACAGTGATGAGGTGGAGCTGATTAAGTATGATAATGATGAAGCTGCAGCACTTGAAGCTGCCGGATCAGATACAGAAGGCAGTTCTGTAAACCATACTCATGAATTTGCCAAGAACAGTGAAATGGAGGAGTCACCAATTGAGTCAGTCTAAGAAGATTTTTACCAGAATGTGTCTAAACAACTGGGGCGGAATAAATCACAAGGTTTTGCAATTTAATGAGTATGTCAATTTGTTCAGTGGAAAGAGCGGCTCGGGAAAATCAACCGTCATGGATGCGATTCAGGTTATACTCTATGGCAGCTTCAGTCCCACATTTTTGAACAAGGCAGCAGATGATGCAAAAAACAGGAGAAGTGTTCTGAGCTATTTGAGAGGAGAGCAGAAGGATGGCTCTGCAAATCGTGGCAACTGTGATTTTTGTTCGGTTATAGCGCTTGAGATAGAGGATACAGGCAGTCATACGTTTACATGTATCGGAATAGCCTTTGAGGTACGAAAAAACGATTCTGAGATTAAGAGGTTTGTGTACTTCAGTCATTCGGGCAGGATGCCGGAGCCTTCATATGTGACAGCAAATGGCTTTTGCTATTCAAATAATGATATTAAAAAGCTAGTAAACACTCGTTCACAGTCGGCTGACAGACGTGCCAGAGGGGATGTCAACCGTATTTACGCATCGAAGGAGGCATACCTTGGCACATTATATGATGTGATTTTAGGATATATTGACCCGAATCGTTTTATCACAATGGAAAAAAGTGCTATTGCGCTCAGGATGACAAATGGAACTGGTCAGTTTATACGTGATTATATGTTTCCAAAGAGTGACTCGGGCACGATAGAGACTATCAGCGAGCAGCTCGATGCATACAGACAGATCAGGGAAAAAATAGAGGATATGCGCAAGCGTATTGAGCTTCTTAAGGAAATAAAGGAGTCAGGACAGGAGCTTTTGAATATCCAAAGCGATATTGTCATGGCAGAGACAATGATCAGGTGCATAGATATCGAGGATATGCGTGCAAGGATTCAGGCAGCTGAGGATGATAAAAAGCGTATTGAAGAGGAACAGGACAGGCTTTCAGAAAAGGCAGAGGATATAGCCGGGCAGCAGGCAGCTGTGCAGCAGGAGTATATTCAGGTATGTGCGGATTTGAAATCGAGCGATTTAGGAAGCAAAAAGGATCAGCTTAAGGAGCTTGAGAAGAGAAGTCTCATGCTTACCGACAACAGCCGTCAGTGGATTAAAATCACAAACGGACTAAAGGCATGGGAGGAGGATGCGGTCATCACAGACTATGTGAGCAATGCAGTTTTAAACCTCATTGAAGAGATTGTGGATGGCGATGTCACTAAGGCAAAATGTCAGGAGCTTCATCTAAAGCTCGAGTCCATAAAGAAGGATATCGAGGATGAGCTCGAGGACAACACCTCACAGAAAAATGAGATAACAAAAGAGCTTAAAGAGAAACAGCGTCTGGTCGATGATATGAAGAACAACCGCAAGTCGTACAGCGAGAGTCTGCGTTCGGCAAGAGCTGCGCTGCAGAGAGACTTGAGTGATAGATTTGGCGAGCCTGTGAAGGTGCAGGTATTTGCGGATATGTTCGACGTACAGGACGAGGAATGGAAAAACGCTATAGAGGGACGTATGGGAAGGCTCAAGTTCTCGCTTATCACAGAGCCTCGTTATGCGCATACGGCAGCTGTTATTTTCAGGGATATGAAGCAGTTTGAGGATGTTGATCTCATCAATTCCAAGGCTATCATGGACAGTGAACCAAAGGCCATGGACGGTTCGCTTTATGAGGCTGTGGACACAAAGGAAAAATATGTGGATGTCTGTCTGAAAAGATATCTGGGACATATTATAAAGTGCCGGAGTGTTGACGAGCTCGAGCAGGTGAGGGATGGAGTTACATCGGATTGCTACTCATACAGCAACTTTATTTTCAGACATCTGAAGAAGCGCGATTATACTACAAATGCCTGCATCGGAGGCAGGGTATCCAAGGCAAGACTTGCCGAGTATGAGGCAGATGTGGAGAGACTTGAGAAGGAGCAGATACAGCTTGTGGGTATCATTTCAAGTCTCAAGGCACAGAGAGATTTCGAGTGCTTAAAGGGAGAGCCGGAGTACTTTGTGGGGCTTTCGGAGGCAGCAGATGAGCTGAAAGAGGTCAATTCACAGAAAAATGAGCTCGAAGCTATTATCAGGACCATGGAGAATGGGCAGTACAAGGAGCTAAAGGAGAAAAAGAGGCTTCTTGAGAAAAACATCGATGCACTTAAGAGCGCTTTTTCACTGAATCAGCAGCAGATAAATGAAAAGATAAGCCAGCATGAGAAAATCACAGGTGCAAATGAGCAAAGAAGAGCACAGCTGGATGATATGCTACAGGGCTATGTTGCAAGGGAGGAGCTTGAGAAGCAGGTGCAGGATATGCTGCAGCATAGCTCAGGAGCATCAGTTAAGAGCAAACAGCGTGAGAAGCTTATTGAGCTGCAAGGCGCAGACGGAAATGGTGGCAGGCAGCAGTCGTGTGTTGAGACACTTCAGACTGCCCGTTACAGGTATATAAAGGAGTTCCCATCAGGGCAGTTCAGCGGAGCAGAGAAGTCCAATAAGGCATACGAGGAGCTGCTGGAGAAGTACGAGAAGGATTATGAGCCTGAATATGAGAGTGAGTTTGAACAACAGTGCAAGGTGATTTACAAAAGTCTCAGAGAGAATGTCATCGGTACAATCCACGGTGATATCAAGGCTGCAAAGCGCCATGCCTACGAGATAAACAGGCTTCTCAGGGAGACTAATTTCTCAGACAGCACCTATCAGATTAAGATAGAGCCGGCAAAAAACGAAAACGGTCAGTTCTACGATATGCTTATGGCGGAGGAGTTGGACAGCAAAAACCTGGATAATGGCGGAATAGACGGCCAGATAAGCTTTGGTGAGGATGACTTTTATAAGAAATATGAGCAGAAAATTAAGCTTTTGACAGACAAGTTCATGCCGCCAAAGGATGAGGATGAACATCTGCGCATGCAGAAGCGTAAGGAAATGGAGCAGTATGCGGATTACCGTAATTATCTGTCATTCAGCATGTATGAGCAGGTTACGGACGAAAATGGTCAGGTCATAAGGGAAAACTTTGTAGATGACATGGCAGGCCGTGATTCGGGCGGTGAGGGACAGAACCCTAAGTATGTTGCGCTTCTTGCGGGCTTTGCAATGCTTTATATGCAGCAGAGCAATCGTGATTCAAAGATTAAGCTGGTGCTTTTGGATGAGGCTTTTTCCAAGATGGATCAGGAGCGAAGTGCGGTGTGCCTCAAGTATGCAAGAAAGATGGATTTGCAGCTGATTGTCTGTGTGCCGGATGAGCGTCTGCAGTCGCTTATCCGAAATGTGGACTGTGTCTATGGCTTCAGGCGGCACAATAATCAGATTTCGATGATGCATATAGACAAGGGCGATTATCTGAAATTGATGGAGGGATAGATATGGCATATTATATAGCGGAAGGCGCTGTTGTTAAGGGACAGGTGACAATGGCTGACGGAGCAAGCGTATGGTATAATGCAACAGTAAGAGGCGATTCAGAGCCGATAGAAATCGGCAGAAATTCAAATATACAGGACAATGCGGTGGTACATGTGGACTTAAGCCACAGTGTCATAATAGGTGACAATGTAACAATAGGACACAGCGCAATTGTTCATGGGTGTACTATAGGTGATAATACACTCATCGGCATGGGAGCCATCGTGCTAAACGGCGCAAGGATTGGTAAAAACTGTATAATAGGTGCGGGAGCTCTTGTCACTCAGGGCACCGAGATCCCTGACGGAAGCCTTGCATTTGGCTCTCCGGCAAAGGTAGTCAGGGCACTGAGTGCTGAGGAGAGAGAGGAGAATCATCGAAACGCCATGCACTATGTGGAGATTGCGAGAAAGTCGCTGACTTAATATTGTTCGGATTGTTTACATAAACTTTACAAATGGACGGTAGCGGTTTTTACATATTTAAAATAAAATCATAGTCTGGGAAATATAAACAGGGAAGGTATAATTTATGAAATCAAAAGAAGACAATACACAAAAGAAAAGCAAAAAGCTCTCGTCAAAGGAGCTCTCATGGGTATTATATGACGTGGGAAATTCCGCATACACACTGCTTGCGTGTGCACTCATACCGATATGGTACAAGAGCCTTGCCGTGGGAGATGGTGCAGGGCAGATTTCATCTGACAGGGCGACTGCGTATTATGCGATGGCGATAGCTGTGATGACGGTTGTATCAGCACTTATCGGACCTGTATGTGGCGCGATAGCAGACCATATGCGCATCAAAAAGGCCATTTTTTCAACGACCGTAGTTGTAGGAGTGTCGGCATGTATACTTAACGGCTTTACACCTATGTGGGTACTGTTTCTTGTTATATATGTGCTTACAAAGATATTTTACAATGCATCGCTGGTGTTTTATGACTCGATGCTTGTCGATGTGACGACAAAGGATAGAATGGACGAGGTGTCTTCCTACGGCTATGCCTGGGGATATCTGGGCTCATGTGTGCCGTTTCTCGTTTCGCTTGCAGCGTATATCTGCGGACCTGATATGCTTGGATATATATCAAACCGCCTGTCGATGATAATAGGCTTTGCAGTTACCGGAATCTGGTGGCTTGTTGTTACAGTTCCGCTGCTTAAGAGCTATAAACAGGTGAATTATGTATCTGAAGCTGCAGAAGCGAAAAGCAAAAATCCGGGAATACTCAGGCTCATAGCCGGCGCATTTGCACAGATATTCGGAACAATCAAAAAAATTGCTACAAAAGATAAAAAAGTAGGTCTGTTTTTGATTGCTTTTTTCCTTTACATAGATGGTGTAGGTACTATAATAGATAATTGTATAAACATAGGAACTGATTTAAAGCTTGATTCAGTGGGACAGGTAGTGTTTTTACTTTTCACACAGGTAGTGGCATGCATCGGTTCGCTTGTTTTTGGAAGACTGTCACAGAAATACAAAACTACAACGCTTTTGTATGTCTGCATTGCGGGATATTTTGCGGTTTGTCTGTATGCGCTCACACTGCATGATCTGATTGGCTTCGGAATCATGGCATTTGGTGTGGGCTGCTTCCAGGGCTCATTGCAGGCGCTGTCACGCTCATATTTTTCAAAGATCATTCCACCGGAAAATTCGGGAGAATATTTTGGAATCTATGATATTTTTGCAAAGGGAGCTTCGTTTTTAGGCTCGCTTGTCATAGCAGCAGTAAAGCTTGCAGGCGGCACGATAAATGTGGCGGTTGCAACTATGGCGATATTCTTTGCAGTGGGATTTGTATTTTTAAGGCTTGCAGACAGTTATGATGCACCGGGGTATGAAAAGTAACTAAAATAAAAACAAAAAGAAACGAAAGAAGGCTTAAAGCATGATAAACACAGAGGGAACAAAGGTCTGGGCACACAGAGGAGCATCCGGATATGCACCGGAAAACACACTTGAGGCATTCAAGAAGGCAGAAAAGATGAAGGCTGACGGTGTGGAGCTTGATGTACAGCTTACAAAGGATGGAGAGCTCGTGGTCATACACGATGAGACTGTGGACAGAGTGAGTGGTGAGAAGGGCTTTGTAAAGGACTATACACTAAAGGAGTTAAAGCGCCTCAATGTGTCAAAGCACATGCCGTCCTATGACAAGAAGACACGTATTCCAACACTCGATGAGGTGTTTGATTTGCTCAAAAACACAGAGATGACCATAAATATCGAGCTCAAAAATGGCATCGTGCAGTATAAAAATCTGGAGAAAAAGGTGCTGGCACTCGTGGAAGAGTATGATATGCTTGACAGAATCTGGTGCTCATCGTTCAATCACGAGTCGATCGTGCGTATGAAAAAGCTTTGCCCTGATATGAGGTGCGGACTGCTTTTTTCTGATATTATAGTAAATGCGGCAGAGTATGCCAGTGAGCTTCATGTGGATGCACTTCATCCGGCAACCTACCATATGCAGGATGAAAACTACATCGACAAGGCTCATGGAAGAGGCCTTAGAGCTCATGTCTGGACTGTAAATGAAAAGCATGAGATGAAGGCACTTGTCAAGGCAGAAGCTGATGCGATTATCACAAATTATCCGGATATTGCAGTAGAAATAGTAAAAAATGAGTAGAGAAAGAGTTTTAAAGGCGCTTGCGGGAATACTTGTTATGGTGGAAGGTAAGCTTCATCTGGCAGACCGAAGGCGGCGCCGGGAGGACAAACTGATAGAGCGTGCAAGGCTGCTTGAAATGCAGCGGGCACAAAATGAAACAAACCCAAAGGATGCGAACGTGAATGAAAAAATATCATATAGAATAGGAGCGTATATGCAGATGAAAAAACTGGAAGAGGTTTACACAAACAGAGAGCTATCATGGTTACAGTTCAACGAGCGGGTATTAAATGAGGCGGGCAATCCAAGAGTACCGCTTGCAGAGAGACTGACCTTTGCATCAATCTACCAGACAAATCTGGATGAGTTTTTCATGGTAAGAGTCGGATCACTCATGATGCAGATGAATTCAAAGGAAAAGATTTACGAGAACAAGACAAAGATGTCTAGTGAGGAGCAGGTAGCGGCAATCCTTGACAGAGTATGCGAGCTCGAGAAGAAAAAAGCAAGGATTTACGAGCAGCTCATGGGTGAGCTTGAGCCAAAGGGCGTGCGCATAATCAATTTCAACAAGCTGTCAAAGGATGAGGGTGATTTGCTGGAGGCATATTTTGATGCACATATTGCACCTTTCCTCTCTCCGATGATCATAGGAAAGCAGCAGCCGTTCCCATTCCTTGCAAATAAACAGCTCTATGCGGTAGTTCTTTTAACTACGCAGAAGGGAAAGAAAAAGACAGGTATCGTGCCATGCTCAAACAGCGTATTCAAGCGTCTGATCGAGATACCTACAAGACCGGGCACATTTATGCTGTCAGAGGAGCTTATTTTACACTTTGTTTCAAAGCTCTATCCAAAGTATGTAATTCGTGAGAAATCCATCATGCGTGTGACACGTAATGCGGATATCGATGCGCAGAGCATGTATGATGAGGATATGGATTATCGTAACATGATGGAGGAGCTCATCAAGAAGAGAGTGCGTCTTGACCCTGTAAGAGTCGAGCTTTCAAGGAAAATCAACCGCAAGGCGATTGATGAGCTTTCAAGCTTCCTTGAGATTGGCAAAAAGCACTTTATCAGCGTAAAGACACCGCTTGATATGTCTTTCGTATTCCAGCTTCAGCACTATCTGCGCGACAAGCAGGAGCTTTTCTTTGAGAAGCGTGCTCCGCGTGATACACCTGAGCTTTCACTCAAGGAGAGTATACTCGGACAGGTTGAGAAAAAGGATGTGCTTCTTTCATATCCGTTTGAGAGCATGAAGCCGTTTATCAAGATGCTTAATGATGCAGCAGAGGACCCTGATGTGGTCTCTATCAAGATGACTCTTTACAGAGTGGCAGACAAGAGCCAGATTATCGATGCCCTTATAGAGGCAGCAGAAAACGGCAAGGAGGTTATAGTACTTGTCGAGCTGCGTGCGAGGTTTGACGAGGCTAACAACATAGAGATGTCACACCGCCTTGAGGACGCAGGCTGTCAGATACTTTATGGACTCGGTGATTACAAGGTTCACTCAAAGCTTTGCCTTATCACAAAGAAAAAGGGCGATGGCTATGAGTACATCACTCAGATCGGTACAGGAAACTACAATGAGAAGACATCGCGTCTTTACACAGATTTGTCCCTCATCACTGCAAATCAGGAGATTGGAGCGGATGCATCAAGGGTATTCATGGCACTTCAGAGAGGCGAGACTGTTTCGGACGGCGATGTAAAGCATCTGCTTGTTGCACCAAAATGCTTACAGAACAGAATTGTCGACATGATTGATGAGCAGATTGCCAACAAGAATGCTGGAAAACCTGCATACATCGGAGTAAAGATCAATTCACTCACTGACAAGGTGCTTATCGACAAGCTTATCGATGCATCACAGGCAGGAGTAAAGGTAGAGCTTATTGTCAGAGGAATCTGCTGTGTGAAGCCACAGGTGGAAGGCGCCACAGAAAACATCACTGTAATAAGTGTTGTAGGAAGATATCTTGAGCATTCACGTATATACAGATTTGGTGTGGGCGATGATGAGAAGATTTACATTGCATCAGCAGATTTTATGACCAGAAATACCGTAAGACGTGTGGAGGTTGCAACACCTGTATACGATGCACATGCTAAGGACAAGATCCGCCATATCTTCGACACAATCATGACAGATGATGAGAAGGGCAAGGAGCTTCGCGCTGATGGCGAATATGTGGACAGAAGGATAAACAGCACACCTGTAGATTCACAGGAGCAGTTCTTTGAGGAAGCATACAAAAATGCTGAGAAGAACGCTGACAACCAGTAAAAAATAATAAAGGACTGATAATAATGGGCAAAAAAGAAGCAAAGACAAATGCAATAAGAATACTGGAAACAATGAAGATTCCATACGAGGCACGCACATACGAGTGCGACGACTTTGTTGATGCAGCTCAGATAGCGGACAAGCTCGGTCTCGACCATGCAGGTATGTACAAGACTATCACGACAGTCGGCAAAAGTGGTGGATATTATGTGTTTGTAGTACCGATAGATGACGAAATTGATTTCAAAAAAGCCGCAAAGGCAGCAGGCGAGAAGTCCATAGAGATGCTTCATCTAAAGGACTTGACAAAGGTTACTGGCTATATAAGAGGCGGCTGTACGTCAATCGGCATGAAAAAGCAGTATCCTACATTTATCCATGAGGCGGCTAAGGAGCAGGACAAAATCACAGTCAGCGGAGGCAGGCTGGGGCTTCAGATTACGCTGGCACCGGATGATTTGTGCAGGGCGGCAAAGGCAGAGTATGCAGATATTATAAAATAATTAAAATGAGAGTGCTTTTTCCTAGGCTTTTACACGTCAGTGTGTTATAATAAAGAAAGCTGGCGATTGCTAAGACAGATTGTTTTGCGAATAAACCTACATTGCAATCGTAATAATAGAATTAAAGCAGAGGAATAATAGAGATGGAAAAAATTATTTTAACAGGAGACAGACCAACAGGCAGACTCCATATAGGCCATTACGTGGGCTCGCTTCGCAGAAGAGTGGAGCTTCAGAATTCAGGAGAGTATGACAAAATATTTATCATGATTGCCGATGCACAGGCACTCACAGACAATTTTGACAACCCTGAGAAAATCAGACA
>ERZ1026854.1778-NODE-1778-length-13083-cov-9.470679_pt1 | contig 13083 bp, 11 predicted proteins | sample MGYA00380157_ERZ1026854 | MGnify/ENA primary metagenome ERZ1026854 (study PRJEB33269, sample SAMEA4719793) | human gut metagenome | biome: human-associated habitat; feature: organic feature; material: feces | place: Cameroon | collected 2013-10 ...
TATATGGCTTTTGCGCCGATTTTTTGTCTACACTTTGATTAAAAATTAGTATTATTTGCAAAGCTCCGAAATAAGCTTCGGTGAATATTCATTCGGAGCATAGTGCCGTATGGTTTCGCCCTCGATTTTTAATAGCGATGTGAAACAATTTGCCGCAAACTCATAATCGTGAGTGATAACAAAGCATATACAGCCTTTTCGCGCCATTTCAATTATTGTCGCTCGCACAAGCCGCATATTTTCGGCATCAAGACCGCTTGTCGGTTCGTCAAAGAAAAGTATCTTCTTTCCGCTCAGGCAGGCAAGCGCTATCGAAAGCCGCTGCTTCTGCCCTCCCGAAAGCTCCGACGGGTGAAGCTCGGCATATTCCGAAAGTGAAAATTCCGACAGCAGACTGTTTATCCTTTCATTGATGCCGTCTTCATTTTCGTGACCCATAAGCATTTCCTCACGAACGCTGCCTGCTATAAGCTGATAATCAACATCCTGCATCACATAGAATGACCTGCTCCGCCGATGCTTCTTGTCCGCAGGCTTTCCGTTAATGAAAATTCGCCCCGCCGACGGCTTTTCAAGTCCCATAAGCACACGGATAAGCGTTGATTTTCCTGCACCGTTTTTCCCCGTTATACCAATGACCTCGCCGCCTTTGCAGGAAAACGATACATCTTTCCATAAGGGCTCGCCTCCCTTGTAATGAAAGGATATATCCCTCGCTTCAAGCGTTATATCCTCGGAATATCCGCCAGTCTGCGGAACGGAACATTCAATGCTTTCAAGCCGCAATTGCCGCAAACCCATTTCGGAAAGTTCTTCGTGAGAAAGCTGCTCAAGCTCTTCTTTGCCGATCATCCTGCCTATCGTCCCGTTTTTCATACAGATAAATTTATCCGCAATATCACGAAGATAATAAAGCTTGTGTTCAGAAACAACGATAGTTTTCCCCTGCGCTTTAAGCTTTTCAAGCAGACATTTGAGCTGTTCCGTTCCTGCCGTGTCAAGATTTGCTGACGGCTCATCGAGAACGTAAATATCAACTCCTGCGCAATACACCGAAGCCGCGGCAATTTTCTGTTTTTCGCCGCTCGAAAGGGCAAAAATACTTTTTCCGATAAGCGGTGCAAGTTCAAGCTCTTCTACAGTCCTCCGCATATTTTCACGAAGCTTATCCTGCGCGATCCCAAGGTTTTCCGCAGGAAAAGGTATCTCGTTCTTTACATTCAGCGTAAAAAACTGCGAACGCGGGTCTTGAAATACACTTCCCACAAAAGCCGAAAGATCACCCGTTTCGTGTTCGGATATATCCATACCGTTCACAATGCATTTTCCGCTTATGCTGCCATCGTAATAGTCTGGCACAAGACCATTTATGCAGCGTGTCAGCGTAGTTTTTCCACAGCCGCTCGGTCCTGTCAGAACTGCAAGCTCGCCCTTTTTCACGGCAAAGTCAATGCCATATACACCAAATGAATTTACGCCGTCATATTTAAAGCCGAAATTCTCGAAGCTTATCATCAAATACGTCCTCCCCTCATCATTCCGTCAAAAATAAATATGCCTGCCGCCGCCAACAACATTATCACAAGATAAATTATATCCTGCGCCGAAATGCGCACATCGGTAAGGCTTGTTCGGTCGCGCTCCGTGTTCAGACCTTTGCACAGCGACGCAGCGGAAAGCTCCTCGGATATCTTTTCGCTTCTCGCAAGTATTGGCACGATATAGTTCCCGACAGTTCGTATCGGGTGCTTCATATTTTCAAAAGAGAAGCACAAGCCGCGCATTTTCAGGCTTTCGTCTATCCTCTTGAATTCCTGCAAGATCGTAGGCACATATCGGTAAACGACCATAAGCGGAATGGAAAAGCTTTTCGGGATATGCATTCGGTCAAAGGCATAAAGCATCTCGTTCATCTGCGCCCGTGCAGACATAATTTTCAGCGTCAGAAAGGCAGGATATATCTTTGAGAGCATTATCAAAAACGGCGGAAAAATATCCGATAAAACAGGTATGTGAATATGACCGAGAAAATATATCACTGCATTCATTACAGAAAATGTGCAAAGCTCCTTAAAAAATATCTTCGCGCCGCAGAATATCAGCACCGCAATATCGCATACGGCAAACAGCGCATACAGAGCGTAAGTTGTATGTAAAGTGCTTGTAAGTATCATCACCGCTATCGTTTGGATAATAAGGATCCGTATATCAGGCTTTGAAGCCTTAAATTCATTCATCAGGCTGTGTTCCTTTCAGAAAATACTTGAAATAAGAGATAAAATATGCTAAAATAAAAATACGGTTAGTTTATGCTAATCACATTTCTGATTTTATCAGCAAATGCCGTCAAATTCAATAAATTGAAAGGAAAAACGCCCGACAGCCGTATCATTCCGACTGTAAGGCGTATAGGTAAACGCTGCTCAATACGTTTCAACATTTTTCAAAATGTACTCAAAGCCTGAAATCCGTACATTTCTCAAAACAACGAAACGGACGCTTGGCTTTGATCAGCGTATCCTTAAAAATATTATGAAAATTACAAAAGAATTATATTTCAACAGCCTTGAAGCAGGCGGTTTTGTCCGTGACGAAAGCTTTCCCGACTGCGATGAAAATCAGTTCCAATATCTGCTCGACAGCAGCGTCGGCAGCGGAAAATTTCACGTTTACTGCCTTGAAAATATGTTTGCAATAGAAAGCTACGACCTGCGTTTCAATAAGGATACGCTTATCGAAACTCCCGAACCCGAGTTTATGTCGCTCCAGTATTACAGTTCCGTTTCGGGCGAGGAGCTTCACCCATACCGCCAGCTTTCGCCCAACAGCCTTCGCGCATACATAGGACAAAACCGCACCAAATATCAGGCGATATTCCATAAGGATATCCCCGTCCGCGCAGTAAGCTTCAGCGTTATGCCCGAATTTTATAAAGGATATCTGAAAGAAAAGCTCGACGGAGAGGACATCGAACTTCAAAGCGCATTCCGCAGAATGACGGGCGGAGTCGTCCAGCCGCAGCTCACCACTCTCCTCAAACAGATACAGTCGTACAACGGTTTTGGCGCTTGCGCAAAGCTTTTTTATGAGGGAAAGATACTTGAAGCCGTCGCGATAGTTGCAGATGAAGCAAGACAGTGCAGAACGCAGAACAGAGCAGTTCGGCTCACAAAAGAAGACGAGGATAATCTCAACGCCGCCGCAAGATATATCGAAAATCACTTTGCTTTCGGCGTAAACACCGATCAGCTTTGCAGGATAGCACTTATGGGCAGCACCAAGCTGAAAACGGCGTTCAAAGAACATTTTGGGTGCAGCATTTCTGAATACACAATACGCAAAAGGATCGACCACGCACAGCATCTTCTTATCGCCACCGATCTCAGCGTAGGTGAAATAGCAAAAGCTGTCGGATACGAACGCTCCGACAGCTTTTCAAGCCAGTTTTCACGGATAACAGGACTTCTTCCCACAGAGTACAGAGAGCTTATCAGCCGATGAACTGCATAAATCATAATTGAAACTCAGCAGTTAAAATATGTAATAACCGCAGCGAAACAGTGGGCAAAACCCACTCTTGTCAAGAAAATTGCGGAAGAAGTTTGGGAAAATTAAATCGTTTTTGCCATTGGATAATAATATATAAATCGGCTGCAAGTGAAAATCGCACTTGCAGCCGATTTTTTGATATAGGATAACCGCCCTATAAACGACGTATCAAAGCCGTTTGCAGGGCGGTTTGTGTTTGTATGCATTATAAATATTTGATGATCTCGTCCCTCACGCCGTCAAGCCCTGCATCGGAAATACCGAAATCCATTTTCTTGTAGTTCCAAGCCGCACGGCCGATACCAAGCCGCTCAAATGCTTCGTGTATAGCCTTGAACCATTTTATCGTGTCCTCGGGCGAGGCAAGATCAATAACTCCGTATTCGCCGCAGTAAAGAATCGTTCCGTTAGCCTTTGCAGCCTCATAAGCACGATCAAATCTTCCAATGAAATATTCGGGAGTTATCGCAGGCTCGCTGTCCTCAATATTCATTCTGAACGAGGTGTCCATACCGTCTACCCAGTATGCACCCTGATGCGTGAAATTGAGCGGATCATAGCAGTGGAAGTTGTAGATCACCTTGTCATCATACGGAGTGTCAAGGTCGGGAACAGCATCGGGACTGTTGTTCCAGTATCCGCCGACAAGAATGTAAGTGTCGGGAGCGATCCTGCGTATCCTCTCAATAGTGCTGCGGATAAGCTTGTTCCATTTTTCGCTGAAACTCTGATCTGTGACTTCGTTGAGAAGTTCAAATGCGATAGTTCCGTCACTTACAGCATAACGTTCCGAAATTCTGTCCCAAAGCTTCATAAAGCGTTCCTGAAGAGGGTCGCTGTCAAAGAAGCCGAACTCTCCCTCACCCTTGTCGAAAGAATAGCCTGCCGTCTTGTGAAGATCAAGGATAATGTTAAGTCCTGCCGCCTTGCACCACTTTACTGCATTGTCAATGTAACCGAAACCGTAATCGGTGGGAGCGCCGTTTTCATCTTCAAGAAGATTGTAGTCGATAGGAAGACGGATGTGATCTATGCCCCACGATGCAGCCGTTTTTACATCATTTTCGGAGATGAATGTATCATAATGCTCCTTGGTGTGAACGCACTGCGAAAGCCAGCCGCCAAAGTCAACACCTTTTTTATAGCCTTTGAATTCAGTCATAAAAAACCCTTTCCTTTTAGAAATTCTCTTCGATCTTTTTGTTGAGTTCGTCAACGGTTTCCTGACAAAGCACTGCGATCTCTTCTCTCTTTACTGCCCAGTCCGTACCGTTGAATGATGCCTGCTTGACAGCATCATCGATGATGTTTGCCTGCTCGGTAGGAAGTCCCATGTGAATGCTTGCAACGGGGTTTGCATCGGTCATTTCTCTTACCGTGTGCCACATATCTATCATTTCGTCCGTCCAGCCGTAGTCCTCACGGTACTGCTTTTCGGTGATAGCGAGCGCGCTTTCGTCCTGCTCTGCGATGAGCTTGCACTTGATGAATGCAGCCGCACCCTCGGGGTTAGGCGCGCCCTTGCAAAGTGCGTAAGCATCCATATTTGCCGGAAGATAGTAGTTGTCAGCCTCGGGGTCTTTCGGCATCGGAACGAACATTATCTCGCCCTGCTCACCGAACTTGGAAAGGTCAGCCTCCCAGAGTGCCCACGTTCCGCAAGGCCAGAAAAGTGTCTTGCCCTCGCTTATTCTGTAAGGCTGTTCAGTCCAGTTGAATTCAGCCTTCGGGAGCGGAAGATCATCTTTTTTGAGGTTGTACATAAAGTTTTCCGCACGCTCAACTGCAGCACTCGAAATGTTGTTTACGACCTTGCCGTTTTCCATGCTGATAGGTGCAGTTCCCGTTGTGAGAATAAACTGCGTTTCAAAATACCAGCTATCATAAGCAAATTTGTCTTCTTCACGGTCGCAGTAGTCAAGGCACATCTGTCTGAATGTGTCCCAAGTCCAGTTGCCCTCTTCAAGAAGTTCAACGGGGTCAGCAAGACCGTTTTCTTCAATCGTCTTTTTGTTGTAGATCATTACACACTTTGAGTCGGTAGCAACGGGCGCAACATAATGCTTTCCACCGATAGTGTGAAGTTCCGCAAGCTTTTTGCAGCCGTCCGACCAGAGATCGCTGTCAAAATCAAGATAATCATCAAAAGGTTCAAACATTCCATCAATTACCTTGCTCGGGAATGTATCGAATTCCTGCGCAGGGAAAAGGTCGGGTGAAGAGCCGCCGAGAACGTTCGTTGAAAGATCGTTATATCGGTTATCCCAGGTGGTCGGTATCCATTCAACCTTTCCGCCGTACTTTGACTCAAAAAGTTCGAGTGCAAACATCTTCGGCTTTCCAAGGTCAGGGTTGATGTCATAAGTCGCGAGCCACTTGACAGTTCCGTTTTCAAGCTTTTCATCTTTGCCTATGTCAACTTCGGCAACAGCAGCCTTGTCCTCTTCGTCAAGCTCCTTTGGCGCGGTCGCTGCCGTTGTTTCGGCAGGCGCTGATGAATTTCCGCAGGCGGTCATTGAACCGATAAGTGCGATTGCGGCCGTAAAAGCAAGTACCCTCTTAAAATTTTTCATGATCTTTTTCTCCTTTCTTGATTAACGGTGTCAAGATTTATACTAAACACCATTTAAAATTTGGAAAAAATCAAGCCGATAATCTCGCATATATAGGATTTCGACGCAGATTTTTTCCTGTATTTTATTGGTGTTTAGTATTACTGTACCTATAATTTAACATACCGCAAAGGATAAAAATATCACTTTTTTGCTTTTTATATCAAAATATTGTTGCTTTTTTGATCGAAATAATATATAATAAAATCAAAGAGGTGAATAAACTTGTCAGAATATGAAAAGGAGCTTTCCTATAAAGCATTTCTGAACCGAGAGTATGAATTCAGACATTCGCCGTTTGAAAAAGAATTTGAATTTTATGACTGCGTTAAAAAAGGCGATGTCAGCGCAGTTGAAAAAGTTATGACACCGCTCGGCGGAAACGGCGCAGGTGTGCTTTCCGAAGATACGCTTCGCAACCTTAAATATCATTTTATCGTAACGATAGCACTTGTAACACGCTTCTGCGTCGAGGGCGGAATGGAAATGGAAACCGCCTATACCTTGAGTGACCTCTACATAATGAAAGCGGATAAATGTTCGACCGAAGCAGAGCTTCACAAGCTACATAAAGAAGCCGTTCTCGAGTTCACCAAGCTTATGAACAAGCTTGCCCACGGAAATATCTATTCCAAACCCATTATAATGACAATGGACTATATCTATGATAACCTCCACTCAAAAATAAGCGAAAATGACATTGCCGATCATGTTTCTTTGAGCGCTTCATATCTGTCGCGGCTTTTTAAAAACGAAGTCGGCGTGACGATATCAGCATATATCGCAATAAAGCGCGTCGAAACTGCGCAGAATATGCTCAAATATTCCGATTTTGCATCAGCAGATATCGCAAACTACCTCGCTTTTACTTCGCACAGCCACTTTATAAGCGTTTTCCGAAAATATACTGGAATGACCCCGAATGAGTTCCGCAAAAAATATTACCGCGACAATTGGGGCGATAATACACACAAAAGAGCAAAGAATTGATATTTACAGCAAATTTTTGATATATAAAAGTGTGAATTTCTACTATAATATAGAAAACGCTGATTAATACGTTTTTGCTTCGCTTTAATCAGCGATTCCTATAGAAAAAAGCAGCGAAAGGAACTTCACCTATGAAAAATATCGTAAAAAAAATTAAAACAGCGGCAATTTTTATCTCCTGCGCAGTGATGTTATGCTCCTGCGCATCTTCAAGCGCGGTTTCGGAAGAGCCAAAAGAGGAAAGCATCTCAAACGTGACCTTTGAAAACGGCAGTTCCTCACTTTTCGAGTGCTCGGACGGCTGGACGAACGGAAATATGTTCAATGTCACTTGGCGCGCCGAAAACTGTACATTTGAGAACGGCGTAATGGGTCTTACCATTGATAAAGACAGCAAAGTCGGAACAGTTCCGTATTCGGGTGCAGAATACCGCTCCAAGGATTTTTACGGCTATGGCAGATACGAAGTCAGAATGAAAGCGATAAAAAATGACGGCGTTGTTTCCTCATTTTTCACCTATACAGGTCCGTCCGACAATAACCCTTGGGACGAGATAGATATTGAAATTCTCGGCAAGGACACAACGAAAGTCCAGTTCAATTACTTCACCAACGGTCAGGGCAGCCATGAATTTATGTATGACCTCGGCTTTGACGCATCGGAAGATCTCCACGACTATGCTTTCGAATGGCATAAGGATAAAATAGTGTGGTTCGTTGACGGCAAAGAAGCTCATACAGCAACGGAAAATATCCCCGTCACCGAAAGCAAAATTATGATGAACGCATGGTGCGGAACGGGCGTTGACAGTTGGCTTGACCCTTTTGACGACAGCAAAATGCCGCTCACCGCGGAGTATGAGAGGATCTCGTTTGATGCGTTTAATGAGTGAGTTTAGGAATTTTATAAACGCACCCAAATGAACATGAAACATTTTTCTTCAGCAGAAGTTTACCCATGCTCCTTTTAAAAATCCCTATAAATACTTCACGAACTTGCACCGCGATCAAGTGGTATCATAAACAAAATTCATTGCAAAACTTACATACGCTGATCAAAGTTGATAAGTGCCGTCACAAATGTGTACGGCATTTCACCTCAATCCCACTCATACTTCAAAGCCGCCTTGACCCTCGCCCTGCAATACTTCTTAGGCATCTCCGCCGTCCTCGTGACAGGATTCAATCCGCCCCAGCTTTTCCTCTTCTTAGAGTAAAATTCACGCCTGTCTTTCTTGCTCATTTTTTCGATTGGAATAAATTTCTCCATATCATTCTAATTTTTAAACTCAAAGTGTACAAAAAATCAAACAAAAGCTCGAATATATTGGATTTCGGCGCAGGTTTTTTCTTTATTTTATTGGTGTTTAGTATTAAACTCCTGCAAACAACTCATTTTCGTTGCTTGCAGGAGTTTTTAAACACAAATCAATTTTTTGACGGAATAAAACTCTTTACAAAATTTGATACCCTTGATGCATCTATCGACATATCCTCATAAAACCGACTTTTCCCCCGTAATATTCAAAGTATATCTGCACCCCTTTGAATAATAATTACTGCACCCATAAAACTCACCAAACTTGCCTTTGCGCCTAACCAATTTTCCCCCACACCGCGGACAAACACCCATAACTTTTTCTTCAGTCTTTCTCGCCTGTTCAAGCATCTTAACAGTATCACCATAATCCGACTTAAACTCCTGCGCAAACAAACCAACCTTATTCTGTGGTATAAGCAGCCAAACCTTTTTCCTTGCCCTTGTCATTGCAACATAATATAACCTGCGTTCCTCTGAAAACGGGTAAGTATCACTGCTTTTGAGAAGCAGGCTTACTATCGGGTCATCTTGTATCCTGCTTGGAAATCCTTTTATGCTGTTGGAATTATTCAGTATGAAAACATGATCTGCCTGCAACCCCTTTGACTTGTGCGCCGTTATGAACTTCATCTTCAGATCGGTGCGATCCGGCAGCACAATTGCATCATCAGCCTGCTGCCCAAACTCGGAATCATTGAACATATTCTTGTCAGACGTATATCTTCCGATAAAAAATACCGAACTGCCCCTTTCAAGCTTTCGTACCATCTCTGCCATAAACTTCATTAGATACTCATTATTGTAAGCCTCGATAAAGCTCAGCGGATAACTCTTCTCAACAGTGCTGCTCTTTAAATCTTTCTTTATCTGCGCAGGATTTTTCATTATAAATTTGCCGCTTATGTCAATAAGCTGCTTACCGAAACGATAAGTGGTTTCAATCTTTGAAATGACCGTTTTACCCCAGTATTTCTCAAAGTCAAGTATGTAGCTGATGTCACTTCCCGTAAAACGATATATGCTCTGCCAGTCATCACCAACACAGAAAAGATCAAAATCCGCTTTCTTCCGCATTTCGTGCAGCAAATGATACCTTGCCTCCGACATATCCTGATATTCGTCCACTATCACATACCTGTAATTGTGCGTACAAAGCCCATCTTTAACATAATCAGCCGCACGGTTTATCATATCATTGAAATCTATCTGCCCCGTCGCGCGAAGCATCTCGTTATAATCATTGAATATCGGATCTGTAAGTTTAAGTATCAGTGCAAACTTCAGAAATATGCTCTTTTCCATAAGCTGACCGATAGTTCCGCCATTCGACTTGACATGATTAATAATTGTCCCTATCAAATCCGTAAACCTTGATACCAAAGCATTGTTCTCTCTCTTTATGCACTCCCACAGCTCCTCATCTGACTTCGGATAAAACTTCACACCCAATTTCAGCAGCTTGTCTTTCAGATTTTCAAGCAGCCTTCCGCATTGCTTGTCCGCATAAGAAACCTCAACAAACGCAGTGTTGTAATGTCTGTGTGTTTCACGTTTCCACTTTATTCCGTCCATGTACGTTTCTGTAGGGGTTTTTCCTTTTTCGGCAGTAAACCAGTCGGGAACCCTTCCATCCTTGTTTACCGCAAAAAATTCAATGTATATCCCATAGTCATCAAGATAAAAATCCGGCTTGTATCCGCTGTGTCCCTCGTCCGCAAGATCATATTCATAATTCTTTTCATAAGTGTAGCTTATCCCATTGCTGTAAAGGAAATTCGCGATTTCAAGCTCGCAGTAGCTTTTGACAGCCTCGCCTTTTATCGTTACTGGCGAAGTATTCTGTATGTATTCGTCATACTCTTTCTTGCTCCCAAATTCAAACTCGTCTGCTGATTTTGTCGGCATAAACATACAGTATGAAATGAACATTTTCCTATACTTCTCATCGGATAAATGATCATATATACAATCCTTGATAAAATTTCCACTATAAACCGTACACTTTTTACCCTCAACACCGCTGATGATCTCAGTACCCAGCTTGTGAAATGTGAAAACATCCATATCAATGCCAGTTTCCGATCTTATGCGGTTTCTCATTTCTTCCGCTGACTTGCTCGTATACGAAAGCATCAATATCTTATCGGGCTGACATATTTTCATCTTGATAAGATACTTCACATACCCAACAATAGTAGTTGTCTTTCCCGTTCCCGCACCTGCAATAACAAGATGATTGTGTGTATCTTCAAGAATACAGTTTATCTGCTGTTCATCAAGGTTATGTCCCTCAACAGGCTGTATCTGCTTTATTGCATATAACCTTCTCAAACGCTTTTCTTCCAAACGCCGTTTGATCTCATTGATCTGCTCGGCAGTTTCATCAAGAAATTTCTTGGCTTGTCCGCCGACAGCCCTAACCTCGGGATAATCGTCCTCACCGACTTCATAAGCAAGGATCTTTGCCGCATTTATTAACCGCTCATACTCCCTGCTCCAGTTCTTGTAAGCATCGCCAACAACATTCATATCATCGGAATGCATAAACTCATCAAAACCAGCCTTGGCTTTGCTGCATTCCGTCGGAAAACGCTTGCAAAGAGCCTTGTGCTTGTTCTTCTGCAAATTTAGCATTACATCAACATATTGCTGAACACCGTAAAACCACTTTACCTGCTTGACCGTATATCCCTGCGCTTCACATTTAGCTTTGAGCTTGTTGAACAGATCAGTTCTTTTTTCAAATGCATCTATCCGTGCAGTATCAAACCTTTCCGCATCTTTGATAGCCGAATAGTAAAAGACCATTTCACTTCCCGCCATCACAATATCTGTAAGATCAACTTGAATTGTCATGTTGTCACCTCTTCCAATTAGTAAAAATAAACTTTTCTCTCATTATACCACTGACCCAATAAAAACGCAATATGCGTAATACTAAACACCAATAAAATACAGGAAAAAATCTGCGCCGAAATCACATATATTCAAGATTGTCGGCTTGATTTTTTCCAAATTTTAAATGGTGTTTAGTATAAAAGATTTACACCCCCACGCTCAAGCAAGTCCCATGTGTTCCTTGCAAATCTCGATATTGATCCAACAATAACAGTATCACCCGAACGCACAAACCCAAGCACCGCTTTAAGCTGCGGCCTGTCCCTGCTCTTTCCCGACATTTTATCTATATAAATCTTCTCAACACCAAGCTATTCCATTAAAACCTCCTGCCTTGCCATGTTCTGTTCCTCTGTCGATGCTCTTATGTATCAAAATGCACCTCCATTTTTTGTTACAAACTGTCCCAATAGCGTATAGTCCAAGGTCATAGGGTGCGTAACTATCTCCATACCGTCATCAAGACTGCCGTCGTACTTGATATACTTTTCTTTCGTCAATATTAGCTGTATTTGCTATTTCTTCGGCGCTCTCATCAATATGACCTCCGCCGTCAATTTCAAGCTCTACTCCGAAGTAGCGAATGCCTTCCCATAGAAAATAGGTTCGGGTTTAAAGCCGTAATCGTGAATATACTCGCCTGAACATCTCTGCTGATAACAATGACGGCAATAAGGATAATCGGTATCATTATCGAGATAATAAGCATCATTATAATCAAGCATACAGCCGCAGGATTCGCAGGTTGTATAGTAGTTATCATAGCAATGCTGACAAATGTCTGCTACATATTGCAAGAGCAGCTGCACCCGCAGCTGCCGCAATGATCTTCAGGATAATATCCTCTGTAATGCTTGACATAAAATATCGCCGCCTTTCGCAAAGTATCGCACATTTTGTGCTTGGTTTTGGTTTGTTAATCCTCGATAAAAGCCTTTATGACCGCCGATAATATGGCGATTACGGTAACACCAATGATTTTCTTCATAAGTATCACACTCCTTTCTTAAACATAAATATCAGCATAAATGCGGAATAAGTTCAGAGCATGAAAAAAGCCCCATGCACTCCGGCAAACGCCGGAAAACATGGGGCTCTAAGGAAACGCTGATTAATACGTTTTTGCCATTTTTCAAAATGTCCTCAAAGACGTAAACTCGTACATTTCTCAAAATGGCAAAACGAACGCTTCGCTTTAATCAGCTTTTTCCTAAACGTTATTTCATACTCTTACACTTATATGATATATACTTGAAATGTGCAGCTTTATCACTATTTGCGACAGATTGCAACAAAACAATAAATACTACAAAAGGAGGCAAAGCTATGCTTTCAGATTATGATGATTACCTTACTCCATACGAAGTTGCATATGAGCTTGCGCTTTCGCTTACCACCGTTTACAACCTGCTCCGTGCCGGAAAGCTGCCGGGGGTTAAGATCGGCAGGAGTTGGAGAATTCCAAAGGATGCTTTGGAGAGATTGATGTATTAAAATAGGCTCTGCATGGGAAAATCCTATGCAGAGCCTATTTTATTTGTTTCATAAATTAAGATGTGCATTGAAGTATTATCAGACTACTATCCAAATTGCCAAGTATAACTGATAAAATTCTGCCCAACGTTTCTTTCGTTGTGATCAAAATCTTCAAAAGTCTGTTAGAACTCGTCCACATAGAATCAAAATCTACGCAAAAGCGTGTGGATATGCGAA
>ERZ1026854.1784-NODE-1784-length-13027-cov-7.404718_pt1 | contig 13027 bp, 6 predicted proteins | sample MGYA00380157_ERZ1026854 | MGnify/ENA primary metagenome ERZ1026854 (study PRJEB33269, sample SAMEA4719793) | human gut metagenome | biome: human-associated habitat; feature: organic feature; material: feces | place: Cameroon | collected 2013-10 ...
CAAAATTAACAACAGAAGAATTTATTGCAGCAATCAAAGAATTATCTGTATTAGAATTAAATGATCTCGTAAAAGCTTGCGAAGAAGAATTTGGTGTATCCGCAGCAGCAGGTGTTGTTGTAGCAGCAGCTGGAGCAGGTGCAGAAGCAGCTGAAGAAAAAGATGAGTTCGACGTAGAACTTACAGAAGTTGGACCGAACAAAGTTAAAGTTATCAAAGTTGTTCGTGAAGTAACAGGACTTGGCCTGAAAGAAGCTAAAGCAGTTGTTGACGGTGCTCCGAAAGCTCTTAAAGAAGGCGCATCCAAAGCAGAAGCTGAAGACATCAAAGCAAAACTTGAAGCAGAAGGCGCTAAAGTTACACTTAAATAATTCTGTTAAAGATGAAAACTGTATGGAGACACCTTGTGGTGTCTCCATATTTTTTGCATAAAATTATAAAAAATCGGTTGACAGGCGCCTGGGGCTATGCTATAGTGAAGAATGCTATATTATGGCAAGGATATGCCTGTTTATCTCAAACCGTAAACAGGAGCATGTTGTAAAATAAATAAAAAAACAGGGGTGAAACGTCAATGGAAAAAAACAGAATTCGTTCTGTAAAAACTGGAAAAAGCATGCGCATGAGCTACCAGAGACAAAAAGAAGTTCTGGAAATGCCGAATTTGATTGAAGTCCAGAAAGATTCCTATAAGTGGTTTCTCGATGAGGGCCTCAAAGAAGTGTTTGATGATATTTCTCCGATCGCGGATTATGGCGGAAAGTTCAGCCTGGAATTCATCGATTTCACGTATGACGCTAAAGATGCAAAATATACCATCGCACAGTGTAAAGAACGTGACGTAACTTACGCGGCACCTTTGAAGGTTCGCGTGCGACTGATTAATAAAGAAACAGAGGAAATCAATGAACACGAGATCTTTATGGGAGATCTTCCGTTAATGACAGAAACAGGTACTTTTGTTATCAACGGTGCTGAGCGTGTTATCGTCAGTCAGCTGGTACGTTCCCCTGGAATCTATTATGCAATTGCACATGATAAACTTGGTAAGAGACTGTTTTCCAGTACCGTTATTCCGAACAGAGGTGCATGGCTGGAATATGAAACAGACTCCAATGATGTGTTCTATGTACGTGTGGACAGAACCCGTAAAGTTCCGATCACTGTACTGATTCGTGCTCTTGGTATCGGAAGCAATGCGGAAATCGTAGAATTATTTGGTGAGGAACCAAAGATTCTTGCAAGTTTTACCAAGGATACATCTACCAATTATCAGGAAGGTCTTCTTGAACTGTATAAGAAAATCCGTCCGGGTGAGCCGCTTGCAGTTGAAAGTGCAGAGAGCCTTATCATGGCTATGTTCTTTGATCCAAGAAGATATGACCTTGCCAAGGTCGGCCGTTATAAATTCAATAAGAAGCTTCATTTTAATAAACGTATTGTCGGACATAAGCTCGGAGAAGCAGTTGTTGATCCATCTACAGGAGAAATCCTTGCAGAAGAAGGAACAAACGTAACAATCGAGCTTGCAGATCAGATTCAGAATGCTGCAGTACCGTTCGTATGGATTCAGGGAGAAGAACGTAAGATCAAAGTTCTTTCCAGTATGATGGTTGATATTTCTGCACATGTTGATTTTGACTGTGATCCGAAAGATCTGGGTGTTACAGAATTAGTATATTATCCGGTGCTGGAGAAAATTCTGGAAGAAAATGACAATCTCGAAGATATTAAAGCAGCTATCAAGAGAGATATTCATGATCTTATTCCGAAGCATATTACAAAAGAAGATATTCTTGCTTCTATTAACTATAATATGCATCTGGAATATGGAATTGGAAATGACGATGATATCGACCATCTGGGTAATCGTCGTATCCGTTCTGTTGGTGAACTTCTTCAGAATCAGTATCGTATCGGACTTTCCAGACTGGAAAGAGTTGTACGTGAACGTATGACAACTCAGGATACAGAGAGTATTTCTCCGCAGTCCCTGATCAACATCAAACCTGTAACTGCAGCAGTGAAAGAATTCTTTGGTTCTTCTCAGCTGTCACAGTTCATGGATCAGAACAACCCGCTTGGTGAGCTGACACATAAGAGACGTCTTTCTGCACTGGGACCTGGTGGTCTGTCACGAGACAGAGCCGGATTCGAGGTTCGAGATGTTCATTATTCTCATTATGGACGTATGTGTCCGGTTGAGACTCCTGAAGGTCCTAACATCGGTCTGATCAACTCTCTTGCATCATATGCAAGAATCAATGAGTATGGATTTATTGAGGCTCCGTATCGTGTGATCGACAAGACAACAGATCCGGCAAATCCGATCGTAACAGACGATGTTGTATATATGACAGCAGATGAGGAAGATAATTACCATGTGGCACAGGCGAATGAGCCACTGGATGAAGAGGGACATTTTATCCATAAGAACGTGTCCGGTCGTTTCCGAGAAGAAACTCAGGAATATGAGCAGCGTATGTTTGACTACATGGACGTATCACCTAAGATGGTATTCTCTGTAGCTACAGCCCTGATTCCTTTCCTGCAGAACGACGATGCTAACCGTGCGCTGATGGGATCCAACATGCAGCGTCAGGCAGTACCGCTTCTTACAACAGAAGCTCCTGTAGTAGGAACCGGTATGGAAACAAAAGCAGCAGTTGACTCCGGTGTTTGTGTGCTGGCAAAGAAATCCGGTACAATTCTTCGTTCTACATCTACAGATATCAGCATCAAGAATGATGATGGAACAAGAGATGATTATCATCTTACAAAATTCCTTCGCAGTAACCAGAGTAACTGCTACAACCAGAAACCGATCGTATTCCAGGGAGAGCATGTAGAAGCCGGACAGGTTATCGCAGACGGTCCGTCTACTGCAAACGGTGAGCTTGCACTTGGTAAGAACCCATTGATCGGATTTATGACCTGGGAAGGATATAATTACGAGGATGCTGTCCTTCTGAGTGAAAGACTGGTTATGGATGATGTTTATACTTCTGTCCATATTGAAGAATATGAAGCAGAAGCTCGAGACACCAAACTGGGACCAGAAGAGATTACAAGAGATGTTCCGGGTGTTGGCGATGATGCACTGAAAGACCTCGATGAACGTGGTATCATCCGTATTGGTGCGGAAGTTCGTGCCGGTGATATTCTTGTTGGTAAAGTAACTCCTAAGGGAGAAACAGAACTGACAGCAGAAGAACGTCTTCTTCGTGCGATTTTTGGTGAGAAAGCGAGAGAAGTTCGTGATACTTCCCTTAAAGTTCCTCACGGAGAATATGGTATTATCGTAGATGCCAAGGTATTTACAAGAGAAAACGGTGATGAACTGTCTCCGGGAGTAAATCAGGCAGTACGTATTTATATTGCTCAGAAACGTAAGATTTCTGTTGGTGACAAGATGGCTGGTCGTCATGGTAACAAGGGTGTCGTTTCCCGTGTACTTCCTGTTGAGGATATGCCATTCCTGCCGAATGGTCGTCCGCTGGATATCGTACTGAATCCGCTGGGTGTACCTTCTCGAATGAACATCGGACAGGTCCTTGAGATCCACTTGAGCCTTGCTGCCAAAGCACTTGGATTCAATGTTGCAACACCTGTATTTGATGGTGCAAGTGAGATTGATATCCAGGATACTCTGGAACTGGCAAATGATTATGTAAATATTGAAGATTTTGAGGAGTTCCGTGCAAAATATCAGGATACACTTGCTCCTGATGTTATGGAATATCTGGATGAAAATAAAGATCACAGAGAACTGTGGAAGGGTGTTCCGATTTCCAGAGATGGTAAAGTCCAGCTTCGTGACGGACGTACTGGTGAATATTTCGACGGTCGTGTAACAATCGGACACATGCATTATCTGAAACTGCATCATCTGGTTGATGATAAGATCCATGCACGTTCTACAGGTCCTTACTCTCTTGTAACACAGCAGCCTCTGGGTGGTAAAGCTCAGTTCGGTGGACAGCGTTTCGGTGAGATGGAGGTTTGGGCTCTGGAGGCATATGGTGCTTCTTACACACTGCAGGAAATCCTGACAGTTAAATCTGACGACGTTGTTGGTCGTGTTAAGACTTATGAAGCAATTATCAAGGGAGATAATATCCCTGAGCCAGGTATCCCTGAATCCTTCAAAGTTCTTCTTAAGGAACTTCAGTCTCTGGGTCTGGATGTCAAAGTCCTCAGAGATGACAATACAGAGGTACATCTGCTTGAAACAGTAGATTATGGTGATACAGACCTTCGTTCTGTAATCGAAGGTGACAGCAGACATCACAGAGAAGAAGAATCCTTCGGAAAACATGGTTATACCAAACAGGAATTTGAAGGTGAAGAACTTGTAGATGTTGAAGAGGAAGAAGACGAAGATGATGATTTTATCGACTTCGATGATTCCTACGATGATGAAGACAACGAGTAGAAAGGGGAAAGAATACATGGCAGAAGCAACCACAACAAATGAAACATATCAGCCAATGACTTTCGATGCCATCAAGATCGGACTGGCGTCCCCTGAGAAAATCAGAGAATGGTCCAGAGGTGAGGTTACAAAACCGGAAACCATCAATTACCGTACTCTGAAACCGGAAAAGGATGGACTTTTCTGTGAAAGAATTTTCGGGCCAAGTAAGGACTGGGAATGCCATTGTGGTAAATACAAAAAAATTCGCTATAAAGGTGTTGTCTGCGACCGATGCGGCGTAGAAGTAACCAAATCATCTGTTCGAAGAGAACGTATGGGACATATTGAGCTTGCAGCTCCGGTTTCTCATATCTGGTATTTCAAGGGTATCCCATCCCGTATGGGACTGATTCTTGATCTGTCTCCAAGAACACTGGAAAAAGTTTTATACTTTGCTAACTATATTGTACTGGATCCGGCTGACTCCGGACTTCAGTACAAACAGGTACTTACAGAGAAAGAATACCAGGATGCCCGTGAGTCATATGGATATAATTTCCGCGTAGGTATGGGTGCAGAATCCATTATGGAACTGCTGAAAGCAATCGACCTTGAAAAAGATGCTGCTGAGCTGAAGGCAGAGCTTGTTGACGCTACAGGTCAGAAACGTGCCAGAATCATCAAGAGACTGGAAGTTGTAGAATCTTTCCGTGAATCAGGAAACCGTCCGGAATGGATGATCATGACAGCAATCCCGGTTATTCCGCCGGATCTGCGTCCTATGGTACAGCTGGATGGTGGTCGTTTTGCAACATCAGACCTTAATGATCTGTACAGAAGAATCATCAACCGTAACAACCGTCTGAAACGCCTTCTGGAGTTAGGCGCACCGGATATTATCGTCCGTAACGAGAAACGTATGCTTCAGGAAGCTGTCGACGCACTGATCGACAATGGTCGTCGTGGCCGTCCGGTAACAGGTCCTGGAAACAGAGCACTGAAGTCTCTTTCTGATATGCTGAAAGGTAAATCCGGACGTTTCCGTCAGAACCTTCTCGGTAAACGAGTTGACTACTCCGGACGTTCTGTTATCGTTGTAGGACCGGAACTGAAGATTTATCAGTGTGGTCTTCCGAAAGAAATGGCTATCGAGCTTTTCAAACCTTTTGTAATGAAAGAACTGGTTGCAAACGGAACTTCTCATAACATCAAGAATGCCAAGAAGATGGTTGAAAAACTTCAGCCTGAAGTCTGGGATGTTCTGGAAGATGTTATCAAAGAACATCCGGTTATGCTGAACCGTGCACCTACACTGCATCGTCTGGGGATCCAGGCATTCGAGCCAATCCTTGTAGAAGGTAAAGCTATCAAACTTCACCCACTCGTTTGTACAGCGTTCAACGCCGACTTCGATGGTGACCAGATGGCTGTTCATCTTCCACTTTCCCAGGAGGCTCAGGCAGAGTGCCGCTTCCTGTTACTTTCACCGAACAACCTTCTGAAACCTTCAGATGGTGGACCTGTAGCAGTTCCTTCACAGGATATGGTCCTTGGTATCTACTATCTGACACAGGAAAGACCTGGCAACCCGGGAGAAGGTAAGTTCTTCAAGAGTGTTAACGAAGCAATTCTTGCTTATGAAAATAAAGTAATTACACTTCAGTCCAGAATTAAAGTCCGTATTTCAAAGACAATGCCTGATGGAAATACAATGACTGGTGTTGTGGAATCCACACTTGGACGTTTCCTGTTCAACGAGATTCTTCCACAGGATCTTGGATTTGTTGACAGAAGTGTTCCGGGCAATGAACTTCTTCTTGAAGTTGATTTCCTGGTAGGTAAGAAACAGCTGAAAAAGATTCTGGAAAAAGTTATCAATACACATGGAGCAACTAAGACAGCAGAAGTTCTTGATGCTATCAAGGCTACTGGTTACAAGTACTCAACACGTGCTGCGATGACCGTATCCATTTCTGATATGACTGTGCCGCCTCAGAAACCTGAGATGATCCAGAATGCACAGAATATCGTAGATAAAATTACAAAGAACTATAAACGTGGTCTTATCACTGAAGAAGAGCGTTACAAAGAAGTTGTTGAAACATGGAAAAAGACTGACGATGAGCTTACAAAAGCACTTCTGGATGGTCTTGATAAATACAACAACATCTTTATGATGGCTGACTCCGGTGCCCGTGGTTCTGACAAACAGATTAAACAGCTTGCTGGTATGCGAGGCCTGATGGCCGATACAACCGGTCATACAATCGAGCTTCCTATTAAATCAAACTTCCGTGAAGGTCTTGAAGTACTGGAATACTTCATGTCCGCACATGGTGCTCGTAAAGGTATGTCTGATACAGCTCTTCGTACAGCCGACTCTGGTTACCTTACCAGACGAATGGTTGACGTATCTCAGGAACTTATTGTACGTGAAACTGACTGCTGTGAAAACAGACCGGAAATTTCTGGTATGTATGTCAAAGGTTTCATGGATGGAAAAGAAGAGATTGAAAATCTTCAGGAACGTATTACAGGACGTTTTGCCTGTGAAACAATTACAAACAAAGACGGAGAGGTTCTTGTTAAAGCTAACCATATGATCACACCAAGACGTGCTGCACGTATCATGAGTGAAGGTGTAAGCGCAAACGGTGGCCCGATCGAAGAAGTTAAGATCCGTACTATTCTGACCTGTAAGTGCAAAGTTGGTGTTTGTGCTAAATGTTACGGTGCCAACATGGCAACTGGTGAAGCAGTTCAGGTTGGTGAGGCTGTTGGTATTATCGCAGCTCAGTCTATCGGTGAGCCTGGTACACAGCTTACCATGCGTACATTCCATAGTGGTGGTGTAGCCGGTGGAGATATCACACAGGGTCTTCCTCGAGTTGAGGAGCTTTTTGAGGCAAGAAAACCGAAGGGTCTTGCTATCATCACAGAAATTCCTGGTGTTGCTGTTATCAACGATACCAAGAAAAAACGTGAGATCATTGTAACAAATCCAGAAGACGGAGACTCCAAGACATATCTGATTCCTTATGGTTCCCGTATCAAGATTACGGATGGTCAGGTTCTCGAAGCTGGTGATGAACTTACAGAAGGTAGTGTAAATCCACATGATATCCTGAGAATCAAAGGTGTTCGTGCGGTTCAGGACTATATGATCCGTGAGGTTCAGCGAGTATATCGTCTCCAGGGTGTAGAAATCAGTGACAAGCATATCGAGGTTCTGGTTCGTCAGATGCTGAAGAAGATCCGTATCGAAGATAATGGAGATACTGAGTTCCTTCCGGGAACACTTGTAGATGTTCTTGAATTTGAAGAGGTTAACGAAAATCTTGAAAAAGAAGGAAAGATACCGGCAGAAGGTAAACAGGTAATGCTTGGTATCACCAAAGCTTCTCTGGCAACAGATTCCTTCCTGTCAGCAGCATCCTTCCAGGAGACAACAAAAGTTCTGACAGAAGCTGCAATCAAAGGTAAAGTTGACCACCTGGTAGGTCTGAAGGAAAACGTTATCATTGGTAAACTGATTCCTGCAGGCACAGGTCTGAAACGTTACAGAGATATCCAGCTGGATACCGGAATGCCGGAAGAAACTGTTGAGATGGAAGAAGAAACAGCAGAAAACTTTCCGGAAGAGGAAGAGACAATCACACTGGAAGAAAACGATGAACTTGCAGATGATGAAATGTTAGATGTTGAAGAAACAGAAGAAGATACAGACACAACTGAAGAATAAGTGTTAAAAAAGTCCTCTGGCTTATATAGCCAGGGGATTTTTTTCATTAACGGAAAATATAAATATTGTATGAAAAAAAATGGAAGAATATCGAAAATTACAGACATGGATTTGCAGGCATGCTATAATAACAACAATTAATATCACAGATACTTTTTAAGTGATAGATACTGACATGAGGAAAGGAGGGGGAAAGATGGATAAGCAGTTGCCGGTTTCTGTGTGGCCTGAATGGAAAATTACAGAGAAAATCGGAGAAGGGTCATTTGGTAAAGTTTATAAAGCATGCCGAAGCGAACAGGGAACGACGTTTTATTCAGCAATCAAAGTAATCACAATTCCCTCCAATCCAGGAGAATTAAGCAGTGTTCGTTCAGAAAGTCCGAATGAACAGTCTGTAAAAGAATATTTTCAGGGACTTGTAAATGAATGTATTCAGGAAGTCAGTACCATGGAGTATTTTAGAGGAAATTCACACGTGGTATCTGTTGAGGATTATAAAGTAGTCGAATATCTGGATGATATTGGCTGGGATATTTATATCAGGATGGAATATCTTACAAGTTTTATGGAATATTGTGCAGGACGGGCACTTACCGAAGATGATGTACTTCGATTGGGAATTGATCTGTGCAAAGCATTGGAATACTGTCAATGTCAGAATATCATTCACAGAGATATAAAACCGGAAAATATTTTTGTCTCCCGATTTGATGAATTTAAGCTTGGAGATTTTGGAATCGCCCGTGAACTGGAGCGAACAATGAGCGGACTCTCAAAGAAAGGAACCTATTCTTATATGGCTCCGGAAATGTATAAAGGAGAAGCTTATGATGCTCGCGTAGATATATATTCACTTGGAATTGTTTTGTATAAGCTGCGCAATCATAACAGACTTCCTTTTATCAGTCTCGAGAAGCAGCTGATCACTTACCGGGATAAAGAAAATGCTCTTAATAAACGAATGGCAGGAGAACCACTTCCCAGACCGGCAGAAGCAGGAGAAGCATTTGCAAATGTGATCCTGAAGGCATGCTCTTATGACAGGAAAGATCGTTTTGCAAGTGCGGAAGAATTCAGAGTGGCACTGGAGAGTGTCAAATCTGGTGGGGCACCGGTAAAATCAGAGCATATCCACAAGAAAAAGGAAATACACAGTGTACCGGTTAAGAATAAATCATCAGAGATTCCGGTCAGAAAAAGGGCAGCTGATGAGGTAGAAGGCACCGTTGTAGTACGCAAAAACAACCAGAAAAACCCACAGACAAAAGAAAAGATTCAAGTAAAAAAGAAACGTCAAAAAGGAACAGAACCGTTGATTGCTGCAGTTATTATAATGTTTGTGGCCGTTTGTGTGATTGTTGGAGTATTTATCTGGCTTTTACGGGAAAATGCAGAGCTGCAGCGATTAAAACAGTCTGTTACGCAGACTGTTCAGACAGCAGAAAACAAGCAATTGCAGGAAACCTTGGAAAAGATACAGACACAGGCTACGGAAATCAGTGACAATTTGAATGCTTATAGCTGGATCGGTTCAGAAGACCAGGGAAAAATCAGCTATCTTAAACAACTTAGTGACGGAAGCTGGCAGGTGAGGAAAATTTTAATCTATCCATCACTTTCTGAAGATCATCAGTATGAGGAGTATTATTATTGGAAGAATGAATTGTTTTTTGCCTATATCTGGGCTGACAGCAGTACATCAGATGATATAAAAGACGGACAGCAGAAGATTGACCGTTATTATTACGAGGATGGAAAGCTTGTGCGGTGGATTGATGAAAATAATCGCTGTCATGACAATGAGACAGATAATGATGAATACGTTGACAGAGGTGAAAAATACATGGAGAGGGCAGAAAAGTATAAAGATGAACTAAATCTGTCTTCCGACATAGGTTCAGGAAATACAGAAAAATAAAGACATTAAAGAAAGGATGGAATATGGCTTATCAGATTGAATATGCATATACATGTCATATAGGAAAAGTCCGCAATAATAATGAGGATAATTTCTGGTGCTGCGGTGACAGTCTGGAAGTGCAAAACCAGGGAATGAGCCATATTCGCAGTGGCCGGATGAAACAATCAGAATATCCATTGCTGGCAGTTTTTGATGGCATGGGAGGAGAAAGCTGTGGTGAAATGGCTGCCTTTCTTGCTGCAGAGTCCTGTGGAACGCATTACAAAACAGCAAAAGAAGGAATTAAGAATGATCCGGAGAATTTCTTAAGAGATTTATGCGAAAATATGAACCGGGAAATCTGTAACTATGGTCAGATAAACAAAATCAACAGTATGGGTACAACGGCAGCGATACTTGCTTTTTCCCGTGATGCGGTTTATGGGTGTAACCTTGGAGACAGTCGCATTTATAAATCTGATAATGAAAAATTTTGTCAGATTTCGGAAGATCATGTTTTAGGACACAGTCTGTTTGGAAAGGCGCCGCTTACACAGTACCTTGGTATGGAAGAAGAAAATTTACAGCTGGAACCATCTATCATCAGGCAGGAGATTAAGAAGGGTGATCGTTTTCTGCTTTGTTCTGACGGGATTACAGATATGTTGTCAGATGGTGAGATTGCAGACATACTGAGCAGAGATATTTCAGTGGATGCAACAGTTGAAATTCTTGTTGAAAGAGCGTTAAAAAAAGGCGGCAGAGATAATATTACAGTAATTTTATGTGAGATTTTGGAACAGCCGCGTAATTTTCTGGGACGAATGCTTGAATGGTTTTGCAGGCAGAATGAGGGTGATATTAATGAAAAACAGAATGCAGGATCTTGATTTTGAACAGACGGTAGCATTTGATTCTGTGAAAGATTTTGAATTTACAAGAAAAGCTGCACAAAAATTTCGTCAGGTAGTCAGTCTGGATGGCTTTGAGGATGAAGATGCAGATGTTATTTTTCATTATCTTTATAAAGAAATGGAGCTTGTTTCGTTTGGTGATCATTTGAAACGTTATATTTATGAAAGAGCTGGACTGGAAGAACCTTATAATGAAGTGACACAGGATATTTACAAAGATATAGTGATTGAATCGTTTCACGAAACATGTACTCCAAAATCAATGAACCCTACGTCAACAAAATTAACTTCTTTGGTAAATAACTGGCTGACACAGGCTTCGGTTAAGCGAGAAACTGTTTTTTTGCTTGGTTTTGGATTGCGTATGAGTGCCGAGGATGTATCCGATTTTCTGACCAGGGTGTTAAGAGAGCAGGATTTTGATTTCCACAATCCGGATGAGGTGATTTACTGGTATTGTTATTCTCAGCAGTTCGGTTATCACAAGGCAGAGGAATTAAAACGAAAATATGAGGAACTGGAACCGGATAAGAGCTATACAGATGCTCCGCAGGTTTACTCCGGAAAGGTATGCCTTGATACAGAAGAAAAATTGCTCAGATATCTGGCCTATGTGAAGGTTGGGGCAGATGATCCAATGTCAGAGAAAAGTCAGGCTTATCAGGAATTTGTACGTCTGCTTACTCATGCAAAAGAAATCATTGCCAAGATGTATCAGGGCGATGAGGTGGAAAAGTCACGCAATAAGGTGTGGAATATTTCTGATATTAGCGATTCTGATGTGGAAAAAGTTATCTGCAGCGGTATTCCCGTAAATAAGATGGGTAACCTGAAAAAAATGTCGGCCTCTATTCTGGCCAGACATTTCAGCCAGAAGCGATTCAGCAGACAGCGAATTAACAGCATTTTAAATCATAAGTTTCCTGTTGAGCGGTTTGACCTGATCACGTTGGAATTCTTTATTATATCGCAGGAAATGCAGGATGATGATCCATATAACCGGTACCATCATTTTCTTGAGGAAATTCAGGAAATTCTTAAGAAATGTGGAATGAGTGAGATTTATATTGTCAATCCATATGAATGCTTTTTGCTGATGTGTCTTCTGACAGACTGTCCACTGGCAGTCTTTGCAGATATCTGGGAGATGTCTTATGAGGAAGAAAAACAAGAAGTATGACAGAAACAGTAAAATCCCCTGTTGGCTGGCAGAAAATACCAGTTCGACAGGGGTTTTTCTGATAAAATGTAAAATAAGATAAAATAAAGAAAAAATCCTGTAAAATGCCTTGACAGCTGGATTTCTACGGGATATAATGAGCAAGCGTGCAATAAGAACGCTGTTTTTTGTGCGCATTATTCATTTGACAATAGCAACCGCGCTACCCCATGGTGAACCATGGAGAAAATAATCGGGAGGTGAAATGGAATGCCAACATTCAACCAGTTAGTAAGAAAAGGACGTCAGACAGCTGTAAAAAAATCTACAGCACCGGCTCTGCAGAGAACATTCAACTCTTTAAGAAAGAAAGCTGTTGAACAGTCTGCACCACAGAAACGTGGAGTTTGTACAGCAGTTAAAACTGCAACACCTAAAAAACCTAACTCAGCTCTTAGAAAGATCGCCAGAGTTCGTCTTTCCAACGGAATCGAAGTAACAAGCTATATCCCAGGAGAAGGTCACAACCTTCAGGAGCATAGCGTAGTTCTTATCCGTGGTGGACGTGTTAAGGACTTACCAGGTACAAGATACCACATCATCAGAGGTACACTTGATACTGCAGGTGTAGCTAACAGAAAACAGGCCCGCTCCAAATATGGTGCTAAGAGACCTAAAAAAAAATAATAGAACAAACAAGTAATCAATCGAAGATTCACTTATAGCTATAAATATTGTACGGTATTCCATATACCCTGTCGGTTGCGGGTTAAATATAGGACTTTACCAGTGCGAACACCTTAGTTTAAATAGTGAGTACCGATGATTTAATCATTTTGATTAAGGAGGGAAGTAACGTGCCACGTAAAGGACATACTCAGAAAAGAGACGT
>ERZ1026854.1787-NODE-1787-length-13019-cov-4.798288_pt1 | contig 13019 bp, 8 predicted proteins | sample MGYA00380157_ERZ1026854 | MGnify/ENA primary metagenome ERZ1026854 (study PRJEB33269, sample SAMEA4719793) | human gut metagenome | biome: human-associated habitat; feature: organic feature; material: feces | place: Cameroon | collected 2013-10 ...
CCTTGCTGATTGCTATTATACCCAGGGCGATGCCCTGGGCTAGGAGCTTTTGGGCCTTCAGCCCGTTCTTGAACCACCTGCGAAACTTCAGTATAAAGTTCTTACACTCCCAGCCAACTGCCGAGGAAGAAGCCCAAGGCGTAGAGGAGGCCGAAGGCCATCTGTAGCTGCGCCGTCGTCTGGTCGAGTCGCTGAATGCCTCGGTAGGGCAGGTCGTCCTCGGCCTGGATCATCGTCCGCACGTTGCGCAGGGCGAGGGGCAACGTCAGCACGACTGCCAGCAGCGTCCACGGCTGTCCCAGCAGGACCACATAGAGCAGGGCCAGGGCGTAGGGAGCGAAGATCTCGAAGGTATAGATGGCCTTGGCGTTCATCAGCGAGACCGAGGTCGTGATGGTCCCCAGCCCAGCCTGAAGATCTGTCTTCACATCGCGGGTGTTGTTGGCATGGAGGATGGAGACGGTGAGCAGTCCGATGGGCAGGATCATCAGTAGCGACTGCGTGTCGTAGGAGCCCACGGCCACGAAGAACGTGCCGAGGGCAGGGAGCAGGGCGAAACTCACGAGGATGTTGAGGTCGCCCAGGTGGTGCGACTTCATCCAGGGATAGACCAGCGAGAGCAGTACGCCCGCCAGTCCGATCCACCATCCCGACCACGACGAGTTGTAGAGCAGAAACACGCCGATGGGCACGGACAGCGCCACGAGCACCAGTCCATAGCGCAGGATCTCTTTTGGGCGGAACGTGCCGTCGTGTATCCACGTCACGCCATTGCTGCAGGCCTTCGTGTCCACGCCCCACGTGAAGTCGAAGTAGTCGCTCACCATGTTGCCGCCCGAGTGGACGATGGAGAGCAGCGGGAGGCAGAGTAGGGCGTTGAGCCAGTTGATCGGTGTCGTGTCCTCGCCTCCGCCATGGCTCTGGCAGTAGAGGTAGGCCCACATGATGAGGATCGGCATCACCGAGGCGGGCAAGGCCCACGGGCGGGTGGCGATGATCCAGTTTTTCAAAGTTCTTCTTTTTTCCATGTCTTAGTTAAAAGGTGGACCCGTGGGAAGGACAGCCTCCGCCACGGACTTCCATGAGTAGTTTGATTTAATTTCGGTCGTTGATCGCCCTGCGCGGCCGATGGCAGCGTGTGGCAATCTATTGCAAGTGCAAAGGTAAGAAGAAACTTTGAAATGGGGCTGCGTTTTGCCCGAATTTCTCGGCAGAAGTTTTTTGTGTGGGAGAACACCAAAGGCTTCTCTCTCAAACATCAGTGGCTTCTCGCTAAAACAAAAATGGACGAAAGCCAACTAAAGCGGCTTCCGTCCATTGATCTAATTATAATATGTAGTCGTTGCCGATGGCCTTAGGCCGCGCGGACTACCAGTTGTCGCTCTTCCAAGGGTTGTACTCGCCTTCCTTGATGTCCTTGTCCGTAAGGACATAGCCACAGTCTGTGATACGGTTCTCTACCTCCACCTGGCCGTGGTCGTCGAACTTCTTGCCTGCAGTCCAAGAGTTAGCTAGACAGTAGTTGTTCTGTGTCTCCACCATCAACACGGTAGTTACGGGCTTTATATATTTGCGTTTCATATTTCTTAAGTCCTTTTTTAAAGTTTGTCTGATAGGATTATCTTACCACATGCTTGCGTCCGTTGACGATGTAGATGCCGCTGGGCAGACCCTCGGTCGTATTGCCGACACGCTGTCCCTGGAGGTTATACACGCCATTGTTCTTGCCGTAGCGGTTGGCAGTCTCGGGGCCTACGATCAGCTCGCCGATAGACGTCAACTCTGCCTCCTGCTTCACGCCGTCGAGATAGACTGCGGGCGCCTCGTTGTTGTTCGTGTTGGGCTTGAACCAGCAGGAGAAGCCGCGGAGACCGCGCTCCTTCGTGTTAGAGTAATAGACGTTGCCCTGATCGAAGAAGTAGCTTCCCACCAGGTCGTCGTAGCCCTCGCGGATCTTTCCCCTGTTGCTGGAGGGTGACCATTCGCCTGTGGTCTCGTTCTGTGTGGCATCAGGGTCGAAGGTGCGGACGAATGTGCCGTAGGCCGTGATGGCTCCCACCTTGTGAGTCAGCTTCGTCGTCCAGTGCTCGTCCATGTTGCTAAGGTCGTTCTTGTTGTCATCAGTAGTCTTGAACGTGACGTTGGGGATCTCGAAGTGCTGAGCCAGGATCGTTACCTTGTAATTGTCGCCTGTTCCCGTCGTGGTGATGGTGGCGGTGTAGGGGCTACCATTGTTGTTCTCCATCGTCTTGGTCGGGAAGATGATATACGGCTTATAGGCTTCGATGGCGGTTGCCTTTTCGTTCTCGTCGAGGTTTACGGTCTGGAACTGCAGCTCGGTGGCCGTGAGGTCCTTGAGTCTGGCAAGGCGCACGTTGGCACCAAAGGCTGCACGAACCTGGCTGACCGTGAGATCCACGGGCAGTACGAAGGAGTTCCAGCGGTCCTTGGTGAACGTCTTGGCAAGGCGGAGCGTACGGTTCGTGTAGGTGATGCCATCCTTCAGATAGTCCAGGCTGCCACGGAGCTCGTCGAGGACCAGGTCCTCGCCCTTCGTGTTGCTGGCGTAGAGCACGCGGAAGTCGTCAAACACCGTCCACTCGTTGGCCTCGGGCGTATCGTTGGCGTTGTTGGGGTTGCCAATGTAGATACCGAAGGCGATGCAGGCGCCCTCGGCACCAGCATTCGTGATCATATCCTTCGTCACCTGTACGATCACACTATTGACATATTTGTTTGACTCGTAGAATTCCTTCCCCGCATAGTCCATGTTCATCTCTGCTACATGGAGGCGATTCTTCTCGTCCTCAGTCATGTAGTCGACCTGGCTAAGCGTGGTCGTGCGTCTTGAACCATCGAACAAGCTCAGGCCTTTGTCATCCTTGCCTGCGACGCCTGCGAAGAGGTGGGCTTTCTGCGTGTTGGAGTAGCCCTTGCACTCTACGACGTAGGTGCCTGGGTTCTTCACATACACCTTCTGATAGATGTAGCCATGCGTGCCGTGTACGTCCATGCAGAAGAACTTACCCATGTAGCGAAGGTAGTTTTCGTAGCCTATAATGGTTTGGGCAGTAGTGCCCGAATAGGGGAAGCTATATGAGTAGGACTTTGATTTAGGATAAAATCCGCCGTAGTTATAGTCTTCGCCGTCGCCGCGTGACAGGGAAGTGGGCTCAGTCGATGCCGTCGTTTCCGTCTTCCAGTTGTACTCCTGGAGACCGATGCGGGTGTACGATTCCGATGCGACGGAAGAGGTAAATACCTGCCATGCGTTGATGTCCGTTCTTCCACGCTCGAAGCCAGGGCATTTCAACTTAAAGGAAAGGTCAAGCGGGGCGTCCAGGTCGTCGCTATTCTCGTTCTGCAAGGTGTAGACGTCCTGCAGGGTGAGGACGCGCCATTTGTAATAGTCGTTCTTCGGAAAATCCTGTGAGAGATTCTCCTTTGTATCTGCTCCACAGTTTTTGTCGGCCGAGCCCAGTCCTTGGGGGTAACCGAAGAGATAAAGTTTGTCGTCCCCACTTTCAGCCTTAGGGTTGCTATAGGTGTAGATGTGGTAGGTGTTCTTTCCGTCGTTTGTTGCCTCAAAGAACCAACCATCGTAACCTTTGTTGTCGCCTGTATTACGGTCGCAGAATACGCCAATGTCGGTCGTCTTGTTGCTTCCCGCATTCACCCATTTCAGCATTTTGCCCTCCGTGGTGGCGATGTTATGTGTGAAGTTGAGAGAGGGCGTTTCGCCCATAGAGGTTCCGTTGCGTGTCCAAAGCGGCATCGGGTAGCCCTTCAAGGAGGCATGCGTGCCCCAGTAGCCTCCCATGTTGAGAAACTTGCCCGTTCCCACGTTGTAGAGGAAGTACACTGTGCTCGGGTCGTCGTAGGAGCAGTCCGTGGTGATACCCGTCTTGAGCTCCTCAAAGGTTTCGCCCGGCAGGTCGCCTACGCCCTTGTAAGTAGCGATTGTGTTTTCGCCGCCCGTTGAGCCGTTGTCTTGTGCTGATGCCACAAAGGGTGCTGCGGCGAGGAGTGCCGTGGCGATTCCAACACTCCAGCTGCGCCGCCATAAGCAGCGTTCGCCGTGTTGTGAAGTAGTTGTTTTCATCGTTTTAATGTTCTCTCTTTAGATGTTAGTAATGATCACAGTTGTTTTTAGTGCCTCCATACTTAGTTCTAACCCAGTTTGTTCGCCTTCAGGTAGGGCGACAGGGTGATTTTGACAGGAATACACTATATAGTTGGGTGCAAAATTACTAAACATTGCAAAATTGGGGGGGGTAGAGCGTTAAATAAGATTAAAGATTCGTTTTTAGCTTACTTTCAACCCCCTGTGTGGCAGATATTTACCATTGTGTCAACACACAGCCGCCTTTTAGCGGGCGTCTTTTCCTGCAGATGTTGTGCTGGCGAAGCATGGTTGGTGTTGTGCTGCCTTCCGAAAACAAAAACGTTAAACGTTATAACGTTAATGCGTTATCAAAAATCAAAAACGTGACAAGGTGACAATGTAACAATGAAAATAGCCATTCCGCTTTTCTCATGACCGTTATGATGACAGAGCAGCCCACGGGGAAACAGGCAAGTGTCTGTTTTTTCCCGTGGGCTGCAAATGTTGAATAAGGCGATCGTTGAATCAGATCAACGCAAGTTGCAACTATAGATTGGGTTTCAGTCGCAGCGTGTATGTATGGTCGCCTGAGGTGGGACACTCATATTTCGGCAGGACCACGTCGCCTTGGCAACTGTTGTTGCCCAGTCCGCGCTGCCAATAGTCGATATGGGCAAACACCTGGGGCTTACGCACGAGGTCGTACCAATGGGTGGGTATTTTCCACAGGTCGCTGCCTTCTTCTATCCATTTCGACTCATCGAAGTGAGAGAGCGAGAATGAGGCTTTGCCATCGACCCGGACTGTGAGCGTGAGTCCTTCCTCCTTGTTGCTGAGCAGCAGTTCGCGCAGATCCTCATGGTCGCCGTAGGTCTGTGGGTGGATTTGCTCCTCCACCATATCATCGACCGTGGTGGTGAAACGTCCGAGGTAGGAACCCGTCTTGCGGTCGGAATAGTTGGAGCGCGGACCACGCGCATAGAACTCCACATTCTCAAAGCCTGAAGCCAGTTGCAGGCCGAGACCCAGACGGCGTGTAGCCCCCGAAGGAGAGAAAGTCGTCTTCATGTCAACCGTGGCATCAGGATAGAACGTGTAGCGGATGGTGTACTGGCAGTTTTTGGCATTGCCCTGCACCGTCATGGTGGCGCAGCCCGTAGCCTCGTCTTTCGTCAACGCCTTGATGATGGAGGTTGTGGACGAATTGACACATCCTACATTTGCGGTACCGGTACTCTCTTTGTCGTTGTCGATGTTTCGGCAGCTATTGAAGTCGGGCGCAGCTCCCGAAGCTATCGTGCCATTGGCATTGGTGTGCAGAATCTGCTTGCCCGCATAGGTCCACGCCGTCATCTTGCCGCTGTTGTCGAAAGCCATTCGGAAGGCGTTGCCCTCGGAGTCGGTGCCCGAGACGGAATTGCCGCTGATAGCCAGGGATCCTCCGTTGGACGTGTGAGCGGTCCAGGCCGGGCGTGCGGTCAGGGCAAATTGCTCATCGGCGATATTGTAGCCAGCCTCCGCCCATGCGCAGTCCTCCTTGATGCGCAGTTCGACATTGACGAGATACTCGCTCGCCTCGTCGGTCTCGGTCGTCAGCGGCAGGGCGATGCGTGCCGTGGCTCCCGGCGCGATCGCGTCGAAGCGGCCGACGGTAGCCTCCTCCACCAGCCGTCCATCCTTGAACACGCGGAAGGCGAGGTCGTAGCGGTCGGGAGAAATGGTGGTGAAGACATACTTGTTGGTGAGGGAGACTGAGCGCGAGGCCGCGTCGAAGTCGGAGAACGCCACATACTGATAGACCTTTTTCACCTCGGTGAGCTTGGAAGTCCAGGCGCGGTCGGGCGTGATGAGGCCGTTGTTGAGGAAGTTGCCCTGGAAGCCAACTCCAAACAGCGCGATGTCATTGTAGTCGTAGCCAGAGGTCCAATTGTGGAAACCATTCTTGGTCTTGTCGGCCACGACGCCAGAGCCACCTTCCACTCGGTAGATGGCCTGGTCCACCCAGTCCCAAATGCAGGCGCCAATGGTGCCAGTGCTGCTCTCTATGGCCTCCCAGTAGTCCTTCAGGTTGCCTACGGCTTGTCCCATGGCGTGGGCATATTCGCAGATGAAGTAGGGACGATCCTTGACTCCATTCTTATTGCTTGCTACATAGTCCACCGTGGGATACATATTGGAATAGAGGTCCGAAGTGCTACCATTGCCCCAGTCGGTCGTCCCCTCATAGTGGATGGGTCGCCCGTCGAGGGCCTTCACTGCCGCATAGGCCTTCTCGAAGTTGAGGCCGCTTCCCGACTCGTTGCCCAAAGACCAGAACGTGACGCAGGGGTGGTTGCGGTCGCGCGCCACCATGCGCACGTTGCGGTCCACATACTGAGCGGTCCAGTTTCCGTTTGTGGTGAGTTTCTTGATTCCCCATATCCAGGCATAGTGGCACTCCACGTCGGCCTCATCCATCACATAGAAGCCCAGCGCGTCCATCATGGCGTACATCTTCGGCTGGCGCGGATAGTGGGACGTGCGTACCGTGTTGACGTTGGCCTGCTTCATCATCGTCAGGTCCTTCATCATCGTCTCCACGTCGATGGCCCGTCCGTATTCGGGATGCGTGTCCTGGGTGTTGACACCCTTGAAGAAGACGCGCTGGCCGTTGACATAGACGACGTTCGGATTTTTCGTCAGCGAGATGGTGCGGAAACCATACTTCGTGTTGAACGCCATCTCTTCCGTGCCGTCGGCAGCACGCTGGCTCACCGTCACATTATATAAATAAGGAGACTCCGCACTCCAAGGATGCAGGCCCTTGAGTCCCGGAAGGCTCACGGTCAGGGTCTGTCTTCCGTTGTTGTCTTGTTTGCTTTGGTATGCTGCCGTGCCAGTAGCTACCACGTTGCCCTCCTTGTCGCTGAGCGTGACGGCAATGGTCTTGTCGGCACCTGCCACGCGGTCGCGGTTGTCGATGGTGAGCGCTACCTGCATCGTGCCGCTGGTAGCATCGGCGGCCATGTTGTCGGTGGTGATGACGTGGTCGGCTACAAAGACCTTGGGTGTGGCGACGAGATAGACGTCGCGGTGGATGCCCGAAAGGTGCCACATGTCCTGTCCCTCGAGATAGGATCCGTCGCACCAGCGATAGACGCGCACGGAGAGTTGGTGGACGTTGTCTGCCGAGCTGCCCGTCCGGATGCTGCCGTCGGCCTGCTTCTCCAGGGCTGCGGTGATGTCAAACTCCGCATCGGTATTGGATCCCTGCGAGTAGCCGACATAGTTGCCGTCCACCCAAACGGCAGCGGCACTATAGACGCCATCGAAATGGAGGAAGACGCGCTTGTCGCGCCACGACTCGTCGAGCGTGAACTGGCGGCGGTAGAAGCCCGTGGCATTGTTGTCGTTCTCGTTGGTCTCAGATCTGCTCTCCACGGCCTTTGGCGGATTGTACTCGAAGGGATAGCCGATGTTGGTATAGACGGGCCTTCCGTAGCCCGCCATCTCCCAGGAGAGCGGCACGCGGATGGGCTTCCATTGGCTGGCGACATAGTAGGGCGACTGTTCGAAGTCCTTGGCATAGAACTCGCTGCCTGCGGGTCCGCTTGTTGTGCCCTTGACATAGCAGAAGCTCCACTCCTTGCCGTTCTCGCTGCTGTTGAGGCTTCTCACCAGCGAGCGCGTCTCGTCCGTGGGAAGCCACGGAGCGTCGTAGTGGGTAGCGTCGGCACGAAGCTGCGCTGTGGAGGGATAGGGCAGGAAAGTGGTATGAGCAGCCTCCTTGTGGTCCTCAAACTTCTGTGGGTTGCTGGTCCAGGCGGCGATGCGGTCTGTCTTCATATCGACATAGTCTATCAGGCGCACGCGCTTGCAGACGGCATGGCTGCGGGTCTCCCCCTCGGCGCTACCTATCTGGATGGTGGAAGACCCGGAGGAGAACAAGGCAGAGATGGCCGAGCTGGAAGCCTGTTGCAGCACGCCGTTGACATAGAAGCCATCCTTGGTCAGATGGATGGTGAGGATCTTCGTGTCGTCATCAAGCTTCACGTCTAATGCGGTCTGCGTATTCTGCCACGTATTGACCCAGCTTCCACGGAGTCGCTCGTTGAATGTTTGTCTCCTGCTGGAAGTGTAAGGAAGCGAGAATTTGCTTGGGATATAATAAAAGTGGAGGTTGTTGCCCTTCCAGTCCTGTATCTTCTTTCCGAAGGAGATGATGTTCTCCAGGGCGGAGGTGCAAGCGGAGACGTCGAGGACTATCTCCAGGCTCTTCTTCGAGAAATCGATGGTGAAATTTTTGCCAGAAGCTTTTCCGTTGGTGGAGAGCATCCACAGTTGGCCGATGGGAATCTTGGAGACGTCCAGCTCGGAGAAGTCGCTCCCCGCCTTGATAAACTTCGTTTCGCCATCGGTGTGTGCCGCCAGGGCATGAGCAGCGGAGAAGGCCCACAGCAGAAGGCACAGTAGGATGTGTTGTGTAGTTTTCATTGTGTGAGACTTATTTGACGATGATTTTAATACCATTGACGATATACAGGCCGGGGGCAAGTGGTTCGGCAGAACCCTTGCGGCGCACCAGTTGGCCGCCCGTGTTGAAGACGGCGCCATCGGCAGGGCGTGAGACCACGGGTGCGGTTTGCGGGACGGAGGTGACCTCCTGGTCCTCTACTGTCCAGCCGAGGTCGCGATCGGCAGCCTGCGGATCGTTGCTTTGGAAATAGCCACGGAAGCCATTGGCCTTCATGTCGGTTTCGAGACAATACATCCGGTCGCCGTCGCCGAAGACGTAGGCGTTGGCCGGAACGATCGTGGGGCTATAGAAGCCGATGAAGCGGGTGCCGTCGGCAACGGTCTCGCGCGACCGGTTGCCGCGGTCCCAAGAGGTGATGTCAATACCCTCTACCCGATAGGTGTTGTCTTCGCTGACCCGCTCGGGATTCAGGACGTAGGGCACGCCCGCCTCGATGTGCTCGCAGGTGCTGAAAAGGAGTTTGGCACCTGTGTCGCCCGTGTATTCAGCCACGCGCGTGCCCTCACCCCAAAGTGCGCTGACCTGATCCGCGTGCAGCGGGAACGGCAGGCAGAGGGTGTTCCACTCCTGCGCGACCAGGCTGCGCTGGAGCGTGACATCGACATGCTGCTTGTAGAACTGGGGGCAGACATAGTCAGCCGTCTCGTCGAGGAGGATGGGCTGGCTCTCTTCGCCCGTAGATACCGCCCACTGGCCATCGAGGAAGGTGGCGTCGGGCTCTTCAAACGAGGTGGCCATGGCGCCCGAGCGCACATAGACAAAGGTGGTGGCATTGGCATCTCCCACCTGGTATCCAAGGGTGTAGGTGTGCTCCGCGGAGGGTTTGAGAATCCATTTCATGCCCGTGTCGTCGAGGTCGAAACGCCCGGCGTCGGCGACCTCGTCCACCCGTGTGACCTCAAGGCTCACGGGTGCGTCGGAGAGCATGGGAGTGCCGTCCTCGCCGATGCAGAGGTATTGCCCCTGCGCGTTGAAAATATAGACTGACGACACCAACAGAGATAGTAATATGTTCATGTTAGTTTGTTTTCGGTTGTTGATTATTTTTGGGCGACCATAGACTGGCTTTGTCCCATGCTAAAACTCCCAAAGAGTTGCGTCGGTCCTATCCTCGTTTTCTTCTTCCTCCTCCTGCGTGAAGGGTGAGAAGGTGTCGGGACGCTTTTGGATGCGTATCGTGCCCGGGTTGCCTGGGCCACTGGCTTTGTTGAAGCCAATGACGTCCATCATGTTTCCTGACACGTCGAGCGGGATCGTCTGAGACTGGGGTGGGGTATATTTCTTTCTCATATAAGGTGATAACTGTGATGATGCAAATGATTGAAAAAACAGCCTTCTTGGATGAAAAAAGTAGCCTTCTTGGACAAAAGGACGATGCGGAAATGTTTCCCGATACGAAACGGCGACTAAGTCTGGATAGAAGCCCAAAAACCATGGACGTATGCCATTGCTGGTTCCGTCCATGGTTCCTCATGTCTCGTAGGTAGTTGTTTCCGACGGTCTTATGCCGCGCGGACTACCAGGTGTCGCTGTTCCAGGGATCGTAAGCCCTTGCATTTTCGTCCTCGTCCGTGAGGACATAACCCTTGTCGGCGTCGGACTGTATTGCTCCGCTGGCGTCGCGTACGCTCCATGTAGAAACAGTATTACAGTAGTTGTTCTGCGTCTCCACCCTCACCACGGATGTGGTGGGCTTGATATATTTACGTTTCATTTTTCTTAATTCCTTTTTGAATTTTGTCCGATTCGATTATCTTACCACATGCTTGCGTCCGTTGACGATGTAGATGCCGCTGGGCAGTCCCTCGGTCGTATTGCCGACACGCTGTCCCTGGAGGTTGTACACGCCATTGTCGTGACCGTAGCGGTTCGCAGCCTCGGGGCCTACGATCAGCTCGCCGATGGCCGTCAACTCTGTCTCCTGCTCCACGCCGTCGATATAGACTTTGGGCGCCTCGTTGTTGTTGGGCTTGAACCAGCAAGAGAAGCCGCGCAGGCCGCGCACCTTCGTGTCAGAGTAATAGACGTCGCCATTATCGAAGAAGTAGCTTCCCCTCAAGTCGTAGTAACCTGGGCGGATTGTGCCCTTGCTGCTGGAGAATGACCAAACGCCCGTGGTCTCGTTCTGTGTAGCGTACGGGTCGAAGGTACGGACGAAGGTGCCGTAGGCCGTGATGGTTCCCTTGTCATCGGTCAGCCTCGTCCTCCAGTAATCGTCCATGTTGCTGAGGTCGTTCTCATTGTCTGTGTTCGTCTTGAACGTGACGTTGGGGATCTCGAAGCGCTGAGCTTGGATCGTTACTTTATAGGGATTCTCCGTGCTTCCATTCTTGGCGATGGTGGCGGTGTAGGGACTATTATTGTTGTCCTCCATCGTCTTGGCCGGGAAGATGATGTAAGGCTGGTAAGCCTCGAGAGCGATTTCCTTGTCGCCTTTTCCGTCGAGGGTTACGGTCTCAAACTGCAGCTCGGTGGCCGTGAGATTCTTGAGCTTGGCAAGGCGCACGGTGCCACCAAAGGCATCGCGAAGCTGCTTAACCGTAAGATCTACGGGCAGCACGAAGGAGTTCCAGCTGTTCTGCTTGAACGTCTTGGCAAGGCGGAGCACACGGTTCTTGTAGGTAATGCCATTCTTCAGATACTCCAAGTCGCCACGAAGTTCGTCGAGAACGAGGTCCTCATTCTTCGTGTTGCTTACGTAGATCAGACGGAAGTCGTCGAATACGGTCCATTCGTTGAGGTTGGGAGTTTGGTTGCCATCGCCAATGTTGAGACCGAAGGCGATGCTGACACCCTCTGCACCAGCATCCTTGATCATTTGTTCCGTCACCTGTACGATCACGCTATTGGTATATTTGCTTGACTCGTAGAACTCCTTGCCCGCATAGTCCATGTTCAGCTCGCTCACGTGGAGGCGTGCCTGCTCGTCCGCCGGCATGTTGCTGACCTGGTTCAGTGTGGTCGTGCGCTTGGTGCCCTCGACCAAGCCGGAGCCATCATTTTGTCCAATACCAGCAAAGAGAAGGGCTTTCGGGGTGTTGGAGTAGCCCTTGCACTCGATGACGTAGGTGCCAGGCTTCGTTACATTCTGCTTTTGGTAGATGTAGCCGTGCATACCGCGTACGTCCATACAGAAATATTTGGCCATGTGGCGCTTGTAGTCCTCACGGTCAGCGAAGGTTTGGAGCTGGTCTCCCTTGTACGGGAACTCGTAGTTTTTGTCGAACGTATTGTCGTAGTTCTTGTCGCTACCGCGCGTCAAGGACTCTGTTTTACCATTGGGTACGAACTTGTGGAAGCATTGCTCCAGTCCGATTCTTGCGTAGCCACCTGTGGCGACCGCTTTCCAAGCATCGATGTCCATACGGCCACGATCGAATCCGGGGCAAGCCAACTTGAAGGTAAGGTCAAGCGGGTCGGTCAGATTCTCGGACGCTACATCCATCAAATCCTGAATCTCCTTCAAGGAAATGATACGCCATTGGGAGTGCTCGTCCCACAGTCCGCTGTTGATAAGGTTGTCTTTCGTGTCCGCATCACAGTTCTTCTCTGATGCAGCGTCTCCAAGCGCCGAAAGATAGACTTGTTTGCTAGGCCAAAGCGTAGTTTTGCCTGTATAGGTGTAGAGCCTATAAGTGTTATGCTTTGCGTCGGTTGGATCCTTTTCGAGGAACCAACCGTTGTATCCGGTATAATACTGGCCCAAGCTACTTCCTCGGTCAAGAAATACGCCCTCGTCGGTGCTATTACTATTCTCGACCCATTTCATCCAAGAACCCTGCTTGGTTTTTAGGTCTTGGGCAAAGTTGATGGCAGTGCTGCTTCCATTCTGAGCCCAAAAGGCGACGGGGGTGTCCTTTAGCGAAGCGTGCACACCCCAATAGCCTCCCATGCTGAGGAACTTGCCCGTTTTTACGTTGTAGAAGAAAAAGACCTTGCTCGGATCGTTCAGCGATCCGACCTCTTTGTCAGCAACTTTGGCCGCAAGAATCTGTTCTGCAGTCTGACCCTTGAGGGTGGCTGCTCCGACCATTCCGTCGTTTCGCGTCGCTTTGCCCGTTTGAGCAGATGCTACTAGGGGAGCTGCTGCAAGGAGCGCCGTGGCGAAACTACTACTCAGGCAGCGCCACCAAGTGCAGCGCTTGCCTTGTTGTGATGTAGTTGTTCTCATCGTTTTAATGTTCTCTCTTTGGTGTTATTTACTATGTTTATTGATCACTATTTTTTTTCTTAGTGTCTTCTTGCTCAGATGCGTGTCCCTTGTGGTCGCCTTCAGGTGTGGCAAAAGGTGCGCAAAGCGAGGAGAATGGTTGCTTCTCGGGTGCAAATTTACTAAACATTGCAAAAATGGGGGGGGGGCTTCCGTTAAATAATTTTAACGAGGGGTTTTTTCTTGGT
>ERZ1026854.1794-NODE-1794-length-12986-cov-3.827005_pt1 | contig 12986 bp, 9 predicted proteins | sample MGYA00380157_ERZ1026854 | MGnify/ENA primary metagenome ERZ1026854 (study PRJEB33269, sample SAMEA4719793) | human gut metagenome | biome: human-associated habitat; feature: organic feature; material: feces | place: Cameroon | collected 2013-10 ...
CCATACTTTATCTGTTTGAAAAATGCAGATAAACGATTGTTTTTGCGGTTTTCACACTGTTTAATCTTTTTTGAAGTAACGCTTTTTACAACGCGTTTGGACACGAGATTGAACACGACGTTTACAATGAGAATAAACACCAAAAGCACCGCGCCGGTTGCAATCAACGCGCCTTCTTGCAATTCGCCCGCGTATCCCATTTCGAGAACAATGTTTGCCGTAAGCACGCGGAAAGACGAGAACAATCCGTCGGGATAAGTCACCGAGTTTCCCGCAACCATTACGACAGCCATAGTTTCGCCAAGCGCACGTCCGATACCCAAAACCAAAGAAGCGGTTATGCCCGAACGAGCCGCAGGCGACATAATGTGAAACACCGTTTCGCTGTGCGTCGCACCCATTGCAAGCGAGCCTTCGTAATAACTTTTCGGCACGGCTTCGAGGCTCGTACGCGACAAAGATACGACGGTTGGAAGAATCATTATGCCGAGTATAAGCGACGTTGCCAGAAGTCCGCTGCCGTTGTTGGGCGCAACGTTTGAAAGAATCGGAAGCAAGAATACGATTCCGAAAAATCCGTATACGACGGACGGTATGCCCGCCAAAAGATTGATAACCGACGAAAGCGATTTTTTGAGAAATTTCGGACAGTAGAACGCAAGGAAAATCGCCGTGAAATATCCGAGCGTTCCGCCGATTAAAAGTGCGCCGACCGTTGCCGAAAGCGTGCCGACAATCATCGTAAATATGCCGTAACTTCCCGCCGCCGCGCTGCCGTATACGTCGTCTTTGTCGGGCATCCACTTGTCGCCGAAAAGAAAGTCGAAAAAGCCTATCTCTTTGAGCGCGGGAACGCTTTTTGCAATCAGAAACGCGAAAATCGCAACGACGGAGATTGTGCAGACAACCGCCGCCGATGCGAATACGCCTTTTCCTATTTTGTCTTTAAGTTTGTTTGCAGTCATAATTAGCCGAGTTGACTGAATTTGGTGATTTCACCCGTATAGATTTTGTAGAGTTCGGCGAGAGTCAGATCTTCGACGCTCGTGTTGTCCTTGTTGACGATGACCGCAACTGCGTCGAGGCAGATATTGAAGCTGTCGATGCCGTCTTTGTCAACAGCAGCAGACGAGAGTCCGATTACGTTGCCGGTGTTGTCGCTCTCAACCGCTTTGCGTCCTACCGATGAGCCTTCGAGCTGGATATCGAACACATCGCTTGCGTTTACGCCGTAAAGACTCGCATACGCCTTTGCCGCCGCATTGATAAGTTTTTCCATAGACGTCGAGCCGCGCACTACGATTTTGTCGCCGACAGGAAGGGCGGATTGTTTTTCATAAGTTCCGACTTCGATTGCGTCCTTGCCTGCATTTACTCTCTTTGCACCGTCCGAAAGGAAGATTGTTCCCACGTCTTCGCTGTCGCAAATGGCTTCAAGGGCGTCGCTCTTGATATATTTCATAAAGTCGGCGACTCTTGCGGAAAGTTCGGTTTTGCTGTTTGTCATAAACACGAACGGACGTTGAATTTTGTATGTTCCGTCAAGTACGGTTTGTTTGCTTGGCGCAACGCCCGCAACCTTGACGACCTTAACGGAATCGTTGACCGAACCGAGTGAAATATAACCGATTGATTGCTTGTCCGATTGCACTGCCGACAGCACTGTGCCGGTTTTGCTTTGCACGTTTGCTTTTGCTGTCGTGCGATACACTGTTTTGCCGTTTTCGTCTTTTTCGTTGAGATAATGCGTACCGTCCGTGACCACTTTGTCAAATGCTTCTCTGGTGCCGCTGCTCTGTTCTCTTGCGATGACGGTTATGGCTTTGTCGGGATTAAAAGCTGCGTTGCACGCAACAAGAGATACCGCCGTGACCAGAACGAGTGCGATTGCTATTGTGATAATGATTGATTTTTTCATAAGTTGCTCCTTTTTTAAGTTTGCGAGCAAAGTATATCTTTTTTGAAATCGCGTTGCAGTCCATTTTCGGTAAAGCAAGTGTAAAATGTTTGTAAAGTCGCAAAAAACGATGACATTTGATTTGACAATCCGATTGACGTAAACGATATTATATTTGTTCGATATAAAGAACAAAATAAACGTAATTTTGGTGGATTATGCAAACAAAACGAATTTTGACAATTCAAGACATATCTTGCGTCGGACAATGTTCTCTGACCGTTGCTCTTCCGATAATTTCCGTTTGCGGAATCGAAACGGCAATCCTTCCTGCGGCAATACTTTCAACGCACACTTGCGGATTTTCGGGCTATCCCTGCCGTGATTTGACAGAAGACATACCTCCGATACGCAAGCATTGGCAAAAAGAGCAAATACTTTTTGACGGCATATACACGGGCTATTTGGCAAGCGCAAAACAAATCGAGTATGTGCAAGACGTTATCAAAACCTGCATTAAACGCAATGCGCCCGTAATCGTCGATCCGGCAATGGCGGACAACGGCAAACTGTATCCGGCTTTCGATATCGATTTTGTATCGGCAATGAAGAACTTATGCTCGCAAGCCGACGTCATTTTGCCAAACATAACCGAAGCGTGTTTTCTTACGGGCGAAGAATACAAATCCGTTTATGACGAGGCATACATCGATACGCTTTTGTCCGAACTCGCCGCGCTCGGCGCAAAAACAATCGTCTTGACCGGCGTCGGTTACGACGATTCCACAACGGGCGTCGTCGTCTTTGAAAACGGAAACAAACAATATTACAAACATAAAAAACTAACAAGAAGTTGTCACGGAACGGGCGACGTTTTCGCCTCCGCATTTACAGGCGCGTATATGAACGGCAAATCGCCCTACGATTGTGCAAAAATCGCCGCCGACTTCACCGTCGAATGTATAGAAAACACGCCGCCCGAGCATTGGTACGGCGTTTGTTTCGAGCAATATATTCCGTCCTTGTTTGCAAAACTAAATTAGACTTAAACCAATATAAGTTTTATTCTAATGCGTTTTTCACTAAAAAATTATGGAACTAGGCATTTGCGTATTATCCATAAATCGTGACATGTCTTTGTCGCATTTTGATAAAGTATTCGAACACGGTGGATTGCGCTCGTTCAAGTATGGCGGCGATTTCAGGATAACTCAGTCCGTTTTGCCGACATTCGAGCGCAATTCGCATATTGTCCGTCAGATTTAAGCTGTCAACGATTGAATCATAGACGGTATAGTCTTTGACAACATCTTCTTCAATCTCATAAGACGGTTCGCTGACGGGCGTTAAGGCATCAAGGCTTACGGAGCGGTAATAATCGCTTGTTTTTCGGGTTATAAGTTTAGACATCGCTCTAATGCACGCAATTTTGACAGTTATTGGCTTGCCTTTTTTATCGTATGCCAAAACGTCGTTTAATCGCTTTCCATAATGATTACAAAGGAATAGCGCGCATTCTTGCACCAAATCATAACTGTCGCTGTAAGTGTGGTTAATATCGTTTTTACGCCTTATATCAACGCATAGGTCAGCATATATCTTTTGCATTCTGCTGCCCATGTATCCTATAAGAAAGCGTGTTTCGTACATAGCCAACTGTTCTGCCATTGCGAGAACATTGTTTTCTGAGATTGGTTCTTTGAAAACGTCATAATTTTTGATGTGTTTTTTCATTTTTGAATACGCTCCGAGTTTTATTTGCCTTTCGGCAACAAGACGGCGCAGCACCGAGAAAAACTAAAAAACCGTATCAATTCAAATCCTAAGTTGCCTATGTCAACGACCAGCATAAAAATGTTGTGTAAAAAGCACATCAAAAAATCCCTCGCGCACGCGCGTGCGCACTTGTATCAAAGACTACGGCACGTCTAATCGTCACACTTGTATCAAGACTACGGCTCGTCTAATCGTCACACTTGTATCAAGACTACGGCTCGTCTAATAGGCAAACGACTAAAAAGCATATAAAATGCGCATTAGAATTGAACCAATTTTTGAGAGCAAAAACAAGATTTTTATGCCGTTGACAAAGGTTTTTGTCGGTGCTAAAACGCCGCGACGAAAGGCAATAAAACTCGGAGCAATTAAGATTGTCCGAAAAAACACCATGCATTTAGATAACGCACAAATTTTAACGAACTATCTCAAAAACAAGAAAATCTATTGTTTTTCATATTAACAAATAAAAACCATTGACATTTTGTGTGATAATTCCGAGAAAATAAAAAACCAATCCGCCACCGGTGCGGATTGGTAAAATGTGGTGGAGGCAACAGGACTCGAACCTGTGACCTCACGGATGTGAACCGTGTGCTCTAACCAACTGAGCCATGCCTCCGTATCTCGCATGACGTGCATGCGAAGATTTTTGGTTTATGATTTGTACATTCTCTTGCGAGCAGCTTCCGCTTTCTTTTTGCGTTTTACGCTGGGTTTCTCGTAAGCCTCTTTCTTGCGGAGGTCACCGATGATGCCGTCGCGCGCACATTTTCTCTTGAAACGGCGGATTGCGTTGTCCAAACTTTCGTTTTCACCGACTCTGACTGTTGACATCTTTTTCACCTCCTCGGATTTCAAATTACCTTTCTATTATACACGAAAAACAATCGATGTCAAACGAAAAATCAACAGGTCGGAAAAAAGTTTGCGCCCGTTCAAATAACGGATTTCGGTCGTCTATTGCGTTAATTCTGTCAATTGTAAATGTCAAGAGTAAATGCAAAAATTTATTGTAAATCGACAAAATTTGTTATCATTATGACGCAAAACGCCTTTGTATCACCGAAATTTCGGTGATACAAAGGCAATGCAATGACTTGATCGATTAAAAATATCGAATCAGCATACGCCAAACAACAAGCCCGAAAGGCTTGCTATTAGCCATGTTTATTGACAACGTTGTTTGACTTCGATGTTTGACCCAGGGCGATCGCCCCGGATGTTTACTCAGATTGTTGACGCAGCTGTTTAACCGCGCTGTAAATTTGCGACTTCTTTGTCAAATAATTCTTGCGACGTTGCATATCCGAGAACGCCACGCGGATAGTTGTTCAACCAGTCTTCAACGGCTTGGATATCTTTCGCCGAGAATTTGGAAAAATTAGTTCCTTTCGGCAACTTTCTGCGTATTTCCCGATTTATTCTTTCATTAGTTCCGCGTTCATAACTTGAATACGGGTGACAATAATAAATCGAAACACGCTTGCGTTTGCCTTTCCCACAACTTGATTTTTCCATTCCGCCGAAATTCGCAAACTCACTTCCGTTATCGACCGTAATTGTCTTAAATACTTTTGTGAACAACTTTCCGAAACGGCGTTCGAGGACATTCAAACATTGAATTACGCTATCCGCTTTTTGATTTTTCATAGGAAAAATTAATTCTTTACGCGTAAGTCGTTCAGTCAAAACAAGCAAAGTTGTTTTTGTAGATCCGCACACGCAGTCCATTTCCCAATGTCCGAAAGTATTTCTATCGGCAATCTCTTTCGGGCGTTTTTCGATAGATGTTCCGCGTGGCGGACGACTCGCCACAACTTTGCGCTTATGACGTTTTCGGGGTTTATAAGGTAAATCTTCGAGTGAAAGCGAAAGAAACACGCCATTTGCGATGTAACTATACAACGTCGCAGGACAAATCGACGTGCCGAATTTGATATTCTTGTGCCTGATTTCGCCAAGAACGGCGCACGGGGACATTTTATCTTGCCCGATACGTCTTTCAATGTAATCGGCAAATTCAAAATCCTTGCCAATCTTCAAAGGCGCGCCTTTGCCGGAAAGATTTACAAGGTACTTTTCGTGTGCAATATTTGGACTATACGCCGTGTAATGTTCCCACGTCGCACCATTCAAACGCTCATACGCACCACGTTTAATTTCACGATAGATTGTGGAATTAGAAACGCCTAAAATCTTACAAATCTCTTTTACAGGTGTTTTTGACTTTAATAACGATTCAAGTTGCAGACGTTGAGTCCACGTCAAATGACAAAATTTCCTTCCCATTTTTTAACCCCTTGACGAATTGCCCCTACTGTTGACACAAAAGGCAATAGCGTGTTTTGTAAAAAAGAAAAAGGAGGTTAACCGCTATGATACATACCATACTTCAAATCACCCTTGTATCATTGCAAATAATTTTAGTATTAATAAAACTATTTGACGATTAACACTCCCATAAAGAGTGTAACACACTATCACCTTCTATGTCAACAGCCCACAGTACAGCCCCTATCCCAAAGGCGACATTAACTTTCATAACAGTTATATCCACTCACTCAATTTGCCTATTTTGCAAAAGTAAAGGTACGCAAAACAATTTTAAAAACTTTTACAAGCAAAACTTTTTCAAATTCTTTTGCATTTCCGCTTACGCTACAACCTTGACTTTTCCAAAACTTAACGGCAAAGCCGTTAGGGCTTACTATTGAGCAGACAAGACCTGCAAGACACCCTTGCAAGTCTTATCTTATTATGTAGGGGCGGTTGCACCGCCCAAAGGAGTAAAATATGAAATTAACCAATTATTACAACAAAATTCAATCAATTTATGATGGGCTAGACGACCTTATCGGACAACTTGAAGAAAAACAAAACGCAATTGAGGATAAGGCAATTGAACACGACAGAGATATGACCGAAAAGGAACAAAATCGTTATGACGAAATCGATGAGCAAATTAGAGCAATTGACGCATGCAAAGACAATCTCGAATATGCAATGAGCGAAATTGAAAACTACACAGACTAAATCAAAAAGCAAGGTTTAACACCTTACTGTTTTGGGGATTTCATCCCCAAACCCCGAATATTCGCCATATAGGCAGAGAGTGCAGAAAGTCTTCTGCGCTCTTTTGCAAGATTATAATAAAACACGCTCGGCAGTCAAGGCGCGTGTTTATCTCCCGACAGGCATAAAGCACGCTTACTCCCTTGACAGCCTTGCCAAGAGCCTTGAAACAGCATAGTTGATGAACATTGTATCGGACGAATGAAAGAACGCGGTCGCCCACGCTAAACCGCTGCGTGGGCGCACCGCGTTTATCTTTCATTCAATTTTCCCTTGAAAATCCTAGTAAAATAATGTACAATGATTTCATCAATTTACAAGGGGAACTTTTTATGGACGAATTGAAATGCCCGATTTGTGGCGAACCTACTTACGTATATTACGGCAACCCAAGAAAAGACAAATTGTGCAAAACACACGGCACAATGGCAAACAAAGGTCTTATTGAACAATGCCCCGATTGCGGGAAATGGCACAAAACGGATGAGATTTGCGAATGTAAGCAAACAAAAAAGCCAGAACATAAACCCGAAAAACAAGAAGATGAATTGACTTGTATTATCTGCGGTCAGCCTTCAAACGGAAAACATTTTTGCCTTGATTGCTGGAAAAAGTATAAAAATAAGACCTTATATATTCAAGTAAAAAATTGTCAAGATTGCATAACAATGGGCGCGGAATATGAAGGGCATTTGGAAACAAAAGACGGTCATATCGTAAAAAGTCACGTAGAAAGAGATATAGATAACTATTTGTTTTCCAAGAATATTCCGCACGCATACGAATCAACGTTTGACGTTGATGGCAATCCCGAACACGAATTTCAACCCGATTTTTATCTTCCGAATTATCTAGGCGAAAATGAAGATGTCTATATTGAATACTTCGGAATGAAGGGAACAAAAGACGGTGACAGAAAAATAAACTACAAAATGCCAATATATAGAGAGAAAAAGGTTACGCTTATATGCTTGTATCCACACGATGACAGCAAAATCGAAGCCGTCTTAAAAAGAAAATTAAATAAAGAGAACATAAAACCACACGAAATAAACTGGGAAGAATAAAAAGAGCCGAAAGGCTCTTTTTTCTTTCATTTCAAAGGATACTTTGTCGCTTTCCCTTTGATTTCATAATTATGCCACCATTGAAAAAGCGAACGTTTTTCTTGTTTTGTAAGCATTTTTCCGTGTTTACTTTGATATTCAAGGCAATCAGAATGATAATTGCCATAACAAAGATTTTTCGGAGTTGTGCTTGCATTAAAATATTTATCTCTTAATGCAAGATGTGCTTTTTGACTTCTTTGCAACTTTGTAGGTTTTGCCACAATTTTTCCTTTTCCCTTATCCCTGGGAGCAAGGTATTATTTATTTTGACCTAGGGCTTTCGCCCCGGTTGGTCACTCAGAAGATTGACGCAGCTTGTAGGCGACGTTTCTTAACCTTGTTTGTTCTTATCAGATTTCAACATCTTGCACAAATCTTCAAAGAAATACGAGTTTTCTTGCAACATCTCGTCAAAAGACGCTTTTTCCGTTTTGAACTCAACCAAATCGTCCAAGCCGAAAGTGGATTTAAGCGTCTTTTCCGTAAAGAATTCCGAGAAACAATCCGTGGAAAAACGCTTTGAATATATCTTTTTCGTCGCAAGATAGTATTTTTTCAATGCCATTTTTCCGTCTTGCACGCCCGCTTCAAGGGCAATATCGCACGGAATATAACTAAAACGGTTGTAAATGCCCGTATAGTACGAATGTATCTTTGTGCATATAGACTTCAAAACGTACATCGACAACGTATTGTCACCGCGCAAATAGCGATATTTTTTGTATAGATTTACAAATCTGCTAAACACAAAATCATAAATCAATTCTTCAATCGCAAAGAACGGCATTGCAAGTTTCTTATCGTTACGGGCAACAATATGGACGATTTCGGACAGTTCGCGCGCGTCTGCGCCCCAAGATTCGGGACGTTGTTCGTCCACGAATACCTTTATAAACGGATAGCCGTCAACGGTTGCCGAATGTCGCGCCATTTTGAGCCAATAATTGAACAAATCATTTTTTTGATTTGCACGCTTATCCGACTTTTTTACATCGGACAATTCAAGGGCGTTCAAGCGTTCTTTGCCGATTTCGGTGATAGTAACCACGCCAAATTCAAACATATCGGAGCGTTCGTTTTCTTCGACAAGACGCTTGCCAAGACGTAACATATCGAAATCAAGAATATGCGAATGTCTGCTGAATGCGTCTATAAGTCGCGCGTCGCGCTTGAAGAAGTCTGTATTCCATATCGGAAAGTTTCCGATATCATCAATAACGTTGTCGGTACGGGTTGAAAGATTGCCTATAATAAGCGAAGATTGTACAATGTAGATGAAATACAACTGCGCATAACTTTCGAGAACTTGCCAAATGTCTTTGACGCACAACTCGTCGCAACTCGTAAGACCGTATCTCTCGAAATCGTACATAAAGATTTTCTTTTGAGTTTTGTTTCGTTCCCAATTCTTCTGCTTGCTCCGAACAAATCTTTTGCACGTTGCAAGGTTATAGACTGCGTGCTTTTCCATAGCGTCGCGCAATGCGTTCTCAAAGTTTATCCAAGGGAAGTATGGAAATCTCAAATCGTTTTCTAAAAGCAATTCAAAGGCTTTATCCCTAAACATCGCTTCGGTGGACAATCCCATATCGATTTCCATTGTCGTTTTGCCTTTCCCCATAGTGCCGACAATAAAACAAACAATGGAACGCTCATTGATGAATCCGCGATTTTTCATTTCAAAATGATTCAATCGTAAATATGCTATTTTCTTGCGTAGAACGCAAATAACGCCGTATCCGATAACAAGCCACAACCAAAGCGGAATCTTCGTAAACACAACAGACAAGTCAACGATGAGTTTGTATATCTGCCGATACAGATGAACAAAATCGAACGCCATACAAAAATAGAGGTAGTACGATACAAACTCTATCGCGATCGCGAAGAAGTTGAACGCATACGCAAAAATACACGCCCAAATTATGTAGTAATACCTATGTTCTTTCACAAATCCGACAAAACCCACAAGCCATGCCTTCGCAGGCCGATATGTTTTATCGGATAACTTTTTGAAACGGCGCAAATGTTTGCTATCGACATTATAGTCATTGTTCGGTTTTTCCCAAAAATGTTTGCAACCGTAAAACCCAACCATAAGTATCGGAACAAACATCAAAAAATAAGCAAAACTTAATGATACATCACCAACATTTTGCCAATACGCCGAAATAGTTTCCCTCTTAAAGAAAATATCCCAATACTGATTCCAGCATATCTGAAATTCATCCCAAGTCGCAGGAAAACCGTTTGGCAAATAAATCGGCATTTCGGAAATGTCATTTACCGTTGCACGCACTTCGCTTATGCCAAACAACTTGCAGAAATAATATGCAATAGACGTTCCGAAGTCCCTAAAACACTCACATATACGCTTAAAAGCATAAGGGAATGCGAAAACCGACGTCGCAACAAACACAAGCGTTATGATGGCACATATATAGTGTCGATAATCAAGGCGTTTAAGCCAATTCTTGAATTTCATAGTTTGCCTCCGACAAATACCATATAGCCGATGAGCAAACTTATAAAAATCCAAGCAAATAAAACTAATACATTTTTAAATATTTTCATAAGGTATATCCCGTAAAACTTTGACATCGATATTTGACCCTGGACTTTTGCCCCGGATGTTAACTCAGAAGATTGGCGCAGCTTATTGTCGACGTTGATTGACAATCAACGACGATACTTATATTTTTTTGTCCTTGAAGATGATGAAGTCGCAGATTTTGCCTTTGCGGAACGAACGCATTTGGATTTATCACGCGGAACGGGAGTTTTTATCGCCTTGTAATCAACGGTATGATTGTTTTTGCGTTTAGAAACGCACTTTACTATAAAAGCGATAATCTTGATTAAAATCAACGCAACGATAATACCGACGATTATCAAGCCGAGAATCTTCAACGCTTTTAAGAAATCGCTGTTTTTGAACCAATCCCAAATCTTTTGCATTGCAGTCAAGAAATTATTGACAAGATGTTCGCCCGGGGTAAGCTCAACGGGCGGTGGTTCAACGCCTGCAATGACATCAACGGGCGTGTGCATAACCGCAAGCGTATAATAATCTTCCTTGCCCTTAAACGTCATTGTTATGATGTTAAAGTCGAAGAAAACCGTTTCTTGCGCTATGTATGAATCAACAACATCTTGATCCACGTCAAGCCGTCCCGGATTTCGTGTAATAGGTCGCGACATATAATCTGAAACAGCAAATCTAAACAAATACGGAACAGCCGAATCGTTGTCATAACTTGAATTGCAAAATGTCTTAAACGAATCAACGTCGTTTTCGTTTATAAGCAAGTCGCTTGCAAGCGTAACAGAATTCAAAGCGTCCTTTGTAATTTCTTCGAACGGCTTCACGTTTGTATGTTGTTCGTCCAAAACTTCGTTTTTCGGATAACTCCAACCATATTGAGTGAGCTTATCCCACCAAGAGCCGTATTCCGAATTCCAAGATTTTAAATCAAAGGTATTTCCAAGATTTGTTCTAACTTTGTTTAATCCGACTTTAATTCCTTTTTCGGCACGTGCCGAATCAATGGCATTTACAAAAAGTTCGGAAGCAAGATTTCGCGACGTATGCCAATCCACGTAATTGCTTGATTTATAATTTTGAATATAATCACGAATTTGTGAAGACTTTACGTCACCGGCAACAGTCTGCTTGTTTATAACATTAAAAGCACCGCTTTCAGTGTAAGACGGACTATAAAAGACGAAAGGCAAAACATTTGAATAGGAATTTGCAAAACGTTGAATAAACATGTCGCCAGAGGTCATCGAAAACGGTCTTAAATTGTAAGCCCAATCGTAGTGCAATATATTTGAAGACCCCGCAACCGAATCGCTATGCCTACCATACCACAACAAATAATCCACCGATTTGTCATACAAAAGAGATGTTCCGCCTTCTGAATTATCAACGGTTTCATAATGATTGTTGTTAAGTGCTTTATAATAAAAATCTACGTTAGACGTAACCAGAATCGGTGCCGTTTTGCACTCATACCATTGAGCATAAATTTCCCAAAGACTGCCGTATTTATCAAGCACACGTTGCGGAATTGCAAAATATACCGAACTTACGTTGTTATGGTGATATGCACCTGCACTTGAAACACCTGTCAGATACGATGTTTGATAAACTTTCAAATCAAGCGTTTCAAGCTTTTCAACATTACAAACAAACGTCGAAGGATTGCTTGCATCATTGCCGTACGTTGCCATATATCCGCTACACTTATACGTGCGCCCGATATTCTTGTCCAACGTTACATCGGATTTGTCCGTCTTCAAATAAACGCCGGCAATATCGTATCTTCGACATCCGTTTTCTTTTTCGTATGCTTGCGCCATGGACAAAATCTTTTTGTTTGGATCCAAAACTTTGAATTTGTAAAAAAGATTTGAATAATCGCCGGTTGTTCTCGATACGCATACGATATTGAAATCTTCGTATTCCGAAACTACGATATTGTCGTCTTTCGTCGCATACGAAACGCCCATACGCACAACGTTGGAATCGAGATAAGTTTGAAAATTGAGTTGTTGCGGATTGTACAAATACAGATACAACGCATAATTCTTCTCGTAATTTGCATAGTACGAATAACCGTACTCTACAAACGAAAAGAATTGCAATTCGCCGTCCTTGTCAATAGGATAATTGCTCAAATCGAACTCGTTGCCGTTGTCGTCTTTGCTTCCGTACAAATCATCGAATATCGACGTATTGTCGAATTTTAGATTGTTGTCGCTTGCATACGCAATAAGCCCGGTTGAAATGATTTCCCATGACAAAAGCGCAAGTGTTATAAACACAAGCACGGCAACAAGAAATCTTATAGAAGTTTTGTTAAATAGCTTTTTCATCAGAACACAATTCCTCCGACCTCGAACGACACCGATTCAACCGGATGTATCAGTGAAAATCCGATTTTCACAAACGACTTCACGTCGTCTTTCGAAGCCACAGTAAGCCAAAACATCGTCGAACCGTAATCGAAGTTGTTGTCAACGGTTATTGTTGAATCCGGATATAAGCATTTGAGCATATCCAAAATCGAACCGCCTTTTGCCGTAAGGGCGAAGCCGACGTCCGTTTCGGTTATGTCAAAAAA
>ERZ1026854.1795-NODE-1795-length-12978-cov-7.050762_pt1 | contig 12978 bp, 10 predicted proteins | sample MGYA00380157_ERZ1026854 | MGnify/ENA primary metagenome ERZ1026854 (study PRJEB33269, sample SAMEA4719793) | human gut metagenome | biome: human-associated habitat; feature: organic feature; material: feces | place: Cameroon | collected 2013-10 ...
TCGTTACGGTCGGCGACTCCGCTCCTCCGTTACACTCCGTCGCTCCATCGCGGCGTCTGATGACGCCTTGTTAAAACGGATAACCTAAGACTTCCTAACCCCAGTCAGCTTCGCTGACAGCCCCTATTTGTAATATTTAGGCCAGAGAGCCGAGAGCCGTGCGGAGAGTTCCGCCTCTTTTTTGTTGTCTGCCGGGTCATAGAGCCTGGTGCCAGACAGACCTTCCGGCATAAACTCAAGGTCGGCAAAATGTCCGGGATAGTCGTGGGCGTACTTGTAGCCGTCCGCGTAGCCGAGTTCTTCCATCAGTTTTGTGGGGGCGTTCCTGAGGTAGAGAGGAACAGAAGCTGTCTGAGTCTGTCCGGCAAGTTCAAGTGCCTTGTTGATTGCAAGATAGGCTGAGTTACTTTTAGGAGAACTTGCAAGGTAGACTGTCGTTTCGGCAAGCGGAATTCGTGCTTCCGGCATGCCGATACTGTGCACCGTCTGAAAACAGGCGTTGGCCAGCAAGAGCGCATTCGGATTTGCAAGGCCTACGTCCTCCGCAGCAAGAATGCAGAGTCGGCGTGCTATGAATAGCGGATCTTCCCCGCCCTTGAGCATCCTCGCAAGATAGTAGAGAGCGGCATTCGGATCTGAACCGCGCACAGACTTGATGAAAGCCGAAATTATGTCATAGTGCATCTCTCCGCCCTTGTCATAGATAGCCATATTTTCCTGAAGGCTTGCCGTCACGAGGGCGTTGTTGAGCACGATCTCGTCGCCACTCTTATGGGCAGAAACGATTATGTCAATGATGTTTAGCAACTTGCGGGCGTCTCCTGAAGAATATCTGAAAAGAGCCTCTGTTTCTTCCACGCGGATTTTCATGCTCTTCAGAACTGAATCTTCGGAAAGCGCTCGGGTAAGCAGTGCGTTCAAATCCTCCTTGTCGAGCGACTTGAGCACAAACACCTGACAGCGAGAGAGAAGGGGAGTGATGACCTCAAACGAAGGGTTTTCAGTAGTGGCTCCGATGAGCACGACCGTTCCGTCTTCTACGGCACCGAGAAGAGCGTCCTGCTGTGACTTGCTGAAACGATGAATCTCGTCGATGAACAGCACCGGAGCTATACCGCGACTGAAAAGCCCCTGAGATTTGGCCTTCTCGATGACTTCGCGCACCTCCTTCACTCCTGCGCTCACGGCTGAAAGTGTGAAGAAGTCTCTTCCGGCAGACTTTGCAACAATATTCGCAAGTGTAGTCTTGCCAACTCCCGGCGGTCCCCAGAGAATGAACGAAGTAAGATTCCCGCTTTCAATCATATTCCGCAGCACGCAGCCTTGTCCGACAAGATGCCTTTGCCCCACATAGCCGTCAAGGCTGTGTGGGCGCATTCTTTCGGGAAGTGGTGCTGCCATATACGATTGTTCTATAATGATTAACTAATCAATAATATGCTTGTTATCAAAGATTTAATCTAATCCCCCAATGGAAACTATTCTATTTTCTTGGCATAGACACGACGCCTCTTGTGCTGCTCCCGCTCAAAGTATTTCCACATTGCCTGAATGCTGTCGTTGGTCTCCAATTCGGCGGTAGTCTCTGCATACTTGAAGCCCATAGCCTTGAGGCGCGGGTAGAGGTCAGTCACGAGCACGGCATTAAGCCCTTTGCCACGGTAGTCTTCGCGCACTCCCACCAGCAGCATATCAAGAGTGTCGCAAGGTTTCCAGAAAATGGCCTTCAGAAGATGAAACCATCCAAACGGAAACAACTTTCCACCACACTTTTGGAGCGCGGCGGTAAGGTCAGGCATTGTCACTCCTGCTGCAACCAATTCCCCATTCTCGTTCTCGATAAAGCTGACCATACGCGTGTCGAGCAATCCGAGATAGAGTTTGGTGTAGGCGTCAATCTGTTTATCAGAGAGCAGCGAAAACCCGTAGAGCTTGTAGTAGGTCTCGTTGATGAGCTTGAAGAATTTGCGTCCGTAATTCTCCTTGTTGATCATCCGACGAGTCACTTTCCTCACATTCAGCTTGTTCTTGGCAATCACGATGTCCGCATACTTGTAGTAGCGTTCCGGAAGTTCGTCCGGGATGGTAACCCTGTACTCCATCCAATCCGTCTCCTTTGTATAACCGAGCTTTTCAAGAATCTGCGGGTAATAGGGATAGTTGTAGATTCCGATTATTGTCGCAACACGCTCAAATCCCTCTACAAGCATTCCCTCCGGGTCGAAATCCGTAAAACCGAGAGGACCCGCAATATCCGTCATGCCACGTTCCTTTCCCCAGGCAGCGACAGCATCAAGCAAAGCCTTCGCAACCTCCTCGTCATTAATGAAATCAATCCATCCGTAGCGGACCTGTTTCACTTTCCAAGTATCGTTTGCGCGGTTATTGATGATTGCCATAACCCTTCCTGCAACCTTCCCTTCCTTATAGGCGAGAAACATCTGCGCCTGACAGAAATCGAACGCTCCGTTTTTCTTCGGGTCGAAGGTGTTGTAATCGTCCGAAATCAGGCTCGGAGCATAATACTCATCGCCCTTATAGAGGTCATTCGCAAAATGAATGAATTCCTTCAGCTCTTTCTTTGTCTGAACCTTACGAATTTCTACTGACATATTCTTTTCTATTGTTAGTTATTTGACAGTATAACGTCCGTTGTATGCTCCGAACATTATATTGATTCCGTAGGTCACGGATGTGTTTACTCTATTTATCGGTATGAATTGTGGATTCACGTTCAGCATTGGAATGTACGAGTCCGTTCCGACGAACATGTTGAAACCGGGAAGATGGAAAGTGAATGCGAGTCCCGCAGAATGTCCGAATGTGGAATATGCGTAGTTCGTCGTTGCACTGAACCAGTTCGTCGGGTTGACGTTGACTGAAAGACGTCCTTCTGTCCAGGTGTATATTCCGGAAATCTTGGTTGTAGAGAGCAGTCCTACAGACATCCTGCGGTAGAACGGCATGCGGTATTCCAGTCCGACATACACAGTCGGGTCGAGCATAAGCGTCTTTTTTATTCTGTCGTCTATAACATTAAAATCCAGACACTTGAGGAACTTTTTACCGAGATTTTTGAAATCGGCTTTCTCTCCGCCCTTAACGACGTATGTTGTCTTCGGATTGCCGTCCGCATCTTTTGCTGCCGATGCCGAAGAATAATTGTTCCATGATATGAATCCCAAATCCGTGACCGAAGCCGATGCGGTGAAGTCCTCGAGAAAATCCACCGTCACTCCGAGGTCCACCGCTCCTCCGAAATTGCTGCACGTCGATACAATCGCGTCAACATCTGTACTGAAAGTGTTTCCAATAGATTCCCAGTCAACGTAATTCTGCTCATTTACAGGGAAATACATCCCAAGCGGCAAAGCACCCTTTGCCGAACCGTCCGTGACCGCATAGATGCCCTCAGCTCCGGTGGTAAGGCTGGTTCCCTTCAAAGAGACTTCCGCATCCGCGACGCCCATGAGAAACTTCGCCCTGGCTCCAAACTTTACATGCTTGCCAATTGGAAGTGAGAACCCATAAGCCAATGAAACGTGGGCATTTGCCTTCACTCCTGCGTCGCTGAGGTCAAAGACATTCCCGTTCACGGAGCCTTCCTTCGCAAATCGGAAGAGGTCGTAGGGGAGAGAGGTGGCAACGTCTGCCTTGACGGAAAGATCCACCGTGTGGAACATTCGTCCTTTCTTGCCCCAGAATCCAAAGGCAAGAATCGGAAGATCCGTATTGGTGTTTATGTAATTACTGGTGTTAAATTTCTTCATTGCAGTGGCGACATCCACTTCAGAATTAAGGAAAGTTGTGAGTCCGCTACCGTCCTGTTTAGGATAGAGGATGGATGACATTCCAAGATTTGACTCGACTCCGAGGTTGAAGTTCCCCAGCGCAGGAAGCGTGACAAATCCGCGGCTTGCGCCCATGGCAGGGTTCATCTTGAACTTGAACGCATAGCCGTCCATAAAGTAGCCGCTTCTCATGTTCTGGGCTGACACGGCAACGGCAGATGAGAGCAGAAGTGCGCCTGCAAGTATATATTTCCAAAAAATCTTCTTCATAGTCCTTTCATTTACAAGTTTTCGCCAAGTTGCTTGTTCCCGTCGATGAACACTCCGCTATTCGTCCCAACCACTATGTCGGAAACGGAGAGTGACTGTTTGGCATTCAGCGTCACGACGCTATTTTCCGGAGACGAGGCCACGATGTGCAGTCTGAGGCTCTGCAATTTAGAAATGTGCGTTCCCTTGTCCGTAACCGCAACGAGTTTCAGCATTCTTGTCGACGGAGTGGAAAGTTCTCCTGCCGGAAGTCTGAGTGCCTCAATTTCATTGCCGCTTTCGTCCACATATTTCAGCGATATGCCCTGCATAGCCTTGCCCTCGCTGTCCACAAGGTCAAAGGTGATGTTGGCGTCCATAGGAAGCGTGCTCGTGAAGTTTGCCTTTATGAAGATGTCGTCAAAACCGATGTCGTCACCAAAATCCACATTTATATCAATGTTCTCGTCTCTCTTGAGTGTCAGCGATTTGAATGAGAGAGGAACTTCAATCCTGTAGGTGAGTCCCACAGGGTAATTGGCGCCCGCTTGCACCTTGACATATCCGTCTCCGCCGGCGCTGCCGCTGACCTTTGTCTCTGAAATGGCTATCTTGGACGGGATAGGGGAGACAAGGCCAACAAGTCCTGGAACCTTAATTTTCTTGTCTGAAGCATCGCCGTATTTGCCTGAATCCGAAAGGCAGAACTTCTGACTTTCGGTATTTGCGCCGACTGTGACGCCATCACCGTTGCTGATGCTGACGTGTCCTGTCTGTTGCCCGTCCTTGGAATAGGCCGCGATGTCAGCAGAAACCGTCAAATCAAACGGAGTGTTGTTTTTTGCCGTGACATAGAACAGTGCATCGTCAAGTTCAAAGCTCAAGCTTCCGTCTGTCAACACGTCAGGGACATTGTCGATGGGGACTTCCTGCGGCTCGCAGTCTATGACCGGTGATGCTTTGAACGTGACGGTCTTAGCAGTGATGTCGGTGATGCTGATTTTGGTATCTATACGGAACTTTTCTTCTGATGGCAGTCCGACATCTGTGAATTTGATTTTCCCCGCGACTGTCAAATTATCGGAAAAGTTGATTTCCTTGTCCGTCTTTCCGGCGGCGTTTTCAAGAGCAAGACCACTCATGTCAATCTTGGAGATGTAGCAAGTGGAGGAAAAACTGTTGCTGCCTGTCAAATCTGTTGTTATCACTATGACGTTATGGCGTTCAAGTCTCATAAAAGACTGAAGCCTTGTTTCGTCCACATACATATTCTCCGGAAGAGTGAACCGGAAGTCCTTCAAAATACTGAAGTGTACCTCGGGAGGAGCCTCGACCGAAAGATTCAGCGCAGCATCCGATTCGACCTCCCTTATAGCCTCCACGCGGCTGTCAATCCCGGAAATCTTGAGATTAAGCGGAACCTTTGCATCCACGGACGACGCCTCTTCGGGCCATGTGACACCGGGGCCTGGCGAATAGAAATAGTCGTTCTCAGGATACTCGACAGTCTTTGTATAATTGTCAGCCTCAATGCCGGCAAAAGTATAATTCTCGTTCAGTTCCGCCGACGGTTTCACCTCAAGAACGAAAGTCCCGTCATCAAGCTTTTTCAGTAGACCGCTGCCGTCCGAAGCGTCTTTAGGCATCAGAATTTCTTCGAGTGTGTAGGAATAGCTGCTCTCGCCGGGAACAGGCATTTCAATCAGCCCACCGACGTTCATTGTCTTGTCAATAGGTCTGGTGAGGTCATAGTCCTTGTTTACACATGACGACATGACCACCAGCACACCTAATGTGAATAATATGTTTTTTCTCATTTTAGTTAGCGTTAAAAAACAAGTTAGCCCAACTTTGTTTCAGATTTATATAATCACAAAATTGCTACAAAGGTAAATAAATAATGGGGATTTTTTTGTATTTTTGCCCCGCTTTTCGCCAACTATAAGGTGTTTTAACGGATATTATGAATTTTCTAACTCTGCTTCTGCTCGCTGCCGGACTTTCAATGGATGCCTTCGCAGTGTCCGTATGTAAGGGAATGTCAATGAAGAAAACAGGTCTGCCGCAGGCACTTATCGTCGGCCTGTGGTTCGGTGGTTTTCAAGCACTTATGCCAATAGTCGGCTATTTTCTCGGCATTCAGTTTATGGGACTTATCAGTGCTTGGGATCACTGGATTGCATTTGGACTGCTGACCCTCATCGGTGTAAATATGATTCGCGAAGCTTTCGAGAAGGATGACAAGAATGCGAAAAAGCCGGAGAAAAGCGACCTTGCGTTCAGAACCATGCTGATGGCGGCAGTCGCGACAAGCATCGACGCCCTAGTTGTCGGAGTCTCGTTTGCAGCGATGAGCGATGTGAATATTTGGATTTCCGCCGGAGCGATAGGTGTCGTGACGTTGGCTTTCTCAGTCATTGGAGTCAAGACGGGGCATCTTGTCGGGAGAGGATTAGCGTCAAGGGCCGAAATTATCGGTGGCATTATATTAATATGTATAGGAATCAAAATTCTCATCGAGCACACGGTTCTCGGACTGTGCTAAGATGCACGAGTGAATCTGCATGCCCACCGCCCAGGTAAAAACAAGTCAGTAGTTTTGTTACACAATCAATATTATGTTAACTTGCGTGGAGAAGCAGGACTTCCCCACGCTTTTTTAAGAAATTTAGTGTATCTTCGCAACGGATTTGACTCAGGTTTGTTTTGTTGCAGAACTTGAGCGATTTGACTTGATGAAATCTTGGCAATATGGGAAAAAGAAAACAGGATATAATTTTGGAGAATGTCACGATTGAGGCTGTGGCAGCAGAAGGCAAGGCGCTCGCTCACGTTGACGGAGCCGTAGTTTTTGTGCAATTTGCAGTACCCGGTGATGTCGTTGACATCAAAGTGACTAAGAAAAAGAAAAACTATATGGAAGGGTATATTCTGAAAATTGTGAGCCCTTCCGAACATCGTCTCAAGCCGTTCTGCAAATATTTCGGCACCTGTGGGGGTTGCAAATGGCAGCCACTGCCCTACGAAATGCAACTTCAGGCAAAACAACAGCAGGTATATGACCAGCTTGTCCGCATTGGCCACTTGGATGTTCCTGAAATACAGCCGATTGTAGGTTCAGACAAGATTCAGTGGTATAGGAACAAGCTCGAATTCACTTTCTCGCGCAGAAGATGGATTCATGAGAACGAAAATCCCGATGAACTCTCTGAGACAGAGCGCCTTGGGCTTGGATTTCATGTCGGTAGATTCTTTGACAAGGTGCTTGACATCGACTGCTGCTACCTCCAGCCCTCCCCTTCCAATGAGATTCGCAACTTCATAAGAGTCTATGCCATAGAGCATAAGCTCAGTTTCTTCGACATCCGTGAGCACACGGGATTTTTCCGCACAATGGTCGTGCGCACGACGGAAAAAGGAAATGTGATGCTGATAATGTGCTTTTATCATGAGGATGAAAAGGCACGCACTGCCCTGCTCGATGCCGTAGCGGAGAAATTCCCTCAGATAACTTCGCTTTACTACGTCATCAACGGAAAGGCCAACGATTCTATTTCCGACCAGGAGTGCATTCTCTACAAAGGTGAAGATGCGATTTATGAAGAAATGGAAGGACTTCGTTTCAAAATCGGTCCGAAATCTTTCTATCAGACAAATACTGAACAAGCATACAAACTCTACAGCACGGCACGTGAATTTGCGGCACTCACCGGCAGTGAGGTTGTCTATGACCTCTATACCGGCACCGGAACCATCGCCCAGTTCGTCTCGCGCCAGGCAGCAAAGGTCATCGGTATCGAATATGTGCCTGAAGCCATCGAGGACGCAAAGTTGAACACAAAAAACAACGGCATAGAGAATTGCACTTTCTTTGCTGGAGACATGAAGGATGTTCTGACAGAAAATTTCATCGCAGAACACGGACGTCCTGATGTCATAATCCTTGACCCTCCTCGGGCAGGAATCCATCCCGATGTAGCTAAAGTGATACTTGAAGCCGCGCCGGAAAGAATGGTTTATGTCAGTTGTAATCCTGCCTCCCAGGCTCGCGATCTCGAGATTTTGTGTAAAAAATACGAAATTACTGCCGTGCGGCCGGTGGATATGTTTCCGCAGACCCACCATGTCGAGAATGTCGTCGCACTGAAGCGGATTTGAGTGTCTGTATCAGAAATATACCTCAAATTCCATCGCACATAAAATACTTTGAATATAAATAACAGAATAATAATCTGATAATTAAATATGTTTGAACAGATTCTAATTCTTATTGGTGGGCTGGCACTCATTCTTTTGGGCGCGAACTGGCTCGTCGACGGCTCGTCGAGCATCGCAAAAAAAGCCGGAGTCAGCGAATTCGTCATCGGACTCACGATTGTCGGCATCGGCACATCTATGCCTGAGTTAGTGGTCAGCTGCACTGGCGCATTCCAAGGCAATGCAGACATAGCCATAGGCAATATCATCGGGTCTAACATCTTCAATGTCATGCTTATACTTGGAGTCACGGCCCTTATTTGTCCGTTGATAATAACAAAGACGAATAGGCTCGTTGACATGCCTCTCAACCTCTTGGTGACGCTGTTCCTGATTTGCATGGGAATGACTCATACAATCTTCGGCTTCGGCTCGGACGAACTCACGAGGATTGACGGAATCATAATGCTTGCGATTTTTGCTCTGTATCTCTATTTCTCATTCAAGAAAGGTTCCGGTGCGGAAGAAGAGGAGGAAAACGGGGTCAAGCTTTATAAGACGCCGGTCGCGCTGGTGATGATTCTCTTCGGACTCGGAGCGTTAGTCGGCGGTGGTCAGCTTTTTGTCAATTCCGCCGTTGAGCTTGCGAAAATTTTTGGGGTTCCAGACAAGTTCATTGCAATCACAATTCTGGCCGGAGGTACTTCCCTCCCTGAACTTGCAACCTGCATCGTGGCCGCCGCGAAAAAACGTTCACAGCTCGCTCTCGGCAACATTCTCGGGTCGAACATTTCAAACATCCTGCTCATCCTTGGGGCAGCATCAGTGATTCACCCGCTCTCATTTGAAAATGTGACATTTACTGATCTTGCAGCTGTTTCAATCTCTGCACTTTTCCTTGTCCTTTGCGGGTTATGCTTTCCCAAACGCGCCAAAATCGGCATCCCGGAAGGCATTATACTGCTTCTGATGTATGCAGTTTATATGTTTTTTCTGATTAAGTCAGTGATGTAATTTATTACATAATCCGTTGATTAATAAATAATATAACAAATCAGTAATACTACACAACAAAGATGTTATATTTTCTTCAAATCCCGGAGCTGCCGGTTCATCTCGATTCGCTCGACATTAAGGCGGACACACAGAAATTGATAGAACACGTCGCGACCACCCCTGCCGAGGAACTGCTGAAAGAGCTGCTTTCTGATATGATTCAGTTCGGTCTGAAGGTGCTCGCTGCCTTGCTCATCTATTGTGTCGGTGCCTGGATTATAAAGAAAATCAAAAAAATCCTTAGCAACATCTTTGCGAAGCGCCACACGGAAAAGGCTATCGCATCATTTACGATGAGCCTTGTGAGCATCACCCTCACTATCCTGTTAATAATTCTGACTGTCGGCACTCTTGGAGTCAACACTACCTCTCTTGCCGCCCTGCTTGCCGCCGGAGGTATGGCAATCGGTATGGCACTCAGCGGAACAGTTCAAAATTTTGCGGGCGGAATAATGCTGCTTGTTTTCAAACCGTTTAAAGCCGGAGACTTCATCGAGGCACAGGGATTTTCCGGAACAGTCAGCGAGGTTAACATCGTGAGCACAAAACTGCGTACGACCGACAATAGGACAATAGTCCTCCCGAACGGAGCCCTTTCCGGTGGAACAATCAACAACATCTCGCAAAATCCGACACGACGGGTAGAGTGGAAAATCGGAGTCGAGTACGGAAGCGACACAGAAAAAGCCCGGGAAGTCCTTCTCGGACTCTTAAATGATGACAAACGTGTTCTCACAGGACCGGACGCTCCGGAACTTCCATCAATGAAACTCTCGGGACTTTTGGATAGCAGCATCGAACTTCAACTCCGCTGCTGGGTGAAGACCGAAGATTATTGGGATGTACTCTACGACACCAACGAAAAAATCTACATCTCCCTCCCACAAAACGGAATCAGCTTCCCATTCCCACAACTCGACGTCCACGTAGTAGACCAAAACAACTCGAAGTAAAATAAATTTTACACCAATAGACCGCCTTTAGCGCGTATATCCTTGGTCACAATAGGATTTGCATAAATCTTCAGAAAATATTCCCGCACGCCGACCCGGTCGAGTTCCGGCTCAATGGTGTCGAGTTGATGTTCCATATAAGCCGCAAACCGATTCTTGTCCTCCTCGGAATACTTTCCGGCAAAACGACCGCCTTCGTTGAGCATGTCGTATGCAATGTAGTTGTTTTTCCACAGCCGGTAACCATCGACGACACGGATATTCACAGCATGTCGTATGTACTGATAGCGGTCGTTCTTGTCACAGAGCGAGGCAAGAGAGAGTTCCTCGCTAGTGAGCGGAGTTCCAATGTTCAAATGAATGTTGCCTTTCTGCTGCGTGACTCCGACAAGAATGCTGTTTAGGTCCTCACCCTTGCCCTTCACATATTTCCCATCGCGTTTCGAGATGAACATCTCCCGGGCTTTCAGAATGTCGCAAGGCTCAATCTCATATGAGATGCTCATCGGGACAATGTTGAGTTCTTCAAAATTCTCCTTGAAACATCCGGGGCGTCCGCTCATGTCGAGCATTTTCAGCAGCCCCTGCTCCGTTGTGTCATATCCATCCTTTGTTCGTCCTTGTCGCTGTGCCAACCATACGGAACTCTCACCGGTCGTAATGCTATTGCGGATATAGCGGGACAGTCTCTGCGAAGAAAGATAGAGTTCGCGTGCCGAAACACCGCGGATGACCTTGATCATACGGTTCGAGCGGATGAGATACTCTATGAACTTGTTCTGTATCAAATTGTCGCCCACACAAATCTCCGTAGGCTGAAGATTGTTCTGGTAGAGCACCCACTGGAGAATTGCCGGATCCAAAATGATATCCCGGTGGTTCGACAGCATAAGAAATTTCCGACCATCCTCGATATTTGCAATCCCGTCATAAGAAAAATTGTGCGCCGTCGTTTCTAGAATCCGTTTGACAATCTTTGACATTATCACATATTGGAAATCGTCTATGGACTTCATCTGAAGCAACTGTTCCTTGAGATAGTCACCTTCCTTGTCCGGGTAGAAATATTTTGAGATCTTCGGCAGCATAGGGCTCGCCGCGATGTGCTGAAACGCATCCACCGCCTCCGCATCGGTTTTGAAAGGTCCGATTGCGTCAATATCGTTAAAGTCTTCCATAATGTTTCCTTTATTCCGCGAATATACGAAATTATCGGCAATATCAGCAAAACGCATACTTAATTCGTCCCTTGCCGCACGTTTGATGCCTGTCAGGCGCGGTGGAGAATTGAACTGTCACCATAGCTCAAGAAGCGGAACCCATGTCCGAGAGCATAGTCGTAAATCGGTTTCCAATTGCCTCCGACGAATGCCGAAATCAGCAGGAGAAGAGTGCTCTGCGGCTGATGGAAATTGGTAATCAGGGTCTTCACTACGCGGAAACGAAATCCGGGAACAATGATTATGCGCGTACCGGCGACGAGTTCGTCGAGTCCGTTCCTTTCGAGCCAAGAAATGATTGCGTCAATCGATTCTGTGAAGGAATATGTATATTCCCGTTCATATGGTTCCCATTGGGAAACGTCCGCCGGATTGCCATCTTCCAGACAATGTACACCTATGTAATATAGGGATTCAAGAGTTCTCACAGACGTGGTCCCGACAGCAGTGACGTTGTTTCCGTTGTCGCGGAGCTTGCGAAGCAGGTCAAGTTTGACGGAAAAAGGCTCCCTATGCATGTGATGTCGGGAAACGAGACTGTCCTTGACTGGAAGAAAGGTCCCCGCTCCGACATGCAGGCAGACATCCTCCATATCAATTCCGCGCTTGCGGATATCCTCGAGCACTCTTTCGGTAAAATGGAGACCGGCAGTCGGTGCGGCCACAGACCCGCGGTACTTGGCGTAGAGAGTCTGATAGCGATCAAGGTCTATTGCTTCCGTGTCCCGATTGAGATAGGGCGGAATCGGTATATTCCCGCAAACTTCGAGCACACGCGAGAAGGGCATGCCGTTCTTCCATCTGAACTCGACCTCCGCGGTCTGTCCGTCACGGCTGACAAGATCTGCCGTAAGTCCAATCTCTGAGATTTCTGGCGATGCCTCCGGATTAATGACATGCAGAGTGTCGGCCTTCCATTTTTTAGCGTTCCCGATGATGCATTTCCACCGGCAAGTTTCCGTAGTTGCGAATATGAGGTTATACTCCACCGGGTACTCAGGCTCAAGGCAGAAAATTTCAATCACTGCACCGGTCTCCCTTTGGAAGTGCATTCTGGCAGGCACAACCTTGGTATCGTTGAAAACCATGGGCGAATCTGCAGGAAGTAGTGCAGGTAAGTCGCGGAAGATGTATTCACGGATTTTACCATTGTCATATTCGAGAAGTTTGGATGCATCCCGCTCTGCAAGCGGATACTTAGCGATTCGTTCTTCCGGGAGACAGTAATTGTAGTCTTCTATGCGTATTTCGGGTATCATTGTCTGTATGTTTTTGCGGCACAAATGTAATCATTATTTCTGACACATGTTCTGTAATAGTGTGTTTACATAATTTAACTAAATATACACCATGCTGATTTACATTCGTAATCAAATAGAGCAGGGGACTAATACTTTTGTTAATCAGAGCACATATTGTCAAAATGTATCATAAAAATAATTTATCATAAGGAATTTAATATTACTTTATGTTGAAAATCAATATATTATCCGATATTATATGATTTAATAC
>ERZ1026854.1798-NODE-1798-length-12952-cov-18.965496_pt1 | contig 12952 bp, 15 predicted proteins | sample MGYA00380157_ERZ1026854 | MGnify/ENA primary metagenome ERZ1026854 (study PRJEB33269, sample SAMEA4719793) | human gut metagenome | biome: human-associated habitat; feature: organic feature; material: feces | place: Cameroon | collected 2013-10 ...
AGGAGGCCAGAGAACGAAATGAGCTTTCGCTCTGGAGGGAAAGCCATCGCGCCAATATTGCCTGCCGGGAAGCCATCGAGGACGCCATCCGCCGGAGCTTCGACGGAATGCATCTGAACGAGGACTGCCTCGCGCCGGTGCTGACGGCATACGGCTACAAGCGTACTGCGTGGGTGCTTGCCAATACTTTAAACGAACTCAAGTGGGACGGGCGTTTCAGCCCCGCCAATAAGCAGTGGGCTGAGCGGCGCTACATTCCGCAGGATGAGCGTCACAATGCCGAGATCACTGTCCGAAGCCACCCCGCCGTGCTGGATGGCTTCGTCAGTTTCTACCGCAAGGCGGTGCAGGCGTTAAATCTCTTCGGCGCGGAGCATTGTGTCGGTGACCGCGCCGAGCAGGACTTCACCGGCAAGGTGCTGGTGCTGTCGCCGGATACGCTGAAGGAATCCTGCTGGAGTCAGGCGGATCAGCTGTGGTATGCCCATGACGGCTTCGGCTGCAGACCCCATGCCATTGGCCGCTCGGTGCGCTGCACCTGTCTGGGTGACAGCGAGATGACACGCTGGAATCGGCACGAGTTCATCGGCGTGCTGGACGAAAAATACCTGCCCGGCTGGGCGCGGGAGAAGCTCATGGAGCTGACCGCACCACGGCAGGAGGAACCGGCCGCAGGTGAGATGAAGCTGGAATGATCGGAGGTGAACCATGTGCAGCGCATCTTCATCGACAACCATGACCGCATCCTCTATTACAGCAATCCTGCCGGATACATCGCGGAAAAGGAGGCGGTGGTGGATACCATGTTCCAAACGCAGGAGCTGGAGCGTTTTCTGGAAAAGCAGGCAATTCCCATCCGCTGGGAGGACGGTGTCTATGACCGCCTCCTGCTGGGGCAGAGGGGCGGCCGCTTCGACCCGGAGGCTCCGCCCCTGAAAAGCTGCCGTGTGTGGCAGCTCACGCGGGACAGCCCCATCAATATGCGCTTCATCCCGTATGAAGCCCTGCTGGAGCGTTTCGGACAGCCTGACCGTAAGCACTACGAAACAGTCTATGACGGTCTGGTCGGGACCAATGACCCGGAGGAGATCTACACGCTCTTCCGCGACCCGGTTCCCGGCTACGACGGCAGACCCATCGGCATCTCGGATGTGCTGGAGCTGTACGACGCCGACGGCAGCGAGTTCTACTACTGCGACCGTGTCGGCTTCCGGCAGATCGAGTTCGCGCCGCGGCAGGAAATGGATCTGTGTCCGTGAACTGAGCACCCGGCCGGGTGCTTTTTTCATATCAACATCAGAAATAGGAGGAAAGAAAAATGCCCAAGAACCAGACCAAAGCAAGCACCCCCGTCCCCGCGCAGGAAAGCCGGTCCCCCGTGTCCTTCGATGTCCGAGTCTATCCCGTGAAGGACAGCAAGTACACTCTCGCCAACGCCAATGTGGACATCAACGGCGTATTCGCCATTCGCGGCGTGAAGGTCATCCGCGGCGAGAAAGGCCCCTTTGTCGCCATGCCGCAGTACAAGGACGGACATGGGGACTACCACGACATCTGCTTCCCCTGCACGAAGGAGGCCCGCCAGCAGTTCAACGATGCGGTGCTGAACGCCTACGAGCAGTCGCTCCGGCAGGCCCAGCAGCCGGACAATGCTCCCGCCGCGGAGCAGGTCATGTAAGTCACCCACAACATAAAACATATAACTTGGAGGAAATTATCACATGAAGAAGTTTATCAAGAACACCGCCAATTCCATCCGCACCAAGGCCATCCGCCTTGCCGCCACCCGCCGCTCCGGTGAGGGCTACATCGACACCGCCGTCAAGATCCTCATCGCCGTGGTGCTGGGCGCCCTGCTGCTGGCGGGCCTCTACGCTTTGTTCGGCGATGTGGTCATGCCCACCCTGAACCAGCGTATCAAGGATATGTTCAACTACGCCGGCGCGCTGGGCGGCTGATCCGTGGCATCCGTCCTGCAGGGGACGCTGTTCCTCATCGGACTTATGAGCGCGGCATGGACGGATCTCCGGCGCAGGCAGATCTATGACCTTTCCGGTATCGTCATCGCAGGGGCGGGGCTGATTTCCTTCAGCCCCGCCCGGCTTCTCGGCCTGGCGCTGGCCGTCCCATTTTGGCTGGCAAGCCGGAGAGGACGCGGCGGCATGGGAGATGCGGTCCTCATCGCCGCCTCCGGTTTTCTGCTGGGCTTTCTGCGCGGAGTCGCCGGACTGGTGCTGGCACTGGTGCTGTACTGCCTTTTCTACCTTGCAATAGCCGCCCTGCACAAGATCCGCAGGCAAGAGCGTCCACCGGAGAGCTATCCATTCGCGCCATTTCTTGCAGTGGGCTTCTTTACCGCATATATCATCTAAGAATAAGGAGGACTTGCTCCATGAGTATTTTCAAAAACCGCACGGTCATCGGCGTCATCTGCATTCTGCTGGCGCTGGTGATCTGCTTCGGCATCACGCCGCTGTTCAATCAGAGCATCAGCCAGAAGGCGGAGATCGTCCGTGTGACGAAGGACATTCACGCCGGCGAGCTCATCACCAGAGACATGGTCACCACGGCCGAGGTCGGCTCCTATAATCTCCCCTCCGGCCTTATGACCGCGAAAGACAATGTAGTGGGCAAATACGCCAAGGCGGATCTTGCCGTTGGCGATTATATTCTCGCCGCCAAGCTCTCGGACGCGCCTGCCGCCGAGAATGCGTATCTCTATAATCTGGATGGCACGAAGCAGGCCATCTCCGTCACCATCAAGAGCTTCGCCACAGGACTGTCCGGCAAGCTCCAGAGCGGCGACATCGTATCGGTCATCGTGGCGGACTACCCGGAGGACGGTGAAACCACCATCCCCGCCGAGCTGCAGTACGTGGAGATCATCTCTGTTACCGCCAGCACCGGCTATGACGCCAATACCGGTGAAGCAAAGGGTGATGAGAAGGAGCTGCCCTCTACCGTGACCTTCCTCGTTCTGCCGGAGCAGGCCAAGGTGCTGGCGGAGCTGGAGCAGGTCGCCAAGCTCCATTTGGCTCTCGTCTACCGCGGCACGGCAGACGGTGCAAGGCAGTTCATCGAGGCGCAGGACGCGCTCATCGAGGAGCTGTACGCAGAGCCGGAGGAATATCCCATTGAGGAGGGCGAAGCTGCCGACCCCGCCGCAGCCACACCGGAGAGTGAGGTGACAGGATGAATTTCAGAAAGGCCAGCATCTTTCAGCGCGACACAGAGAAGCCGGAGGAGCAGAATGACAGCGGCGGTATGCTGGCGGTCTGGGGCAGCCCCGGCAGCGGAAAGACAATAACGGCGGTGAAAATCGCAAAAATGCTCTCCGCCAGGAAGAAAAATGTCATCCTTCTGCTCTGTGACATGGCCGCTCCCATGCTGCCGTGCATCTGTCCCGCGGACGCTCTGGAGAGCAATGGCTCTCTTGCCGGCGTCCTGGCAGCCGCCCGCATCAGCGAGAACCTCATCAAGCATAACCTTGTCACCTTTAAGCGCAACAGCTGCCTTGCGGTATTGGGGCTGCTCGAACGGCAGAACGAGTACAGCACCCCGCCCTTTACGCAGAAGCAGGTGGTAGAGCTGCTGGACGGCCTGCGTCAGATCGCGCCCTATGTCATCGTGGACTGCGGCAGCTACATTGCCAACGACATCCTCTCCGCCGTTGCGCTGATGGAGGCGGACAGTATCCTGCGCCTTGCCAACTGCGACCCCAAAAGCGTCAACTACTTTGCAAGTCAGCTCCCTCTGCTGGACGGGCCCGAGTGGGACATGGACAAGCAGTATAAGGTGGCGTCCAACGTGAAGCCCTACCAGGCAGCGGACCACATCGGCAAGGTGCTGGGCGACACGGCCTTCGTGCTGCCCTATTCGCAGGAGCTGGAGGAGCAGTATCTGGCCGGCAATTTGCTTGCCGACCTCACCCTCAAGGACAGCCGCCCCTTCCGCAAGGAGTTAGAGCGTATCATCGCGGAGGTGTTTTGATATGGCTCTTGGCGAAAAGCGAAACGGCTCGGTCTTTGCCACAGCTGCACAGCGGCGGGACGCGGCGGAATATCAGGTCACCTCGAAGCCGGAGGTCGTCCCCGTAGTGGTGGACGACACGCCGCAGAGGACTCTGAACACCGACATTGGCACCCTCGGACGGGCGCACAACCTGTTCTTTACCCCGTCGGCAGAGGGCAGGGACTTCAATTCCGTGCTGCAGGAGGTGCAGGAGTACATCTCCGGCGCCTACGCCGCACTCATCACCGAAGGCGGCGAGGACTCCAAGGAACAGCTCATGCGCTATATCACCAAGTACCTGCAGGACCGGCGTATCGCCGTAGCAGGCATGACGCAGACGGAGCTGGTGGACGCCATCTATTCCGAGATGGCGGAGTTCGGCTTCCTGACCCGCTATATCTACGCCGACGGCATTGAGGAGATCAACATCAATTCGTGGCGGGATATCGAGGTGCAGTATTCGGACGGTCGAAGCGAAAAGCTCACGGAACACTTCGATTCGCCGGAACACGCCCTTGCCGTCATCCGCCGTATGCTCCACGCCTCCGGCATGGTGCTGGACAACGCCAGCCCTCTGGTCACGGGACACCTGACCCGCAACACCCGTATTGCGGCTATGAAGTCCCCCGTGGTGGATGAGGATGTGGGCGTTGCCGCCTCCATCCGAATCGTCAACCGCCACAATCTCAGCCGTGAGGATCTGCTGCGCAGCGGCACAGCCACAGAGGAAATGCTGGACTGGCTTTCCGTATTTTTACGCTATGGGATCTCCATCTGCGTGGCTGGCGCCACCTCCTCCGGCAAGACCACGGCGGCAGGCTGGCTGCTGACCACGATCCCAGACAGCAAACGCATCTTCACCATCGAGAACGGCTCCCGTGAGCTGGAGCTGGTGCGGGAGGAAAACGGTAAGGTGGTCAACTCGGTGGTCCACACCCTGACCCGCGACAGTGAAAATGAGCGTCAGCGGATCGATCAGATCGCGCTGGTGGATATCTGCCTGCGCTTCAACCCGGACATCCTGGTGGTGGGTGAGATGCGCGGTGCCGAGGCCAATGCCGCGCAGGAGGCCGCCCGCGTGGGCGTGGCGGTGCTGACCACCATCCACTCCAACTCCTGCGAGGCGACCTACCGCCGCATGGTGTCCCTGTGCAAACGAGCCGTGGATATGTCGGACGAAACGCTTCTCAGCTATGTGACGGAGGCATACCCCATCGTGGTCTTCTGCAAGCAGCTGGAGAACAAGCAGCGCCGCATGATGGAGATCATGGAATGCGAGATCCTGCCCAATGGGGATCGCCGCTACAACACGCTGTTCCGCTATGTCATCACGGAGAATCACATGGAGGACGGCAAATTCGTCATCGAAGGACATCACACGCAGGTGAACGAGATCTCCGTGAGTCTGCGCAAACGCCTGCTGGAAAACGGTATGCCCAACGAGGAGCTGCAGGCTCTTTTGAAACCCGAGAAGGAGGTGAACGCCACTTGACAGCCCTGCTGCTGACTGCGTGCGTCGGCATGATCACCGGCGCATTTCTTATCTTCCGTATCTCGCCCATGGATTTCACGCTGGGTGTGTTCCGCCGGTTGACCGCCGGACCCAAAAGCATCCGGGATGAGATCAACGAGACCACCCATCGCAAAAAGCCCGGCCTCTTCCGCCGTGAGATATCGGAAGCGCAGACGGTCCTGCAAGCCACCGGCAAGGAGGAACGCTTTCCCGTGCTTTGCGCGGCATCCCTGCTGCTCTTTGCCGTGGGTGCGGGCATCGCCATCATCATGAATAACCTCTTGCTGGTGCCGGTGCTGGCGGCCGGCATGATGTTCCTGCCCTTTTGGTACATCAAGCTCACGGCCGGATACTACAGGAAAGCTGTTACCGCCGAGCTGGAAACAGCACTTTCTATCATCACCACGGCCTACCTCCGCAGTGAGGATCTGCAGACCGCCGTGGAGGAGAATATCAACTACCTGAACCCGCCCGTGCAAGGTGTGTTCCGCAGCTTCCTCACCCGCATCAAGCACATCGACCCGGATATGAATGCGGCGTTGGCGGAGCTGAAGTCTGCCATTGACAATGAGGTGTGGCGGGAGTGGTGCGAGGCACTCTCTGCCTGCCAGTATGACCACAGCATGAAAAGCACCCTTAATCCCATTGTGGCAAAGCTCTCGGATATGCGCATCATCAATGGGGAGCTGGAGAATCTCGTGTTCGCTCCCCGCAAGGAATTCATCTCCATGGCGGCGCTGGTGGTGCTGAATATCCCGCTGCTGTACTTTCTCAACAAGGACTGGTATGCGGCCTTGATGACCACCGTACCCGGCAAGGCGGTGCTGGCGGTCTGTGCCGCCGCTATCTTTCTCTCCTTTGCCAGAGTGGTCAAGCTGACCCAGCCCATTGAATATCGGAGGTGACGGACATGACGATCTTACTGTTCCTTTTCGGCGTGGCCGTTGCCGCGGGCTTATTCTTCATTCTGGCAGACATTCTGAAGCTGCCCCGTCTCTCCACGGAGAAGGCACTTCTGTCCGCAGGGCGAGCCGAGAAAAAGCGGATGAAGTCGCTGGACGCGATCTTCCTTGGCTGGGCCATCAGGCTCTCCAGGTTTATCCGTATGGATGAGTACAAGCGTCACCGCATGGAGCGCACGCTGAGTGCCGCCGGCATGGATATGACGCCGGAGGTCTACTTGGCCTATACCATCCTCAAGCCTGCCGCCGCGCTGCTGGCGGTCATTCCGTGTCTGCTGATCTTCCCTCTGCTCTCGCCCATCGTGGTGCTGCTGTCGATATTGCTTTACTTCAAGGAGAGCCGCAAGGCGGAGGAAAAGGTCACCGAACGCCGCGAGAAGATCGAGGGTGAGCTGCCCCGCTTTGTTGCCACAGTGGAGCAGGAGCTGGGAGCCAGCCGCGATGTGCTGACGATCTTGGAGAACTATAAGCGCCACGCCGGTCCCGACTTTGCCCGTGAGCTGGATGTGCTGACGGCGGATATGCGCTCGTCCTCTTACGAAGCGGCACTGGTTCGCTTCGAGGGCAGGCTGGCGTCGCCCATGCTCTCGGACATCGTGCGCGGGCTCATCGGCGTCCTGCGCGGCGATGACGGGCGCATCTATTTCCAGATGCTCTCCCACGATATGAAACAGCTGGAGCTTCAGCGGCTCAAGGCGCAGGCGGCGAAGATCCCGCCCAAGATCCGTGTGTACTCCTTCGTCATGCTGGTCTGCTTTATGCTCATCTACATTGTGGTCATCCTCATGCAGATCCTCACCTCGATGGGAGGGCTGTTCGGATGAGAAACAAATGGAAGAAACGCTCCGGCGAGGGCTACATCGATACCTGTGTCCTCATCCTCTGCGCCATGCTGGTGATCGCATTGGCGGTGAAGGTGCTGCCGGTGTATGTGGCGAAGCAGCAGCTTGACACCTTCGCCGCCGAGCTGGTGCGGGAAGCCGAGATCACCGGCAGAGTCGGGAGTGAAACGACCTCCCGCGCGCAGGTGCTTTCCGAGCGGTTGGAGATCGACCCGGACATCCGCTGGTCCCGTACCGGCCGCATCCAGCTTAACGAGGAGGTGACGGTGACGCTGACCATGGATGTGGACATCGGCTTCGGTGGGCTTGGCAGCTTCCCCATTGAGCTGACGGCACAGGCCAGCGGCAGATCGGAGGTGTATTGGAAGTGAGAAAACGACTCTTGCGCTCCCGCTCCGGTGAAGGCTACCCCATGGTCATCGCTGTGACACTCTGCCTGCTCATGCTCTTTATGGTCATAGCGGAATACTTCCGGGTGAACATCATCGTGCAGGGTGTGCGGGACGCGGTGCAGCAGGCGGTCATTGCCACGGTCAATGAGAACTATGACGATGTGTACCACTCTGTGCGGGAGGGCTATGCCGCAGGCTGGTTCCCGGAGGGGGACGGCGAGTGGTTTGAGTCCATCGACGCCGGTGACATCTACGGCAACCTGTCCTATATCCTCGGCCTTACCACAGATGGCGAAGGCTACATGAAATACGCCGGAAATGAGCTGGAGTATACGCTCTCCGACCTGTCCGTTCATATCTCCAACAACGCCATCGCCTCAGGCCGGAGCGAGGGGTATCTCGCAACCGCCACCCTCCATCTGGAGGTCCCCACCCGCTTTGCCGGACGGGTGCTGCCGCCCGTGAGCCTAAATCTGCAGGTGCAGGCCAAGTATATCCCGAAGTTTTAGTTCTTTTCACTTCTTGCAGTAGACTTCCGAAGAAAGCTGTGGTATGTTCGGGATAAGAAGAAAAATCACTGACCCCTACAAAGGAGGAGTTCGACCTATGACAGACAAAACAAAACGCATCATCCTCATTGCGGCAGGCGTCCTGCTCTGCGCGGCACTGGTGGTGGGGATCGTCAGCCGCCTTGCGGCGGTACCCATGCCCATCGACCCCGCCATCCCGGACGATACACCCAACACGAAAGATCCGGTGGTAAACATCAGCGATCCAGAGGTAAAGGTGGATAGCAAGACGGATGGCAAACAGCATGATCCCGGCAGGGATGCTGACAGCTCCGGCACAGAGCAGACCATTCAGGGTACGCCCACCAAGCCGGATGCACCGGAGCATCCCGGCAAGACGGAAAAGGACCATGCGGCGGATGATGTGCCGGAAGCGGACCGCAACAAGGAAACGCCGCCCACCTACAAGCCGGAGCAGACTGAGGTGAAGCCCCAGCCCACTGAGCCTGCAGGCGGCAGCACCAATGATGCCGGACAGGTGTATGTCCCCGGCTTCGGATATGTAGACTATGAGGGTGACAATGTCGGAATCAAAGACGATTCCATGTATGAAAACGGCAACAAAATTGGAATCATGGGCGGCTAAGTCCGCATAATCACAGGAAAGACACGGCTAAGAAGAAGCCGTGTCTTTTTTTATCTTCATGACAAGGAGGAATGCGCATGAAAAGGCTTTTGCCCCTGTTGCTGGCACTTGTGCTGGTAATAACCGCCATCGTTCCCGCCTATGCCACAGGAGATGGCAACTTTGACGGCGGTGGAGGCAGCATGGGGGACGGTACCAAGACCAACTACTGGAATCCCGGCATGGACGGCGTGAGAGTGTCTATCGTGGATGCAGGTTCCCATTCTGTAGTGCGAACCCCCATCGACTTAACCAACAAGGTTCCTGTAGCAAATGTTGCTCACTTCGGAAAGGTGTCCAAGTTGTCTTACAATGCGGGACGAGGATTGTCCGTATCGGTCAGCGGATATTCCTATCGAAACCCAAGTCAGAGCCTGCCCAAGATCATCTCTACGAGCAGCAGCAAAGCCAGTATTGCTGCCATCCGAAGCTATTTTACCGATGAACAGGTTATCCGTTCCATTGCTGGATACGCAGGAATGGACTTCGATACGCTCATTGGCGGAGACTACAAGCTGGTAGTAGAGCCGCTGGCCTATCTCTGCTACAACGGTCAGCAGTTTGCCATGACCGCTACGGAAGCGGCTCTGTATGACCAGATCGTCAACGGCGACCTCAGAAAGAAGCTGGGTACGCTCACCCATAAAAATCTGCCGCTGGCGATTTTTCTGGAGGAAGCGGATCTCGGCTACGCCGCATGGTCCGGCAGCCGCACGGAGAAGGCGTCCAACGGCGACATCATCTCCTCTCTTGGTATCGGCATCGTCCGCTTCAACGAGGTGACCACGCCGCCCGAACCCGGCGAATATGACTACGAATACCGCGTCAACACAGAAGTTATCACCTCCGTGGAGGTGCGCGGCGGACAGTCCGACCCGGACAACCCCGTATCGGTACGCTTTAACATTCAGGGCAGGACTTACACTGTCAGCAATGTCTACTACCCGGACGGCGACAGCCAGCTGGCATGGGTGCGCTGGCGTACTCCCGCGGAACCCTGCGTCATAACGATTTCCGTCAGCGTGTACGGCGGCGGCTCGGCGCAGGGTACCATCACCTGTAATATCGTGGATCTGGACGGCAATGACCCGCCCAATCCCCTGGCGGATGACCGCAACAACGGCTTCAGGCCGGCGTCTGTTCCCGAAAAGGAGCAGGTGACTTCGGCGTCCTGGGGCATCTGGTCACCGTGGTGGCAGGAGAATTGGGAGTGGGTAGAAAACTGGCAGAAATGCTGGCACACAGACCGCTGGACGGATGCGGACGGCAAGACCCACAGGGACCGCTGGTACCATTGGGTGGACAACGGCTGGTGGGAGGATCATGGCTGGTGGGAGTTTGACTACAACGGCTACTCCGCAAGCCTGACTGCATCCATGCGCATCACGCCGGACGAGAAGAGCCCCACGGCGACCGCATCCACGCTGAAAAGCGGCTATGGCGTTCAGGAGAAGGTGACCGCAAAAGTCACCACAAATCAGAGTGCGGCGGTGACGGCAGCGCAGAATGCCGTGACCTATTTCCCGGAGTTTGGCTATGAGAACTATTGGCGGCTGCTGGAGGCGGAAATCTCCGGGCGAAGCACGACCTTCCAATTCAAAGCCAATCCCTACAGCACCTACAACCGCCGTACCCACTTCACGCCCATTTGGTATCCGGACGGCAGCTATACGCCCTACACATGGCTTCTGGATTGCTGGACGCCGGCAGGAATGCTCTCCATGAACCTGACGGACAGCGTCACCATCCGGGGGAATCTCTGGGAGGAGTGGCATATTGCTCCCGCAAAACAACGATAGAAACGGAGGAACTTATGAGAAAAAAGAGAATCCTGATTCTGACCGCCCTTGTGCTGCTTCTGTGCTGTGCTTTTTCCACCACGGCCTTTGCCGCAGGCACAGGCGATGTGGCCGGTGCGGTGGAAAGCACATGGCAGACGGCATCCGGTCAGATCAAGACCGTGGTGAACAATGTGGTCTTTCCCGCCATCGACCTGATCCTGGCGGTATTCTTCTTCGCCAAGCTGGGGACAGCATACTTCGACTTTCGGAAAAGCGGGCAGTTCGAATGGACGGCTCCCGCCATTCTGTTCGCGTGCCTCGTGTTCACGCTGACAGCACCGCTGCACATTTGGCAGATCATCGGGATTTGAGGTATAGGCAATGACTTTTTACGAACAGGAGCTTCGGAAGATCGTCGGAGAGCGGTACCCCGACGCCACCTATGTGGGCAGAGCCTGCTATGTGCGTCTGAGCGATATGAACCGGGCAAAGATTCAATTTGTCACTGGAATCGTCGCCAATCAGTACAATGCCCTGCAGCTGACGATCCTCAACCGCAGCGAAGGACAGGTGGATACCCTGCGCCTGCGCTTCTCGGATCTGCTGGGGACAAAGATGACCTCAAATCCCAATTTTCGAAACGGCGTGGAGCCCCACATTTGGGATGACTATGGAAAGGTGAGCTGGTATGTGTATCACCCCACCCGGCAGGACTATGAGGTGCTGTCCGATGCGGTGTCAGACTATCTGGAGGTGTTTCAGGATATGAGCCAGTCCGCTGACCGGGCGTGGGAGCAGACAATGTAACAAAAGCGTGATTTGAAGGCCGTACCAGCTGTACGGCCTTTGCCATATCCCAAAGCAGCTGGTGCGGCCTCACCCGGAAGTGAGGTGAAACCGATCAATGTTCATTTGGGATTTTGTTGCCGCCAAGGTGTTAGGCCAGATCGTGGACTGGTTCTACAGTCAGATCGTAGGCTTTCTCGGCAACTTCTTTTCGGAGATGGGAAACATGGGTGTCGAGCTCTTCGAGATGTCATGGGTGCAGAGCATCGTGCTGTTCTTCTCCTATTTGGCATGGGCACTCTATGGCACAGGGCTGGTGGTGGCCTGCTTTGAAACCGGCGTGGAGTATTCCAGCGGCCGCGGCAACATCCGTGAGACCGCCCTCAATGCCATCAAGGGATTTATGGCTGTCAGCCTCTTCACCGTTGTTCCGGTCCGGCTTTATGAGCTGTGCGTTTCGCTGCAGGGGACCTTCACCGCAGCGCTCACCGGCTATGGGACTTCCATCGGGGATGTGGCCGGAGAGGTCATGAAGGAGTTCAACGCCGTGGAATCGATATCCAATCTGACGGCAGGGCCGCTGCTGGGCTTCGGCAGCATCACCAGCGGGATCATGATCCTGTTCTGCATCATCCTTATGGCGTATGCGATCATCAAGGTCTTCTTCGCCAATCTGAAGCGCGGCGGCATCCTGCTCATCCAGATCGCCGTGGGAAGCCTTTATATGTTCAGTGTCCCTCGCGGATATACGGACGGCTTTATCCAATGGTGCAAGCAGATCATCGGCTTATGCCTGTCGGCGTTCTTGCAGGCGACGATCCTTGTCGCCGGACTTATGGTGTTCAAGGATCATGCCCTGTTAGGGCTTGGACTCATGCTCTCCGCCGGCGAGATCCCCCGTATCGCCGGAGCCTTTGGACTGGATACCTCCACCAAGGCAAACCTCATGAGTGCTGTCTATACCGCGCAGGCCGCCGTCAACACCACGCGCACGGTCGTACAGGCGGTGGCGAAATGAGCAGACTGACGATGGGCAGCTTGTTCGATGGCATTGGTGGATTCCCTTTGGCCGCGATCCGCAGTGGCATCACGCCGGTGTGGGCGTCGGAGATCGAAGCCTTTCCCATTGAGGTGACAAAGCTGCGCTTCCCCGATATGCTCCATGTGGGCGACATCACAAAGCTGAATGGCGCGGAGCTGCCGCCCGTGGACATCATCTGCGGGGGCAGCCCATGCCAGGATCTGTCTGTTGCCGGCGCAAGGGCAGGTCTTGCGGGGGCGCGTTCCGGCCTTTTTATGGAGCAGATGCGCATCGTGCGCGAAATGCGGTTGGCAGAGAAAGCCCGTGGCCGGGAGAGCGTCAACATACGGCCGCGCTGGATGTGTTGGGAGAATGTGCCGGGTGCTTTTTCAAGCGGGACACCGAAGTACGAGGATTTTCGGATCGTGCTGGAGGAGATCGTGCGGATCT
>ERZ1026854.1800-NODE-1800-length-12947-cov-9.272029_pt1 | contig 12947 bp, 10 predicted proteins | sample MGYA00380157_ERZ1026854 | MGnify/ENA primary metagenome ERZ1026854 (study PRJEB33269, sample SAMEA4719793) | human gut metagenome | biome: human-associated habitat; feature: organic feature; material: feces | place: Cameroon | collected 2013-10 ...
TACGCCTGCAGCAGCCAGGAAGCTGCGGCGAGAAATACGACGATCGAATTTCATATTATTTCCCTCTCTCTTACCTCAACGCTTTATTAAGGTAAAGCATTGAATGGTGAAAAATGCACAAAGGTTTTTTGCTCCTCCTCTGGAGCTCTGCACACCTTTGTGCGATACCCGCATTATACGCTGTTCCGCCCAAAAAAGAAAGACTTCCGGCTGTTTTTCTGTGCTTTGACCAATGGTCAGTCAAAATTTTGTTTTTATTTTTGTGCAGTTTTGAAGATACACTGTATTTGTAAGGAATACAGTTTCATGAAAACATGAGTTTTTTGTATTTTTCAGGGATACAGATGAAAAGATTTCACCTGTATATTCGTGCTTTCTGCGCACAAAACAGCCTTCTGCGGGTTTTTCCTGTCCGCATGCAGAGCACAAAAAATCCCTGCTGAAAACGCACCGTTCTCAGCAGGGAAACACCGTTTTTTCAGCTTTCAGGCAAACATCGCCACTACGTACGTCTCGCCGCCGTATTCAATGAACACCGCGCCCATCCGTGTGCAGCCTGCCGCATAGCTGCGCAGTGCGCTGCCCGCCTCGCTCAGCGGCGGAGCGTACAGGTAGCCGGTAAAGCCCCATTCGTTGTTCATTGCAAGGCCGATCACCACGCCTCTGGGCAGGAACAGAAAGCTGGTGGAATGATCGATAAAATCGTACACATTCTTGTCCATCATGGCACCGGAGCCGGTAGTCATGGGCACCTTGCGCGTCAGCAGGCCGGACTGGGTGGTCAGCTGGGTGGAGTCCTCCACCAGCCAGTCTGCCAGACGGCTGGCTGCATCTTCCAGATCGGTATTATAGGTCAGGCTGGGGTCTATCTCTTTCATCAGGGCCTTGGCCTGTTCTGTATCCTCCTGCACCGTGCCGCCCATCAGTGCACTGCACCCGGCCAGCGCCGCCAGCGCCAGTGCGCCCGCCAGCAGGCAGGCCAGCCATTTTCTTGCATGTTTCATATCGTGGTTCTCCCCTTTCGGTCTGTTTTCTCCATGATACCTTTTTTGCCGCCGGATTACAAGCAGAAAAAAGCTGCCGTGTCCATACACAGCAGCTTTTTAGGCAAAACTTTATTTTGCGTACTCCACAGCGCGGCTCTCGCGGATCACATTGACCTTGATCTGGCCGGGGTAATCCAGCGTGTCCTCGATCTTCTTGGCAATGGAGCGTGCCAGCAGGATCACCTGATCGTCGCTGATCACATCGGGCTTGACCATGATGCGCACTTCGCGGCCTGCCTGCACGGCAAAGGCCTGCTCCACGCCCTCGAAGCTGGAAGAGATCTCCTCCAGATTTTCCAGACGCTTGACGTAGCTCTCCACGTTCTCACGGCGGGCACCGGGACGTGCGGCGCTGATGGCATCGGCAGCCTGAATGATGAAGGCCAGCGGAGTCTTAGGCTCCACATCGCCGTGGTGAGCCTCGATGGCATGGATGATCTGGGTGTTTTCCTTGTACTTGCGGCAGATGTCCACACCGATCTGCACATGGCTGCCCTCGATCTCATGGTCCAGTGCCTTGCCGATATCATGCAGCAGACCGGCACGGCGTGCCATGGTCACGTTCACACCCATTTCGCCTGCCAGCAGGCCGGCCAGCCAGGCCACCTCCATGCTGTGGGTCAGGGCGTTCTGGCCAAAGCTGGTGCGGTACTTCAACCGGCCGATCAGCTTGATCAGATCCGGGTGCAGGCCGTGGATGCCCAGCTCCATCACAGCACGCTCGCCCTCGCGCTTCATCTGCAGTTCCAGCTCATGGCGGCACTTTTCCACCGTTTCCTCAATGCGGGCAGGGTGGATGCGGCCATCGCCGATCAGGCGTTCCAGCGTCATGCGGGCCACTTCGCGGCGGGTCTGGTCGAAGGAGGACAGGGTGATGGCCTCCGGGGTATCGTCGATGATCAGGTCCACGCCGGTAGCGGTCTCCAGAGCGCGGATGTTGCGGCCTTCGCGGCCGATGATGCGGCCCTTCATTTCGTCGCTGGGCAGCGGCACCACGCTCACGGTGGTCTCGCTGCAGTGGTCGGCAGCGCAGCGGCTGACGGCCTGACCGATCAGGTTGCGGGCAATGTTGTCGCAGTTTTCCTTCAGATCGGTCTCATAGGCGGCAACGCGCACAGCCTTTTCGTGGGTCAGCTCCTCGTCCACCTTGTGCAGCAGCACTTCGCGGGCATCCTCCTGACTCAGGCCAGCCAGCGTTTCCAGCCGCTCCATCTCCTTGGCGCGCAGGGCATCGATCTCTGCCAGACGCTCCTCGGCCTCTGCGGCGCGCTTTTTCAGCTCTTCTTCCTTTTTCTCCAGAGCTTCGGTCTTGCGGTCAAGGGCAGTTTCCTTCTGGTCGATGCGGTTCTCCTGACGGCTGATCTCCGCACGGCGCTGCTTGATCTCCTTGTCGGCTTCCGCCTTCTGGGCGTCCACCTCCGCCTTCAGCTTGAAGGCCTCGTCCTTTGCTTCCAGAACCGCTTCCTTGCGCTTCTGTTCTGCGGTCTTGATCGCTTCGTTCACAAGGCGGGTCGCCTCGGCTTCTGCGCTGCCGATCTGGGCTTCGGCGGTCTTTTTACGGTTGTTGTAACCAACAAAATAGCCCGCACCAGCGCCGACAACAGCAACGATCAAAGCCACGATCACTCCAATCGCGGTCATCGCGTTTCACTCTCCTTTGTTAAAATTCAGTTCTTGAATCATAAGCAGGAGACGCTGTAGGGCAGGTGTAGGCTGCAAACATTTTTTATAAGCGAGCTTTCAATGCAAAAAGTGGCAACAAGACCACACGCACGGCAAATGCCGCACGGACAGGCTGCAAGCTTTTCTATCTACGGTTCTATCTTATATAAAAACAGGCATGCTCTGCCTGTAAGGGACACGGGTCACGGGAACGACCTGCACACAGCGTCTTTTATTCCATACTACTATTTATATTACGAAACAATTGTGCGATTGTCAAGGGAGAAAGGCATCCTGCAGGATCATTTTATGCAAAAAAACAGGGCGGCATCCGCTGCAAGGTGCCGTCCCTGTTCTATTTTATTCCAAGTACATCCTGCGCAGCCGCATGAGACGCGCCGGGGTCAGGCCGTATTCGGCTTCCAGATAGTTTTCCGCGCTGCCGTATTTTGCGCGGATGGTGCGCAGCACAAAGGGGGCAGCCTCCGGGCTGACCCCGGCCGTGCTGCGGTAAAAGTTCTCGCGGCGGGGGTCCTTTGCGATCTCGTCCGCATGCGCTGCCGTCAGCGCCTCGATGTCCGCCCTGCGGCAGAGATTGGTCTGCAGGTAATCCGCGCAGATGGTCTCATCCGACGCGCCCAATGCCAGCAGGATGAGCATGGCCGCCACGCCGGTGCGGTCCTTGCCTGCCGAGCAGTGGAACAGGATGGGGGTCTCGCCCGCTTCCAGCGCACGGAACAGCTCCTTGAAGGCCTTATTGCCAAACAGCATCCGCTCGTACATGGTCTGCACAAAAAAGCTGCCGTCCGAGTTCTCTTTGCCTTCCTTTTTCAGTGCAGCGATCTCCTCCGGCGCAAAGGAGATCTCCCGGCCGTCCTCGGCGCACAGGCCGCAGATCTGCACCAGCCGTGCGCCGTCCGGCACATAGTCCGGCTCTCTGCGGGCCTCTTCCGTGCTGCGCAGATCAAGGATCAGGCGCAGGCCCAGCGCGTCCAGCTTCGCACGGTCGGCCTCACCGGTGAGCTTGCAGGTGGGGATGCCGCGCCAGATCTGGCCCCACTTCACATGCTTGCCCTCGTCGGCTTCATAGCCGCCCAGCTCCCGGAAGTTGGTGCCGCCGGCAAAGTCCAGCTGGGTGCCGGGCACCGGGTGGGCCGGTGCAGCCTTTGCCGCAGCGCTGGACAGCACCGGGAAGTTGTAGAACGGCTTTGCGGGCCGTCCGCGGCGGGGCGGCAGGCTGGCCGAGCCGCCCAGCACCTCCATCAGGTAGCCGCGCAGCAGGTCGATGTAGGCAGAGGAATGATCCCGCCGCTGCACCAGAGAGACGCACAGCGGGGGCAGGTCTTCCAGCAGCACATCCCGCACGCGGTCCAGCTCCCGCCGGGCACCCGGCTCGTAGCGGGTCAGGCAGGTGCACAGCTGCTCCTGCACAAGATAATAGGCCTGATAGAAGCTGGGGCCGATCTCCGCATTCGGGGCAAAGCCCGCCCGGGCGCAGGCCGACCACAGCGGGCTGAACAGATCCTGCCGCAGGCTGGGCAGCAGCACCCGCTGACCGCGCAGCTCTGCCAGCGGGATGCTCTCCTTATCCCAGAACGCGTGCCCTCGGGGCACCAGCAGACAGGCGGGGTCTGCCCGCAGGGTAGTGCGGGCCAGCACCGGCGCAGCACAGCCCAGATCGATGACCAGACCCGCGTCCAGCTCCCCCTGCTCCACATCGTCCGCCACCGCATCGTTGTCCATCATGCGGAAGCGCATCTCCACATGGGGGTACTGCTGGCGGAACTTGTCCAGCTGGGTCTCCAGACCGGGCAGGTAGTCCGGCACCAGCGACACGCTGATGCCGATGCGCACCGGCTGTGCCGACTGGATCTCGGCCCGCAGAGATGCCTGCATCTGCTGGAACTGCTCCACCACCGGCGCGGCATGGCGCTGCAGGCTCATGCCGCGGTCGGTAAGGGTGAGCTTGTGGTGGGCGCTGAGGAACAGCGGCCCGCACAGCTCGGCTTCCAGCGCAGAGATGCTCTGCCGCAGTGCCTGCCGTGACAAAAACAGCCGCTGTGCCGCGCGGCTGTAATTCATTTCATCGCACAATACCAGAAAGTAGTGCAGCTGGCGGATATCCATGGTTTCCTCCCAAGAAAAGTGTCATATATAAAAGAATACCGCCTTTTTGCGCGATTGTAAAGCCGTTGGCAGCAAAAAGCTGCGGCGCAGTGCACACACCATGCCGCAGCCGAGAAGCATCTGCTCTATCCGGGCAGGCTCACCTGTTTCAATCGTCCCATTCTTCCCAAAGATCCATGTTCGGCCTGCCCAGATACTTGTACAGCGGTGCCATGCTGGTGGCCACTGCCCGCTTGAACTCCTGGCTCCCGGTATCCTTCCACTCATAATGCCGCATACGGGTCTTCATTTCGCTCATGAGTTCATTCTCGCGCGCCATCACAGGTTCCAGATAAAGCTCGTTGTGCGCCTCGATAAACGCCATGAGCCGGTCGTATTCCGCAAGCAGACGGGCGTTGGACATTTCATCGGGGAAGGTGCGCGCTTCAAACCAGTCCACCAGACCGCTCACCTTCAGCGGCGGCAGCGGGTCCAGACCCTCCACAAAATTGGCCTTCCGGCCTTCTGCCCTGCCGACATTGACGTAGTGGTCATACAGCCCCTTCGCATCGACTACCCCGTCCTTCGTCACATAAAGCGCATACAGATTCGGGTAGTCCTCTGCATAGATCATGTAGTCGAAGGTCTCCAGGCTTTCGGCCGCAGCGGCAGAAGCGGTCAGCGTGCCCACCGTCAAGGCCAGCACCAGTGCAAGGACGATGGCTGTGATCTTTCGTTTCATGATTCTTCCTCCCTTGATTCGCGGGTTTCTGCAGGCAGTTCCAGTATACCATAGCCAAGCCGCATTTTCTACACAGATGCACAAAAGCAAAAAGCTGCCGCACAGCATTGCACCGTGCGGCAGCCAGAGCGCGGAACGATCAGATCAGGCTCAGAGCTTCCTCGTCGCCCACCAGCGTGAAGTCCGGGTGCATCTGCAGGATGCTTGCGGGCACCTCCGGGGTGACAGGGCCAAAGAATGCCTTCTTGATGATCTCGGCCTTGCCTGCGCCGTTTGCCACCATGAGCACCTTGCGTGCCTGCATGATGGTCTTGATGCCCATGGTATAAGCCTGCTTGGGCACGAGAGCTTCGTTGCCGTCAAAGAAGCGCTTATTTGCCTCAATGGTCTCGGGGGTCAGATCCACGCAGTGGGTCTCCAGCTCAAAGGCTTCGCCCGGCTCGTTGAAGCCGATGTGGCCGTCGTGGCCGATGCCCAGCAGCTGCAGGTCGATGCCGCCCACAGCGTGGATGATCTGGTTGTACTTTGCGCAGGCATCCTCTGCATCGGGGTTGGTGCCGTCCGGCAGGTTGATCTTTGCAGGGTCGATGTTCACCTTGTCGAACAGGTTGCGGTGCATGAAGCTCCAGTAGCTTTCCGGGTGCTCCTTGGGCAGGCCGCGGTACTCGTCCAGATTGACGGTGGTCACCTCAGAAAAATCGATATCGCCCTTGTTGTACCACTCCACCAGCTGTGCGTATGCGCCCACAGGGGTGCCGCCGGTGGCCAGACCCAGCACGCAGTTGGGCTTCATAATGACCTGTGCCGAAATGATATTAGCTGCCTTGCGGGACATATCCGCATAATCCTTTGCACGAATGATCTTCATTACAAACGACCTCACTTATCATCTTTTTTTCCGCTCTGCACGGACTGCCCAGAGCACTTCTTGATTCATTTTATCATATTTTGCGGAAAAGCGCCAGCCGTTCCGGCCAAATTTTCGGCGTGTTTGCACAAAAAGATGCAGCGTTCCACCGTTCGGGCCGGCATTTCCGGTCATGAATATGCAAAAGCGCCGCCGGGCGTTTCCACACCGGCGGCGCTGCATGTTGAACGGTCAGTTCCCGCCGCACAGGCCGCAGGCGGCACAGGCAGAAGGGGTGGCGGCGCAGCCGCCAAGGGCGGTCTCGCGCAGCTCAGCAGGCAGGCGCTTGCCCACGGCATACATGGCATCCAGCATCTGGTCGAAGGGGATCAGCTGGTGGATGCCGCTCAGGGACAGCTCTGCTGCGATCAGGGCGTTGGCCACACCGGCAGCGTTGCGGTTCTGGCAGGGGTATTCCACCAGACCGCCCACGGGGTCGCACACAAGGCCCAGCATGTTCATCAGCACGGTGGAAGCCGCATCCAGACACTGCTGCGGGTCGCCGCCCATCAGCTCCACGGCGGCAGAAGCAGCCATGGCAGAAGCAATGCCCACCTCGGCCTGACAGCCGCCCACGGCACCGGCCACGGTGGCGTTGCGCATGGCAAGATAGCCCACAGCACCGGCGTTGAACAGAGCATCCACGATGCGCTGGTCGGAGATGCGGTAGCACTCCTGCAGCGCCAGCATCATGCCCGGCACCACACCGGCAGAGCCTGCAGTGGGTGCAGCCACGATCAGGCCCATGGAAGCGTTCACTTCCAGCACGGCCATAGCGTAGGTCATGGCCTTCTGCAGCACGTCGCCGCAGATGTTTTTCTTCTTATTATAATGTGTTTCCAGCTTTTTGGCCTCGCCGCCGATCAGGCCGCCCATGGATTTGATGGGCTTTTTCAGCGGCTGGGTGGCAGAAGCGCGCATGATCTCCCATGCCTTTGCCATGCGGTGATCCACAGCATCCCGGGGCGTTTCGCCCAGCAGGCATTCCCGCTGGCGCATCACTTCCGAAATGGGCAGTTGATTTTCCTCGCACAGGTCCAGCAGCTCCTTGGCGGACTTGAAATCCATGTTCATCGCTCGTCCCTCCTTACGGCTGCACGACCATTACGTCGTTGATGTTCGGGTTTGCCAGCAGCAGCTGATCCACACCCTCGGGCAGGCGCTCATCCGACTCCACGATGGTGTAAGCGGTGTGGCCCTTTTCCTCGCGGAACAGACGCATGAACGCGATGTTCACGCTGCGGTCGCTGAGGATCTTGGTGATATGGGCCACCACGCCGGGCTTGTCCTTCTGCACCACGATCAGGGCGTTGTACTCGCCGGTAAAGTCTACCTCCACGCCGTTGATGCGCACGATGCGCACCTTGCCGCCGCCCAGCGATTCACCGCGCACGGTCATTACCTGACCGGCCGCATTCTCCATGCGGATATCCACCGTGTTGGGATGGATGTCGGTCTCCACCTCATTGGGGGTGAAGCTGTAGCCAAGGCCGCGGTCGGTGGCAATGGCAAAGGAATCCCGGATGCGGGTATCATCGGCGGAAAAGCCCATGATGCCGCCCAGCAGGGCGCGGTCGGTGCCGTGGCCGTGGTAGGTCTTGGCAAAGGAACCGTAGAGGGTAAAGTCTGCCCGCTTCAGCGGCGGGGCGATCATCTTCTGTGCCAGAAAGGCGATGATCTCCGCGCCTGCGGTGTGGGAGCTGGAAGGGCCGATCATGTTCGGGCCCAGAACATCAAAAACACTGATAAATGCCATGGGGTATCACTCCTGTCAGGTCAAAAACCGCGCACCGCGCATCAGACGCTTGCGCTGCTCTTGTTGATGAACTTCTGGTAGATGGTCTCCACGATCACGCCGATGGCGTTGTCGCCGGAGACGTTGCAGGCAGTGCCGAAGGAATCCTGCGTGATGTACAGAGCCACCATGATGGCGCAGATGGGGCCGTTGGGGTCGCCTGCCTCTGCACCAAAGATCATGTACAGGAAGGGCAGAGCGGTCATGATGGAGCCGCCGGGAGCACCGGGGGAAGCCACCATGGCAACGCCCAGCGTCATGATGAAGGGCACCACGGTAGCAAGGCTGATGGGCAGCTGGTTCATCAGGCAGACGGCAGTTGCGCAGGCGGTGATGGTGATCATGGAGCCTGCCATGTGGATGTTGGCGCACAGAGGCACCACGAAGTTGCGGATCTGCTCGCTCACGCCGTCAGCCGCAGCGCACTGCAGGTTGACCGGGATGGTGGCGGCAGAGGACTGGGTGCCCAGAGCGGTGGTGTAGCCGGGGATCTGGTTCTTGATGAGCTGCAAAGGGTTCTTGTGGCTCACAGCGCCTGCAACGCAGAACTGGATGCAGATGCAGATCAGGTGCATGATGATGACCACCAGGAACACCTTCCACAGGATGCCCAGAATGGCGTAGGTCTTGCCGGACTTGGTCATGTCGATGAAGGTGCCGCAGACGTACAGGGGCAGCAGCGGGATGATGACGCTGTGCAGCACCTGATCGATGATGCCGGAGAAATCCTTCATGCCATTGTAAAGTGTATCACCGATGGTCTTGCCGCGCAAGGTGGACATGCACAGGCCCAGCACGAAGGCCAGCACCACGGCAGACAGGGTGTCCAGCAGCGGAGGGATGGAGATGGAGATGTAGCTGGCCAGAGAGTTGTCAGCCGTGGCGGCGATCTGTTCCAGAGCGCCTTCGCTCATGAAGCTGGGGAACAGGCTTGCAGACACCAGATAGGATGCCGAGCCTGCGATCAGGGTGGAGCCGTAGGCCAGAGCCACCGTGATGAGCAGCAGCTTGCCTGCGCCGCTCTTCAGATCGGCAATGCCCATGGTAACGTAGGCCACGATCATCAGCGGGATGATGAACTTGAGGAACGAGCTGAAGATGCTGGATGCCGTGACGACGACCCGGCAGAACCACACCGGGAAGAACTGGCCGATGATGATGCCCAGCACGATGGCGATGAGCAGCTTCGGCAGCAGTCCGAGCTTGAATTTTTTCTTTTCCATAAGAGTAAACTCCTCCTTTTCCTATCCTGACCTTTGTGCGGCACCTGACAGCGCTCTCTCCGCCGCAGCCCGCACGGCCAGCCTTTCACGAAACGTCAAATTTTCACTTGACGTGTTGACACATTTAGTTTAACATAGACATACGCATGATTCAAATTCATAAAAATAAAGTTATGATTTAAAAATCTTAATAGCAAAGGAGCCTTTCCATGGAAGTGCGTCAGCTGAACACCCTGATCCGTGCCGCCCAGTTCCAGAGCTTTTCCAAGGCGGCGGAAAGTCTGGGCTATTCCCAGTCTGCCGTCACGGTGCAGATCAAGGCACTGGAAGAAGAGCTGGGCGTGCGCCTGTTCGACCGCATGGGCAAGCGGGTGATCCTGACCGCACAGGGCCAGCGCTTTCTGGAATATGCCAACAGCATTCTGGACACCATCCACAACGCCCGCCGCGCCCTGAGCGAGGATGCCGAGCTGGAGGGCTGCCTGCACATCGGCACGCTGGAATCCCTCTGCTTTTTCCGTCTGCCCGGGCTGATGCGGCAGTTCCGGCAGGAAAATCCCAAGGTGGCCCTGCGGGTCACTACCGGCTCCCCGGAAGAGCTGATCGAAAAGATGGAGCGCGGCGAGGTGGACCTGATCTGCATTCTGGACGAGCCGCGCTACTCCAACAGCTGGCGCAAGTGCAACGAGGTGCCGGAGGAGGTGGTGTTCGTGGCTTCCCCGGACATCGATCTCGGCCACCCCGGCCCGTACCGTGTGGCGGAACTGCTGGACAAGCCCTTTTTCCTGACCGAGCGCAACGCCAACTACCGCCGCACCTTTGATAAGTTCCTTGCTTCCCGCCAGATCGAGCTGACCCCCAGCCTTGAGATCAGCGATACCTCCTTTATCATCAAGATGCTGGAGCATTCCTCCGGCATTTCGCTGCTGCCGCGCTTCGCGGTGGCCGAGCCTGCAGCAAAGGGGCAGCTGCGCATTCTGGAGGTGTCGGACTTCCGGCTGACCATGTACCGGCAGATGTTTTACCACAGGGACAAATGCTGCACCCGCGAGATGGATGCCTTCATCCAATTGGCATCCGGGCCGGACCTGCCCTTATAAACAAAAAAACAGCAAGGCCCCGGACGGATGCCGTCCGGGGCCTTGCTGCGTTCCAAGGAACTAGGAATTTGCAAAGCATTGCGCGGGCTGTGTGCAGGCGCAGCCCCGCAAGTGGGAATTACGCAAAGAAGGAGATGATGAGTGCTACCAGGAAGCCCACACCGCCAACCAGAGTTTCCATGATGGTCCAGGTCTTGAGGGTGGTCTTTTCGTCCATGCCCACAAGGCTCTTCACCAGCCAGAAGCCGGAGTCGTTGAAGTGGGAGCAGACGGTGGAGCCGCCTGCAATGGCAGCGGTGACACAGGCGAGGTACAGCGGGCTCAGCTCGCTGAGGCCGGGCATGGCGGAGATGATGCCTGCGGCCATGGTCATAGCCACGGTAGAGGAACCGACCGAGATGCGCACCAGAGCAGCCACGATGAAGGCGACCAGCACCAGCGGCAGGCTGGCGTTTGCCACGGCGTTGCCGATGACATCGCCCAGACCGGAGTTCTGCAGCATGTAGCGCAGCACGCCGCCGCAGGCGGTGACCAGCAGGATCATGCCGGTGGGCTCCAGAGACTTGGTCATGATCTTTTCCAGCTGGGCGTTGTTATAGCCGTGACGGGTGCCCAGCAGATACATAGCAGCGATGGTAGCCAGCAGCAGAGCCATGAAGGGCTCGCCGAGGAAGGCCAGAACGGGCTGGATGCCTGCCAGTGCGGGCACCACCTTAGCCACAGAGTTTGCGATGATGAGCAGCAGGGGGATCATGATGATGCCCACGATGGTGCCAAACTTGGGAAGCTTGCTCTCGTCAATGTCTGCCTGCTGGGCAACGTGTTCGGGGACTTCGATCATGTACTTTTTGCCGCAGATGCCGCCCCAGATGGGACCGGCGGCGATCATGGCAAAGATGCCGCAGAAGATGCCGATGAGGATGACCCAGCCAAGGTCTACGCCCAGCATGGTAGCCACCAGCACGGGGCCCGGCGTGGGAGGGATGAAGGCGTGGCCGACAGCCAGACCGGCCAGCAGGGGAATGACGTAGTACAGCACAGAGCGCTTGGTGCGCTTTGCCAGTGAGAAGGCCAGCGGGATGAGGATGATCAGACCGGCGTCAAAGAACACCGGCATGGCCACCACCAGACCCGTGATGCCCAGTGCCCACGCGGCCTTTTCGTCACCGAACTTCCGCACCATGGTCACGGCCAGCGTCTGCGCGCCGCCGGATTCTTCCAGAATGGCACCGAACATGGAACCGAGACCCACCAGAAGAGCGATGCCCTTTAAGGTGTTGCCGATACCCTCGTTCACCGAGCCGATGATGTCGGACAGGGGCATACCGGCCATCAGGCCGATGCCCACCGCACCGATCAGGATGGAGATCATGGCGTGGACTTTGAACTTGATGATAAGGACGAGCAAAAGGATCAGGCCCGCCACCGCGGCGAACACGAGCCGTGCAGCGTCCGGGGTCGCAACAGCTGTCATAAGATTTTTCCTCCGTTTTTTGTTTTTGGCGTAACTTTATCCAGACCGTTCAGCAAAGCAGCGCTGAACAGTTGATTTTTGTTTTGAGTTTTTATCGCAAAAGGGGCGTTTTTACTCCATATATGCGCCCTTCATGGGGCTGACAGCGTGCTGAGAGTAGAGCTTGAGCAGACCCTTGGTGTACTTGGGAGCCTTGGGCTTCCAGTTGGCACGGCGCTGGGCAAGGATGGCCTCCATCTCTTCGGGGGTCTTTTCCTCACCGTTCACGCCCACGATGGCAAGCTGACGGTTCGGCACATCGATGCGGATGAGGTCGCCCTCTTCCACCAGAGCGATGGGGCCGCCCACTGCAGCCTCCGGGCTGACATGGCCGATGACCGGGCCGCGGCTTGCGCCGGAGAAGCGGCCGTCGGTGATGAGGGCCACGCTGGAAGCCAGCTTCGGGTCGGCGCAGATGGCCTCGCCGGTGTAGAACATCTCGGGCATACCGCTGCCGCGGGGGCCTTCGTAACGGATGAAGATGGCATCGCCGGGCTGCACCTGCTTGTTCAGCACAGCGCTGATGCACTCTTCCTCGCTGTCAAAGGGCTTTGCGCGCAGGGTGGCGTGGAACATGTTCTTGGGGCAGGCGGTGTGCTTGATCACGCTGCCTTCCGGTGCCAGATTGCCCTTGAGGATGGCGATGCTGCCGTCGGTGCCCTTGGCGTTATCAAAGCTGTGGATGATATCCTCGCGGGTGACCTTGATGCCCAGACCCTTGGTCTTTTCCTGCAGAATCTCGTCGCAGTGCTCATAGAAGCCGTTCTTCTTCAGATCTTCCAGATTTTCGCCCAGTGTCTTGCCGGTGACGGTCATTACGTCCAGATTCAGCATGGACTTGATCTCTTCCATC
>ERZ1026854.1808-NODE-1808-length-12922-cov-8.537810_pt1 | contig 12922 bp, 14 predicted proteins | sample MGYA00380157_ERZ1026854 | MGnify/ENA primary metagenome ERZ1026854 (study PRJEB33269, sample SAMEA4719793) | human gut metagenome | biome: human-associated habitat; feature: organic feature; material: feces | place: Cameroon | collected 2013-10 ...
TGGGCTTATTTCATCTGTCGGCTTTGCCTATAGAACGATTGAAGATTAGTATAATACGTAAATTTAAGGAGCAGTAAATATGATAAAGGGCGTAAACAAGCGGATACTTGAAGTAAATTTCCCCGAAAGCAAGTATTTTGAAAAAGCCGTGGTCTTTCTGCGCACGGACAAGCTCCCAAGCGGCGTCGGCATGGAAGCGGAAATGAAAATTGCAGAGCTGGAGCGTGAGATATCCGACCCCGCATTTATGTACAGCACCAAAAAGCCCGCAAAAAAAGCGGCGCATATCATCGGTCTGCTGTTCAGACTTTCGGTGATAATATGCGCCGCCGCAGTTATTGTAATGTGTTTGTATCAATAATATTCCACAACGTCGGAAATTTCCTCTCCCTTGTAGATAACACGGGGGATACGCTTGGAAATGCCGCAGATGACCTCGTATCCGATAGTGCCGTAGATTCCCGCCAGATCGTCCGCCGTGATGGTCTCGTCTCCGTCAGTGCCTATGAGAGTAACGGTCGTGCCCTCTTTTACATCGGGAATGCCGGTAACGTCAGCCATCAGCTGATCCATGCACACACGTCCGATAATGGGAGCCTTTCTGCCGTTGATGATAACGTGCGCCTTGCCCGAAAGGCTGCGTGCATAGCCGTCCGCATAGCCTATGGGAATGGTAGCGGCGGTGATGTCATGGTCGGCACGGAATATTCTGCCGTAGCTTACATAGCTGCCTGCTTTGAGCTGCTTTACATATGATACAGCCGCCTTTAAATCCATAACGGGCTTCAGCTCGCAGGGCATATCAAGGCTTACGTCAGGCTTTAATCCATAGAGCATGATTCCGTAGCGCACAAGAGTGCTGCGGCTGTCGTAATGGAAAGCGCCGCCTGCGCTGTTGAGACAGTGGGTGTGACGGAGGTTCACGCCCTTTTCCTTTATGTATCCGCAGGTCTTGAAGAACAGCTCTGTCTGCATCTCGGTGTATTTTTCATCGTCCTCAGCATAGCTGTCAGCGGAAGCGTAGTGGGTGAATACGCCGTCAAGGATAACGCCCTCCAGGCGGCTCACACGCTCAGCCTGCTCGGCAGCCCTGCGGCAGGAATCATCGTCATAAACGCATACGCCGATTCTGCCCATGCCTGTGTCAAGGGCAAGGTGTATCTTTACCTTAACGCCGCATTTAACAGCCTCTTCCGAAAGCTCACGGGCGTATTCCTCAGAAACAGCCGCTTGGATAATGTCATTTTCAGCCAGCTCGGCAGCATATTCCGCAGGAGTGTGACCGAGAATGAGAATTTCGCTTCCGCTTCCGCAGCGGCGGACTTTTTCAGCCTCCTTGATGTTGGAGACAAGGAAAAATTTTGCACCCAGCCCCTCCAGAAAAGGCACGATGTTTTCGTCATCATGGCCGTAAGCGTTAGCCTTTACAACACAAGCGACCTGAGTGTGGGTCTCATCGGTGAGCTTTTTCAGCTCGGTGAAATTATCTTTCAGCCTGTCGAGATGTATCTCAGCCCAGGCTCTTTTCAGAAAAGTTTTCATTATATGTTATCTCCTTTAAAGATGAGAATATTTTTATAGTATTCGTTGGGAGCGGCTGATATGAATTGATAAGAAATCAGCTGTGAGCCGCCGAAACGAAAGGTGCGTGCTTTCAATAGCACGGTTCTTTTTTTGTCTCCTATTTTCTGCCTTTCCCTTGCCAATCCCATTTTCATGTGATATAATAATTCCAATACATACGGAAAGGACAGCGCTATGGATATTATCAGAGAAAAAACAGCCTGCTTTACAGGTCATCGCCCCGAAAAACTCCCCGGAGGAAGCTCCGATTCACCCGAAGCAAAGGTCATAAAAAGTATGCTCTATACCGAGATAACCACTGCCGTGAATGACGGCTACGATACTTTTATCACCGGTATGCAGCGTGGCGTTGACCTCTGGGCAGGGGAGATAGTCCTTTCCCTTGCAGCGGATATGCCCCTCAGACTGATAGCCGCCCTGCCTTACCGTGACATCGGCAGCAGCTTCAAGGGGGCGGATAAATGGGCTTTCGGCAGGATAATCTCAGCCGCTTCCGAGACCGTGGTCATTTCCGAGGAATACACCAGAGCCTGTATGCAGCAGCGAAACCGCTTTATGGTGGATAACTCTTCCCGCCTTATCGCCGTTATCGCAAATGAAAAAAGCGGCACGGGGCAGACTCTGCGCTATGCCGTGAATCAGGGGATAGACGTTCGCCGCATAGACATAAACACCCTTTTCCCCGATAAGGATCAGTTGAGCTTGTTCTGATGAAAACACCAGCACGTACTATTATAAATCATTGCCGCAGATTTTTCAAGCCCTGCGGCAATATTTTTATACTAATCTTTAATCGTTCTATAGGCAAAGCCTAGGATATGTCTGTAGGTTGATTGTTAGTATTGGGTTAATTTAATTTCACGCCTGTTGCGGCAAATTGCCCCGCCCCTCTTGAAAAGTAAAAGAAAAGATGATATAATGATTACACAAAATTATGAAAGGGTCGTGATTTATGGACTTGCTGTATGAGCTTAAAAGCTCCCTGCTCACAATTCTTCCCCCGTCGTTCTGGGATATTATAGATATCGCTGTTCTGTCTTACCTTATCTACAAGGTGATACAGTTCATGAAGGAGACCCGTGCAGGCGGTCTGGCAAAGGGTATCATCGTGCTGGTGCTCTGCTATATGCTGGCAAGGATAATGCAGATGAAAGCGCTGACCTTTATCCTCGACAAGACCTTTGATGTGGGACTTCTGGCGATAATCATAATCTTCCAGCCGGAGCTGCGGCGTTCCCTTGAAAAGGTGGGGCATTCCAAGCTGTCAAAGCTCCCTGTTTTCAGCAACAGCGCCTCCGAGGGCGAGCTTGCCTCAAAATGGGCATATGCCATTGACGTTATCTGCGAATCCTGCGAAGACCTCTCCGCCTCCACCACAGGTGCGCTCATCGTTATCGAGCGAGAGACAAAGCTGGGCGAGCAGATAAACACAGGTACTATCCTGAACGCCGTTCCCAGTAAAGAGCTTTTCGGAAATATCTTCTTCAAGAACACCCCTCTCCATGACGGAGCGGTCATCATGCGTGACGGCATTATCCTTGCCGCCGCCTGCTTCCTGCCCAAGCCCGAAAAGGAGGAGCTTATCAACAAGGCTCTCGGCTCCCGTCACAGAGCTGCCATAGGCATGAGCGAGAACTCGGACGCTATCATCATTGTGGTATCCGAGGAAACAGGAGCCATTTCTGTTGCGGAAAACGGCGAGCTTACCAGAGGATATTCCAAGGACACCCTTAAAAAGACGCTCCGTGCAAAGCTTCTTCCCGAAAAGACCCCCAAGGAAAAATCTCAGGACAAGCAGGGCAAGGAAGGCACAAAGTCCGAAAAGCTGGGACTTTTCAATAAAAACAAGAAAGGATAAGAGCTTATGCCTGATATTAACAAGATCATCGGAAAAGTTTCCGATTTTTTCAAAAAGCTTTTTGAAAAGGACAGCTCCCAGAAGATCCTTTCTATCCTCTGCGCAGTGATAATATGGGCTGTTGTTTCAATAAGCGTTTATCCCACAATGGAGCGCTCCATTTACAACGTTCCCGTTACCATTTCCCTTGAAGACACCTACGCTCAGGCAAATCAGCTTGATGTTATTTCCATGACCCCTAAGACCGTCAATGTTACCATTTCGGGCAAGAGAGGTCAGATAGGCGACCTGAAGACCGAGGATCTCACCGCCGTGCTTGACGCTTCCAACGTAATGATGGCAAGGGAGTATAACCTTTCCATGAACATCGAGTGCAGCACAGGCAAGACCTTTGACGTGATAAGCATCGAGCCTTCCACCATCAGCGTCACATTCGACAAGATAGTTTCCAAGGAGTTCGAGATAACTCCTCAGCTGGAAAATGTAAAGATAGCCTCGGGCTATATGAGCGGAGACCCCATAGTTACTCCCTCCACAGTCACCGTCACAGGCCCTCTTGATATGGTAAGCTCCATTACTAAGGTCTGCGCAAAGGTAGCTCCCGAGCAGGAGCTCAGCTCCACATATGAGTTCACCACCAGCGACCTGGTGCTCTACAACAACAATGCGGTCATCTCCAATGAAAATCAGCAGCTTACCTTTGATAAGTCCTCATTTGCCATTCAGATACCCGTTTACGTCCGCCAGACATTGCCGCTGAACGTAAATATCATCAACGCTCCCGAGAATTTTGATATCGACTACTTCCGCAGTCAGCTGGTGTTCTCGGTAGATGAGCTGACCATCGCAGCTCCCAATGACAAGATAAAGGATCTGCCAGAGCTTAACATCGGCACCATAAATATGCGTGAGGTCGATGTGGGCAGCGTGTTCGAGTTCAAGGCGGAAAACTTCCTGCCAGAGGACTATGAGAACCTGACCCAGATAGATACCGTAACAGTCACCTGCCCCAGCGAGGGCATTTCCAAAAAGGCGATAGCCATTATGGGCAAGGATATCCAGTTTGTGAACAAGCCTGCTCAGTTCGAGTTCGAGCCTGTTGCATCGGGCATGACATTGTTCGTGGTGGGCGACTCCGACCAGATAGCCGCCATATCCAAGGAAGACCTTACCGCACAGATCGACCTTATCGACTTTGATATGCAGGAGGGCGACCACAAGATGTCGGTTGATTTCCTGATATCCTCCTATGACAAGGTATGGCTCAACGGCGACGAGGGCGTAGCAACGCCGAAGATTTACGTTACCGCAAAGCTTATATCGGATGAATAAAAAACAACCATCAACAAACCCCACCGCCCGTATTTCCGTTTGGAGATACGGGCGGTGGGGTTTTTACATCACTCGCCGTTTTATTTTTTACCCGTCCTGATAAAATCAATAAGCTTTTCAACAACATCATAATCATCATAATCGCCAACGATACCCTGACGGTGATATACTATCCCTTGCTTTTCATTCCGTTCAAGGCAGTCAAGGAGAGCTGCTTCCCCGTATCTTTTGGAAAATAAAGTAAATCCGTATGGCTTTATTTTTCCAAGCAGACCTTTCCTGCAATCCCTGTCGCATTCATAGCAGTGACCAATGCCGTTTTCAAGCGTGCATCTGCGGTTTTCGCACCAATTTTTGTCGGGACATTCTCCCGAATTGCAGCCGCTGCATACATCGTTTTCCGTGCAAAGACAGCAGGCAAGCCCGCATCTTGCTATTCCAAGCTCCCGTTTCATTTTATCGTCCTCCTGTTATTGTCATGCTGTTTCTGCCGTCTCGTTGAGACATATTGTGAAAATACTTATTTCCACTTTTCGGTGTTGCTTCCCGTTTCGTAACAAAGTGCAGTCAAATGCGGGTAGTCATTCTGATCGCAGTCATGCTTTTTTGCCCAGGCTGCTTTGGGTACATATAAAATGGCTTCAAATTCCGATGACCAAAGACCTTTGGCTTTTCCCTGCTGAGCTTTTTTATAATAATCTGCGCCATTTATCAGCGCAACACATCTTGAATATAAAAAAGTATCATCTGAATGGTCATAGTATTTGCAGGCTGTTTTAAAGTTTTTCTTCGTGTCGAGACCATATAATAATTCCGCCATGATATCGTCAAAAGAATATATTTCATCATCGGATTGACATGACAGGTATTCGATCAACGGGCTTAAAACTTCCTCATCATTGCCTGCCCTGTCCCAGTCGCAGATGTCCATTATTTTTGAAAAAAACTGTTCGGTGTTCATATGAATTTCTCCTTCTGTTTTGAATGTGTTTGATAAACTGCTAATTATTGCTTTCTTCCATTAACAAGAAAATAGCTATATAATTTTTTGTCTGTAAATTTGGGCATTTTGTTTTCTAAAACTTTATCATAGATCTGATTATACAAACCATATGTATTTTCCCATTTTTCAATAATTTTCAAGAGCAGTTCCGAGGAGTTTATTTCGACTGTTATTCTTTCCTGCATCTGGCAGTCGGATATACAAGTTGGTATATTTTTCTGTCCCAAGGCTTGTATATAAACACCAAGGTTTATATAATAATCTTTTTTATCATATTGAGAGCCTTGGATATTTATAACGATAAAGATATTCATTTCGGGATCGCTTTGTTTTGCCCAGGTGTTATTTCTTTTCTTATACCCCATTGTTTTTAATTGGGGTGTAATTTGGGAAATCAATGTTTCTTTATCTATGATCATTAGCGAACACTCCTTTAATACTAAGAACCAATTAAAAACTATACAAAAAATCGAGCATAATCTTGCGTATATGGATTATGCGATGATTTTTTGTCTATAGTTTTATTGGTGATTAGTATAAGCTGTCGATACATTGACCTATCTATCTGTTAACGTAATCTTTTCAAAATAAAGTCATATTGAAAGAATAGTTTTGCTTGCTGTAACTTTTTAAACGCAAAAGTCGGCATTTTATTATCATAGTTTGCATCGTATAAATAGCTGTTTTGAGCCTTTTCCAATTCAGTCATATTTATATGCTTCTTTACATTATTGTTTTTAAAAATGGGCAACCCCATAAAAGGATTGCCCATTTGCATTTCAGTATGTTCCTGACATTACTTGTCAAGTGTTTTCATGGTGGGGAAAAGCAGAACGTCTCTTATAGCGCTGCTGTCAGTGAGAAGCATAACAAGTCTGTCGATACCGAAGCCGATGCCGCCTGTGGGAGGCATACCGATCTCCAGCGCACGGAGGAAATCCTCATCAATGCTGTTGGCTTCCTCGTCGCCCAGACGCTTCATCTCTTCCTGAGCCTCAAATCTCTGACGCTGATCAACAGGGTCATTCAGCTCGGAATATGCGTTTGCCATCTCTCTGCCTGTGATGAACAGCTCGAAACGCTCGGTATATTCGGGCTTGTCGGGCTTCTTCTTGGTAAGGGGAGAGATATCAACGGGGTGATCCATGATGAATGTGGGCTGAACAAGATGCTCCTCAACAAATTCATCAAAGAACAGGTTAAGGATATCGCCCTTCTTGTGCCTCTGCTCGTATTCGATGTGGTGAGCGTCAGCAGCCGCACGGGCTTCTTCGATAGTGTTTATAGCCTCAAAATCAACGCCGGAATACTTCTTTACAGCCTCGACCATGGTAAGTCTCTCAAAGGGCTTGCCCAGGTCGATCTCAACGCCGCCGTATGTGATCTTTGTGGTGCCGCATACTTCAAGTGCGCAGTGACGGTAAAGGTTCTCGGCAAGGTCCATCATGCCGTGGTAATCGGTGTATGCCTGATAAAGCTCCATAAGAGTGAACTCGGGGTTGTGCTTGGTGTCAACACCCTCGTTTCTGAAAACTCTGCCTATCTCGTAAACCCTGTCAAGACCGCCTACGATAAGACGCTTAAGGTACAGCTCCAGAGATATTCTCAGACGAACATCTTCATCAAGAGCATTGTAGTGTGTCTCGAAAGGTCTTGCGGAAGCTCCGCCTGCGTTTGCTACCAGCATGGGAGTTTCTACTTCGATAAAGCCCTGTGCGTCAAGATATCTTCTGATAGCTGCGATTATCTTTGAACGCTTTCTGAAGGTCTCGGCAACCTCGGGATTAACGATAAGGTCAACGTATCTCTGACGGTAACGTGTGTCCTGATCCTTAAGGCCGTGCCACTTTTCGGGCAGGGGCAGCAGGGACTTGGAGAGCAGTGTTATCTTCTGAGCATGAACGGTTATCTCGCCTGTTCTGGTCTTGAAAACAAAGCCCTCAACACCAACGATATCGCCCATGTCCCAGGTCTTGAACTCCTTGAACTGCTCCTCGCCGATGTCGTTCATGCGCACATATACCTGCATACGGTCGGTGCTGTCACGAACGTCGATGAAGTTAGCCTTGCCCATGTTTCTCCAGGTCATGATACGGCCTGCGATCTTAACATTGATGCGGTTCTCGTCAAGAGCAGCCTTGAGAGCCTCGGCATCGTCGCCGTACTTAGCGATGATCTTTGCTTCAAGCTCGGAATACTGCTTTCTTATCTCCGCATTCTTTATATTGTAGTCAAAGCTTGTTATCTCAAAGGGGTTCTTGCCCTCAGCCTTGAGCTTTTCAAGCTTTTCCATTCTTATTCTCTTTAATTCGTGTACTTCTTCCTCGGTCTGTTCAGGCTCCTCGGGAGAAGTATTTTCCTTGAGCTGTTCCTCTGCCATTATTCACATTCCTTTGCAATAATATTACTTGCTGATCTCCAGAACTTCCATTCTGATAACGCCGATGGGAGCCTCTACCTCCAGGATATCGCCCACCTTTTTCTTGAGAGCGGCAATGCCGATGGGAGCGTCCTCGGAGATCTTGTTGTTCTCGGGGTCAGCCTCGGTGGAACCGACTATCTGAAGCTCCATTACCTCGTCCAGCTCCAGATCCTTGAGCTTAACATAAGAACCAACGCCGATCTCATCGGTGGAAAGGTCGGAATCGCTTACGACCTCGGCGTTGTTGATCTTCATTTCAACGTCAACGATCTCAGCTTCCAGAATAGCCTGCTCGTTCTTTGCTTCATCGTACTCAGCGTTCTCGGAAAGGTCTCCGAAAGAACGTGCTTCCTTCAGCTTCTGAGCGACCTCGGCACGGCGTACATTCTTTAAATATTCAAGCTGTTTTTCCAGATCCTTAAGACCTTCGGCGGACATTCTAATCTTCTTGACTGCCATTTATATGACCATCCTTTCAATCGTACATATATATACAGATATAATTTCCTGAGTATATATTATATAATAAATTCGCCGCTGTGTCAAGGGATAAAAAATCAAAAAACACGGTATTTTCATTGCGTAAATGGCATGAACTGTTGAAACTCCCGCCGCCGTGTGCTATAATAGGGTAAATACCTTTAAGGAAGTGTGCATATGAGCGTAAGATTTCACCTGCCCAATTTTGTTGACAGATTCAACGGCAGCATGAATATGACCCTTATTTCAATGATAAAGCGTATGCCCCAGATGTTTTACGACGGCGTGGAGATAGCAAGCGTTTTCGACTGCTTCCCCATGATATGGAACGGCGGACGCATCATGGCGGGATATATGGATATGCAAACCGTGGATAAGCTCGTCCCCCGGTATCTCGGCAGATTCAATTCTCTGGGAGTGCCCTGCCGCCTGACGCTCACAAACCCTCTCCTTACCCGTGAGCATCTGAATGACCCCGTGTGCAACCGTGTGCTGGATATCGCCGACAACGGCATGAACGAGGCGATAGTCTTTTCGCCCCTGCTGGAGGAGCATATCAGGAAGCACCACCCCAATATGAAGATAACCTCCTCCACCTGCAAGCAGATAAGAGACCTGCCAACGCTGGAAAGCGAGCTTGAAAAGGACTACAGCCTTGTGGTACTGGACTATAACTATAACAATGACTTTGATACGCTTGCAAAAATACCCCATAAGGATAAGTGCGAGATACTTGTGAACGCAGTCTGCACACCAAACTGTCAGAGAAGAGGGGAGCATTACCGCTATATAGGCAAATATCAGCTGGAGCACTGCAATCCTGCGGAGCTGGCGAAGATACAGGCGGGAACGGCAAAGGTAGAGGAGTGGCAGTGTCCTCATATGAAAAACAACGCATTTACACGCAGAAATTCGCCGCTTCATGTGTCGCCCCAGGCGATATATACCCAATATGTGCCAATGGGATATAATAATTTCAAGCTGGAGGGCAGGGGAAACAGCTTCCCCGATCTGGCGGAGCAGTATGTTTATTATATGGCAAAGCCTGAGTACAGGGATATTGTGAGATATAATCTGTTATGTACGGCAGCAGCTGCCGCAGGATCGGGCAGAATGGGATAAGATAGCTTCCTTGAACCCCTATCCTCACTTTTTACTTTCCTGCATTTGACTTGCCGCCGTGTACTGAACCCCGTTCATCTATTTGTACCGGTTTCTATAGCTATGTTTACGGCTTTTGCAATGATTTCCCCCTCAACGTTAAGGTTTCAAAATAGTTGTTGACAGGGGATTTGTTTTGCGGTATAATGTATTATAAGTGCAAATTGTACGGCCCTGTCTGTCCCCGCATCGGCAGGGGAACATCCGTGTAAAAATAAAATTTTAAGGTGGAATAAAACGAATGGGAATTTTAGACGGACTTTTCGGAAACTACAGTAAAAGAGAACTGAAAAAGATCGACCCTATCAAGCAGAAAGTGCTTGATCTGGACGAAGAATACGGCAAGCTCACCGAGGCTGAGCTGAAAGCCAAGACACCTGAGTTCAAGAAAAGACTTGAAGACGGCGAAACTCTTGACGATATCCTCCCCGAGGCTCTTGCGACTGTAAGAGAGGGCGCATGGAGAGTTCTGGGCAAGAAGCCCTTCCCCGTGCAGATAATCGGTGCCATCGTTCTTCATCAGGGCAGAATTGCCGAGATGAGAACAGGTGAAGGTAAAACCCTCGTTGCCTGCTGCGCATCTTACCTCAACGCTCTTACAGGCAACGGCGTTCACGTCGTTACCGTTAACGACTACCTTGCAAAGTCCCAGTCCGAGGAAATGGGAAAGGTTTACAGATACTTAGGCCTTACTATCGGCTGTATCCTCCACGATATGAACAACGACCAGCGCCGTGAGGCTTACAACTGCGATATTACTTACGGAACCAACAACGAGTTCGGTTTCGACTATCTCCGTGACAACATGGTAATCTACAAGAGTGAAAAGGTGCAGAGAGAATTTAACTTCGCTATTGTCGATGAGGTCGATTCTATCCTTATTGATGAAGCCAGAACTCCTCTTATCATTTCGGGCAGAGGCGACAAGTCCACCGAGATGTACACCATGGCAGACAAGTTTGCCAAGACCCTGAAGCCCTTTGTTGTTGCCGAAATGGACACAAAGACCGATCAGGAAGAGATCGCAGAGGACTGCGACTACATCATCGACGAAAAGGCAAAGACAGCCACTATCACCCGTCAGGGCGTTAAAAAGGCTGAGAAATACTTCAATATCGTAAACCTGTACGACGCTGAGAACTCCACACTTCTTCACCACATCAACCAGGCTATCAAGGCAAACGGCGTTATGAAGAAGGATATCGACTACGTTGTAAACGAGGGCGAGATCGTTATCGTTGACGAGTTCACAGGCCGTCTTATGATGGGCCGCCGCTATAATGACGGTCTCCACCAGGCTATCGAGGCAAAGGAAGGCGTAAAGGTAAATCACGAGTCCAAGACCCTTGCTTCCATCACATTCCAGAACTTCTTCCGTCTCTACCACAAGCTGTCCGGTATGACAGGTACAGCCATGACTGAGGAGGACGAGTTCAGGGAGATCTACAAGCTGGACGTTATCGAGATCCCCACAAACCGTCCCGTTCAGCGTATCGACCACCCCGATGTTGTTTATAAGACCGAGGCTGCAAAGTTCAGAGCGGCTATCGAGCAGATAAAGGAGTGCCATGCCAAGGGTCAGCCTGTTCTGGTTGGTACTATCTCCATCGAAAAGTCCGAGATACTCTCCAAGATGCTTTCCAAGGAGGGCATCAAGCACAATGTCCTCAACGCAAAGCAGCACGCAAAGGAAGCCGAGATCGTTGCACAGGCAGGTCAGCTGGGCGCAGTTACCATTGCGACCAACATGGCAGGCCGTGGTACCGATATCCTGCTTGGCGGTAACGCCGAGTTCCTTGCAAAGGCTGATATGAAGCGCATGGGCTACGAGGACGAGATCATCAGCGAGGCTATCAGCTACGCAGATACCGATGACGAGGCTATCCTCAGCGCCCGTGAGGAATACAAGAAGCTTTACGCAAAGCACGCCGACGAGATCAAGGGCAAGGCTGACGAGGTAAGAAAAGCAGGCGGTCTGTTTATCCTCGGCACCGAGCGCCACGAGTCCAGACGTATCGACAACCAGCTGAGAGGCCGTGCGGGCCGTCAGGGAGACGAGGGCGAGAGCCGCTTCTTCCTCTCACTGGAGGACGACCTTATGAGACTGTTCGGCGGTGACCGTCTCCAGATGATGATGAACAACATGAACGTGGACGAGGATATGCCTATCGAGTCCAAGATGCTCTCCAAGGTCATCGAATCCTCCCAGAAGAAGGTGGAGGGCAGAAACTTTGCTATCAGAAAGAACGTCCTCAACTACGACGACGTTATGTCCACCCAGAGAGCTATCATTTACGAGCAGAGAGCAAAGGTCCTCAACGGCGAGGATATCCACGAGTATATCCTTAAGATGATAAAGGATTGGGTCGTTGACGGCGTAAATCTTTATATCATCGACGGCTCCGTTCACGATGAGTGGAACCTTTCCGGTCTGAAGGCTCATTTTGCAGGTCTGCTCACCACTCCCGATGATTTCAAATACACTCCCGAAGAGCTTGGCAAGATAACCAAGGACGATATTATCCAGCTCCTTACCGACAGAGCGCTTGCATACTATGACAAGCGTGAAAAGGAAATGGGCAGCGATATGCTCAGAGAGCTTGAGAGAGTTATCCTCCTCAAGGTGGTTGACCTTAAGTGGATGGCTCATATCGACGATATGGAAGAGCTGAGAAGAGGTATCGGTCTGCGTGCATTTGCTCAGAAGAACCCCGTTGTCGAGTACCGTTACGAGGGCTTTGAGATGTTCGACGCAATGATCGAGTCTATCCGTGAGGATACCGTAAGACTGCTCTTTACTATCCAGATAAAGAACAACGAGGAGCCTCAGAGAGAAAGAGTTGCTCAGCCTATGGAGACCCAGGGCGACGGCAGCTATCAGAGCGAACCCCGCCGTGTAAAGAAGGTCGGCAGAAACGATCCCTGCCCCTGCGGAAGCGGCAAGAAGTACAAGAACTGCTGCGGCAGAGACTTAAAGTAAAAATTGTGTTCTCCGAAAATATGCTCTGCGTGTTTTCGGAGAAGCTGTTTATACTAATCTTCAATCGTTCTATAGGCAAAGCCGACAGATGAAATAAGACCA
>ERZ1026854.1813-NODE-1813-length-12900-cov-6.194784_pt1 | contig 12900 bp, 19 predicted proteins | sample MGYA00380157_ERZ1026854 | MGnify/ENA primary metagenome ERZ1026854 (study PRJEB33269, sample SAMEA4719793) | human gut metagenome | biome: human-associated habitat; feature: organic feature; material: feces | place: Cameroon | collected 2013-10 ...
CAGCTAAACTTGTTCCGTTTATTCTTAGTTGGGAAACGGATAAATACACGAACAGGAAAAATGATAATGGGGGACCAACAAAGTATGGAATTACCCTTGCTACCTGGAGAAGAGTCGGGTACGATAAAAATGGTGATGGTATTCTGAACGAGGAAGACATCAAGCTTCTCACGAAGGAGGATTTTCATCGTGTCTTCAAGAATAACTTTTGGGATGCCTGCAAAGCAGACCTAATTATTGATCAGAGCGTAGCCAATATGCTGGTGGACTTTGCTTATAATAGCGGAGTAAGCCGAGCAGTAACATACCTTCAGTTAACTTTAGGTATTACAGCAGATGGAATAATAGGAAATAAGACATTGTCTGCTATCAATAAATCCAACGGAGAAATTCTCTTCAAGAAGTATAGAACTGCAAGAAAGAACTATCTTAGACGGATTGCGAAGGGCACTCAGAGAAGTAATCTGAATGGATGGTTACGAAGAGTTAACTATATTTCATATGGACATTTAAAATTGAACAGATAATGAACTGGAATTACTATAACTTTTGGAAGTGCGTTTCAAGATTAACGATGGTTGTTACTATCGTTTTTCTCGTAGTTTGCTGTGGAACAAAAAAGACAATGGTAAAACAGACGTATTTAAAAGATGAGTTAAATGATAAAAAGTTCGACTCACTTTTCACTTCCAATATGTCGCATTCCTTTGAGAAATGGCTTCATTACATGAAGAAAGAGAACGTTAGAAAAATCAAGGATAGTAGCTATGTTAAAGATAGCACAGCTACCAGATTTGATTCAAAAGGAAATAAAATTGGAGAGGACAGATTTCATTACGAGAGTCACGAAAGAACCGATAAAGATGTTCAGAGGCTATTAGACAGTATCAGTCATTACGAGGCGCTAAAGGATAGCATTGACATCTATCGGCTAAAGATTGATTCTCTTTCAAATATCAAGATTTCGAATGATAGTACGTTTGCGGTTGCCAAGGAACCGCTAACCAAGTTGCAAAAAGCTTTTATGCAGATAGGCCAGATAAGCTGTTTGTGTATAGTAGTACTCATAATATATCTATTATATATAGTAAAAAGGAAGTGTTTTTAGTTTTTAATTTTAGGTATAGGTTAGTTTCTTTTAGATAAAGGTAAAAAGATAACTTGTAGGCGGCTGCTCGTGATGAGTAGCCGCCTTTTTTATTTGCAAAGTAAATTCTTTCGTTCTAAGAGGATAATAAATGAGCCTACCTACTATCACCCTAACCATTTGATTTAGAGGCGATAACAAAAACTATGATAGTCTTATAGTATTTTTCAATACTAAATCCTAACTTTGCACATGTAACGTTACAAATAGCGTTAGTTAACATAGGTAATTTTTAAAGATTGTAAAAATGGAAATGACAGATGCAAAAGTAGTAGAGAAGAAAGTCTACGAAGAAGGAAAGAAAGAGTATGCCAGCAAGGGTTTGGCAGGAACAGCGTTAGGAGTTGGCATAGGTGGATTGGCTCTGGCTTTGCTTAACGGCAATGGTCGTAGTGTTTTCGGATCGCTCGGTAGCAACATGCCGGAAAACGTAAACATCAACACTTATGGTGCTAACACAAGTTCCAACCAGCCGACCGCTCTGCAGGTAATGGAGAAGGAGTGCGAGGACGAGGTGAAGCTGCTTACCGATATGTTCGGCTTGAAGCTCGACACCGACAACAAGTTCTACGCTATGCGTGAGACTGACATCGCAGAGAAGTTCTCTATGTACAAAGGCGCTACAGATGCTATCAATGCAGAGAACCGCCGTGCAATGCAGGCTGAGTTCGGTTTGTACAAGTCTCAGATTGATGCGGACTTCGGTCTGTACAAAAATCAGAGAGACCAGTTCGATGCTTTGCAAGCTAAGTATTGCGACCTTGACAAGAAGGTTGCCGTGATGGAAGCCCTCACTCCTTACAAGGAGAAGCTGATGATGGCTTATGTGAACGAGAAGACATGCAACTTCTTGCGCGGCCAGTTAGTACTCCCATCCACGCCAGTAGTTTCTGGTTACGGTAGCTATGGTTGCAACTGCAACGCTGCTTCCACTCCCAGTACAGGAGCGTAACAGAGCTGTAAGGAAGTCTGTAAAAAGGACTAAAAAGAAATGAGTTGGTGAGGGGTGTTTGCCCTCGTTGGCGGATGCCCTCTCACCTCTCTAAAATATATCACCAACTTAAAGATATTGATTATGATGAATTTCGGAAACAGCCCTCTGCTTGATATGGGCACAAGTCAGCAACAACAGCCGCAGATGATAGACGCAGAGTTGCAGAAGATGTATGAGGCTTTGCAACAGAAGCGAGCATCTATCAATATGCAAGCGCAGCAGTCTTCCACCCCACTCTGGGATGAGATAGACAAGATTGAAGACAACCTTACAGGGGCGCAGAGGCAGTATCTGTCACAGAACAAGGAGTACGTAGAGAGTCTGCAATACGTATCCAAGCTGGTACAAGACGAGCAGTTGCGTATCATACGCCCTCGTATTGAGAGCACTCAGCAAGGACAGGAAGCATTGAAGAAACACCTGTCTTTGATGCAGCGTTTGAGAAAAGAAGTAGCACAAGCAGAAGAACATAAATCTGCTATGCTCAACGATTATATGACAAATCACAGCGATAAAACTTGGCAAGAATACCTTGCATGGTACAACAAAACAAAGAAAGGAGAAACTAAGAAATGAACGTAACAGAATTGAAAGAAAAGTTGCTTACATCGCTTGACTTGTGGGCTGATGAAAGAATTAGCGACATGGTGAAAGAGAATCCTGCATTGGCTATTCCTTCCGTTTACATGAAGCGAGCATCGCACAATATCATCGCCAAGAATAAAGATAATTGGGGTAAGAGCATTGATAACGCTACCCTATTCATTTCCGATGAGGACGGAAACATTGATGCTGATACTATATTTGCGGACCTCATGCAGATGTTGGAAAATATAAGCAACTATGAGTTCGACCTTGGCTTTATTAAAGGTTGCGTAAATGATGGCTCCATTGCGTTCGATTTGCCGGATAATATTATAACAAATATACTCTTTGGAAGCAAGAAGAGTATTAGTTTCACAAAGGCAGACTTTGAAGAGTTGAAGAGTTTAATAACAGCAGAAGAGTTGTAACAAAACAAAAATAAGATATGGAAGTAAAAGACATTGTTAGCAAGTTTGATGAGCTGTATGGAATAATGGCTACGTCGACAAACGTCAAGTATATGCACGTATTCGGAGACACTATGCGTTGCATGATGAAAGACATGGCATCTAAGCACCCAGAATTGGCGCAGGAGTACCTTGACAAGCTTTGTGCCATCAAGTGGAAAAACTATCTTACAAAGAAGGAGGCTTCTGAGATTGTGGACGGAATGAACCCGTCTGCTACTTGGGATATGAAGACATGGATCAGTGCGATGAATAGTATCGGTCTGATAACAGAGGAAAAGCCTTATTACAACGATTACGCACTATATGTAGCGATGAACCAGGTTGTAAGTGACCACGGATGCACGATTGCCGAAATTCTCGGCAAGGAAGACGTGAAGGATATTGACACTGAGCATTTAGTTAAATATGCACACAGCCTTGCTCTTGACCTTTTGAAAGACAAGGATGGTGTGTACAACATTAGAGAGTATTTTCTCAAATAAGATAAAATATGACGGATATTAAATTAATGGTGGATGCGGCAAGGCAGCTAAACCAAACCTGGAAAATGAGTAGTAATGATTTGGAAATGACTAACATTCCAAACGATGTGTATAATGCATTATGTGAAGTGGACGAAGCTGTAACTAATCTGATTGATAAGATTGGTGAGGCTGCAAAAACGATTACGTTAAGTAGTGTTTATAACAACACGTAATATTCTGATACTCAGATGGTTAGATTTAGTATTTTTAACTAAAAATAATGTGGTATATTTGCATATATCACATTTTTTTTGTACTTTTGCATATAGTAAGAGTGGTTATTTTGACTAACCACAGATTATATTGAACCAATTAAAATTTTATTAAGATGGAAGAAATTACTTTTCAAGAAAGTCGAGTATTAAAGGAGATAAAGCAATATGCTCTCGATGGAGAAATATTTTCATTTGAAGACTTAGTCCTTTATAGCGACTACACAGATTTCCAGTTGGAAAGGATTTTGAAATCTCTTAACGACAAGGGATTTATTGAGTATTCTAAAGAAAATAAGTATGGTATAATCAAGGAGGTCTGATATGGGAACTATATTTGTCATAGATACGCTAATATTTATCTTTATCGCAGTATTAGTTGATATAGCAAACAAACATTAATAGAACAAGCCCTCGACATCACGGTTAAGTCCACTTGTATGATTACAAATACAAACATAGAGCTCAATAAACTTGTAGCTAAGAATAATTTCAAATGGAAATACTCTGACGAATTACAAATGGCTATTAACGAAGGTTTTTTGGAAAATGGTTTCGGAGGAGTTGTAGATTCTTATGAAGATGCCCAATCATATTTTCGTGTCAACGGAACTGGAGAGATTGATAGAAGTGTTGTAGGAGAAGCAATAGCCTTTCTTGAAGAAGGAGAAGCTGTTTCTGTAAGACTGATTCAATTTAGTTGTTATGGCTCTTTATCCTTCAGATACGTTATTAAAATTAGAAATATTTAAAGAAACAGCCCTACGCAGCACGGTTAAGCGATAGATATGAAAGCAATTAAAGTCGCAGTATTTTTTGAAATGATGAAAAGACTTATGATACAGTATTCATTCGACGAGTTGCAGGGTACTACTTTCAGAAGTCATTTTGGTGCAGTTGGCCTTGGTGATACGCAGGAGAGAAACGGTTTCTTCCTGGCAGCATACATAACAGATAATTCTGTAATACAGGATGGCTTTATGAAGGGAGTAAGAACATATCTTGATGATGCAGTTGTATATAAGTACGATTCTCCTTATCAAGATAAGGACGTTTTAGATAAAGAATTAATGTATATAATAGAGATAAAAAATGAAGACTAACAGTTTATATGTTTTCCGTGACGATTTCGAATATGACAGAATGAGCGGATTTAAGACTTATGAGGAGGCTAATGATTATCGTGAGAAGTGTCAAAGGTGCTGGATCAATCACGTTGACTATGTATTCCTTATAACGAGGGATGCTACTGGGCGTATTATTAAGGAGACAAACTTGACAAAAGCAACAAAGGAAGAGAGGATTAAGCTTCTTGAAGAAGCAGGTATTCCATTAAAATAATTTATAACCAATTAAAATATAAAAGATTATGACAACAGCAACAATTTTGAGTAAGGCTGCCGAGGATATGGTAGCAGTTCCTTCATCAGTTAATGAAGACAAGTTTTTCGATTTCGAGAAAGCCAAGATACAGGCTATTACTCTCGAGCAGTTGAGTCGTACACACCGTGAGGATGATGTTTACGGAAACCCACTCCGGGGCATCTATCACTTTGACCTTTTAACAAGGTCATTGATGAGTGTACCGAGCTCGGCTACAATGTGGAGGTTTACGATATGTTTGCAGCACAGAACAGAGACCGTCAGTCGCCTGGTGTGGTTCGTCTCCCACAAGTAGAGGCCATCAAAGGTCAGCATTCGGTAGAGGCGCATATCCTCCGCCGAGTATATGCAAATATCCGTATCACAGATTTTGACAATGATGAGACTACTACCAATGTAGCCGTTGCGTTCCACCAGAAGGGAATTCAGATTGGTTTCGGTCCGAACGTGATGATTTGTCACAATCAGTGTATGCTGTCACCAGAGCTATATATGTCAAGCTATTCCGAGAAGGGCAGAAAAGGCTCTGGCATGAATGTGGCAGCAATGCTTGACACATTGAAGTCATGGCTGGTCGACGCCCGGCACATCATCGAGACTGATCGTGAGCGTATTGCCAAGATGAAGGAGACACGCATTACTGCAGAGCAGATGTTCTTACTTATTGGTCTTATGACAGCCACACGAGTAAAGGCTGACACTTCACGAAAGTCTATCCGCGAGAACATCACCTACCCTCTCAATCAGTCGCAGATTACGCTCTTCACAGAGGACATGCTTGAGGCCTATCATAACAAGGAGTTTGTAACGGCATGGGATATGTATAATTCCGCCACCAATCTGTATAAGGCGAACAAGATGGACATTCCTGCACTTTTGCCACAGAACAGAGCAATGGTAAACTTCATGAAGGATAACGGCCTGATTCTTTAATTGGTTCAAAGGAGCTTCCAAGGGTTAGTCCTTTGGCTGCTCCTTATATAAAACATAATCCAACACTTTTCTATTCGCAGCATCTATATTGGCAACACTCTTGTCAATATAGATAGCTGTTGTCCTGTTTCCATGAGAATGTCCCAACGCCTCGGCAATGATTTCCTCGGGTATTCCTATGGAGAAAGCTATTGTTGCCCACGTATGCCTGGCCCAATACAGAGATATATGTGCAAACAGAGGATTATGTTTGGTATGATACTCTTTTTGAAAATCGTGAGCTTTCTTTTTTTCATTTTTTTCTTTAGTAACTGGTCCTATTGCTTTCAGTCCCTTATTCGCCTTACATATAAATTGCTTATAGTTCTTCATATTCTCTGAGAAATTGACCAGCTTAGTCTTACCTCTATACCTATTTATTATCTGTATGGCTTCCGGTTCCAACCTTATACTATACAATCTTCCCGTTTTCTTTCGCCTATACAGTAATCTTCCATCTACAACATTCTCGTCTGTACAATTTAGAATATCTGCAGGATTTATCCCAATCAAAAAGAAAGTAAGCTTAAAGTAATCCAGATATTTCTGTTGCCATGGTTGCACATTATAATTAAATAATGTACGTAACTCATCTACAGAAAGAGAACGTTTCTCCGTCTGTTCCGGATTTATATCGAATGTGCGCATTGGATAATGACTGGTTATCTCATTATCGATAGCATCGTTAAAGACAGCACGTATGTTTCTGAAATGTATGTTTCTGGAATTCTTCTTTAATCCTTGTCTTACCAACTCGGCATCCAACCTTTTTAGCCAATCTTTTGAAATATCTTCAAAAGCATATGTATCTACCTTGCTATCGAAATCACGTATCTTCTTCAAGGTGGTTTCATAAATCTCCCTGGTCCTTTGTGCAGAGCGGCTATTCATATATTCTATATACCTATTTACAAATAAGTCTTTCTTCTTGACATCAGGATCGAGATATGCTACAACCTTATTCTTTATTTGTATCGAAGTTTGTTTGGTAAGCTCTCCTTTCGTCTGCAGCTCCAATATAGCATTCTCTATTTCTATAAGTTTATTTTTAATATAGTTTTCCAAACGTTGCTTATTAGGCGCATCGATTATTCTTTGCTTTTTAGCATCCCATTGCTCCCTTTTCAACTTGACACCAAGAGAAATATAAGCTGCCTGTCGCTTTTTTGTGATTGCAACTTTGAGTGGAGCAGGTTCTCCGTCCTTAACAGCTCTTGTATCTAAGTATAGTTTTGTTGTTATCATTTGCAAGCTATTTGCAAGCAGAATTGTGCAAAAATGTGCAAGAATGTGCAAGAATGTGCAGGATTCTACTTAGTCGAATAAAATATAATAATACGGAAACGTTTGGTTTTCAGCGATTTTTGCGGAAAGAGGGGGATTCGAACCCCCGATTCCCTTTAGGGGAATACACGCTTTCCAGGCGTGCCTCTTCAGCCACTCGAGCACCTTTCCTTTTGTCTGCGAGCACCTTGACGGGCTTCGGTGTGCAAAAGTATTGCTTTTCGGGCAAATAAGCAAAAAAGGCTTCCTATTTTATGTTTCTTTAACTGACTCTACTTCTGCCGCGCCAACTTGCAGCACTGCCTACAGTCCTTCCACCACCCTGCTGCCAAAGATGCGGCTTACATTGGCATTGGTGGCCGCCGCCAATTCGTCCTCGCTCACCTGATAGGCTGTTGCCAGGGTGCGCATCACTTCGACGACATAGGCACTCTCGTTGCGCTTTCCTCTATGTGGAACTGGTGCCATATAGGGACTGTCGGTCTCAAGTACAAGGCGATGAAGCGGAACCACAGCAGGAAGGTCTTCGCGCAGATGACTGCTCTTGAAAGTGGAGACACCGCCAATTCCCAACACGAAGCGGTCGAAAGACAGCAACTCCTCAGCCTCGCGCTGATTGCCCGTGAAACAATGAAAGACGCCTCCCGGCAACTCTTTCTCGTAAGAGCGCAAGAGATGAACCATCTCGTTCTGTGCCTTGCGACAATGTATCATGAGGGGAAGACGGGTTTCCACCGACCACTTCACCTGTTCCTCGAAAGCCTGCAACTGTTCGTGCTCAAACTCACGGCTCCAGTAATAGTCAAGCCCCACCTCTCCTATAGCAATGAAGGAGGAAACAGTTGTGTTGATTTGCACGCGGTGCTCATCGAGGATTTGACGCAGCTCGGCAAGCTGTTCTTTCCAGTCGGCCTTCACCTCCTCAGGATGGAGTCCTATCATGGGATAGGCGTATCCGGGATATTGATTACTGAGGCTGAGCACAGCCTTCGTAGTCTTCACGTCTATAGCTGGCAGGAACACCTTGCCCACTCCTGCTTCGCGGGCACGGGCAAAAGCCTCAGCTCTGTCTTCGTCGAACTCCTCGGCATCGAGATGCGTATGTGTGTCGATAATCTTTATCATTCTTTTATTTCAGTCTTCTCGCTGTTCGTTTAATATTTTCGCTTCATCATGCGCTGGGCATACTTCAGCAGTTCTTCCTTACGTTCTGCCGGAACCTGGACAGCATCTAAATATTTCTTGCTCTGCTCAAAGTAGTAGGCTATCTTGTCTTGCGCCATCTTGTCGATACCAATCTCATTATACAGGCGTGTTACGGCAGCGATTTTCTCCTCGCGGTCGAAAGACTTGGCATTGACCCACTTCTCCAGTTCCTGTCGCTGCGCCTCATCGGCATGACTGAACGCATTGATGAGCATGAATGTCTTCTTGTTGGAGGTGATGTCGCCGCCTATCTTCTTGCCGAAGACCTTGGAGTCGCCATAGACGTCGAGATAATCGTCCTGTAATTGAAAAGCCAGACCTATCTGTTCGCCAAACTTATACAGACTGTCAGCATCCTCGGCAGGGGCATCAGCCAGGATGGCTCCTATCTTGAGCGCACAAGCCAACAGGACGCTCGTCTTCAGTCGAATCATCTCGATGTATTCCTCTTCACGCACATCGTCACGGGTCTCAAACTCCATGTCGTACTGCTGTCCCTCGCCAATCTCAAGCGCCGTAGTGGTAAAGAGGCGAAGAACATCTGCCAGATGACGGCTGTCGCATTGTGCCATTCGCTCATACGCCAGCACCAGCATGCTGTCGCCCGAGAGGATGGCTGTATTGGCATCCCATTTCTTGTGCACCGTTTCATGTCCACGGCGCAAATCTGCCTGATCCATTAGGTCGTCGTGAAGGAGTGTGTAGTTATGATAGGTTTCCAAAGCGATGGCATTCATCAGGATTTTATCAGTATCTTCCTTATAAAGATTGTAGCCCAAAAGCATCAATACGGGGCGAATGCGCTTGCCACCCATCGACAAGACATAACGGATAGGTTCGTAAAGCGACTTAGGAGTACGATTGTAGGGAAGCGCATCTAAAAAGGCGTTCACCTGAACAAGTAGTTCTTCGGCTGTCTTCATCATTGTTTGTATATTTTTATAATGGTTGATTGATTATTTCTATCAAAGTATAATAAAGGGATATTTGAGCATAATAAAAGTATGCAGGGTCAGAGCTGGAAGACGACAGGCACTGCCACCATCGTGCGGCAAACCTTGTTGTGATCCATGCCTGGTTTCCACTTGGGCATCATCTTCATTACGCGCAGAGCCTCCCTGTCGAGCAAGGGGTCTGCCGAGGTGCTCACCTTCACATCCGACACCGTTCCGTCTTTATTGACAATAAACGAAACCACCACCATGCCTTGTATCTTGCGCTGCTGAGCCTGACGCGGATATTTCAGATTCTTGGTAAGCCACTGCATGTATGCCGACCAACCTCCGGGAAAGACGGGAATCTGCTGCACCACGGTGAAATTGATAGGAGCCTCGGGCTGTGCCGACGAGTTTGTGTTGTCGACTGGCGTTTCGGGAGCTGCTTCCTTCACATTGGCTCCATCCACGGCTCCTTCTCCGTCTCCTATCACAAGTTCGCTGGTTGTAGTGCTGATTTTCTGCGCTGCTGGTTCTGCTTTCTGTTCTGCCTTCACCTCTTGTGTAATGGCCTTGGATGCAGGCTTCGAGGCAGCCTCTGCCGAAACCATGTCCTTGGAGTCTGGAGGCAGCGAGAGCTCCAAGTCCTGCGACAGGTCTTCTATATCGTTCGACAAGTCATAATCGTCGGGCTGACTCGTATACTGCAGGCCTACGAAGATAAAGGAAAGGGTAAGCAACAGCCCAAGCAAGAAAAATGTTACCCGCTTGTCCTCCAACTGTGCACTATGAGATTTCTTGATTTCCAATTCCTTATTCCTTTATTCTACTAAACTTTATTCGTTTCTTTCAAAAAACGACGCCATGATGCGGTGTGAACTTTTTGCAGAATCGCTTCCATATAGAGCATGGCTTCTTATCGCATGCAAAAGTAGCCTTTTTAAAGGTAATAGCCAAATTTATTCTTCCTTTTTTTTGTATTGTCCATGAATTGGACATACTTTACATAAACAGACGGCATCACTACAATAAAAAAGAAAAAATGGAGTTATTCTTTTGTATTGTCTTCGATTTGCATTATCTTTGCAGAAGAAAAAGCGGCACTCGGCAATCTGAAAGTAAATTTTCATTGCGCTCGTTTGCATTTTCTTTGCATCCAAGAATAAAATAATAGGAATGAGAAAACTTCTTCTTTCTGTCCTTTTGGCACTGTCGGCAACTATGGCTGTTGCACAGGAAAGCCAAACGGGATACAACTTTCTTCGCCTGCCGGCAAGTGCGCACGCTGCAGCTTTAGGTGGCGACAACATCACCCTCATCGAGGATGATGAAGCCCTCATTTTCCATAATCCAGCTCTGCTCTCATCGGTAAGCGACAAGACCATCAACTTGGGATATATGAACTATATGTCGGGAGTCAACGCTGCTTCGGCAGCCTTCAACCGCATAGTGAAGGACAAGGCTTCATGGGCTGTATCGGCACAATATGTTGACTATGGAAAGATGAAACAGGTGGACGAGAACAATGTACAGATGGGCGAGTTCTCTGCCAAAGACATTGCTGTGGCTGGCTATTTCTCCTATATGTTGGGCAAGAACTTTGTCGGCGGAATCACTGCCAAGTTCATCACCTCTTATATCGGCGACTACAACTCAATAGGAATGGGCGTTGACCTGGGAATTAACTATTACGACCCTGATCATGAATGGTCGATTTCTGCCGTCGCCAAGAACTTGGGCGGACAGTTGAAAGCCTACGATGAGGAATACGACAAAATGCCTATCGACCTGCAGATGGGTGTGAGCAAGCAGTTCCCCAACATGCCTTTCCGCCTCTCCCTGACACTTGTCAACCTGAACAACTGGGATGTCAACTTCAAAGAACACCTTGTGGGAGGCGTCGAGATTCTGCTTTCCAACATCTGGATTGGCGCAGGCTACAATTTCAGACGGGCCAGCGAGATGAAGATACAAAGCTCCAACGACTCCTCAAGCAGTCATGGAGCTGGACTCTCTTTAGGCGCCGGCCTCAACCTGGAGCGTTTCCATCTCAACTTGGCTTATGGCAAATATCACGTCAGCAGCAACAGCCTGCTTGTCAATTTGGCTTACAGCCTCTGACACGTTCCGACAACTATTCTCTATCAAGTAAATATCACAAAAACAACATACACAGATTTATGAAGAAAATTACAATAGCCATTGATGGTTTTTCGTCATGTGGCAAAAGCACTATGGCCAAGGAACTGGCCAAGGAAATAGGTTACATTTATGTTGACACAGGGGCCATGTACCGTTCGGTCACTCTCTATGCGTTGCGCCACGAGCTGTTCGATGCAGACAATCAGGTCAAGGTAGATATGTTGGAGAAAGAAATGACCAATATCCACATCAGTTTCAAGTTCAACAACGAGACTGGTCGTCCCGACTGTTATCTCAACGGCGAACTCGTAGAGAAAGAAATACGCTCTTTGGAAGTTTCCAACCATGTAAGTCCTATAGCCGCCGTCCCATTTGTTCGCCAGGCTCTCGTTGCTCAGCAGAAACTGATGGGACAGGAGAAAGGCATCGTGATGGATGGCCGCGACATTGGAACTACAGTATTCCCTGATGCCGAGTTGAAGATCTTCGTAACTGCCGACTCCAAGGTAAGAGCGCAGCGCAGATACGACGAACTGAAGCAGAAAGGTATGCCTGCCGACTTCGACGACATTCTGAAAAATGTAGAGGAAAGAGATTATATCGACACACATCGTGAGGTTTCTCCACTCAAGAAAGCCGACGATGCCATCACTCTTGACAACAGCCACATGACCATTGCCGAGCAGAAAGAATGGCTCATGAAGCAATATCAGAAGGCTGCTGGTTGTTGATAAAGGCAGTAACGACTCAGCACCTCTATTAGCCACAAGCAATTACTTTAATAGTCAAGTTTAATACTACTGAGCCCACTTGAAAAAGTCGAAAATCGTATTTTTTTGTCTTTACAACTTATTGATAATCAAGAGTAGGTTTTCGTAAAATTGGCTTTTTCAAGTGGGCTCACTACTCAAGAAACTTCAGTAATACTATACAAATTGTTTTCTGTTACTTCAGGGCGGACGCATCAAAATGCGTTCGCCTCCAAAAGTTCTGACAGGTAGTTTTCATCCCAGCCAGCTTTCATCCTTTTTAAGTTGATACTTCCC
>ERZ1026854.1817-NODE-1817-length-12884-cov-4.642139_pt1 | contig 12884 bp, 8 predicted proteins | sample MGYA00380157_ERZ1026854 | MGnify/ENA primary metagenome ERZ1026854 (study PRJEB33269, sample SAMEA4719793) | human gut metagenome | biome: human-associated habitat; feature: organic feature; material: feces | place: Cameroon | collected 2013-10 ...
GAGCCGATACCCGGACTCGAACCGGGGACCCACGCATTACGAATGCGTTGCTCTACCAACTGAGCCATATCGGCCTTGCAGAACTTTTGAAAGAGGTCTTTCTAAATTCGGATGCAAAGATAATGTATTTTTCCTTTTACGCCAAATCTTATGCCTATAATTTTCTGCCAAAACTCATTTTTGCCGTTTTTTTGAGCATGTCGTTCGCTTTTGCTTTGACAAAAGATGCGTCTATACCTTATTATATTAACCGAGCATAGTTGACGTATTTTATTGTTAACTGTTTTTAACTGTGACAGAAATACATTTTTACACATTTCTTTTGTGGCTTTCATTTTTTTTCATTTACTTTGCAAGAGCATAATGTAACTAAAAACTTTATTGGTTATGACGAATACTGCAGATACAGCAAATCTCTGTGGCCTGAGACGAGAAGATTTTCAGGCCACAATAGATGGAAAGGCCACAGACCTTTACATCCTCAAGAACAATGAAGGCAACGAGGTTGCCATTACCAACTATGGCGGAGCAATTGTGGCTATCATGGTGCCCGACAAAGATGGAAAACATGCCAATGTGATTCAAGGACACGACAACATAAAAGATGTGGTTGAGTCGCCTGAGCCTTATCTCTCTACGTTGATAGGACGTTATGGCAACCGCATCTGTAAAGGCAAGTTCCAGCTGCACGGCAAAGAGTATAGCTTGCCCATCAACAATGGACCCAACTGCTTGCATGGCGGCAAGAAAGGCTTTAACGCCAAGGTGTGGGATGCGCTTCAGATGAACGACCACACGCTGGTGCTCAAATATGTAAGCCCCTACGGCGAGGAAGGTTTCTCGGGCGAGGTGAGAGTGACTGTGGTTTATGCTTTCAATGACGATAACGAGTTGAGCATCGACTATATGGCCACAACCAACAAGAAGACAGTGATCAACCTCACAAGTCATGGCTTCTTCTCTTTGGCCGGCATTGCAGATCCGACACCGACAATCGATAACTTGGTTTGTGAGATAAACGCCGACTATTATCTGCCTATCGACGAGACATCGATACCTACAGGTGAGATCAGATTCGTGAAAGGCACACCGTTCGACTTCCGTAAGCCCAAGACCGTGGGTCAAGACATCGATGCCGACAACGAGCAGATAAAGAACGGAGCAGGTTACGACCATTGCTTCGTGTTGAACAAGAAAGAAGAGAGCGAACTGAGCTTCGCTGCCAAGATAACAGAACCCGTTAGCGGACGCACCATGGAGGTATTCACAACCGAGCCTGGCGTTCAGGTCTACACAGACAACTGGGCTGACGGTTACAAGGGACAGCACGGTGCCACCTTCCCACGCAGAAGCGCTATCTGCTTTGAGGCACAACATTTCCCCGATTCGCCAAATCATCCTTATTTCCCGTCTGTGGTTCTTAAGCCAGGTGAGCAATACACACAGAAGACGGTTTATAAGTTTGGTGTTGAAAAATAGCAACGGGTCTAAGCTCATGATGAAAACACATAATAACATTTGACAATAAAACGAATTGTAGGGCATCCGTATGGGCGTTCTTTTTGAACAATCCTCACGGTTGCCCCGCATTTGTGCAAGGATAACCCCATAATGACAATCCACTGCAACAAGTCTACTGCAACTTTTGTTTTTATCATTTGACCACCAACTCAGACAATAAAAATCAATTAATATAACTAAATCATAAAACAAAAAAATGGAAAATACTTCTAAGACACAGAGCAGCATCATTGCTATCATCGTGATGATGTTCCTCTTCGCAATGATCTCCTTTGTGACAAATCTTGCAGCACCTTTCGGCCTCATTTGGGGTAACCAGTACTCATGGGCAGGAATGATGGGCAACATGATGAACTTCCTCGCTTACCTCTTTATGGGTATCCCCGCTGGCATCATGTTGACAAAGATTGGTTACAAGAAAACTGCTATTTTGGCAATGGCTATCGGCTTTATCGGTCTTGGCGTGCAGTATGTGTCAAGCATTGTTGGTGCCGACACCGCAGTCTTCACCGTTGGTGGACAGCCTGTGATGCTCAACCTCATCATCTACCTGCTCGGTGCTTTCATCTGCGGCTTCTGCGTTTGTATGCTCAACACCGTTGTTAACCCCATGCTTAACCTGCTTGGTGGTGGCGGCAACCGCGGTAACCAGCTCATCCAGACCGGTGGCTCGCTCAACTCGCTCTCTGCAACCCTTACACCGCTCTTCGTGGGTGCTCTCATCGGTAGCGTTACCAAGGACACAGCCATGAGCGACGTGTCACCTCTGCTGTTCATCGCTATGGGCGTGTTCGCCGTGTCTATCATCATTATTGCTTTCGCAACCATTCCTGAGCCCCATCTTCAGAAGGCAGGCGAGAAAAAGGAAGTTATGGATCACTCACCGCTCAATTTCCGTCACACCTTGCTTGGCATCATCGCCATCTTCTTCTATGTTGGTATCGAGGTCGGCATTCCTTCACAGCTCACCTTCTATCTGGCACAGCCCGAGTCGGCAGGTGGTGTGGGTCTTGCCAACGGTGCCGCCATCGGTGGCGCTATCGCTGCCATCTATTGGATGCTGATGCTCGTAGGACGTTTTTCAAGCTCTATCATCAGTGGCAAGGTGTCAACACGTGCTCAGATGCTGTTCGTGACCACAACAGCCATCGTTCTGTTGCTTATCACCATCTTCCTGCCCAGCGACCTCACAATGAGCATGCCCGCTTATAGCGTTTCTGACGGTTTCATCATGACGGCAGGTGTTCCTGTCAAGTGTCTGTTCATCGTGCTCTGCGGTCTTTGCACATCAGTGATGTGGGGCGGCATCTTCAACCTCGCTGTTGAGGGTCTTGGCAAGTACACAGCAGCTGCTTCTGGTCTCTTCATGACCATGGTTGTGGGTGGTGGTATCATGCCGTTCATCCAGAACCTCATCGCCAACAGCGCCGGCTACATCGCAAGCTACTGGCTCGTTATTGCCATGCTTGCCTACATTCTCTACTACAGCCTCGTTGGTTGCAAGAATGTAAACACCGACATCCCTGTAGAATAATACAACCGAAAACCCATTTTGCCCCTTGGCGCTTTCTGTTGAAGATGCGCCAAAGGGCAATTCTATTTTAACAATCTTTTTAATCATTAAAAAAAACTATCATTATGGACATAGAATTCGTAAGAAGTCGTTTTATCAAACATTTTGACGGAAAGACAGGTAACATATATGCATCGCCCGGACGTATAAACCTTATTGGTGAGCACACCGACTATAACGGTGGATTCGTGTTCCCCGGTGCAGTAGACTGTGGCATCATGGCCGAGGTTCGTCCTAATGGCACAAACACCGTGATGTGCTATTCGATAGATTTGAAAGACCGTGTCGAGTTTAAGGTTGACGATCCCAATGGTCCTCGCGCAAGCTGGGCACGTTACATCTACGGCATGGTGCAGGAGATGCGCAAGCTCGGTGTCGACGTGAAGGGTTTTAACACAGCCTTTGCCGGTGATGTGCCTCTCGGTGCAGGCATGTCTTCATCGGCTGCCCTTGAGAGCTGCTTCGCTTATGCTCTCAACGACCTCTTCGGCGACAACAAGGTGAGCAAGTGGGATATGGCGCTTGCCGGTCAGGCTACAGAGCACAACTATTGTGGCGTGAACTGCGGAATCATGGACCAGTTCGCAAGCGTCTTTGGAAAGGAAGGATGCCTCATGCGTCTCGACTGCCGCAGCCGCGAGTTCGAATATTTCCCCTTCAAGCCCGTTGGCTACAAACTGGTGCTCCTCAACTCTTGCGTGAAGCATGAGCTTGCCGGCTCTCCTTACAACGACCGCCGCAACAGCTGTGAGAACGTTGTCAAGCACATTGCTGCAAAGTATCCCGATGCCAAGTTTGAGACTCTCCGCGACTGCACATGGGAGCAGCTCGAGGCTGTAAAGGGTGAGGTTAGTGAGGAAGACTACAAGCGCGCTCACTTCGTGCTCGGCGAGAAAGACCGTGTGCTCGCAGTGTGCGACGCCCTCAACGCTGGCGACTATGAGACCGTAGGCAAGAAGATGTATGAGACCCACGAAGGTCTGAGCAAGGAATATGAGGTGTCATGCGAGGAGCTCGACTTCCTTAACGACATCGCCAAGGAGAATGGCGTTACCGGTAGCCGCATCATGGGCGGCGGATTCGGTGGATGTACCATCAACCTCGTGAAAGAGGATCTCTATGACAAGTTTATCGCTGACGCAAAGGCAAAATATTCTGCCAAGTATGGCAAGGAACCAAAGGTTATTGATGTTGTCATCGGTGACGGCTCACGCAAAATTTGCTAATAAAAGCTCTGTTTCTCTTACATCGTTTTAGAGAAAAACAATATAAAGTCGGTCTGCTTAACGGCAAGGCCGACTTTTTCTTTGCGTTTTTTATTGATGATGAATAAAAAAATAACAGTTTTGTCAAAAAACACATTCAAAAATTAAACTAATCCAACTAATATCACTATCTTTGCACTAAATAGATTTCTTAGCATAAAAAATAGACCTCATTTCCGTAAAAGAGGCATCACCCCAACAAAAGAAGCTTCATCTTACCAACGAAGTTTTCGTCTCTGCTAAAAGAAATTAACCATGACATCCCAAAATTACGAATAAGATTTTAAATAGTTCTATTTTAACACTAAATACAAGACATGAACAATAAGGAATTAATGAATCATGCAGCAGACAACATAAGAATCCTTGCTGTATCGATGGTTGAGAAAGCTAAGTCTGGACATCCTGGAGGTGCTATGGGCGGTGCGGATTTCATTAATGTACTTTTCTCCGAGTTTTTAACCTACGACCCAGAGAATCCTACATGGGAAGGCCGTGACCGTTTCTACCTTGATCCGGGACACATGTCGCCGATGCTCTATTCGGCCTTGGCCCTTCAAGGCAAATTCACCATCGAGGAGCTGAAGCAGTTTCGTCAGTGGGGTTCGGTGACACCTGGACATCCCGAGCGCGACATCACCCGCGGCATCGAGAACACGTCAGGCCCTCTCGGACAGGGACACACCTTCGCTGTGGGTGCTGCCATTGCAGAGAAATTCCTTGAGGCACGCCTCGGAAGCACAATGATGCAGCATAAGATCTATGCTTACATCTCTGACGGCGGCATTCAGGAAGAAATTTCTCAGGGTGCAGGACGCATTGCCGGCCTGCTGCATCTGAACAACCTTATCATGTTCTACGATGCCAACGAGATACAGCTCTCTACCGAGTGTGACGTGGTGATGAACGAGAACACCGAGCAGAAATATCGCGCATGGGGATGGAACGTGCTGACAATAAACGGCAACGATCCCGACGAGATTCGTGCCGCTCTGATCCTTGCCGGCAAGGAGGAGCACCGTCCTACACTTATCATCGGTCACACACTGATGGGTAAGGGCGCACGCAAGGCCGACAACAGCAGCTACGAGCGTAACGTGAAGACACACGGCGCACCACTCGGTGGCGATGCTTATGTGAATACGGTGAAGAATCTTGGTGGCGATGTTAACGACCCGTTCGTTGTGTTTGACGACGTGAAGGCTCTCTACGATGCGCGCAACGCTGAGCTGCGCACCATCGTGGCTGCACGTCATGCTGCTGAGGAAGAGTGGCGTAAGAACAATCCTGAGAAGGCAAAGCTCATGAAGCAGTGGTTCTCAGGCGATGCTCCTAAGGTCGACTGGAGCGCTCTCGTGCAGCCTCGTGATGCTGCTACGCGTGCTGCTTCTGCCAACTGTCTTGGTGTGCTTGCAGAGCAGGTGGGCAACATGGTGTGCTCTTCTGCCGACCTCTGCAACTCTGACAAGACCGATGGCTTTCAGAAGAAGACAAAGGACATGCGTTACGACGATTTCTCTGGCGCGTTCTTCCAGGCAGGTGTTAGCGAGCTCACCATGGCCTGCGTCTGCATAGGCATGTATCTGCACGGTGGCGTTATCCCCGCTTGCGGCACATTCTTTGTTTTCTCCGACTATATGAAGCCCGCCATCCGCATGGCTGCTCTCATGCAGGTGCCTATCAAGTTTATCTGGACACACGATGCGTTCCGTGTAGGCGAGGATGGTCCCACCCACGAGCCCGTGGAGCAGGAGGCACAGATCCGTCTCATGGAGAAGTTGAAGAACCACAGTGGTCAAGACTCTGTCCGCGTGTTCCGTCCTGCCGACACCGACGAGGCAACAGTGTGCTGGAAGATGGCTGTCGAGAACATGGCCACACCTACAGCTCTCATCTTCTCTCGTCAGAACGTGACAAGTCTGCCCGAGGGCAACGATTATGAGGAGGCACGCAAGGGCGCGTATGTCGTGAAAGGTTCTGATGCCGACTACGACGTTATCCTTCTTGCTTCTGGCTCAGAGGTGTCTACCCTCGTGGCTGGTAGCGAGCTGCTTCGCAACGAAGGCATCAAGGTGCGCATCGTCAGCGTTCCTTCTGAGGGTCTGTTCCGCACACAGTCGAAAGAGTATCAGGAGAGCATCTTGCCACAGGGTGCAAAGATCTTCGGTCTCACCTCTGGTCTGCCCGTCACCCTTGAGGGTCTTGTAGGTGCCAACGGCACCGTTTACGGTCTCAACTCGTTTGGCTTCTCAGCTCCTTACAAGGTGCTCGACGAGAAGCTCGGCTTCACAGCTGAGAACGTGTACAAGCAGGTAAAGGCTTTCATCGGAAAATAAACGTGAGTTCTGAAAAAGAACCCAGATGTCAGAAAAAACATGAGCAGCGACAAAAGCTGCGCATCAAGAGATAATTATTAAAGGTGGGCTGTGCTGAAGCATAGCGCGTCAGCATGGCCCGCTTAATTGAAAACCTATTTACTTCTAAACATTAACGCTTATGGAGATAAAGACAGTCGGCATTGCTTGCGACCACGCAGGCTTCGCATTGAAGAAATTTGTGATTCAGTATCTTGAGTCGCACGGTTATCCCTACAAAGACTATGGAACATATAGCGACATGAGCTGCGACTATCCCGACTTCGGACATGCTCTTGCAGAGGGCATAACGAGTGGTGAGGTTTATCCCGGTATCGGCATCTGCGGTAGCGGCGAGGGCATCAGCATGACGCTCAACAAGCATAACGGTGTGCGTGCCGGTTTGGCATGGATGCCTGAGATCGCTCATCTCATCCGTCAGCATAACGATGCCAACGTGCTCGTGATGCCAGGCCGTTTCGTTGACAACAAGACAGCCGAGAAAATCATGGACGAGTTCTTTGCCACCACGTTTGAGGGCGGTCGTCATGAGAGACGAGTAGAGAAAATCGACTTAAAATAAGAAACAATACCAAGACGCGTTTCGGGTTTAACACCCTTTACAAACGTCTGACGAACGGAAAAGGGAAGCGAACACCAAACATGTTGCTTCCCTTTTTTTCACTATTTTTACCAACCAATCACCAAATCGTTATATGAAAAAAATCTTTCTGTCGCTTCTCTTTGCCACAACGTGTCTTGGGGCATGGAGCGACAACCATTTCATCACCGACACGCCTTACCGCAACAAGGTCGAGAGTGTGTTCAAAAACCGCATGCAGACAGTGGGCAAGCAGTTTTTTGACACCAAGAGCCTCAAGCCCACGCTTGAGCAGACAGAGGCTCTTGAGTTTCTGTATGCCTACATGCCGCTTGCCGATGTGACCGACTATCCTACAAGCTTCTATCTTGACAACGTCAAGGTCACGCTCACGGCAAGAGAAGAGATGACGTGGGGCAAGAACGTCCCCGAACTGTTGTTCCGCCATTTTGTGCTGCCGCTGCGTGTTAACAACGAGCCGCTCGACTCGTCACGCACCGTGTTCTACCGCGAACTGAAAAACAGGGTCAAGGGCAAGAGCATGTATGATGCCATTCTTGAGGTTAACCACTGGTGCCACGAGAAGGTGACATATCAGCCGTCTGACGCACGCACGTCTGCACCCCTTGCCACCGTGCGCACAGCTACAGGCCGTTGCGGTGAGCAGAGCACGTTCACCGTGGCCGCCTTGCGTGCTGTCGGCATTCCAGCCCGTCAGGTCTACACACCGCGCTGGGCACACACCGACGACAACCACGCATGGGTGGAGGCTTGGGCCGATGGCAAATGGTACTTCCTCGGTGCCTGCGAGCCAGAGCCTGTGCTTAACCTCGGATGGTTCAATGCTCCTGCTTCGCGTGCCATGCTCATGCACACCAAGGTGTTTGGCGATTATGCCGGACCCGAGGAGGTGATGCTTCGCGCTACCAATTTTACCGAGATAAACCTCATCAGCAACTATGCTCCTTGCAGCAAGATAAACATTGCTGTGGTCAACGTTGACGGCTCTGCGGTAAGCAATGCGCGTGTAGATTTCAAGATTTACAACTATGCCGAGTTTTGCACCGTTGCTACAAAATATGCCGATGCCTTGGGTCATACAGACATCTCTGCCGGAAACGGTGACATGATGGTGTGGGCATCAAAAGGCGGACGTTATGGTTTCGCTAAAATGGCGTTCGGAAAGGATAAGAACGCGCGCATAACGCTCAATCACGATATGAAAGATGCGGCTCTGTTGCATGACACGCTCGACGTTACGCCTCCCGCAGAAAACACCATCCTGCCAGCTGTCACACCAGAGCAGCGTGCCGTTAACGACAAGCGTTTCGCTTATGAAGACTCGTTGCGCAAGGCTTACACATCTACCTTCCTCACGCTTGATGAGGCAAAGAAAATCTGTCCTGAAGCAGCCGAGTTTATTGTCAAGTCGCGTGGAAACCATGAGGTCATAACCTCTTTCGTCAGCCGTCATGCTGACAACATGCCTCGTGTGATCGCTCTTTTCAAGACCCTTAGCGATAAGGACTTCCGCGACATAACAACCGACATCCTTGAAGACAATTTCACGGCGGCGAGCGACCAGGTGGGTCCGCGTGTTGAGAACGAGCTTATCATCGCGCCGTTCAAGAACCAGCTGGCAAAATATTTTGCCAAGCAGGCACCTGCGTTCCGTAAGAATCCGCTTGCTCTTGTAGAGTGGATGAACAAGAACCTTCGCGTGTCTACCGACAGTCTGGCTCTTAAGATTGCGCAGACACCTATGGGAGCGCTCAAGGCGCGTCTTACCGACACCCGTTCGCGCGACATCTTCTTTGTTGACGCTGCACGAAGCATAGGTATAGAGGCTCGAAAGGATGAGGTGACATCGAAGGTGCAGTATAAGCAAGACGGACAGTGGAAGGACGTGTCGTTTGCTGCCGTCAAAGACCATAAGAACGCGCCGCAAGGCAAGCTGGTGCTCACCTATAAGCCTACAAAGGTGCTCGACAATCCTAAATATTATAACCATTTCACGCTGAGCAAGATCGTTAACGGTGTGACACAGCTGCTCAACTTTGAGGAGGGCCAGGCCGACATGGGTGAGGGCTCAACATGGGCAAACACCTTTAAGAACGGCATTGATCTTGACGAGGGTAAGTATCTGCTCACGACAGGCACACGTCTTGCCGACGGTAGCGTGCTGGCAACCAACCAGATATTTGACCTTAAGGCCAACACCACAACAACGCTGCCGCTTGAGATGCGTACCAGTCAGACCGCTGTCAGCGTCATTGGCTCGTTTAACAGCGAGTCGATGTTTGAGAAGGATGGCAAGAGCGTGAGCATCTTGTCGCAGACAGGCCGCGGCTATTTTGTCGTAGGACTCGTTGGAGTGGGGCAGGAGCCTACCAACCATGCGTTGCATGACATCGAGAAGATGCGCACCGAGCTTGAGAAGTGGGGCCGTCCCATGCTGTTGCTCTTTGCCAGCGATGCCGATGCGAAGAAGTTTACCGCATCCGAGTTTGGCAACCTTCCGTCAACCGTGATGTTTGGCATCGACAAGGACGGCGCTATCCGTAAGCAAATAGCCAAGGAGTTGAAGCTTCAGAACCCTGACCAGATGCCTGTGTTCATCATTGCCGACACCTTCAACCGTGTGGTGTTCATCTCACAAGGCTACACCATTGGTCTCGGAGAGCAGCTGCATAAGGTCGTAAATGGCATTTAAGCAATCTGATCTTCAAAAGTAAAGGCAAAAGGAATATAAAAAGAAAAACCGCAGTAGGGAACCAACCCTATTGCGGTTTTTCTTTAAGTTATTGTTGTGTGAAAAGCCACCCGTTCTAACAGCTTTTCCGTTTTACCGTTTTTACCGTTTTAATGGCTTTAATGGCTCTTGGGGTAGCTTTGCTTTGGTTATTCCTCGTCAGGTGTGATGAGCTTGTAGCCCTTGCCGTGGATGTTGATGATCTCAATCTGGTCGTCGTCTTTCAGGTGCTTGCGCAGCTTGGTGATGTAAACGTCCATAGAGCGAGCGTTGAAGTAGTTGTCATCAATCCAGATGGTCTTTAATGCAAAGTCGCGCTGCAAGATCTCGTTGGCGTGGCTGCAGAGCAGAGCCAGCAGTTCGTTCTCCTTGGTTGTGAGCTTTGTCTGCTTGTCACCGATAGAGAGCAGCTGCTTCTGTGTGTCGAACACGAAGCGTCCGATGTGGTACACCGAGCTCTCCTTGTTCTTCTTGCCACGAACACGGCGCAGGATTGCCTCAATGCGCAGCACAAGCTCTTCCATAGAGAAAGGTTTGGTGATATAGTCGTCGGCGCCAAGCTTGAAGCCCTCCAGGATGTCTTCCTTAAGCGTTTTGGCCGTAAGGAAGATGATAGGCATCTCTGCGTTCGACTGTCTAATCTCTTGAGCCAGCGTGAAGCCGTCCTTCTTAGGCATCATCACGTCGAGCACACAGATATCAAACTTGGTTTTCATGAAAGCTTTGAAACCAGCCTCGCCATCGGGGCACAACTCTGCCGTGTAGCCTTTAGCTTGCAGATACTCGCGAAGAAGCATACCCAAGTTCTCATCATCCTCGCACAACAGAATTTTCAATTTCTCGTCCATAATCTTATAATGTTTAATGTTTGATATTTAATGTTTAATAATTCTCTTTTAAATACTTTCTTGTCGAATTGTTTGTTCTCGATTATCTCTTTTGTTTATGTCTTTTTCCTGATATGTCTTTTTTTTTGACAATGTCTTATTCGTCCTTGATCACGGGCAGCTTGATTGTAAACTTCGTGCCCTTGCCGAGGTCGCTCTCTACCGAGATGTCGCCCTGGTGTAAGATGACGATCTTCTTGACGTAAGCCAAACCGAGGCCAAAGCCCTTGACATCATGCACATTGCCTGTGTGAACGCGGTAGAACTTATCAAACACCTTCTTAAGGTTGTCGCGCTTTATGCCCAAGCCTGTGTCGCGTATGGATAGATAAAGATGCGTGTCATCGTTCCATGTGCGTATGTAGATGTCGACAGGCTGGTCGGGTTTGCGATATTTAACCGCGTTGTCGAGCAGGTTGTTAATGACATTCTGGAAGTGCATCTCGTCGACATAGATCGTTGAGTCGATGGCTTCTATCTCTGTGTATATCTTGCCACCTGTGTGTTCCACACGCAAGGTGAACGAGTTTGCGATGTTCTCAACCATCTCGTTGAGGTCGAGTTTCTTCTTCTTGAACACAGCCTTCTTGCGGTCAAACATCGACATCTGCAGTACCTTCTCGACAAGGAATCTCAGACGTTTCGACTCGTCGTAGATAACGCCGCCGAGATGCTTGAGCATGGTCTCGCTCTTCGGCACGCTGTTGTCGTTGAGCATCTGTGCCGCTAAGGAGATGCTGGCGATAGGTGTCTTCAGCTCATGCGTCATGTTGTTTATGAAGTCGTTCTTTATCTCTGTGTAACGCTTCTGACGGAAGATCACGACGATGGTGAAGAGGAACGTTATGAGCAGCACGAGTGTGAACGCCACCGACGGTATCATGAACCTCACAGACGAGAAGATGTAAGCGTGCATCTCAGGGAAGTGTACCTTCACGACACCCATTTTCGACTGTGGGTCGTTGCGGAAGAGAACCTGCGAATAGGTAAACTCCTCGCCTTCGTCCGAATATTCGGGACAGCGGTAGACCTCGCGACCGTCTTGTGTGGACACGGTGAAATGGTACGGAATGTTGATGCCGTTGTTCATCAGCTCTGCCTTGAGGTCTTGGTCAAGCAGCTTAAAGTTGATGCGCTCTTTCAGCGGCTTGTCCGATGCCGAATAGAGAATGGTGTAGACCACCTCGTCGAGTAGCGCTTTTTGGTAGACGTAACGGTTCTTCACAATCTCCTGCAACGATTTCGAAGCCTCCGACAGCGAGTTCTTGTCGGTGTGCAGAATCATGGCCTTGGGCATCTGCGATGGCTTCACCGATATCGTCTTGAGCTCAAATGACGAATAGATGGTGCCGTCTTTGCCCATGACCGAATATTGGTGCGACTGCTGAATAGACCCGTCAGGTGTCTTTGAGCGTGTGCCTACAGAGTCGCGGCGGAAAGCGCGTCGTTCCGTTTCGTTCACGTCTTTCTCCAGATACCTCAATGTCTCGTTGAGTTCCAGATTGCGTGATGCCTGATACAACGCTCTGTTCACCGACTCATCGAACTGTTCCTTCTTCATGTCCACCATCTCCTGAATGTATCTCAGCTGAAGGTAGAGCAACGCCATGAAGGAAAATCCCATGATTGCAGCTATTGTCCAAATCGTTCTTTTTTTCATATCGGCAAAGATAAGCCATTTTTTCCTTTGTTAATAGTATTTTGTTAAAAAAAGAATGGTGATTTAAGATAATTAACCAATATTGGCATAGATAATTGCAAAACTGCATGTATATAACGCTTTTCTTTCTTCTCTCTTATGCTTTTCTTTCTCCTCTCTTTTAATTATCCGTCCGTAAAAATGTTATAAATAGAACTTTCACATTTATACGATGAAAATTATCTCAAGCAAGCGTCGCCGAAGGCGGCGAATATCCATAACCGCTGGTGAA
>ERZ1026854.1820-NODE-1820-length-12875-cov-3.624103_pt1 | contig 12875 bp, 17 predicted proteins | sample MGYA00380157_ERZ1026854 | MGnify/ENA primary metagenome ERZ1026854 (study PRJEB33269, sample SAMEA4719793) | human gut metagenome | biome: human-associated habitat; feature: organic feature; material: feces | place: Cameroon | collected 2013-10 ...
CTCTTCGTCGGCAGCGTCAGATGTGTATAAGAGACAGGATCATGACAACACGATCCAGTAAATCGCCTCCCTGATTGACATCCGCAAGCGGTATGATACCATAACCGAATTCCAGCTCGATCGGATCAACCTGCAACAATGAATTGACATTTTCGGGCTGTCTGATTTCTTCTGCCTCCGCTTCCTCCATATCCACGGCACTTTCAATTCCGGATGTCTCGATCTGCGCCTGCATATTGCGTCCGCAAAGAATAAAACAAAAGCCCAGAGCCAGAAACAATACGGCATTTAACGGTGTGGCAATACCTAAAAAGCACAAAATAGCTCCTACCTGATAGCAGGCCTTGGGCATACCGAATAACTGCTTGATCAGGACGGAACCAAAATCCGAATCCTTGCTTCCCTTGGTAACCAGAATACCGGTGGAAAGTGAGATTAAAAGCGATGGAATCTGGCTGACAAGTCCGTCACCGATGGTTAGAATGGAGTACCTGTTTAAGGCAGTATTGATATCCATGCCGTTACGCAGCATTCCCATTGCAATACCGCCGACCAGGTTGACAACCGTAATGATCAATCCGGCGGTTGCATCTCCCTTTACATACTTAACCGCACCATCCATGCTGCCGAAGAAGCTGGATTCCTGCTGGATCTTTTCTCTTCGTATCTTTGCTTCGGCATCTGTAATGGCTCCTGTATTGAGGTCCGCATCAATGGCCATCTGTTTACCGGGCATAGCATCCAGGGTGAAACGAGCTGTAACCTCAGCTACACGTTCGGAACCCTTGTTGATTACCATAAACTGAATGATGATCAGGATGACAAACACGATCGCACCCATGATCAGATCGCCGCTTCCAACGAAATTTCCGAAGGTCTCAACGACATTTCCGGGACTTCCGGTCGTAAGGATCAGTCTTGTGGAAGAAACATTCAACGCAATTCTAAATATCGTTGTAAACAAAAGGACGGTTGGAAAATAGGACATTTCCAGAACCTCCTTTGCAAACATACAGCGAAACATGATCAGAAAAGCAAGAGAAATATTACAGGCTAACAGCACATCTAAAAGTGTGGAAGGAATCGGTACAATCAGCATCACAAATGCCGCCACAATATATAATGCAACACCCAAATCGGCTTTTTTCATTTTGTACCTCTCCTTTCTTTATGCATATTTTCGGATCCCTTTGTCTGTATTTAAGTTACTTTCTGCTTTTTATGGCAAATCATGTCAGATCCTGCCCTGCATATGATAAACCATCGCCAGCACCTCGGCAACTGCCTGATACAGCTCCTGCGGCACCTGCTCTCCCAGTTCCACATTGTGATAGAGCATACGCGCCAAAGGCTTGTTTTCTACAATTTCTATCTGATATTCCTTTGCTTTTTCTTTGATCTTTTGTGCCAGATAATCCTCACCCTTTGCCACAACAATCGGTGCCGGTGCGATCTGCGCATCATACTTGACGGCAACAGCAAAATGCGTCGGGTTGGTAATGACCACATCTGCCTCAGGCAGCTGCTGCATCATACGCCTGCGGGATACCTCCTGCATCTTGGCCCGGATCTTGCTCTTTATCTGCGGATCTCCTTCTGCCTGTTTGTATTCATCCTTTACTTCCTGTTTGGTCATCTTCTGCTCTTCATGGAATTTATGCTTTTGATACGCAAAATCCAGAGCCGCGATCAATACATAAATAATGGATACCTTCAGGCCAAAATTGATGGCAAGATCGCCGGCTGCAGCAATTCCCTGCCATAACGGCATATTAAAAAGCAGATAAATGATACCGGCATTATCCTTAAAGGTTGAATAAGCCACCCATGCAATCAGCCCGATCTTTAAGAGCGATTTGACAAGCTCCATCAGGGACTGTGCGGAAAACATACGCTTAAAGCCGTTTACGGGATTCATTTTACTAAGCTTTGGCTGCATCGGTTTGGCTGTTGGTTTCCATTTGCCCTGGATCAGATCTGACAAAAAGGCCGCCATAAATCCCAAAATCAAAAACGGAGCAATGATCAACAGAATTTTCAACATCGAATTATTGATGAGTGCCTTTATGGAACCTGCTGCAACAAAACCATCCGGCATGCGGATCGCATCGCCGATCCGGTCATAACACGCGGAAAAAACAGCCAGCAGATTTTCACCCAGAAAGCCAAGTCCGATTTTTAATATCAGAAACAACACAATTAGCCCGGTTGCATTGGCAATTTCCTTGCTCTTTGCTACCTGGCCTTCTTTTCTTGCGTCGCTTATCTTTTTGGCGGTAGGTTCTTCAGTCTTTTCTCCGCCCGGTCCTTCTTTGGCGAAGAACTGCAGATTGTATTGGATCAAGCCATCATCGCCTCCACAAAAGTAACCATCATCGTCTTCATCTCAGTAAATATCATATCCGATATATACGGTAACATCCCTACCGTCAAAAACATAACTCCGAGCCCTAACAGCAGTTTGACCTGCATACCGACAGCAAACATATTAAGCTGCGGGGCAACCTTTGCCATGATACCCAGAATGACATTGGTAATCATCATAACACAAAAAACCGGAAGACAGATCCGGAAACCTATATTGATATAATCCGACATAAAACGGATAATCCCTGTTATCAGGCTTTCACTATGAAAAACCGCACCATTGACCGGTATCAGTGTATAGGTTTCAACAAAGGCTTTCACCAGATACTGATGAAGATTGGAAACAATCAGGAACAATAAAACCATATATTGATAAAATATACCCGATACACTCACCGTATCCTTTGTCATCGGATCGTACTCACTTGCCATTGCCAGTCCGATTTCCATATCAACCATTCTTCCGGCAAACGAAACAATGTAGGTACAGATATTGACACCCAGACCGATCAGCAACCCGGTAAATACTTCTCTTGTGACAATCATGGCATATTCCAATACCGTCCGGTATTCCATTGCCTGATGCGGCATGGTAACCTCATAGATCAGCATCGCAAAGAAAAAAGAAAATGCTGCCCTTACCCGTTTGGGAGTATTGTTTGTACTGAAAAAAGGAGCCACAAACACAAAGCTTGCCACACGTGCCAGAATCAGCAGAAAATATTCAAATTCATACATGGAAAAGGAATAATTGATCATCCCGTCACCTTATATAAAGAGAAAAATCAGACCATAAATCCACCATAAATCCACTCATACTGTCAAGCATCCATCCGCCAAGCAGCATAAGAGTCAGGAATACCGCCAGTATTTTGGGAACAAATGTCAGTGTCTGTTCCTGAATGGATGTGACCGTCTGGAAAATACTGATGATCAGTCCGACAGCCAGTGATACCAATAAAATCGGTGCCGAAGCCTTGATAATCAGAAACAGTGCTTCACTTCCCATGTCTACGACCCAGTCTGTTGACATATCATCCATCCTTCTTTCTTAAAAACTGTAATTTAATAAAAGGTCCGTACCAGATTGACAATGACCAAATTCCATCCGTCTGCCAGAACAAAAAGCAGAATCTTGAACGGCATGGAAATTGTCGTCGGCGGCAGCATCATCATACCCATACTCATAAGCGCCGATGCAACTACCATATCAATTACAATAAACGGAATATAAATAACGAAACCGATAATAAAAGCGGTACGAAGCTCACTCACCATGAAAGCCGGAATCAACGCACTGGTCGGAATATCATCCAGATCTCCCGTCCATTCATAGCCGCCGATATCACAAAATGTTTTGGCGTCCTTGGTCTGCGTCTGGGCATACATAAATTCCCGTAAGGGCTGTATCCCCCTTTCAAGCGCAACCTCCTGGGTGATCTCTCCGGCCTCCAACGGCTTGATCGCATTGTCATTGATCTGTGTTATGACAGGATTCATAATGAAAAATGTCAAAAATAAAGATAACGCGATCAAAATCTGATTGGGCGGAGCTGTCTGCGTATTGAGCGCTGATCTGGTAAAATGCAATACGATCAGAATACGCGTAAAAGAAGTCAAACAAATAATGAGAATGGGTGCCAAAGTGATGCCGGTCAAAATCAACATGATCCTCAGGGCACCTGCAATAGTTCCATTCCCATCATTGTATGTAACAGTCAAGTCATTTGCTATATTCAGTTCTTTTAAATCATCAGGCGTTTCTGCAGTACCGGGCTCCCGGATATTGGTCCGGTCTTCTGTTGTCCCCGCATCAGATGAGGAATCCAATGCACCTATTGATGTAGCATATACCTGCTGCGGTCTCAGCATGAGCACAACCGCAATCAGCATGCATACAAACAAACCTTTACGCAGATAACCGCAAAAACGCGTTTTACAATTCATCGATTGTATGCTCTTCATCGTCTTTGTCAATGGTCCTTTTTTGTTTTTTACCTGCAATTTCTTTTGCTTTGTTAAAAAAATCTTCAAATGAAACCGCTTTCTGCGTAAAAGCCTCATCGCGGAATGTGATCTCATCTTCCTGTAATTCACACAGAACCGTCACAGTATCCTTGCACACGGCAACTGCCAGATACCTGTGTCCGATACGTATAATCTGGACATATTTATTTTGTGACAGCCTGAAAGTATCAACCGTCTCAAAATTGCTTCCGGAAAGCTTTCCCTTCTGTACACCGGCTATGTATCTGGTCGTCAGCCAGGTAGCAATCAGGACAACAATAAATAAGACAATGACGGTCAACAGCTGTGCTGCCGAATCAATCGCAGATGTTGTAACAAGAAGCATCTTAACCTACAACCTTCTTTACAGCTTCCAAAACACGGTCAGCCTGAAACGGCTTTACAATAAAGTCCTTTGCGCCGGCCTGGATCGATTCGATTACCATGGCCTGCTGACCCATTGCCGAACACATAATAACCATGGCTCCGGGGTTGGCTGCTTTGATATTTTTCAAGGCCTGAATACCATCCATTTCCGGCATGGTAATATCCATCAAAACCAGATCCGGCTTTAATTCATTATACTTTTCTACAGCCTTTAAACCATTTTCGGCCTCTCCACATACGTTGTAGCCGTTTTTGGTTAAAATATCTTTGATCATCATTCTCATAAATGCTGCGTCATCACAAATTAAAATATTCTTTGCCATTTTTTCTCTCCTAAACTCCCTGATTATTTACAATTTCGGTTACTCTGATACCAAAACTTTCTTCAATAACAACAACTTCACCCTTAGCAACAAACTTGCCGTTGACTAACACATCAATCGGTTCACCGGCAATTTTGTTCAACTCTATGATAGTACCCGGTGCAAAATCAAGAATTTCCGCAATGGACTTTTTGGTCCTGCCAAGCTCTACCGTAACCTCCAGCGGTACATCCATGATCAATCCGATATTTTCCTGTGTAGGCATTGCTGCATAGGATTGATTGAAGGACTGGAACTGCGCCGGCTGAATATTGAGATTCTGCTGTGGCTGCTGCATGTTCATCTGAGGCATTCCCATCTGGGGCATTCCCATCTGTGGCATTCCGTATCCCATCGGCTGTGGTGCCGGTGTCGGCTCAACCTTGGGCGGAATATATGGTGCCGGTTCCGGTGCCGGAGCTTTTACAGGCTCTGATGCCGGACTTTCCATTCCCTGATTGCCTATAAACATCTGATACAGTGATCTTGCAAAATCAACCGGATACAGCTGCATGATCGTGGAGTCTACCAGATCCTCAATCTGCATGCGGAACTCGATTTTTACAAATGTTCCTTCTAAAAAAGGAGCAATATCCGACGGCTTCTTCTGTTCTACTAAATTGAGCAGGCTCGCTTCCGGCGGACTGATATCGATCATACGTCCCAGCATGGAAGAAAGGCTTGTGGCACTTGACCCCATCATCTGGTTCATCGCTTCCGAAATCGCACTCAGATGCAGTTCCGTAAGCTCACCATCCGTATTGGTACCGTCTCCTCCCATCATAAGATCTGTGATGACCTTTACGTCATGCTCTCTTAAGATCAATATATTGGCGCCATCAAGACCGGATGTATATTTGATCTGAATAAAGACACATGGCTTTTCATAGTCCTCCATCAGATTTTCCCATTTGGCCATCGATACTACAGGTGTTGTGATATTTACTTTTTTGTTTACCAGAGAATACAACGTTGTTGCCGATGTTCCCATACTGATATTGGCAATCTCACCAATCGCATCTTTTTCGATATCCGTCAACTCAACATCTTCCATTATCGGAGCAGACTGTTGAACAGGTGCACTCTCGGCTGAAGCCTGTTCCTGCGGCTCCTCCTGTGGCACTTCTCCTGCAGCCATTCCGGCTAATAATGCATTAATCTCGTCCTGAGATAATGATGCTCCGTCCATTCGTCTATTCCTCCTCTCTGATTACTGAAGTCACTCTTACTGCGTATTTATCTTTGTTAACACCCGGTAAGGCGGTAAATTTTTTGATATTTCCTACATATACATCCATTTCATCTTCCACACCACGGTCCAGCCTGATAATATCTCCGACCTGCAGTGATGCAAAGTCCATGACGGATATCACACTCTGTCCAAGCACCGCCTTGATCGGTATATCCACATGCTTGATCAAAGCTTCAATATTATCCTGATACTCTTCACCGCCGACTTCCTGCATCGTTGAAAACCAGTACTTGGTATTGAGCTTATCCATGATGCTTTCCAATGTGATAAAAGGCAGGCAGGCATTCATAAATCCCTCAACCTCACCGATCTTGACATTGAGCGTCACGATCGCAATCATCTCATTGGGCGAAATGATCTGCGCAAACTGGGGATTGGTCTCGATCCTGTCTAAAAACGGATCCAGATCCACAACATTTTTCCATGGTTCACGGAACAATCCCATACATATGATCATGATTTTTTCTAAAATTGACAACTCAATTTCCGAAAAATCACGGTTTCTCTCCAACGGAACTCCGGCACCTCCAAGCATACGGTCAATAATGGCATAGCCAAGGCTTGACTGAAGCTCAAGAATGATATTGCCGGGAAGTGGTTTGAAATTGACAATTCCCAGAATAACCGGATTACTCAACGCATTTGTGAATTCCGAAAATGTAACCGCCTCTGAACTGGCTACACCGACCTGTACGTTTTTCCTCAGGTATACCGGAAGATTGGTTGATAATAATCTTCCGTAATGTTCGAAGATAATTTCCAATGTTCGAAGATGCTCCTTGGAAAACTTGGCAGGACGCTTGAAATCATAGTTTTTTACCTGCGGTCCCTGTTTTTCTTTTAGAGCATCTACCTCCAGCTCACCACTGTCCAGTGCCGCCAGCAAACTATCTATCTCATTTTGAGACAATACTTCACTCACCAAGTCCACCTCCTCTTCATGCGATCTCTGGTCTTAAGCATTACTGTACAAGGAATTTGCTGAATGTCACTTTATAGATAAAGTCTGAATCAAACATTTCTTTTGACTGTAATCTGCTAAGAATTTCATCTTGGATTTCAGCACTCTTGACCTGTACTTCATCTACATTGTACTGACTGATCACTTCTGTGATGACACCTTCGATCAGGCTCTGTCTGCTGCTGATATCTGCTCCATAGGTCTTGTATCCGTCATTTTTGACATTCATGGATAAGGACACCTTGACAAGTGCATAATGCATAACCCCATCCTCACCCTTTAAAAGCGGGATCGTCATTTCATCCGGAAGATCATAAGCTTCTGTATTCTCCAAAGATACTGTTTCCGCACTTTCTTCGGCTTCTGTGCCCTGATTTAATTCAAGCTTTAAAACAGATGCAATGTCCGTAACAATAGCGGCTGTTTTTTTGTTGGTACCCGTCACACTGATCATCATAACGGATGTCATAACAAGATTGACAATCAATAATACCAAAATAATAATGGACAATAAATTTTTCTTCAATTCAGTTCCTCCTACTCACCCGTACTGAGTGAATGATATATCTTGATCTCGACACGGCGGTTTTGCGCCCTTCCCTCTGCGGTAGAGTTGTCGGCAACCGGAACATATTCTCCCATGCCTGAATGTTTGATCTTTGCAGGATCTAAAAAGGTTGTCTCCATAAAATAATTGAATACGGATAATGCACGAAAGCTTGACAATTCGTTGTTGTCCGCAAATTTGGAATTGTGGATGGGAACATTGTCCGTGTGTCCTTCAATTTCAATCGTGCTCTGTGCATACCGCGTCAAGATCTGTCCGATCTTATCTAAAACAGGCTTTGCCTCCTCCTTGATCCGGGCGCTTCCCGAATCAAACAGCAATGCTCCGTTTAACGTAAGAGAAACATACTGTGCGGTAAAATCGACATCGATTTCATTTGCGAACTGACTTTCATCCACAGCCTCCTGGACTTTTTCGGCAAGCTGTTCGCTCTCCTCAAGCTGTTTCTCTGAAAGCTGTTTTTCAAATTCCTCCAAATCATTGACCTCTGTATCACTGTCCGCAGCTTTACCCGTGCTGTTGATATAATCGTCAAGCTCATTGAGCTGGCTGACACCGTTGCTGATCAGAATACCGTCTCCGATCGCAGTCGCGCCTCCCGGAAAAATACTGAAGCTCTGGTTGAAGGATGCGGCCACCTGTTGAAGCTTTTGCGCATCCATTGTCGACATGGAGAACAACAATACAAAGAAGCACAGCAGCAGGTTCATCAGATCACTGAAGGTGGCCATCCATGCCGGAGATCCGCCTCCGCCGCCTTCGTCTTTCTTTTTTCTGGCCATTACTGCTCACCGCCCTCCTCTTCACTTGCCGCAGCTCTCTGTGCCGGAGCCAGGAAGGACTTGAGTTTTTCTTCGATAACCCTTGGGTTTTCTCCTGCCTGAATAGACAAAAGACCTTCGATCATAATCTCTTTGACCATGGACTCGCCGTCGCTGTTGGTCTTTAACTTGGTAGCTACCGGAGTAGCGATCCAGTTGGCAAGCATGGAACCATACAAAGTAGTGATCAGCGCCGTAGACATATTCGGTCCGATGGTACTTGCGTCTGTCAGACTTTGTAACATCAAAATAAGGCCGATCAGAGTACCGATCATACCCCATGCAGGGCCCATGGCTGCGACATTCATCCAAAACTCGATTCTCTTTTTGTGTCGGTCTTCTATACATGTCAATTCAGTTTCCAGAATACCACGTACCAGATCGGGATCTGTACCGTCAACGATCAGAAGAATTCCTTTTTTGAGAAATTCATCGTCCAGATCCGCTGCCGCTTCCTCTAAGGAAAGCAGACCTTCCTTACGCGCAATATTTGACAAATCGATAATCTTCTTAATAATCTGCGGTGTCTCAAGCGCCGGCACCTTGAATACCAGCAAAAAACTTTTCAGTCCACTGATAAAGTCCTGAATGGAATTCATCGCCAGAACACAGGAAACGGTACCACCGACCGTAATGATAAAAGATGGTCCGTGAAGGAAATGAGTGATGGCTGCAAAGCCCTCATCACCGGTAACAATACCGAAAATAATCATTCCAAGGCAGACTACAAATCCGATAATTGATGCTAAATCCATTGAAAATTCCTACCCTTTTTACCAATTAAGTAAAAATATCCTTTCTGTACAATTTTACTAAATTTTTGATCTCTTGTCTACTTTCTTTTACGATTAATTTGCGTCCGGTCGTAAAGCTTATGACCGTATCCGGCGTTTCCTCTACAAGTTCGATCAAATCCGGATTTATTAAAATTTTTGTTCCGTTCAGCCTCGTGACCTCGATCATACACATCCTCCTTTAAGCACTCCTATATCAGTGACCTGTTAATACCCCAATATTCCCTGATGTACCCATGATACAATGAAGCATAGGGACACTCTTCTTAAATCGAAAAATATCCCTATGCTTCTATTTTTGTTTATAAACCTGTCGGATATATCATCAATGCCTCACTTATCGTTTGAGGTTGACTAATTCCTCCAATAATGTATCGGATACAGTGATAATACGTGAATTGGCCTGGAAACCACGCTGTGCTGTGATCATATCCGTAAATTCAGCAGATAAGTCTACATTACTCATTTCAAGCACACCCGTTTCCATGTATCCGCCGTTTGCGGATATATCAACACCAATTCCATCAAATGTACCGGAGTTGAGCGTTGCGGAATACAGGTTATCTCCTTCTTTTTCAAGACCTGCCGCATTGGAAAATTCCGCAACCGCAATCTGTCCTAACAGTCTGGTCTGTCCATTATCATAAGAAGCATAGATCATACCATCTTTCTGGATGGAGATACCGGACATGGCACCAAGCTTACGTCCGGTTCCGACGCCCTTGATATCACCGGGATCCGCTCCGATCGTACTGGTTCCGTTGTTGTTGAAATTGGTTGATGTTGAAAAATCAATGCTGATGTTTTCATAAGGGCCGGCCGGATAAGTTTCTGCGCCAAAGGATAACTGCAATGTAAAGTCATTGGTAAGACCGTTGACACTGCGGATGGTACCGGTTGCGGGATCATACTGCACCAGTCCGCCGGTCACCTGTCTTCCGGCTGTATTTAAGGTTGTGGTGGTAATCGGTTTACCATCCTTGTCGACACCGTTTGTGGTAGTCAGAATGCCTGCAAATGTACCGGCATCCACATAGCTTCCCACGGTTGTACCGTCTGTAAGCGTAAGCTTGGAAAACTCTGTATAAGAAGAATATCCAAAAGCATTGGCAATTTTGTTTTTATCTGCATCGGAAAGTGCCGTACTGGTCAGATCGATTGTCTGGGTCACACCGGCATCATCAACATAGGAAAGATTGGTTCCTGCCAGTGTATATGTAGATCCGAGCACCAGTGCCTGTGACTTGGGCGCTGTGGAAACACTTCCTAACTGAACACCGTTGACATTCACAGCTTCTCCGTTTTCATTGAGAATGCTGGCCAGCTCTACGGAATACAGACCTGCCGTATCGGTTTCTTTCATGGAAAGCTTTGCAGTATAAGAATACCCGAGCTTGTCAAAGAAACTAAGGCTCATGATCTTACCTGATTCAGATGCTACCTGCGCATCGTTTTTATCAATGATACCGGAAACATAAGCCTTGGTTGTTGCTTCCGGCGGATATGTCATATTGTCGGCACTCATAATACGGAGAGCCGATACCGTATCCTTTTTGATGGTACCTGTCGTCTCATCTACCTGCCACCCCATGACATTGTAGCCATTGGATGACATAGCTAAGTTGCCGACGCTGTCCACATAAAAAGAACCGTCTCTTGTAAAGAAATTGTTGCTGCCGTCACTGACTACGAAAAAGGCATCTCCGGTAATACGGATATCAAACGGATTGCCGGTTGTCTGTGACGCACCTGCTGTCTCGATAGCCGTGCTGATGGCTCCGGACTTAACACCAAGACCGATCTGCTTGGCATTGGTACCTGCCGTACCGCTTGTTGCATTCGGCCCGCTGGCAGCCTGTGTTGTCTGATACATCAATTCCGAAAATGTAATGGACTGTGATTTGTACGCCGTTGTATTAACATTGGCGATATTGTTACCGATTACGTCCATTTTGACCTGATGTGTCTTTAAACCGGACACACCGGAGTAGAGTGATCTCATCATAATTAAAACGACCTCCTGTTGTTGAACCGTCTGTTTTCTCTGTCATTCGAAAACAAATTAGCCTCCGTAAGGTCCGGCTAAGCAATTACGGCTCCATCAATATTTGTAAAAATTTTGTCATCTGCCTGTGACTGATCCATTGCTGTGATTACTGTATTTTTGGGAATATTTACAATAAATGCCAGCTCATCAATCATAACAAGCGAATCCTTTATTCCTTTTGCACCGGCTTTGCTCGCCCCCCGCATCAACCGCTCCATCTGTTCTTCGGAAAGTTCAATATTGCGGTCTGCCAGACGACCGGATGCGTGCTTGGAAAATTTTATGGTATCGCTGCTGTTTTAAGGCATCCTGAAACGATACGGAAGCGGCATCATCACGATCCTTTGCGGGCAATGCACTTCCAAGATACCGGTCCACAATCTCCGCACCGGAAAGGAATGTCTGATTGATTCCATTTATCATACTTCATCACTATCCTTGCTGTCATCATCATTATCATCATGTTTATTGTCACTATTGTTATCGTCAGCAATCTCCTGTAACTTAACAAGCTCTTCCATTTTTTTCCGGTAACCGTTAATACGGTCTGTATTTTCTTTGGCTACAAAGCTCTTCTGATAATCATCCATTTCATCATACATCTTGGTAATGGAATCAACAGCCTCTTTGTCCTGAATGGTCAGAGTATTGACATTGGGCAGCTTATTTAACGCGGTATTTAGGGTAACTGCTTTGGAATATGCTTCAATATAAGCGGCATCTGCCACCTCTTTGACATCATCCAAAGACCATGACTGATTGTTGATCCAGACAACTGCTTTATTGTTTTCATAGCTGATATAATCAACAATTCCCATGTCACTGGACGTTTTTCCACTTGAATCCGTATGCTCTACCACAACTGTTTTTCCTACCAGATCAGAAGCTCTTGACAATTCCATAGTCGCGCTCATATTTTGCATCTGCTCCAATTCCGAGAAGGTTGCATACTGCGAAATATACTCTGTATTGGAAGTCGGCTCCAGCGGATCCTGATATTTCATCTGTGCGACCAACAGCTGTAAAAAATCATCCTTGCCCAGAGAAGAGCCGCCTGATGTTTTCTGCTTGCTGTCTGTGCTTTCTGCTGCACGCTGCTGTAGAATTCCATCTACTACACTGGCTGATACCATATGTATTTCTCCTTTCAAATCTTAATTATGCCATGACATCCATACTGCTGCCATTTTTACTCATCATATCAATCTGGATACGCTCTGCATCTGTTAAATTTTCATCTGCAAGCATTTCCTGTGCTTCCTCAAGACCGGACAGCATGATTCTTCTTCTTGACTGCCTGTTTACCTGC
>ERZ1026854.1821-NODE-1821-length-12874-cov-5.056557_pt1 | contig 12874 bp, 12 predicted proteins | sample MGYA00380157_ERZ1026854 | MGnify/ENA primary metagenome ERZ1026854 (study PRJEB33269, sample SAMEA4719793) | human gut metagenome | biome: human-associated habitat; feature: organic feature; material: feces | place: Cameroon | collected 2013-10 ...
AAAACAAGTATATACAAACCATGACACTGAACGGTGCCACCTACGATAAAAACTATATTACCTACAACGATGTAATGCAGGGCGGAAGCATCTTGTTCAACATGGGTGCCACACCTAACAAGCAGCGCGGCACAAAACCCGACGCAGCCCCCTACTCGTTCTCAGTGAAAGCGAAAAAAAGCAAAAAGTAAAAAAGGAAAATCTCAGAAAGGCTTAGAGAGGCTTAAAAGGGCGTAGCCCCCTGAAAGGGCCAGCCCCTCTGAGCCCTCACCCCCTCCTCTCTTTTTCCCCCTCATCCAACACATAAAGGTGAATTCTCTTTAAAAACAAGAGAGTTCACCTTATTTTTTTATCCTTACGTCCCGATATTTTTTTGCTGTTTGGCAAAAAATGCGTAAGTTTGCAGAAGTATGAAGAAATTCTATCTATTTATTTTCATTGTCGCTTCTGCGGCATGCATAATCACTGCCCAATCAAGATGTGAAGATGTAAACGTAAAGGCTTTAGCCAAAGACAAGAAAGCTGACGTTGAAGCTCAGCACGAAGGCATGGCTGCAAGCCCAAAGGCTAAGACAGATGGCAAGACAGATGGCAAGACAGCCTGCGTTGAGGCGCAGCCCAAAGGCAAGACGTTGAGCGCCACCGCACAGCAGCTGGCAAAGGCGGGCTATGTGAACATTCAGGATGCCGACCCCTCCATACATGTGTCGCTGATGTATGCCCGCGCCGACAATTTCACCGGCCGTGTGCTCTATGGCGACCTGCGCGAGGCCTATCTCCACCCCAAGGCTGCCACGGCTCTCGTCAAGGCACAGCGCCGACTGAAGCAGCTGCGCCCTGACCTCAGCCTGAAGGTCTATGATGCCGCCCGCCCCATGCACATACAGCAAAAGATGTGGGATGCGGTCAAGAACACGTCAAAGGACATCTATGTGAGCAACCCTGCCCACGGCGGAGGCATGCACAACTACGGGCTGGCGGTCGACATAACGCTCTGCGACGCCAAGGGCGACACCCTCGACATGGGCACGAAGATCGACTATATGGGCCGCGCCGCCCACATCGACGCCGAGCAGCAGCTCGTTGCAAGCCACAAGATCAGCCGACAGGCTCTGCGCAACCGCCAGTTGCTGCGCGAGGTCATGCGCTACGCCGGCTACAGAGCCTTGCGCACAGAATGGTGGCACTTCAACCTCGTGTCGAGAGCCACGGCAAAGAAATATTACAAAGCCATAAGATAGTGTAGAAAAACAACGCATATACGGCCTCCAAGTGACGCATATACGAGTGACAACGACATTTGCTTGCTCTTAATTTTATAAAACAAAGAACAATAAAGACAATGAACAAGAAACCATTGCTTAAAAACCAATCAACACAGACAACATAATGAAAGACAAGAAGACGCAAACGAACGACAACATAACGACAACAGTAGAACAAACTGTGACGTTGGACCCGACGGTGGTTCCTATAGACAAACTGGTGCTCGCGCCCAAGATGCAAGCGTTCATACGCCAGCATCGCAACGACGACGTGCGCACCCTGGCCCTTCGCGCCCCGCGCGATGCCGAGTTTGACCTCACCTTAGCTCTCGAACAAATTGCGGGGTGGCAGACAGCGCAGCGCAAGTTGCCCACATGGGCAAAGAATGATGCCATTGTGTATCCGCCGCATCTCTCCATGGAGCAATGCTCGTCGGAGCAGACGGCCCGTTACAAGGCCGAGGTGGCAAAACGCCTGGCGCTGGAGACAACCGACGATGTTGAGGTGAAGGAAACGGAGATTTTGAAAGATGCAGAAAACCTGAAGGACATTGAAGGTCTAAAATATATCGATGTCTTGAGCCATAGCGAGTTCTCGACCGACACGTCATCCACGCTGGCGGTAGACCTCACGGGAGGCTTCGGTGTCGACTTCTCCTTCATCGCGCCGCTCTTTGACCGCGCCATCTATTGTGAGCGCAACCCGCAGCTCTGCACCATAGCCCGTCACAACTTCCGCGTGCTGGGCTTGGGCAACGCGTGCGTGGCAAACAGCGAAGCCGAGCGTCTGTTGCAGGACATGCCGCCCGCCAACCTCATCTTCATTGACCCGGCACGCCGCGACGGCCACGGCGGCAAGACCGTGGCGATAGCCGACTGCACGCCCGACGTGTCTGCCCTTCGCCCGTTGCTCGTCTCCAAGGGGCGCAAGGTCATGATCAAGCTCTCACCCATGCTCGACTGGCACAAGGCCGTGGCCGACATGTGCGGCAGCGTGGCAGAGGTACACATCGTGGCAACGGGTGGCGAGTGTAAGGAGCTGCTGCTTGTGGCAGACAGCGACAGCCACGACAGCGTGAGCGTGACCTGCGTCAACGACACAGAACGCTTCTCCTTCACCCACACCGAGGGCGAGCAGCAACCGTTGCCGCCGCTCCAGGATGCCGGCGAGCTGTTCGCCGCGTCTACCGCCACCGCAACATCACAACATGCTGAAGCCCCAGCGCCCCTCTACCTCTACGAGCCCAACGCCTCCATCATGAAGGCCGGCTGCTTCGGTCTGCTTGCCGTGCGCTATGGGCTCAGAGCCTTGGGACGCAACAGCAACCTGTTTGTCAGCAACGCCATGGTCAACGGTTTCCCTGGCCGACAGTTTGCCGTCACAGGCTGCTCCACCATGAACCGTCAGAGCCTTAAAGCCCTGCTCGCGGACATAAACAGTGCCAACGTGGCTGTGCGCAACATGCCTCTCTCGGCCGATGCCTTGCGCAAGAAGCTGGCGCTTAAAGACGGTGGCGACAGCTATGTGTTTGGCACCACGGCAGCCGACGGCACCCATGTTATCTTGTTGTGTAAGAGAATTTAACGGGCTTTTTGCGGTTTTTTGCCATTTAATTGCTAATTTTGCATTTCATACCACAATTGAGCGCAAACGGCGCCGTGACAACAAGTAAAAAACGAATTCGAATTTAAAATAATGTCATCAGTACTGATTAAGAAAGTGGAGACCCGTACCGAACTGAAAGAGTTCATCGAGTTCCACTATGACCTCTACAAGGGCAACGCCTACGATGTGCCCAACCTCTACAGCGACGAGCTGAACACCCTACGCAAGGACCGCAACGCGGCTTTCGAGTTTTGCGAGGCCGAATATTTCCTTGCCTACAAGGATGGCAAGATCGTGGGACGTGTGGCTGCGATAATAAACAACCTCGCCAACGAGAAGTGGAACCAGAAGTCGGTGCGCTTCGGATGGATCGACTTTGTCGACGACCGCGAGGTGTCGGCAGCTCTCATGAAGGCTGTCGAAGACTATGGCCGCTCCAAGGGCATGACCGACATGGTGGGACCGCTCGGCTTCACCGACATGGACCCCGAGGGCATGCTCACCCATGGCTTCGACCAGCTCGGAACCATGGCAACCATCTACAACTATCCCTACTATCCGAAACACTTTGAGGCCATGGAGGGCTACTCTGTGGACAACACCTATGTGGAGTATAAGATTTTTGTGCCTGAGCATGTGCCAGAGAAGATGTCAAAGATCGCGCAGATGATACAGAAGCGCTACGGCCTTCGCGTGAAGAAGCTCACCAAGAAGGAGATCTTTGAGGAAGGTTACGGTTATAAGATTTTTGAACTTATAAACACGACCTACAGCCACCTCTATGGCTATTCGCCCCTCACCGACAAGCAGATCGAGCAATACATCAACATGTATTTTCCCTTGGCAGACCTCAGCCTCATAACCCTCATCGAAGACAGCACAGCCAACAACAAGCTCGTGGGCGTGGGCATAACCATACCCTCGCTCTCGAAGGCTCTGCAGAAGTGTCGTCGCGGACGTCTGCTGCCCTTCGGCTGGTGGCCCGTGCTCCGCGCCATCAAGGCCCACAAGACCAAGATCGTGGACCTGCTGCTCGTGGGCGTGCTGCCCGAGTATCGCTCAAAGGGTGCCAACGCGCTGCTCTTCTCTGACCTCATTCCGCGATATAACGCCTATGGCTTCGAGTGGGGCGAGACACAGGTGGAGATGGAGACCAACGACTCGGTACAGAGCCAGTGGACTGCCTTCGACCACCAGATTCACAAGAGACGCAAGTGTTACATAAAGAAGATTTAAGGTTGGTGCAACTATGAAAGAGGAAAACGAGATAATGAACGAGCAACCCACGGCCTCCTACACCGACGACAACATACGCCACCTCTCCGACATGGAGCATGTGCGCACACGTCCCGGCATGTACATAGGCCGTTTGGGCGACGGCAACCTGCCTGAAGACGGTATCTATGTGCTGCTTAAGGAGGTGGTAGACAACTCTATCGACGAGTTCCGCATGAACGCTGGAAAGCGCATAGAGGTAGAGATCAACGAGAACCGCAGCGTGAGCGTGCGCGACTATGGCCGCGGCATACCTCAAGGCAAGCTCGTCGAGGCGGTGTCCATGCTCAACACAGGAGGCAAGTACGACTCGAAAGCCTTTAAGAAGAGCGTCGGCCTGAACGGTGTGGGCGTGAAGGCGGTCAACGCCCTGTCATCGCGCTTCGAGGTGAAATCGTTCCGCGACGGCAAGGTGCGCGCACTGACCTTCGAGCGCGGTGTACTCAAGAGCGACACCACCGAAAAGACCGACGACGAGAACGGTACCTACATCTTCTTCCAGCCTGACGACACACTGTTCATTGGCTACAGCTTCCACGACGACATCGTGGAGACCATGTTGCGCAACTACACCTACCTCAACACGGGCCTCGCCATCATGTATAACGGACGGCGCATCTTGTCGCGCAACGGTCTGGTAGACCTTCTCAACGACACCATGACCACAGACGGGCTCTACCCCATCATCCACGCCAAGGGCGAGGACATAGAGATAGCGTTCACACACACCGACCAATATGGCGAGGAATATCACTCGTTCGTAAACGGACAGCACACCACCCAGGGAGGCACACACCAGAGCGCCTTCAAGGAGCACATCGCGCGAACCATCAAAGAGTTTTTCAACAAGAACTATGAGTTTGGCGACATACGCAACGGTCTGGTGGCTGCCATAGCCATCAACGTGGAGGAGCCAATGTTTGAGAGCCAGACCAAGATCAAGCTCGGCTCGTTGCAGATGGCTCCCGGCGGCGAGAGCATAAACAAGTATGTCGGCGACTTCATAAAGCGTGAGGTCGACAACTTCCTGCACATTCACCCCGACGTGGCAGAGGTCATGAAACAGAAGATCGAGGAGAGCGAGAAGGAACGCAAGGCGATGGCCGGCGTCACGAAGCTGGCACGCGAGCGCTCAAAGAAGGCCAACCTTCACAACAAGAAGTTGCGCGACTGCCGCATCCATTTCTCCGACGCCAAGAACGACCGCAAGGAAGAGTCGTCGATCTTCATAACCGAGGGTCTGTCGGCAAGCGGAAGCATAACGAAGAGCCGCGATGTAAACACACAGGCGGTGTTCTCGCTGCGCGGCAAGCCTCTCAACTCGTTCGGTCTCACCAAGAAGGTGGTCTACGAGAACGAGGAGTTTAACCTCCTCCAGGCTGCTCTCGACATTGAAGAGGGCCTCGACACCCTGCGTTACAACAAGGTCATCGTGGCTACCGATGCCGATGTCGACGGCATGCACATCCGTCTGCTCATCATAACCTTCTTCTTACAGTTCTTCCCGGAGCTTATAAAGAAGGGCCATGTGTTCGTGCTTCAGACGCCGCTCTTCCGCGTGCGTAACCGACGCACGAAGATCAAGGACAAGGCGGTCATTGCCGATGCCGACAAGAAGCTGGCGAAGGGCGAGCGCAAGAGCGACTTCGTAACGCGCTACTGCTACAGCGAGGAGGAGCGTGTGGCTGCCATACGCGCCCTCGGTCCCGACCCTGAGATCACCCGATTCAAAGGTCTGGGAGAGATCTCGCCCGATGAGTTTGTACATTTCATCGGACCCGACATGCGCCTTGAGCAGGTGACGCTACACAAGACCGACCAGGTGCAGAAGCTTCTCGCCTACTATATGGGCAAGAACACGCCCGAACGACAAAACTTCATCATCGACAACCTCGTCATTGAGGAGGACCTGCCGGAAGAGGCGGAGCAGCAATTTTGAATTTTGAATTTTGAGTTTTGAATTATCGGCTGCGCCGATTAGGAATTATTCAATTCTGAATTTTGAATTTTGAGTTTTAAATTATCGGCTGCGCCGATTAGGAATTATTCAATTTTGAATTTTAAATTTTCATTTTTGAATTTTTAATTGAGGAAACGTAAAATTATGAAACATATATTGCGCGATAGGCGCAGATATTACGGCATGAGCAGATCTTATGACATGAGCAAATCTTACGGCAGGCGGCTTACGGCTCTTGTTGTGCTCTCGCTTGTGTGGGTGAGCGCCATGGCTCAGCTGCGCATGAACCTGGGCGACGACAGCCCAATGCGCAAGCTGCAAATAGCAGAGATGGCTATCAGCAACCTTTATGTCGACTCCGTGGACGAGCAGAAGCTCGTGGAGGACGGCATAAGAGGCATGCTCGAGAAGCTTGACCCACACTCGTCTTACACCACAGCCAAGGAAACACAGGCCATGAACGAACCGCTGCAAGGGTCGTTCGAAGGCATAGGCGTGCAGTTTAACATGTCGCAAGACACGCTCATGGTCATTCAACCCACGCTCAACGGCCCGTCAGAGAAGGTGGGCGTGTTGGCTGGCGACCGCATTGTGGCGGTCAACGACACAGCCATTGCTGGCGTGAAGATGAGCCGCGAGGACATCGTGAAGCGTCTGCGCGGAAAGAAGGGCACGAAGGTGAAGCTCACCGTTGTGCGACGTGGCATCGCCGACAAGCTCACGTTTGTCGTCACACGCGACAAGATCCCGGTGAAGAGCATCGATGCCGTTTACATGATCCGCCCGAAGGTGGGATACATACGCATAGGCAGCTTCGGCGCCACCACCTATAACGAGTTTATGGAGGGTGTCGACTCGCTAAAGCAGCACGGCATGCGCGACCTCATCCTCGACCTTCAGGAGAACGGCGGCGGTTACATGCAGTCGGCCATCCAGATCGTGAACGAGTTTCTTCACAAGAACGACCTCATAGTCTACACCGAGGGACGCTCCAGCCGCCGACGCGAATACAACGCCGACGGCAAGGGCAAGCTCCTTGACGGCAAGGTCATGGTGCTCGTGAACGAATATTCGGCTTCGGCAGCAGAGATCGTGTCGGGAGCGCTTCAGGACCAGGACCGCGCACAGGTGGTAGGCCGCCGCTCCTTCGGCAAGGGTCTGGTGCAGCGCCCCATAGAGTTTAAGGACGGCTCGATGATTCGTCTCACCATTGCCCACTATTTCACACCCTCTGGCCGCTGCATACAGAAGCCGTATGTCAAGGGCGACAAGGACGATTATGCCATGGACATAGAGAAACGCTTCAAGCACGGCGAGCTCTACAGCGCCGACAGCATCCATTTTGCCGACTCGCTAAAGTGTTACACCCTGCGACGCCACCGCGTGGTTTATGGCGGCGGTGGCATTATGCCCGACTATTTTGTGCCACTCGACACAACCCAGTACACGCCGTTCCACCGTCAGCTCTCGGCCAAGAGCTACATCATAAACGCCAGCCTGCGTTACATCGACACGCACCGCAAGGAGCTGCGCAAGAAGTATGCGTCGTTTGACAAGTTCAAGGACAGCTATGAGGTGCCGCAGAACGTCATCGACACGCTCCTTGCCGATGCCGCCAAGGACAAAGTAAAGCCGAAGGACGACGACGAGCTGAAGCGCACGCTCCCCCAGCTACGCTTGCAGCTCAAGGCACTCGTGGCACGCGACCTGTGGGACATGAGCCAGTATTTCTGCATAATAAACGAGAACAACCACATCGTGCAGAAGGCGCTGCAGCTCATACAATGAGACAGCCGCAAAAAAACGCAGATAAAAAACGAAGACAAGAAACGAAGATGCACAAGCATCATCATGGCTTAAGCATCAGAATATCCAGACACGACAATCCCCACATCTTGCATAACCGTGCAGGATGTGGGGATTTCTTTTTTATTTGTATTAATGTCAAATTTACATTTATGAATGTCAAATCAATATTTATGAATGTCAAAACGCCCTCTTCTTTATCAACGTTCTATCCTCCATAGCTGAAGTCCAGTTAAATTGTTTGTGACGTCTGTTTCGTTTCCGTTCTTTACCTCTGCCGACGCGACCTCATTACTGCCCGTTGCTGACACAATGGTCCCTGCCTGCATCTTTATGTCAGACACATGCTTCATTGCGGTGTTTACGTTGCATAGGGTGCATACAAGCTCAGCGGCTATAATAGCCATCGCTGGAATTACAAAAATTTTGATGTTCATCGTGTAGTTTGAAGAGTGTTATATGCCATCCTCTCCTTCGGCTCAAATGTTTAGTTTTTTTCTTCCACTACTGCATTGTGTTGGTAACTGGCGCAGTTTTTAAATGCACTAACGTTTTGTGGACGCATTGTGCATGGCAGAAGTTTTTTGTTCTTAAAAGAATCGCCAATATGTGGCTTGCAGTGGTTGTTTACTAAAGTTGTTCTTTTCGCAAATATACAAACATTTCAGATTGGCTGTGCCTTATATTTACGTTTGTTAAGAATAAGGCCGTCTTTTTAACATCAGTTTTGTTAAAAGCGTCTGACATAAACAACAAACGGGCATAAACGTCCAACATCTCTTGGCTCGTTTATACCCGCTCCTTTTTTTTTCTTGCCTTTTTTCTTTCTCTTCTTTTTTTTATTTCTGCCCGTTGCGCATGGCAAGCGCCTTGTTCTCAGCCGCTTCCATTATTTCGCGTTCGCCAGGCCCCTTGTCGTTGATGCCGCAGAGATGCAGAATGCCGTGAATGATGACACGGTAAAGCTCATCCTCGTAGGTCTTTCCGAAGAGTTCGGCGTTGGAGCGCACGGTGTCGAGCGAGATGACGATATCGCCGCTCACGGTGTCTTCTTCATCATAATCGAAAGTTATGACGTCGGTGTAATAGTCGTGACCCAGATACTCGCGGTTGACCTCAAGAATCTTCTCGTCATCCACGAAGAGGTAGCCTATCTCGCCCACCTTACGACCATAAGATGCTGCCACGGCCTTGATCCAGGCCGAGGTGTCGCGCTTCTTTATTTTTGGCATGCGTACGCCTTCACTGTTGTATGTTATCATAATCTTCTTTTTTGTTTTTCATCTTTTAGGCACAAACATTGACGTGTCCTTGCCGAAATGGTTTAGCTCGCGCACCACCGACGACGACACGCTGTCGAGACCAGGCTCAGCATAGATGAGGAGCGTCTCAAGACCCGTCAGGCGGCGGTTGATGTCGGCTTGGTCGCGCTCATATTCAAAGTCGCGCACATTGCGCACGCCCTTGACAACAAACTGCGCGTCGTGGCGCTGGGCAAAATCGACGGTGAGGTCTGAGTAGCTCTCCACCACCACGCGCTCATCGCCCGCATACAGCTGCCTGATGGCGGCGACGCGCTCCTCCGTCGTGAGCATATACTGCTTACGCTCGTTCACACCAACGCCTATCACCACCCTGTCGAAGAGCGGCAGCACGCGGTCCACGACCGACTTGTGCCCGATGGTGAACGGGTCGAAGCTACCAACAAATATTCCTGTCCGCATGTTATGTGCTGTTTTTCTTGTTTTCTGCAAAATTACGATTTTCTTTTTATAATAGCCCAATCATTCGAGAAAAAAACATTAACTTTGTTGACATAAAAAAACGCAACAACACATGGATGTAAAGATAGAACAGTCGTGGAAGGAGCGTCTCAGCGCAGAGTTTGAGAAACCCTACTTCTCCGAACTAACCAGTTTTGTGCGCCACGAATATAGCACCACCACATGCTATCCTCCGGGCCATCTCATCTTCAACGCCTTCAACCTCTGTCCCTTCGACAAGGTTAAGGTGGTCATCATTGGGCAGGATCCTTACCATGAGCAGGGACAGGCACAAGGACTGAGCTTCTCCGTGAACGACGGTGTGCCGTTCCCCCCGTCGCTGCAAAACATCTTCAAGGAGATAGAGCAGGACCTCGGCACACCCATGCCCAAAAGCGGCAACCTCACACGCTGGGCTGAACAGGGCGTGCTGCTGCTCAACGCCACGCTCACCGTGCGGGCGCATCAGGCAGCGAGCCATCAGCGCAAGGGATGGGAGACGTTCACCGATGCCGCCATCAGGGCCCTAAACGCCGGACGCGACCACCTGGTGTTCATTCTCTGGGGCGGCTATGCACGCTCGAAGAAGAGCCTCATCGACACGTCACGTCACCTGGTGCTCGAGTCGGTGCACCCGTCGCCCCTCTCCGCCAACCGCGGCGGATGGTTCGGCAACCACCATTTCTCACGCTGCAACCAGTATCTGGTGGAGCATGGGGAAAAGGCTATCGAATTTTGATTTTTGAATTTTGAATTTTGAATTGTTGCGGCGATGCCGCAATGGTGAATTTTTGAGTTTTGAATTTTGATTTTTGAATTGTTGCGGCGATGCCGCAATGTTGAATTTTTGATTTTTGAGTTTTCACTTTTTGAGTTTTCTCGTTTTGAGAAACGTGAGGCTATCAAGAAGAGGCGAGGGTTCTGATTTAGGAAGCTTTGATTAAGAAAAAGCTCTGATTTAGAAGAAATTATAGAAAAACATTATGATAATAGAGATTGATGACATATTGGTTTCGAGCGACATCTTCACCGAAGAGTTTTGCTGCGACCTTGATGCCTGCAAGGGCATCTGCTGCGTAGAGGGCGACGCTGGCGCTCCTGTGACGCTCGATGAGATTGGAGGCATTGAAGACGCTCTCGACACCGTGTGGGATGACATGTCGGCATCGGCACAGGCTGTTGTCGACAAGCAAGGCGTGGCGTATACCGACCGCGACGGCGACCTGGTGACGAGCATCGTGGGAGGCAAAGACTGCGTGTTCACATGCTACGAGGGCGACTGCTGTCTGTGCGCCCTGGAACGTGCTTACCGTTCGGGAAAAACAGGGTTCTGCAAACCTATCAGTTGCGCCCTCTACCCCATCCGCGAGAAGCGTCTGGGCAACGGCATGATTGCCCTCAACTATAACCGTTGGGATGTGTGCCGCGACGCTGTGAAGAAGGGACGCGAGCTGCATCTACCCGTATATAAGTTTCTTAAAGAGCCGCTCATCCGCCGCTTCGGTGCCGAGTTTTACGAGAAGCTGTGCGAGGCGGGCAAGCAGATCAGTTTCACTTGATTGTTTTTTTAGGGAAACGCAGAGCGTAGAAACAATATAAGCAAAGAAACAACATAAGCAAAGAAACAATATAAACGTAGAAACAATATAAGCGTAAAAATATAAAAACGAAACGTCCTCGAAGAAGGCAAACACAAGCACGATTTTTGTCGTTTCACTTGTGTTCGCCCTCTTCGAGGACGTTCTGTTTTTTTATTGTTTCCAAGCTCAAAAGAAGTCCAAACAAGATGGATTCCAAACTCAAAATTTTTTCAAACTCAACCGAAGGGAAGGTGTAGGTCACGGTCTCGCCGGGCTGCACCTCGTCAGCCACCGTCTCCTCGGCATAGGGGGTCTTGGTGGGAGCGTAAGGATCGTCAGCGGTGTTGAGCCAGTAGCGCAGCGTGATGTTCTTCTGCGGTGTCACGCCGTGGTTGATGTAAGAGAGCGAAACCTTCGACGTGGTCTTGGCAAAGCCGCTCTTCTCCTTATCAAAGGTGCCCAGGCTGCAGGTCATAAAGTGGAAAAGATTTCGCTTGCAGGAAAGGACATCAGGTTCTGCAAAGGCTGTCTGGCTTGTCAGAAGTTGGGCAAGTGTGTCATCAAGGATGATGTGAACGACATCATGCAGAAAGTGCTGAATGCCGATGTGGTTTGCTGGGCAACACCAATATATTATTATGAGATGAGCGGACAGATGAAGACGCTCATCGACCGCATGAACGCCATGTCCTCGCTGGACTACAAGTTCTGTGATGTTTACATGCTCACCACTGCTGCCGAGAATGAACCGGAAGTGCCGAAACGTGCTGAAGCCGGACTGACAGGCTGGATAGACTGCTATCCTGAGAGCCATCTTGCCGGCACGCTGTTCTGCGGAGGCGTTGACGCTCCACGCACCATTGAGGGAAACAGGAGAGTTGCCAAGGGTGCGTACCATCCACAATGGACTAACCATACATGACCCATCGGTTCGCACCATCCACAATGGGCTAACCGTACATGACCCATCGGTTCGCACCATCCACAATGGGCTAACCGTACATGACGCATGGGTGCGAACCATCTATAATAAATGGAGGCCCGCAAGCAGCGGCAACTCTGTAAGAGTTGCGATTCCCCAGCCCAGGGTAGAGGCGCTGCGCATCTCAACCCTGGGGGAGGTACAATATCAATTGTCGGCGTGGGCCTTGAGCCACTCGAGGCGACGCTGATCGGGCAGGTGCTTTACCTGTAAGCCTTCAAACTTGGCCTTGAATCCTTCGCCGTCGGGGCAGGCGGTGGCAAGACCCACCTGTACCGGCGTGTTGTCCTGCATCCAGCAGTTGCGCATCATGGTGTAGGTCTTGTCGTCAAAGGAATAGAATATCTCGATGGCGTCGAGACGGCGCACGGCCTTGATCCACACGTGGTCGACGGGGCGGTCGAGGGCGATGACGCTCCAGTCGCTGGTGTGATGGGTGACGACAGTGCTGAGATTGTACTTGCCGTCGACATACTCAATACCGGCCTTGAGCCAGTTTTCCTTGTCGATGCGAATCATCAGACCTGCCTGGTCAAAGCGCACCTTGTAGTCGCCGGAGATCTTGACCTTGGCCTCAAACTCACCCCCATAGGTGGCATAATAGAATGGTGCATCATCGACGGTGAATCCATAATGC
>ERZ1026854.1824-NODE-1824-length-12847-cov-6.189259_pt1 | contig 12847 bp, 13 predicted proteins | sample MGYA00380157_ERZ1026854 | MGnify/ENA primary metagenome ERZ1026854 (study PRJEB33269, sample SAMEA4719793) | human gut metagenome | biome: human-associated habitat; feature: organic feature; material: feces | place: Cameroon | collected 2013-10 ...
CACTTTGCAAGATTAAATTCCATATAGGGATGGAATTTAACTTTGCAATTGACTAAACCTGTTTTCTCATTATAGGAAAATCATAATATCTTTACAAACTTCCACAAATATGCTACTATTTTGAAAGAAGCGAAATCATAGTTTTCGCAAAATATAAGCAAACTCAAAGAACAAGAGAGTACATTTGCTGACCACATTACAGAGAATTCCCCGGAGGAAATTTCAGATTTCCCATGGCTGAGAGGGAAGTGCAGGTACAGATGGAAGATGGCTTGGGAGAGGTGCAGTCGAGATGAGTATTAATGCCGGTGAGAAGATACTGTGGCATACTGACATCGAAGGTTCATTTACTATTCAGACTGCAACAGGACCGCCTGTTATAGCGGAAGGGTATCAGGACAGCGACAGAACGTTACAGATACGTTTGGAATGTCGAAATGAAATCGTACCCGATAAGGTTTCTGACCGCGAGGCAGGAACGAACAGAAGTGGTAACACGGGCAGGACTCGTCTTCTCTATATAGAATAGAGAGGGCGTTTTTTTATGTAATAGGAAATTACTCCGTAATATTCCTATCACACAAAAATATACCCTGGGAGCAGCGTGCTGCGCAGCAATCCGTAGGGTATCACTATGAAATATATATTCAGGAGGAGATAAAATGGACAAGCAGAAGTATTATATTACAACCGCGATCGCTTACACATCCGGTAAACCACATATTGGTAATACCTATGAGATCGTACTGGCAGATGCAATTGCACGTTACAAAAGACAGGAAGGCTACGATGTATTTTTCCAGACAGGAACTGACGAACATGGTCAGAAAATCGAGCTCAAGGCAGAAGAAGCAGGAATCACACCAAAGGAATTTGTTGATAACGTATCCGGTGAGATTAAGAGAATCTGGGATCTGATGAACACATCCTATGACAAGTTCATCCGTACAACTGATGCTGACCATGAGAAACAGGTTCAGAAAATCTTCAAGAAAATGTATGCAAAGGGAGATATCTACAAGGGACATTACGAAGGAATGTACTGTACACCTTGTGAATCTTTCTTTACAGAATCACAGCTTGTAGATGGCAAATGTCCGGACTGTGGACGTCCGTGCGTTCCTGCAAAGGAAGAAGCATATTTCTTCAAAATGAGCAAATATGCAGACCGTCTGATCGAGCACATCAAAACACATCCGGATTTCATTCAGCCGGAATCACGTAAGAACGAGATGATGAACAACTTCCTTCTTCCGGGACTTCAGGATCTCTGTGTATCCAGAACATCCTTCAAATGGGGAATTCCGGTAGATTTCGATCCGAAACATGTTGTTTATGTATGGCTGGATGCTCTGACAAACTATATCACAGGGATCGGTTATGACTGCGATGGCGAAAGCTCCGAACAGTTCAACAAACTGTGGCCGGCAGACCTTCATCTGATCGGTAAAGACATCATCCGTTTCCATACCATTTACTGGCCAATCTTCCTGATGTCACTTGACCTGCCGCTTCCGAAACAGGTATTCGGACATCCGTGGCTGCTCCAGGGCGATGGTAAGATGAGTAAATCCAAAGGAAACGTAATCTATGCAGATGAACTCGTAGATTTCTTTGGCGTAGATGCTGTACGTTATTTCGTACTTCATGAGATGCCATTCGAAAACGATGGCGTTATCACATGGGAACTGATGGTAGAAAGACTGAACTCTGAGCTTGCAAACACACTTGGAAACCTTGTAAACCGTACAATTTCCATGTCAAATAAATATTTCGGCGGACTTGTAGAGAACAAAGGTGTTGTTGAACCGGTTGATGATGATCTGAAATCATTTGTACTGGCTGTTCCTGGAAAAGTTGCTGAGAAGATGGATAAACTGCGTGTTGCAGATGCAATGACAGAAGTATTTACTCTGTTCAAACGTCTGAACAAATATATCGATGAAACTATGCCATGGGCACTTGCAAAAGATGAAGCAAAACAGGATCGTCTTGCAACAGTTCTTTACAACTTGGTTGAGGGAATCACAATTGGAGCAACTCTTCTGGAATCCTTTATGCCGGAGACAACAGAGCGTATCCTTGCACAGTTAAATGCAGAAAAACGTACTCTGGAAGACCTTAAGACATTTGGGCTTTATCCGTCAGGAAACAAGGTAACAGAAAAACCGGAAATCCTGTTCGCACGTCTTGATCTTAAAGAAGTTCTTGCAAAGGTAGAAGAGCTTCATCCAAAACAGGAAGAGCCTGCAGCAGAAGCGGAAGACGAAAATGTAGTTGATATTGAAGCAAAACCAGAAATCACATTTGATGATTTTGAAAAACTTCAGTTCCAGGTTGGAGAGATCATTGCCTGTGAAGAAGTAAAAAAATCCCGTAAGCTTCTCTGTTCTCAGGTTAAGATCGGAAGCAAGGTGCGCCAGATCGTATCCGGAATCAAATCGGATTACAGTGCAGAGGAAATGGTAGGAAAGAAAGTTATGGTTGTTACTAACCTGAAACCTGCCAAACTTGCTGGAATTCTCAGTGAAGGTATGATCCTCTGTGCGGAAGATGCAGAAGGAAAACTTTCTCTGATGGTACCAGAGAAAGAAATGCCGGCAGGAGCAGAAATTTGCTGATGAGCTGCAGAAGACGATAAATTTTTGCGGCTGATGAGAATAAAAATGTTATAGAGGAAAGCTGGAATCCCCTGTGTATCGTGATTATGAACACAGGGGATTTTTATAGGATGAAAAATGTTTTAATACAAAAAAATTCAATAATACTAAAAGATTTTGCCTTACTATTGCGGAGAGGTGTGTTTTACGAGTATACTGTAGATAATTATTGCAGAGATGTGCAGTAGGAATGCAGATGACATTCTTAAAAATCTGCAGAAGATATCAGGAGGAACGGCCATGGAGAATGGACTTACACATTTTGACAAAGAAGGAAATGCAGTGATGGTGGATGTTTCCGGCAAGAAAGTAACTTACCGGACAGCGCTGGCAACCGGATATATTGCGGTAGGACCGGAGATTATGGCGTGTGTTACAGAAGGAAATGTCAAAAAAGGTGATGTTCTTGGTGTGGCGCGGGTAGCCGGTATCATGGGAGTAAAAAAGACTTCTGAACTGGTTCCGATGTGCCATCCGCTTCCAATCCAGAAGTGTTCTATTGATTATGAACTGGACCAGAAACAGAATCGAATCCATGTTTTCTGTACAGTAAAAACAGAAGGAAAAACCGGTGTGGAAATGGAAGCCCTGACCGGTGTACAGATCACACTTCTGACGATTTATGATATGTGTAAGGCGATTGATAAACACATGGTAATGTCAGAGATTCATCTGACAGAAAAAACAGGAGGAAAGAGCGGGGATTTCCGTTTCGAGGAGAGAAAATGATCGATCGTTGTGGAAGAAAGATAGATTATCTCAGAATTTCTGTTACAGATCGCTGTAATCTTCGCTGTATCTATTGTATGCCGGAGGAAGGAATACGTTTGACAGGATATGAAATGATCCTGCGGGATTATGAGATCCTTCGGATATGCAGGGTTATGGCAGAACTTGGGATTACCAGGATAAAAATTACGGGGGGTGAACCTCTGGTCCGTCGGGGTGTTCCTGAGCTTGTCCGTCAGATAAAAGAAATTCCTGGTATTGAGAAAGTTACATTAACGACGAATGGGATTCTCCTGAAAGAACAGATGCGGACACTTGCAGATGCCGGACTGGACAGTCTGAATGTCAGTCTGGATACGAGAGATCGTGAATGTTTCCGTGAAATCACCAGAAGAGATCTGCTGGATGAGACTCTTGCGGGAATTGAAGAGGCTATGAAATATTCTCAGGTACAGCTAAAACTCAACTGTGTCCCATTAGGAATACAGGAGCAAAATCTGTGTGAAATCGTTGAATTTGCACAGAAATATCCGGTACATGTGCGATTTATTGAGATGATGCCGATCGGATATGGAAGTTCTTTTGAGGGAATGTCGCAGGAGAAAATTGTTGTTTTACTGGAGCAGAAATTCGGAAAACTGGTACCATATGAAGGGAAACCTCTTGGAAATGGACCATGCAGGTATTATAGTGTTGACGGGTTTGCAGGAAAGATTGGTTTTATCAGTGCGATCAGCCATAAGTTCTGCAATCAGTGTAATCGTATACGCCTGACATCTCAGGGATATCTGAAGACCTGTCTGCAATATACTGCAGGACGTGATCTGAGAGCTGTACTGAGAAATGGTGGAACAGATGATGAATTGAAAGATGTGATCAGAGCTGCACTGGCAGAGAAGCCGGATGGGCATCATTTTACAGAGAAAACAAAAAAGGACGATACAGAAAGTTTATGCATGTCACAGATAGGAGGATGAGAATGAAACGCGCAGCAATTATAACAGTAAGTGATTCAGGATACAGAGGAGAGCGGGAGGATTTAAGTGGCCCTGTTATCAAAGAAATCCTTGAAAAAGAAGGATATGCGGTAATTTCCATGGATATTATCCCGGATGATCAGGTAATGATTGCAGGAAAACTGCAGGAAATAGCAGATTCAGAGAAAGCGGAGCTGATTCTGACAACAGGAGGAACCGGATTTTCAGAAAGAGATGTGACACCGGAAGCGACAGAAGAAGTCATCGAACGTAAGGTGCCGGGAATTCCGGAAGCGATGCGTGCGTACAGCATGACGATCACGAAGCGTGCCATGTTGAGCCGTGCAACAGCAGGAATTAGGGGAAAGACGCTGATCATCAATCTTCCGGGAAGTCCTAAGGCAGTCAGAGAGAGCCTGGAATATATTATAGGTGCGCTGGGACATGGAATTGAAATCCTGACAGGTGAAGCAGGAAACTGTGCACGAAAATAGCAGGAACAGGAGTGCAGCTGACCAGTTAAAGACTGGTCAATTGTAATATAGGAGAGAATTTGATTATGGGTAAAGTAATTGCAATTTGTATCAGTGAAAAAAAGGGAACACAGAAGCATTCCGTGCAGGAAGCGGAATTTATAGAGGAATGGGGAATCAAAAATGATGCACATGCAGGTAAATGGCATCGTCAGGTAAGTCTTTTGTCTTATGACAAAATTGAAGCTTTTCGTGCGAGAGGCGCAGAAGTGGAAGATGGCGCTTTTGGAGAAAATCTTGTAGTGCAGGGGTTTGATTTTGCAGTTCTTCCAGTTGGAACAAAATTCCGTTGTGGTGATGTATTGCTTGAAATGACACAGATTGGCAAAGAATGTCATCAGGGATGCGTGATCTTCCAGAAAATGGGGGATTGTATTATGCCGCGTGAGGGCGTTTTTACAAGAGTTCTTCATGGAGGAATTATCCATAAAGGAGACGAATTTGTGATAGAGGAGCAGAAAGACTGATGGAGACACATATGATTTTTGAAACGCATGCACATTATGATGATGATGCTTTTAATGAAGACAGAGAGATACTTCTGGATTCTATGAATGAGAATGGAATTGGATATATCGTAAATGCATGTGCATCGCTCGAGAGTCTGAAGGAAACAGAAGAGCTGACAGAAAAATATCCGTTCGTGTATGGTGCTTTTGGAATTCATCCGGATGATGCAGAAAAGATGACAGAGGATACATTGCAGGAAATCCGTCGTCTGGTTCGTCTGCCGAAGGCAGTTGCAATCGGCGAGATCGGACTGGATTATTACTGGCATAAAGAAGAACAGGAGCATGCGGTTCAGAAGAAAATGTTTCTTGCGCAGATGGAGATTGCAAGGGAAGAAAAGATGCCGTTTATGATACACAGCAGAGATGCGGCAAAGGATACACTGGATATTGTTAAAGATTGTATGAGTGGTGGCATGTATGGAGGGATTATCCATTGCTTTTCCTATGGTAAGGAAATGGCCCGGGAATACCTGAATATGGGGCTTTATCTTGGGATTGGCGGAGTTGTCACGTTCAAGAATGCAAAGAAGCTGAAGGAGGTTGTGGAGTATGCTCCACTTGAGCAGCTTGTATTGGAAACGGACAGTCCTTATCTGAGCCCGGAACCGAATCGTGGTAAGAGGAACAGTTCGCTGAATTTGTCGTACGTGGCTGAGATGATTGCGGAACTCAAAGGAGTTTCGAAGGAAGAAGTGATTGCAGTTACGGAGGAGAATGCGAAGCAGCTTTTGTTGCGGAAGTGAGAAGCGATATAGTTATAAAGTAAATGTAATGAAAACTCCTTAGAGGTTTCAATTGTATCCCACCTGTTGTTACAGGTAGTTCGAAAATTCAGAAGTACTAGCAATAAAAACGTATTATTTTTTATTTAAGTACTTCTACAAATTTTCTCAGGCCTGTACAACAGGTGGGATACTTTGAAACTCTCGGGGAGTTTTGCTTTACATTTTTATGTAATTAACTATATCTTTTCTTCTCAGCTTCCGTAAAGGGGAGGCTGAGAGGTAGAGGATAGTTAATGGTTAGGTGATTAGTATTCGGAGTCGTCGGTGTAGTCACTGGAGTCGTCAGAATAGTCGTAATCACCAGAGTCATCGTAGTCGCCAGAGTCGTCGGAATAATCGGAGTCATCGCTGTAGTCAGAGTCATCAGAATAATCGGAATCGTCTGAACCGTCGGATGAGGAATCACTCTGTGAACTGTCTGAGTCTGAGGACCAGGTGTCCTCGATGTAATTACCGTTTGCATCTACCATATCGCCATCAGAGTTGAAGGATGCAGTAAGAAGCGTGGTGTTGGTGGATGGTGTTACCTTCTGGGACATGATCTCTTTGAAGCGCGTCTGAAGGTTTGCGAGTGTAAAGGAATCATCCCCGAGGGAGGTTCGCACTCCGTGCTGGGAAGCAAGCTCTTCTGTATAGTCAGAAAGCATGTACGGACCAAATACACCCGTTTCTTTGTTATAATGCATGACCATTGGTTTAACCTGTGCATTGAGAATCTCAATGGATGTCTTTCCGTCCTGAACGGTTTTCTGGATCGTGAAGCATCCCATTCCTTCCAGGAGTGCATCTAAGGATTCCTGAGTGGAAACAAAATTTCCAAGGGAATAGAAGATCAGCATGCTGTGGCCGGATTTATCAGACATAGTTCCATATGGCTGCAGAATATGCGGGTGTCCTCCGATTACGACATCAACGCCCTGCTGCATGAGGAAGGTTGCCCATTCTTTTTCGTATTCGGTAGGCATTGAATCCATTTCTTTGCCCCAGTGAGCAACAAAGATCAGGACGTCACTGCTTTCTTTGGCTTTCTGGATCATAGAGGATACTTTGTCTTTCTCAAAGATATCAACCATATAATCTTTGCCTTCTAAGACACCGGAGTTGTTAGTGCTGTATGTATAATCCAGGAAAGAAATTTTGATGCCGTTTACGTCAAGAACTTTGACAGAAGAAGCATCCTCTTCTGTTTCATGTATGCCAAGAACCGGAATATCTGAATGACTTGTTTTCCAGTAATTCAGAGTCTGGCTCAGGTAGTCATATCCATAGTCATCGATATGGTTGGTTGCGGATTCAATGACATCGAATCCTGCATTAATAAGCGCATCACCGACTTCTGTCGGGGTTGCGAAGGAAGGATAGCCGCTGACAGCATTGTGATCTGTTGTAAAAACAGTTTCCTGATCAACCATGGCAAGATCAGCAGCCTGGATCTCGGATTTGACATTTTCGTAAATTTTGTCATAATTCCAGGTTCCTGAGTCAGATTTTCCGGATTCGATCAGTGAGTCATGGTAGAGATTATCGCCAACAGCAACAACATTTGCAGTGTATACTTCAGGTGCTTTTGCGGCAGCTTCGGCTTCTTCTTTTTTTCTGGCGGCTTCTTCGGCAGCCTGATCTGCCGGTTTCTGAACCAGATGATAATCCAGCTGATGAAAAACAAAGACCAGAAGAACAAGAACTACAACGGAGCAGATCAGGCCGATGCGGGAGTTGATCTGTTCTTTAAGATTTAAAGGGATGTTTTTGTTTTTTTTCATAATAAAGTCCTTTGTATATTTGGTGAGACTTTCTGTAAAAAAAGTCGTTTTATGTTCAATTCACCATTATAACAAATAGATTCTATTAAAGAAAGAATTAAGTTGAAAAAAATAAGTGGAAAAATACTTTGTGCTTCAAAGCAATATACGTTATAATGTGAAATAATGATACAGAAAGGACAGGAAGGCGAGGGGAGACGCATGAAGTCATATGAAACAGTAAATAATATCCTGGTGAGATTGTTTAAAGATATTCTCGATATAGAGGAGCGGGCTCTGATCACTTCGGAATATAAGGATATATCTGTAAACGATATGCATATCATGGAGGCGATCGGTATACAGGAGAAAAAGAACATGTCTACAGTGGCAAGAGCCGTTTCAGTTACTGTAGGTACATTGACGATTGCAATCAATCATCTTGTAAAGAAGGGATATGTGGAGCGTACCAGAAGTGAGGAAGATCGACGCGTGGTTCTGGTATCCCTTTCAGAAAAAGGGGAGAAGGCTTATCTGCATCACAAGATTTTCCATGAAAAAATGGTTATGGCAGTGCTGGATGGGCTGAATCCACAGGAGACAGAAGACCTTACGAAGGCATTGTTGAAACTGCAGAAATTTTTTGATAATTATACGAATGAATAAATAGAAGGAGAGGCGTGCAGGCCTCTCCTTCTGTGTTGTGAAATATACAGGCAGTTTGTCTGGATTTTTCAGAGGTCAGTGCGTTCAGTCGTTTCTGCATATATTTCTTCAGGACAGGAAACTGGACAGGGCCGATCTCGAGAAGATTCTGATGAAAAATTTTCGGATCAAAATTATCACCAAGAGCAGTCTGCCATTCGTTTTTCAAATCCAGGAAATTAAGATAACCCCAGCAGTATTTCTGATAATTTCCAGGTGTTTCTACAATATACTGATAGATTTCAGAAAGGGCATTGTCATCAGTGATTCCAAATAGCTTTAAGAGTCTGGAAGCTTCGTTCTGATCCCATCCGTAATAATGAATTCCGATATCCAGAAGAGCATAAATGCACAGATTGATGCTGCGGTTCAGCCAGGCCAGGCGAATGCAGTCAGAAATGGATGAGTTTTCCGGGCTGTCGGAGGCATATTGATATCCGTAAGATTCCGTGTAGACTGCCCACCCTTCAACATAACCGCCGGAGGTGATCAGATAGCGAATGTCGGAAGGCTTTGTATTACCAAAGAAAACAGTCTGATACAGATGTCCTGGAAAGCCTTCGTGCGACAGAGTAGTAAAAAGCTCCAGATTACTTCTCTGGTCAGCCGGGTTGATATAGATAATATTAGGTGATCTGGTATCGAGCGGCGGAGTCAGATAAAAAGCCGGACTCAGATATTTCTGCATGGATTTATGTACATAACGTACTGTAAACTCCGTATCATCCAGGAGAGGAAAATCCTGTTTCATTTTCTGATGCAGTGAAGAAAGAATTTCTTTGGGCTCCATTTGGGAAATATCAGGGGAAACGTTAAGTTCACGAAGCAGAGAAGGCTGTTCTTTCAGCGCTTTCTGAACGGTTTCCATGTCCTGAACGATCTGTCCGGCCAGTCGTCGCTGTATGGTTCTCACAGGCACATAGGAGCCGGTCTGGCTTTGCAGCAGACATTCGTAATATTCTTTGCCGTTATTGAAATGAGCCAGCCCCTGGCTGGGGCGGCCGGTACCTCTAAGAGCCTGCAGACCGAGTATTAGTTTCTGATAGGCAGGAATTACTTTGTTCAGAAGAATCTGACGATGTTTCTGAACCAGGATTTCCTGTTCTTTCCGGGAGAGATTCCCGAATTCTTTTAATTTTTCAGTAAAAATCTCCAGCATATAATTATTTTCCGGATCTTTGATAAATGCCTGACATTGTGCGAGCACGCGATCCAGAGTTGCGTCGCTCATAAAATACCCCTGTTTTGATTTGGCCTCTTCAAAAGCGAGGATACTTTCGAAATAAGGCTCGACAGAAACGAGCAGGTTCAGATAATCAGCGATATCCTGTTTCTGATAAAACACATATTCTGCAAGCAGGACAGGAAGCTGTGCCTGAATGCCAAGACTGGGACTTAAAGGTTCTTCAAGGATTGTGAGGTCTTCAGAATCTGCCTGTGTTTTATAATACAAAAGCAGCATATCAAGCGTGAGCTGATTTTCCTCAGACAAAGCAGATATTTTGAAATTTTTCAGTTTCTTAAGTGTCTGGTAAGCAAAACTTTCTGTTCCGGACGATGATTTTGAAGATGTTCCGGAATCCAGGCCCGAAGATATTTCTGATGAAGGTAATGAAATAGTGCCCAGCGATGCTTTTGGTCTTGTTATTCCTTTCTTTTCCGGATAAGCCAGCGAATAATGCAGGTTCAGCATATTACCGGATACCTCTTTCTGAAAAAGCCGATCAGTAAATGCCTCAAAACGTCTGTCCTCTGAGAGCAGATGGGTATTGGCCCATCCAAGGACAGTACCAAGAAGAAAAACGAGACACAACATACCTGCGATCCATATGCGTGTTTGTCGTCTGCGTGATAATAACTGCATAGAGACCTCATGAGAAGCGCTTTTTACTATCTTATTGGAAAAAAAACGATAGTATGCTAAACTGATAGACAGTGGCTGCTGTGGATAGAGAAAACAGCATTAACAGCGGTTTGTACAACAGAGAAAGTGAGGCAGAATCTGATGGAAAATAAAATATATGATCTGGCGATCCTTGGTGCAGGACCAGCGGGAATCTGTGCAGCTATCTATGCGGCACGTGCGAAGATGGATGTGATCTGGCTGGACAGGAAATTTGTGCAGGGCGGCCAGATTGTGGATACGTATGAAGTGGACAATTATCCGGGTCTTCCGGGAATTACCGGGCTGGATCTGGGAGAAGCAATGGCAGGACATGCGGAAAAGCTTGGACTGAAGCCAAAGAGAGAGCCAGTTCTCTCAATCACTGATGAAGATGAATGCAAAGTGATTCGTACGAAAAAGAATGAATATCGTGCGAAGACAGTGATCCTGGCATGTGGAGCAACACATCGCCATCTGGGAATCCCGGGGGAAGAGGAACTGGGCGGTATGGGGGTATCCTATTGCGCGACCTGTGATGCGGCTTTTTTCCAGGACAGAACAGTTGCGGTAGTAGGTGGAGGAAATGTAGCAGCAGAAGATGCGATTCTTCTTTCACGTACCTGCAAAAAAGTTTATCTTGTTCACAGAAGAGGAGAACTTCGGGCGGATAAGGTGCTTCAGGACCGGCTGTTCAGATGCCCTAATGTGGAAATGGTCTGGGACAATGTGCCGGTTTCTATCGAAGGAACGGAAAAGGTAGAAAGCTTAAAAGTCCGCAATGTCAGAACCGATGAAGAAAAAACGATCGCCGTTGACGGAGTTTTTATTGCAGTTGGCATTCTCCCGAATACAGAGAAATTTAAAAATCTGGTGGCTCTGGACGAGGGAGGATATATCATTGCAGGAGAAGACTGTGTAACAAGTACACCGGGCATTTTTGCAGCAGGAGATATCAGGACCAAACAGCTTCGTCAGGTTGTAACAGCGGTTGCTGACGGTGCAAATGCCGTGATATCGGCAGAAAAATATTGTGATGTTTGAACAGACTTCTGTTTTTGAGGCGGCTCAGATGTTTCCCGCGTGGAAGGAATTCTTCCGGCGCCTGAAAGCGCTCATGCGATCCGGGCAGCTCTGGATGAAGCAATGAAATGTAAAGAGACTGGAGAAGAAAAGACTATTGTGTTTGGACTTACCGGAACAGGATATTTTGATATGTTTGCTTATGGAAGATATAATGATGGAGAAATGAGTGATTATATTCCCACAGATGCAGAACTTCAGGCTGGATTTGATGGAATTCCAAAAATTTAAATCGTAAGATTGCTTCTGTGGGAGTCCCGTAGTAAGTAAAATAAAAACCCGTACCCGGCAGCCGTGACAACATGGCAGCCGGGTATGAGTTTAATTTCCGATTATTTTTTTGCAGAAGCGTTGGGAATATGGCATAAAGATCTGTGCGACAGGACCTACGATAAAGGCACAGATAATAGTTCCCAGTCCAAAGGTTCCTCCAAGCAGAAAACCTGCGATCACAAAGAAGCAGTCTGTCAGGATGCGCACGATGCCGAAAGGTTTGTGACTTTTGTCGCTGATGACAATGGCAACCAGATCATTGGGACCTGTTCCCGCTTCCGATTTGATCACTATGGTCATACCAAGAGCAAGGATGATACATCCTGCTACAAGGACGATGATGCGCACTGCTATGGGCAGAGAACTGTTGATACAGTCTCCAAGCAGGACGGTAAAAAGATCAATAATAGGTCCGCCAAGAAACATACAGATGATCGTTCCAATTCGTATGTAGCTTCGGTCAATGAAAAGCAGCACCATAATGATCAGAAAACAGATCATCATGTGAGTTCGTCCGTGGGTCCAGTTAAGAGCTGCCGGCCATGGGACACTGCGGAAGATTCCCTGCACAAGGACATTAAAGGGGTCAGTTCCCAGATTTGCCTGAATAAAAAAAGTCACACCCAGGTGAGCAACAGACAGACCGAAAACCAATAAGATAATTTGTTTGATTTTTTGTTTTGGCGTCATAATGTGTAGTTCCTTTTTCTTTATCTTATCAATATTTTATCATATCGGACAAGCTTATAAAAGCAGAATATCAGGAAGGTAAGTTTTACAAAATATGAATTTGCAGGTATAAAATAAAAATAAATAAAAAAGAAAAAAAGGAAATTATTCCAATAAGAGACGTGATTTTGACAGTTTCTGCAAAATGGATAAGTTAAAGGCGTATAATGAAAGAAAAATATTATTTCAGGAGGAAGAGAAAATGAACTACAAGAAATTGACAGCAGTATTTATGGC
>ERZ1026854.1831-NODE-1831-length-12837-cov-3.875215_pt1 | contig 12837 bp, 10 predicted proteins | sample MGYA00380157_ERZ1026854 | MGnify/ENA primary metagenome ERZ1026854 (study PRJEB33269, sample SAMEA4719793) | human gut metagenome | biome: human-associated habitat; feature: organic feature; material: feces | place: Cameroon | collected 2013-10 ...
TCTAAAGAAAGTATGATACTATCCAAATGCAAACATATGTTCTGTTTCAATTCTCCCTACAATTCCCTTCCAAATCAAACAAAATAATCTTGACTAATCTGTAAATCAAACAGTATACTATCCGTAGAAGGTGATGCACAGCCTTAAAGTGAGCGAGTTATAAGCGGGTGATGCACAGCCCTAAAATGAGCGAGTTAACGGATGGTAGAGACTGCTTGGTCTCTACCATTTTTATTGTTATAAAGAAAGGTATTCCCATGAGAAATGCTATAAGAATATATGAAGTAAAAAGTGAATACATAAAATATCTAGGCAACTATCAAAAACACATTTTTGCACAGACGGATGGAAAAGACAAAAGAAAATATATTGGTATTATTTTGGAACTTTGCAACAATAAAATTAACCAGCATGGGATGTAATTCTCTTTCTATCTCATCCACCAGTAGAACTCCACCCTTAGTAAGCACAGACTCTATTGCGGGAGCAATCGACATCAGTTTTCTTGTACCGTCCGATTCATCCTCTAATTCGATATTATATAGTTCATCTTCTCCGTTTGCATTGATACCCCTGTGCTTAGCCTTTGCCTTAATCTGGCTCATTTTCAGCTTGCCTTCTGAATTGTTTGATGTCTCAGCCAAAATCTGTATAAAGGATGTCAAGGCAGCTTTCACTCCTTCAGGAACATCATCCGGGAAATTCAAGTCATTTCCTATCTCCCTGTTCTCTATCTCAAACTGCATCTCTTCAATGCCAAAGTCAGCAGCTTTTGCATAATCGGAAATAGCTCTCAGCATATTACTGTCATCATAGAACTCTAATAACTGCCTGGGAATATCTGTATAATCTCTGGAAAAGAAAACATCCTCTCTAAACCACCTCATGGCATTTACACAGCTGGCATCATTCATAGTACAAGCAACCGAGAAAAACAACTGGTTCTCTGCTACTGTCTCGCTTATCAGTTTTCTCTTCGCCTTATCCTCCGTAAATGTAAATGTCTGTCCCTCCCTGACAAATACCAGTGCTTTTTGTCCCTTCGGTGCATGATACAATGACTCTCTTACAATTTTTTCTCTTGTAGCCGCAAAAGAATACCAGTACTTAATATCGTCAGAAATATAATCAAACTCGAACTCTGTCGGTTCATTCGCCGAATAATCATTGAGTGCAAAAGGAACTACGGGAACTGTCGCTTTCTCATGCTGCATTCTCTGTGCATTTCTAATAAATTGAACCGCTAACCAAAATGCTCTGATTACATTACTCTTGCCGCCGCCATTTTTTCCATAGATGGCAGCACCCGGCAAAAGCCTCATATTGTTATACTCAATCAAGCAATTTTTAAATGATGAAAGACCCACCGCTTCCATAGAAAGGACAGCCTCATCTCTAAATGATCTATAATTTTTAAAACGAAATTCAACCTAAATAATTCGTTTTTTTAATTATTTTTATCCAATTTCTATATTTTTCCTCTTTCACGCAATCAGTACGGCAACATTTATTTGAGTCCTTCAGTCAGTATGTCCACTTGAATTGTTTGCTTCTGCTAAAAATATATGTAAAGATGATTCTTCCCGCCAAAAACCATGACACGCATATTAAAAGCAGGATGAGAAAATCATAAAATGTATGAGAACCATTCAAAACCAATGATATGTATTTCACGCCCGCCGACAGAGGGTTGGTATATGACAAATAATCCGGAACCGTGATAATACTGCCGGAGAGGAACAAGAATAAATATCCGATAATACTGACAAAAGAGGCAACCTTTGTAAATACAAGCGTTAGGGCTGACAATATGTATGACAGCCCCATGATCCCGAAGCATACCAAAATGATCACATATAAATATTCTACTCTGAACAGGTTATCAATCTTTATAAAGAATGCTGCGATCAATGCCGTTATGAGTGCCTTGAAAAAATTGATCGTGAACCAGACAAGCGTTTTGACCGTGATAATTTGAGAAATTGAGCACGGCTTAATCAACAGATTCTGCAAGGTTCCCAACTGTTTTTCCGTGGATATGCACATGGAAGCTTCGGATAATACCCCATTCACCAAAATCCATAATATATATCCAAATACTTTCTCTCCCCTGTCGCCATCCGTATTCATAACAATTACCAGCAAAAGAAGGTCTGTGATCAATCCGACAATATAATCCGGATAATAGCTGATCGCTTCCGTCAATGTTTTTTTAAATTCCGCCTTAATGAGTCTCATCCAAAACCTCCGCCATAAGTTCTTCGATGTCTCTTTCCTTCTTCTTAATCTCAACAATCTCATACTTGCAGTATTGATTGTATATCTCATTGAATGAGCCTTCTACGACAGCCTGTTCAACCAAATTATGATTGACGTAAGAAACAGAATACAGATCTTTTTCCTCATATTGTCCTTTGTCAAAGTCGGAAACCACTCCATCTTTCAGTATTAAGATTCTGCTGTTCAGTTTTTGAACGACATCCATCTGATGGGTAGTCAATATCACACTCATCTTTTCCGTCTTAATTATTTCATTCAGCGCGTTTATGACAGACAATTTACTCTTGATGTCCAGACCCAATGTAGGTTCATCCAATAGTAATAGCTGTGGTGAGGACATCAATGCAATAATCAACGCCAGCTTTTGCTGCATTCCACGGGAATATTCCCCGGCTGGTTTATCAATCGCCTCTTCCAGTCCAAATAATTGAATATACTTATCTATTTGGGAATCTTTCTTGTCCATGTTCATCAATCCGGCAAAATAATCTATATTCTGTCCCCCTGTCAGGTAATCATAGATATTAACGCTTGATTCCAGTAAGGCGTTTACATTTGAGAAATACTCTGCGTTTGTATATTTTCTTATGTCCCTTCCATTTAACAGGATTGTGCCGGAATCTGCTTTGATCATCCGGAGAATACAGTTGATGATAGTGGTCTTTCCTGCCCCGTTATTTCCAAGCAGACAGACGATCTCCCCTTCCCCCACAGAAAAAGAAACATCCTTCAAAACTTCTTTATTCCCGAATGATTTTTTAATGTTCTTTATTTCCAGCATTTACAATCTCCTTACCAATTCCACGCACCGTGGAGTGAAAAAAACTTGACAACCCTACCATAAATGTACGATAAATAATACTTGAAATCAATTAGAAAAAAAGGATTGGGCTATGGACAGAAAAATACTTGCACTTGATATAGACGGCACGCTTACCACCTCAAAGAAGGAGATTTCTCCAAAAACGAAAGAGGCTTTGTTCAAAATACAGGAGGCGGGACATATCCTTGTGCTGGCTTCCGGCAGACCGACCCCCGGAATGAAACGCTATGCGGAGGAACTGGAGCTTGCAAAATACGGCGGTTATCTGCTCTCCTTCAACGGTGCCCGGATCACAAACTGCAAAACCGGAGACATTCTTTATGCGCAGACGCTCCCGGGATCCGTGATTCCCGGTCTGTATGAATTTGCCACCCGCAACCACTGCGGTCTGATTACCTATTACAAGGATTCCGTTGTCTCAGGAAACGGCATAGACAAATACATTGAGCTGGAGTCCCGTATCAATGGGATGCCTCTGATGGAAGTGGACGATTTTGTGGGATTTGTCAACTATGATGTGAATAAATGCCTGATGACGGCAGAACCGGAAAAGGCGGAGCGCTGCCTGTCCGAATTGCAGGAAAAGTATGCGGACACACTCAGCATCTACCGCTCCGAGCCGTTTTTTATCGAGATCATGCCCCAGCATGTGGACAAGGCAAACTCCCTCGGACACATGCTGGAGCTTCTCAAGATGGAGAAAAAAGACCTGATCTGCTGCGGCGACGGCTACAACGATATTTCCATGATCTCCTATGCGGGAGTCGGCGTCGCCATGGCAAACGCCCGCGACGAGGTGAAGGCGGCTGCAGATTTCGTGACCGGCTCCAACGACGAGGACGGGCTGGTTACAGTGGTGGAGAAATTCATTCCGGGGTGCTAACCCTTCCTCTGTTCCAATGCCAGTCCGATTAATCGATCCGCCTGATCCACCATAAACAGGGGAATATTGAGCACATCATCATCCAGCTTAAGATTATCAAGGGAGAAACGTACCCTGAGCTTAATCTTATCCCCGAACAGCTCCTTGAACTTTTTAAGGCTTTTCGCGGAAATATTGGCTTCCGATTTGACCTCAACGGGGAAAATATTGTTCTCTCTCTGAATCAGAAAATCGACCTCATAGGGCGGATTGTTCTGTGACCAGTAACGGGGAACCACTTCAAACTGCGTGACTAAGCTCTGCAACACAAAATTTTCCGTCAACGCACCCCTGAACTCCGTAAACAGGCGATTGCCCTCTCCGAAAGCCGTGGGCGCCAGTTGTGCCAGACGGCGAAGCAATCCCACATCTACCAGATAAATTTTAAAGGCAGACAGATCGTCGTAGGCGGACATCGGCAGACCGGGCGCGGAGCTGCGATAAACCTTGTGCACCAGCCGGGCATCTACCAGCCACTGCAACGCATCCTCATATTCACGGGCGCGTGCGCCTTCCTTGACAACCTTATAGAGAAACTTTTTGTTTTCTCTTGCCAGCTGGGACGGAACCGACTTCCATATCATGGATATTTTGGGAAACTCGCTGACATTGGGGTGTTTTGCAAAATCACGCTCATAGGTGCCGATAATGCCGGACAAGGCTTCCTGCATGGCAGAAACATCGCGGGCTTCCGTCCACATTAACACAGATTCCGGCATACCTCCGGTGACATAATACATCTTCAATTTTTCATACAATGGATTGAAAAAGGCATCCGGAATTGGCTCGATTGTATCCGTGATTTCCAGATAATCCGCAAGATTCTGATCACCGTTGGCAATCAGAAACTCCGAAAAGGTCATGGGATCGATCTGTATGAAATTGACCTTACCAACCGGAAAAGAGGACGGCTTTGCCAGAGCAATGCCCAGCAGGGAACCGGCACAGGCAATATGGTACTGCGGAGCATTCTCGCAGAAATACTTCATGGAGTTAATGACCTTGGGACAGTCCTGCACCTCATCAAAAATAATAAGGGTCTTTTCCGGTACAATTTTCTGACCGCTTGCCAGCATCAGATTCTGCAAGATTCTGTCCACATCCTTAGTAGTCTCAAAAAACTGCTTGTATTCCTCATTTTCGTCAAAGTTGAAATAGGCGGTATTTTCATAGTAAAGCCTGCCAAATTCTTTTAAAATCCATGTCTTTCCGACCTGACGCCCCTCTTTCAGAATCAAAGGTTTGCGGTAGGGCGAATTTTTCCAATCTACTAATTTCTTTAATACAAACCGTTCCATAATTTGTATCCTCACATTTTTATTAATGTTTTTGTGTATTGTAATCACATTTTTATTATATGTGGAATACAAAAAAAATACAACACCTATCGAAAATTAACTCTGCGACACATTAAAGAGCGAGTAAAAATACTCTTTCTTCGACATCAGCTCGTCAAAGCTGCCGTACTCTGCCCCCTTTCCGTTTTTCAGTGTCAGCACACAATCATACCGCTTCAACAGATTTTCCTCTAAGGAATGGGTGATCACAATACGGGTCAGCTCATGCAGATTCAGGATGGCATTGCTTACCTGATAGGCAGTGCGGATATCCAGCGCCGCAGTGGCTTCGTCCACCAGAAGGATCTGCGACTTTTTCAACAGGCTTCTTGCAATGGAAATTCTCTGCCGCTCCCCGCCGCTGAGACCGCTTCCGTTCTCTCCGCAGAGATAATCCTCCCCACGCTCGGCAATCAACTCAGACAATCCCGACATTTCAATGGCACGGTCGACTTCCTCCTTGGGAAAATCGGTAAACATCGTGATGTTTTCCCGGATGGTCGCATTAAAAATAAACACATTCTGCTGCACAATGGAGATCATTTCATACAGGCTCTCACTGCTGATCCTGCGCAGCTCCGTATCGTCATACCGGATAGATCCGGTGTAATCGGGATGGGACGCCATCAGCAGATTCAACAGGGTGCTTTTTCCGCTGCCGGATGCGCCCACGATGGCATAGCTTTTGCCCGCCTCAAAGGAAAAGTCAATGTTCTGCAGAATGGTTTTTTCTGCCCCATATCCAAATGACAGATTTTCAAGCGTAATGCATTTTTCCAGCTTTGTTTTATCCTCAAGACCGTCCTCCCTGACATTCTGCTCCAGTGCAGCCGCCAGCTTATCGATCAGCGCACAGGACGCCTTGCACTCCGCAAAATACTGCGGAACCGTGCGGATCGGGCTTACCACGAAGTTCATCAGATTCACAAATGCGATCAGCATACCCGCCGAAATTCCGTATCCCTTCATTGCAAGCGCCGCGCCGGCAAGAAATACACCAAACTGCGCGATTACACCGGCTACCAGACCCATACTCTGCACCACGATCATGGTTTTCCGGCGGAGCGTCTTTGCCTCCGTAACCTCCTTGATCCGCTGGGCAAACAGTCTGCACATGGCTGCCTCCGCCTTGAACGATTTCACAACGGAAAATCCGGCGAGGCAATCCGTCAGGGTGGACATGTAAGTCTGGTTTTTCTGGGACAATGCTTTCTCTACCTCCGCCATGCGGCTTCCCACCAGAACGGACGCCGCAACCGGAAGCAGAGACAATGCGATTGCAATACCCGTCAGAAGCGGTGAATACCAGAACATCAGGGCAAGTGCGCCCAAAAAGAGAAGGATTTCGTCAATTAACTGGATGATGTCCGCCAGATAATCCGTTTCTATGGTGTTGGCATCATTGCTCAGTGCTGATATGTAAAAGGAGGAATTTTCTCCCGTGAATGCGGATATCCCCTTCTTTGAGATTTTGTCAAACACATACTCCTTGTACTGACCGATCGCCTTTGCAATGAAGCGGGGCGTGGAGAGATATCCCAGCCATGAAGCAAGGATCAGAACCCCAAGTCCGATCAGGCAAAGTACCGCGATCTGCGGTAGCGTAAACCGGTTTTCCGCACCCGTCGTCACATCGATCAACACCTGCAATAACCACGATATAATAAGATTTCCAAAAACCATTATGACAGTTTGAATCAGCGCTATGGAAAACGCTGTTTTATTTCCTTTGAAAAACTGTGCCGTGTACTCGCGGCGGCGTTTTCTGATTTCTGACCGGCTCATACTTATTCTTTTCCTCCTGTTTCCTCACATACTTTTTTCCAGATACGGCGCAGCTCCTTTTCTTCGGAAGAATCCTTCATAATTTTTTCAATGATTTCCTTGGCTGTCTCACCCATATCGTCATAAGATGTGGCTTTGTCGTCATTATGATAAAATTTCATTCCGGCATCCAGCCGATAGCAGGGGGCAGCGTCAAATTTCTCAGCGCTCTCTTTCGCCCGAAGCAGCCACTGATAAGCGCCCTGCTCGTTTCCCTGTGAAATATCCGTCTCAGCCAGAATCGTGAACAGACCCACATCGCCCCGATCCATCCAGTTGACAACATCCGGCGTCCTCAGCCCACTTCCGGTTTTTTGCAGCCAGAGGACGATGTCCCTGACTCTGTTCACATCTTTCAGATGTCCATAGGCATTTGCATATCCTATGCAAATGTTGTAAAGCTCGCCATAGCTCTGGCACAGTGCATCCGACAAATACTGCAATGCCTCTTTCGTCTTTTTCTTATCACGGGATAAAAGCAACCCGATCCGGTAATTGTTCTTGCCCTCAAAATTATTCTTTTTCAGAATTTCAATCGCATCATCCGTCCGGTTCATGCAGCAATAGCACTGGGCAATTCCGTTCTGAATCGTGGAGGCGTTGATCTGGTCTTCCTCATTCTGATCGATCAGCTCAAGCGCCCTCTCGTACAGCTCCACTGCCCTCGGCATGCACTTTGCATCCATTGACAGCGCATAGATATGCGCACTGTGATACACCACCTCAAAGCAGTTCGGATATTTTTGCAGTACCGTTTCGGCGTACCGCATTCCCTCCTGCTGCCCCTTGTCCAGACAATAGTTTTGCAGCTTCTGTACCGCCTGCCCCATGGTGATCTTTTTCCACTCATAATTCAGCAGCTTATCCACCGAAGTTTCAAAAAAATCGGCGATATCCACCAACATTTCCAGCTCCGGCGTCGCCTTGCCGGACTCCCACTTGTAAACCGCCCCGGTGGTGACGCCCAGCGCCTCGGCAAGCCTCTCCTGCGTAAGCCCCGCCTTCTTGCGAAGTGCGCGGATATTCTGACCCAACCTGATTTCCATTCCCATTTCCTCTCTTCGTTTGATAGCTTTATTATAACAGGAATACGGGCAGAATCTACTCACCGTTAGTATGATTGGTATATTTTTTTATAGACTGTTGGTATGAGATTGAAGAATAAAAAACAATAACACGCAAGAAATGTGTGTTATTGTTTTGACAGATTAATAGCTTCAAATGTATGATATGTGTAGAAATTTTGTTTCTTTATTTCAAGTTCGATTTACTTCTTGAAATAACAGGGGTATAATAGAAGCATATATTTCAAGTTCCCAGAAAGGAGCCAGGACTGATGAATACCCGTGCAGGTCATTATAAATCAAATTTGTCGGGCGAAATGGCATATAAATCTTTTGTACCGAATCCTCTGCCTCCAGCTCCTCCTATTGAGCTGTCAGAGGATATTGTCAGCTTACTCGTAAAAGCAAATTCCCGGCTCGCCGTTTTGGAAAGCGTTGCTACCCGCATTCCAAATGTAGAATTGTTCGTATCCATGTATGTGCGTAAAGAAGCATTGATGTCTTCGCAGATTGAGGGTACACAGGCAACCTTGGAAGATGTTCTTGATCCAATGTTGGATGCCAACACAAACCGTAATGTCGCAGATGTTGTAAATTATATCAAGGCGACCGAGTTTGCAATCGAGCGATTACAGACACTTCCGTTGTGCAATCGTTTGATCAAGGAAACCCATGCGGTTTTGATGGAAGGAGTACGAGGCCAAGAAAAGAGTCCCGGCGAGTTCAGATATTCTCAGAACTGGATTGGCGGTCAAGGCAGCACTCTCAAAAACGCCCGATATATTCCTCCGTCTCCCGATGATATGCTGGATGCAATGTCCGATCTCGAAAAATATATCCATGCCGATGATGAACTTGATGCCTTAATCCGGGCAGCATTGATACATTACCAATTTGAAACCATCCACCCCTTCCTTGACGGAAATGGCCGTGTTGGTCGCTTGCTGATTACGCTGTTCTTAATGGAGAAAAAAGTCCTCACGACACCTGCTTTATACATTTCTTACTTTCTGAAGAAAAACCGTGTGGAATATTACGACCGTATGACTGAAGTAAGAGCAAAAGGAAATTACGAACAGTGGGTCAAGTTCTTCCTGCAAGCTATTATGGAATCTGCTGAAGATGCCACTGCAACAATTGATGAACTGATTGTTCTTCACGATGCAAATGTAGCTAAAATTTCCAAGCTGGGCCGTGCAGCAAAAAATGCAATGCTCGTTTTTAACTACTTGGAGTCCAATCCAATTATTGAGATTCGAAAAACAGCGGAGGCTTTAGATATTACCTTTAATACTGCCTCCAGCGCAGTCAATCGTTTAGTTGATGCCGGTATTTTGGTGCAAACAACCGATACCAGCAGAAACCGTACTTTTGCCTATGAAGCATATCTAAATATTCTTCGCAAAGGAACTTGAAATTACAGCTAACAAAAGGCTGCATTATTTCAATTTGGATAACAAAAATTAAATAAAAGCCAATTTTAGACGGGAGCGTGATTCCTATGGAAATTTTATCTGGAATATTCAGATGCTTTACAGCCAGATCGTTCTTACAAGAGGTCTGCCTTTGAATCTGCATCTCCTATCTGCAAGACCGACAGCAATCGGAGACATGAAGCACGCTGAATTGGATGCTGAATTGAGGAAAGGTGTAGAATCCTTAAAATCCTCCTGCAAGCTGGGGTAAGACCGTTTCTGGTCCTACCCCGTTTTTTAATGCCGTGATAGTCTCCTTCATTCCCCCGGCTTGATCTCAACGGTTCTGCCGCCCAGATTTTCATAAATGCGGTGGGAGATGGAAAGCACGGTGCGGCCTTCGGACGCGCGGCGGAGCGCTTTCAGTACACGCGCCTCGGTTTCCGCATCCAGATTGGCGGTGATTTCATCAAGGAGAAGCACCGATGGATTCGCCGCGGCGGCGCGGGCAATGGACAATAGCTGCCACTCTCCCTGCGAAAACATTTCATCCGTGCATGGGGTGGCGTAACCGTTCGGAAATGACCGGATGGTCTCGTCAATTCCGGCAAGCTTTGCCGCATTCTGCGCCATTTCCTCCGTTATACCGGGATCTCCCAGCGTAATCTGTTCCAATATGGTGCCCTGCACGCGGGAGAAGTGCTGTTCCACACAGCCGATACAGGAGCGCCGTTCGCGGTCGGTGATTTCCGCCACATCCACCCCGCCGATGGTGATAGTGCCAGCCTCCGGCCGGTAAAGCCCCAGCAGCAGACGGAATACCGTACTTTTCCCGGCTCCGGTTCTGCCGATCAGCGTCACCTGCTCGCCTTCCTTCGCGGTCATGGAAAAATCACGCAGCACGGATTTGTCCCCATATCCAAAGGTAACATGGGACAGGACAACATCCCCTCTTGCCGCATCTTTGCGCTCGGACGGGATCGCCCGTTCCGGCTGGTCGAGAAAGGTATCAATCCGCTTCACACCCGCCATCGCCGACTGAATCGTCTGTATCTCCATTCCGAGGCTTTCAATCGGAGAGAAAATCCGGGAAATGTAGTTAATAACGGCAACGGAAGTACCGACCGACATACCGAACAACGCCAGAACCTCCGCTTTGCCGGAGGCGGAAAGCAGCATCACAATACCGACCACTGCGGCATTCAGCAAAAACACCACGGGGGAGTATATTGCGTCGTAGAAGTTCGTTTTTTCCACGGCGGCATAGCTTTCACCGATGCGCCGGTCGTAGCGGCGTTCCATGTAGGTCTCCATTCCGAGCGCGTGTATGGTGCAGATATTATGCAGCGTTTCCGGCACCTGCCCGGATACTGCGGCAACGGCGCGGCGGTTGTCGAGCTGTGCCACAAGCATTTTCTTTTGCACATGGAGTGTAAAAACGGCAAAGAGCGGAAGCACCACCAGTAAAACAAGGGCAAGTCCGGTATTTTTTACCGCTATGACCGCCAGAATTGAAAGGATACGGCAGGCATCCGCAACCATGCTGATGATGCCGGAGGTAAAGAGCGCCTCCACGGTATCCACATCACCCGAAAAGCGTGCGGCAACTTCGCCGGGATTTTGTGCAACCAGCGTGCTTGCAGGCAGGCGTGTGAGTTTTTGCGACATTTCGGAGCGCAGGGCATGGGTCATTTTCTGACCGAACAGCACAAGAAGGGTTTCCTGTGCCGAGGAGAACACACCCTCCAGCACCAGACTTCCGAAATAGAGAAGCACAGCGGTAAATGTCAGCGGAAGCCCTCCCGTCAGGCGGTCGATCACCCGGGCAAGCAGCAGCGGAGGAACTAAAGAAGCAATCACCGACGCCGCCACACACAAAATAGTTCCCACGGTGAGAATACGATGCGTAAACGCCGCCTCTTTGACAGCCGCAAATACACCTGTTTTATTCTTGTTCTTCATGTCGGTCACCTCCTGTCTGGCTCTCGTAAAGCCTTCGATACGCCGGAACGGACGCCATCAGCTCGTCATGCGTGCCGACGGTCGTTTTTCCGTCCTCCATAAATATCACCTTCTGCATCTGCGGAAAATGGTACAGCCGGTGGGAAATCAGGAAAACCACCTTATCTTTTCCATATTCCCTGAGATTTGAAAACACTGCATCCTCCGTCCTGCGGTCAAGCGCGGAAAAAGGATCGTCCAGAATCAGCACCGGGCGCGGGTGTGCCAGCGTTCTTGAAAGCGCCAGCCGCTGCGCCTGTCCACCGGAAAGACGCACGCCGTTGTTTCCGACCACGGTTTCAATGCCTTTTTCCATGGACAGCACTTCGTCTTTCAACATGGTTTCCGCAAGATATGGCATGGCGTCCTGTTCGCTGCCGCACAGAACATTATTTTTCACAGAATCGGTGCTGAGTTCGGGATCATGTCCCAGATATCCCACCGTCCCGGCAATTTCCCGTGGAGAAAAATCCGAAAACTCCCTTTTGCCAAAACGAACCGAGCCGCCATACGGCGCTTCGCAGAGAAACACCCGTCCAAGTGTAGACTTGCCGCATGCAACGGGGCCGGTCACACCGATTATCTCACCGGGGTGCGCCGTCAGGGAAAGCCCTGAGAAAATCGGTTCCTCCCCGTAAGCAAAGGACAGATTCTCAAGGGTCACATCCGCAGGCGAAGGGATCTCCAGCGGCTCCAGCGGTTCGGGCAATTTCATCAACGGCCGGATCCGCTTCCATGAAACCTCGGCTTTCTGCACGGAGTTGAACAGCTTTGCAACCTTGGAGGATTTGACCGTCAGCTTTGTAAAGCAGGAGAGGAAGGTCGTAAACGCCGCAATGTCCCATGTGTTCCACCCGGTTCCCAACACATTTTTCGCGCCGAGCCACAGGATAAACAACACGCCCGCCTCCGATGCAGCCAGATACAGAGGCGGCAGTGCCGACTGCCAGACATTGGAGCGCACGGCGGTCTTTTCATAGTTTTTCAGCGCATCTTCGTAACGCTCCGCTCTTGCGTCCTCGCAGCCGTATATGCGGTAGGTCACGGCATTTTCCGCACGATCCAACGTGGCGGCGCTGAGTGCCCCCGCCGCTTTTTTATAGGTTGCCCCGGCACGCTGCACAGGCTTTTTCATCCACGCCGCGCAGAAATAGGAAATGGGGGTAAAGAG
>ERZ1026854.1832-NODE-1832-length-12836-cov-4.803380_pt1 | contig 12836 bp, 8 predicted proteins | sample MGYA00380157_ERZ1026854 | MGnify/ENA primary metagenome ERZ1026854 (study PRJEB33269, sample SAMEA4719793) | human gut metagenome | biome: human-associated habitat; feature: organic feature; material: feces | place: Cameroon | collected 2013-10 ...
GCCAAAATATGGCATAAAATCATTTAAATTAATTTTGAACACCTACTTAAGTAAAAATATCTTAACAAAAAAAAGTGATGAATTACAGCGACGAGAAATTTGCCGACATTCAGATGCTTCGTTATCGTCTGAACGGGTTTGAGCAACTGTCTCTCAATCAGAAACAATATGTCTATTGTCTTGCCAAGGCCACGCTCTGTGGACGCGACATCACAACAGACCAGTTTGGACGCTACAATCTGAAGATAAGAAAGCTTCTCGAAGCTTTATACCTTATTTATAAAGAACAACCTGAGACCTTGGGGCTGCAGGGGCTTTCGCAGCATGAGCTTTCTCAGCAGGGACAAGAGCTTTCGCAGGAGCAGGAGCTTTCGCAGGAGCAGGATCAAGAGCAGTTTGAGGCCATGACCGTTTATCTCAAGCGCGTGTGGTTCTCAAACGGCATTCATCATCATTATGGTTGCGACAAGTTTAAACCACAGTTTAGCGAGAGCTGGTTCCGCGGCATCATAGCAAGGTCGGCCGACAAGCTCGCCAGCAAGCTTGGCGTCGCTTCTGGGGACGAGGTGATGGAGTGGTGCGCTCCGCTCTTCCCCGTGATCTTCGACCCTGAGATTATGCCCAAACGTGTTGAAAAGGCGTGTGGCGTGGATCAGGTAAAGGGCTCGGCATGCAACTATTATGAGGGTCTCACGCAACAAGAGGTTGAAGCCTATTATGCTGCAAAGAACGACCCCTCTAATCCCTGTCCTCCTTCTTACGGCCTCAACTCAAAGCTCGTGAAGACCGCCTCAGGTGACATAGAGGAACAGGTATGGAAGCAAGGCGGAATGTATGGAGAGGCAATAGACCGCATTGTCTATTGGCTCACAAAAGCCATGCAGTTTGCAGAGAACGAGAAGCAGCAGGAGGTGATAGGGCTGCTCATAAGCTATTATCGCACGGGCGACCTCAAGACCTTCGACAGCTATTCTATAGAGTGGCTGAAGGAGCACGCGGGCGACATCGATTTCATAAACGGTTTCATAGAGGTCTATGGCGACCCTCTGGGCTTCAAGGCATCTTGGGAGGGAATTGTCACCTATAAGGACAAGGAGGCAAACGAGCGCACACACAAGATCTGCTCCAACGCCCAATGGTTTGAGGACCACTCGCCCGTGGACCCCCGTTTCAAGAAGAAAGAGGTGAGGGGCGTGACCGCCAATGTGGTTGTGGCTGCCATGCTTGGAGGCGACGAATATCCTTCGACAGCCATCGGAATAAATCTTCCCAACGCCGACTGGATTCGTGCGCAACATGGTTCAAAGAGCATCACAATAGGCAACCTTACCGAGGCTTACAGTCGTGCAGCCGAGGGCAACGGGTTCCTTGAGGAGTTTGTGGCCGACGAATCAACGCTCACCTTGGTGCGACAGTTTGACCACCTGTGCGACGACCTCCATACCGATCTGCACGAATGTCTGGGCCATGGCAGTGGACAACTGTTGCCCGGCGTCTCGTCAGACGCGCTTAAGTCGTATGGCAGCACCATCGAGGAGGCGCGCGCCGACCTGTTCGGACTCTATTACATGGCCGATGCGAAGATGGTGGAGCTTGGACTTTTGCCATCGGCCGATGCTTACAAGGCACATTATTATACCTACATGCTCAACGGTCTTATGACCCAGTTGCGCCGCATAACGCCTGGCGCTGACATTGAGGAAGACCACATGCGCAACCGGGCGCTCATTGCCTACTGGGTTCTTGACCATGCCCAGGGCGAGGTGGAGCTGACCGAAAGCAACGGAAAGACGTGTGTCTTCATTCACTCTTATGAGCGTCTACGCACGCTCTTCGCGCAACTCCTTGCAGAGATTCAGCGCATAAAGAGCGAGGGCGACTATGAAGCTGCACGACAGCTCGTTGAACGTTACGGCGTGAAGGTAGACCAGGCGTTGCTCGAAGAGGTGCATCGCCGCTACGAGAAGCTTGACATCGCTCCCTACAAGGGCTTCATAAATCCGCGTCTCTCGCTCGTTACCGATGCTCAAGGCAACGTGTGTGATGTGAAGGCCGACTATACAGAAAGCTATGAGCAGCAGATGCTACGCTATTCTAACGAGTTTGGCTTCCTGTCATCAAAGGAAGAGAATTCTTCATCGAAGAAAGAGGCCCCATCATCAAAAGCAGAGGCTGTGTCTTCGTCAGTTGACGACGACGTGAAGAAGATAAAGCGTTCGTTTCGGCTGTTCATGAACGGCGTGGCTTCAAGCTCCATGCGCGACAAGGGTCTTGAATATAAGATCAATTGGGGAATTCCCGTGACACGTCTTCGCGACATGGCAGCCCAGTATGCTCCTTCCGTAGCCCTTGCCGAGCGGTTATGGGAGAGCGACGTGCGCGAATGTAAGATCTTGGCAACAATGCTCATGCCCGCCGAACGGTTTAGCGAGCCTATGGCGCTGTCTTGGCTCTCGGCCTGCAACAACCAGGAGATGGTGGAGATGCTCGTGTTCAACCTTGTTCAGAACATGCCGTGCGTAGAAACGTTTGTGGTGAGTCTGCTCCATAGCGATGAGCACAACGCGCCTCTTGCCGCACTTCATCTCGTCTCGCGTCTTGTGGCACGACAGAACGTGGCGTTCATGACCGACGAGGTGGTAAGCTCGTTCGCCCAACTTGTGATAAAAGCGTTGAACGGAACCGATGCTGTGCTCAAACATGCGGCCCTCAACAGCGTCACACGCTACGTTGACCGTGAGCTCAAAGGTGCCGATAAAGTGGTCGAATTGCTTAAAAAACATAAGATAGACATTTTTTGAACGTTCTTGACACGAAATCTTAATAAAAAGTAGTAACTTTGTCGTGCATTAACGGCAAGCCCTATTGTCGGGGTTTTTATTGTAAAGAAAATTTCAATCAATGCGTGGGCCCTGTTGGTCCATGCCTTAACATTTAAGGATAAATGAACACAGGTAAAGTAGATGTCTTGCTGGGTCTCCAGTGGGGCGATGAAGGAAAAGGAAAAGTCGTTGACGTGTTGACACCCAAGTATGATGTGGTTGCCCGTTTCCAAGGCGGCCCCAATGCTGGCCATACCCTCGAGTTTGAGGGACAGAAATATGTGCTACGCAGCATTCCGTCTGGCATCTTCCAGGGCGGAAAGGTAAACATCATCGGCAACGGCGTTGTGTTGGCTCCAGACCTATTTATGGCAGAAGCCAAGGACCTTGAAAAGAGCGGTCACGACCTCAAGAGCCGTCTCCATATCTCTAAGAAGGCACACCTCATCATGCCCACGCACCGTGTGCTTGACCGTGCGCTCGAGGCAGCCAAAGGCAAGAGCAAGGTAGGAACAACAGGCAAGGGCATCGGTCCTACATACACCGACAAGGTGTCACGCAACGGTCTGCGTGTGGGCGACATCTTCGAAAACTTCGAGGAGAAATATGCCGCACACAAGGCACGCCACATAGAGATGCTTAAGGCGCTCAATTTTACCGATTACGACATTACTGAAGACGAGAAGCGCTGGATGGAAGGCATCGAGTATATGCGTCAGTTCAACATCGTTGACAGCGAGCATGAGATCAACAACCTTCTGCGCGAGGGCAAGTCGATTCTTTGTGAGGGTGCTCAGGGCACCATGCTTGACGTTGACTTCGGCAGCTATCCTTTCGTGACTTCTTCAAACACCATCTGCGCTGGCGCATGTACAGGTCTTGGCATCGGCCCCAACAAGATTGGACACGTTTATGGTATCATGAAAGCCTACTGCACACGCGTTGGTTCAGGTCCTTTCCCCACAGAGCTGTTCGACGCTACAGGCAACAAGATCCGTGACCTCGGCCACGAGTATGGTGCCGTGACAGGGCGTGAGCGCCGTTGCGGATGGATCGACCTCGTAGCCCTTAAATATGCTATCATGGTGAATGGCGTAACAGAGCTTATCATGATGAAGAGCGACGTGCTCGACGGCTTCGACACCATCAAGGCTTGCGTGGCTTACAAGCAGAACGGCAAGGAAATCAACTATTTCCCATACGACATCAACGAGGGCATTGAGCCTGTTTACACAGAGCTGCCTGGATGGAAGACCGACATGACCAAGTTTACAAGCGAGGAGCAGTTCCCACAGCAGTTTAACGACTACATCAAGTTCCTTGAGGCTGAGCTTGAGACACCAATCAAGATCATCTCTATCGGTCCTGACCGCGACCAGACTATCGTGCGCAAATAAACACACCCCATTTCTTGCGCGTTAATACATAAAGACGAACAAAAGAAATGAACAAACCAAGCATTCCCAAAGGTACGCGCGACTTCTCTCCCGTGGAGATGGCGAAGCGTAACTATATTTTCGATACTATAAAAGAGGTTTACGCCCTCTACGGCTTTCAGCAGATAGAGACACCTGCCATGGAGTCGTTGCAGACGCTTATGGGTAAGTATGGCGAGGAGGGCGACAAGCTCCTCTTCCGTGTGCTCAACTCGGGCGACTACATGAGCAAGCTCTCCGATGAGGAGCTGCTTGAGCGCAACTCTCTGCGCCTGTCTTCAAAGATCTGCGAGAAGGGTCTGCGTTACGACCTGACCGTTCCCTTCGCACGTTACGTCGTGATGCACCGCGACGAGTTGCAGATGCCGTTCAAGCGTTACCAGATACAGCCCGTGTGGCGTGCTGACCGCCCGCAGAAAGGCCGTTATCGCGAGTTCTACCAATGTGATGCCGACGTGGTGGGCAGCGACTCGTTGCTCAACGAGGTGGAGCTGATGCAGATCGTCGATACCGTGTTTACACGTTTCGGCATTCGTGTGCAGATAAAGATCAACAACCGCAAGATCCTCTCTGGCATTGCTGAGGTCATTGGTGAGCCAGACAAGATTGTCGACATTACCGTGGCCATAGACAAGCTCGACAAGATTGGTCTCGACAAGGTGAACGAAGAACTCAAGGCTGACGGCATCAGCGATGAGGCAATTGCCAAGTTGCAGCCCATCATAGCCCTGAGCGGCACCAACGAAGAGAAGTTGCAGACCATCAGAGAGGTGCTGGCCGACTCGGAGACAGGACTGAAAGGTGTGGAGGAGACACAGTTTATCCTCGACACTCTTAAGGGCTCGCTCAACAACGAGATTCAGCTCGACCTCACTCTCGCCCGCGGTCTCAACTATTATACCGGTGCCATCTTCGAGGTTAAAGCTCTCGACTATGCCATTGGCAGCATTACGGGTGGCGGACGTTATGACAACCTTACAGGCATCTTCGGTATGCCTGGCTTGAGCGGCGTAGGCATCTCGTTTGGTGCTGACCGCATCTACGACGTGCTCAACGGTCTTGACCTCTATCCCAAGGAGGCTGTCAACGGCACCAAGCTGCTGTTCATCAACTTTGGCGACAAGGAGACGGCCTATTGTCTTCCTGTTGTGCGTGCCTGCCGTGCCGCAGGCATCAGCACAGAAATGTTCCCCGACAAGGCAAAGATGAAGAAACAGATGAGCTACGCCAACGCCAAGGCCATTCCCTTCGTTGTGCTCGCTGGCGACAACGAGATTGCCGAGAACAAGTTCACCCTCAAGAACATGACAACAGGTGAGCAGCATCTCGTAACAACAGAGGAGCTGATCAGCATTGTAAGCAAATAAGTTTTCGTAAATAAGTGAAGCCGAGTTAACGGATAACAGTTTTATCGCTCATGCAATAAGATTTGTTTCCGTTGCCCGGCTTTTTTGTTTTTTGCATAAAGGCAAGAAAGCTTTTGCAAAACCTTTTTTGTTTTTATAAATGCAAGAAGATTTTATAACCTCCTTATTTTTTATAAATGCAAGAAGCTTTTTATGCAAAAAAATCTAATAATTCTCTTTCCCGCAATAAGGACAAACGCCTTTCTCTTTTAGCTTACGCCCGCAGTTGCCACACATATACTTGTAGGTTACGACAAGTTTAAGATATTGTTTGAAGGCAAACACGATGTAGACGGCAAGCAACACATAGCCCACATAATAGAGTGTGGTGATGCTGAACACAATATAGTTGGCGGCGCAAATGGCACCCAACCCACACAGGTAGAGCACAGCTTGCGGAAGTGGCAACTGGTTCTTTATGTCGTCTACTGCTGCGAGAGACAAGATCAAAATGGCCCATACCAGCGACACAAACAAACCCAAAACGGGAGGGATGGCAAACGGGTTCAGCGACGGGTGAAAATAAAACTGCTGCCATGTGGCGGAAGCAAACAGCTGAATGCTCGAATAGTAGGTTGCTGATGTGGCAACCAAGACAGCAAGAAGGGTGGGGTAGATAGACCCAATGTCGTTGAAATGAACTATCTGCGCCCGCTTCTTCATCATTATGCGCAGCAGATAACTTATTGCAATGATGCTTATTATGACAAGAAAGATGAGCAGATGGGTGTCGGAGAACGTGCTTATGAACTGAGAGATAGGGTCGTCGGGCACCACGCTTGCGAGAAGCAGACTCTCATGCACCCATCCCATGGTCATCTGGTCACGCGCCACCTCTACCCATACCGAATCGCTCCTGTCATCAGTAAAAACCCTTATGTCAGCCACCACCAGATGGTCGTTTTTATAGACATACATGGTGTCTGTAAGCAACCCGTTGAGCGTTTCTTCGGGCTGTTGCTTAATGAGAGGCAGGGAGTCGCGTTTTACTACAAAATTGAAGTTGCGTGAGTAGCAACGTTTTGCCGCGCCGCGATTCACACTATCGCTCGCAGTAGCATTATACACCTGCCGACTCGCCCCGTGTCTGTCCTTCTCATGGTAGCAACTGGTAAGGAGCGACACGACAAGCGTGACAAAAAATGCAATTATGGCAAAACGTTGCTTCTTCATTTTCTTTTTTTTCATTTAAAGCCTGTTGTGATTTCCTCAAGGCTTGTTTTTGTTTTTTTCCTTAAGCTTGCAACCAAGGACAGCCGCCCTGTCTTAAGCTCATTTCGTTAAGGCTTGCCGGCATAGATGTTCATCTGGCAGTTGGCGCAGTTGAACTCTAATCGGAATCGTCGACCGTCTCCCAAGACGAGAAACAACGGCTCTTGCCATGTGGGCTGTTTGCCGCCGTTCTTAACACAATGGCCAAGGGCGTAGCGGATGCAATATTTACATTGCATGATCTTCGCATCCTTAGGTTCCGTCGTTTCAAAAGCGGGCACAACGGTTTTCATGCCGGCTGCACGATAAAATGCTTCTGCATCTTTGTTGGCGATGTTGTAAAGATAGCCGTCCTTATAGAACGATGGCACATCCGCGATATTGCTCTTGCCTTCGTTCAGGGTTTTGCCGTTGTTCATATTCTTGTTTTCGCCGCGACGGAGCGCCCTGTCGGCGATGGCTTTGTCAAGCTCATCCACGGCCTCACGTCTTAGCGTGGCCAGCATGCTTGACGGGATGAAGAGTTGTTCTGCCTCACGTTCCACCTCCACATCGTGACACACATAAGCTGTGTTGCCGAGTTTTGAGAGCTGTGTAACCATGTTGTCCTTCTGTGGCTTCTTTGCTGCGTCAAACGTGTTGTCCAAAACCACAGATGCCGCAAGCGGAGAAAAGCTGAGGTCTGCTGTGCCGTTAGTCTCTTTGCACACAGCTTCAAGCGTTATGTGTGCTGCTGTTGCACCAAGCCTCATGCTGATCTCAATTTTTCTTTCCGCGCTTTCAGAAGCCAACACCTTGTCGAACGTCTGGTCGCTGTTGCGGTAGAGCGCCACGCCAGCCTCGAGCGTCTTTGGCATCTTAAACGGGTAGACCCTGTTGCCCACCACCTTGTTGGCTCTGAAGCCCACGAGCTCACGGTCGGCATTTATGAAGCACAGGCCGTCGCCGTTGGCAAGCGTCTCTACGGTTGCCACGTTAAACGAGTTGCCCCTGATCTCCTTTACGCGTCCAATATACTTGCCCATAGCCTTAGGCGAGTCGGGCGACGAGATGTTTGGCTGGCGCGAGTGGAGAAAATAGGATGTGTATCCGCGGTTGAACGTTTTTGTGAGGTCAGGCACAAACGAGTGGTGACTGGTGCCAATAGAAGCACGTCTGTATTTGTCGGGGTGCTTTGCTACAATCTTGTCAAGCGCCTCGCTGTAAGCTGCCACCACGTTCTTGACATAAGCAATGTCCTTCAGTCGACCCTCAATTTTAAACGAGCTGATGCCCGCCTCAGCCATGTCCTCAAGGTTCTCTATCTGGCACATGTCCTTCAGCGAGAGCAGATGTCGGTCGTGCTCTATTTCGTGTCCCTTGCTGTCGACGAGGCAATATTTCATTCTGCACAGTTGCGCACACTCGCCCCTGTTAGCGCTACGCTTAAAACAGTGTTGCGATGCGTAGCACAATCCGGAGAAGCTGACACACAACGCGCCGTGCACAAAAGCCTCCAGCTCCACGCCCTTGTTTTGAGAATGGATGTCGCGCATGGTCTGTAGCGGTGTCTCTCTTGCCAGCACCACGCGCTCAAAACCAACGTCGTGCAGCCATCTCACCTTCTCGGCTGTGCGGTTGTCGGTCTGTGTGCTTGCGTGCAGACGTGTCTTAAAATAGGCAAGAGGGTCGTCGTCGGCACAATTGGCAATTCGGCCCACGATGCCCATGTCTTGCACGAGCAACGCATCAACCCTTGCCTCGGCAAGCTGTCGCACCAACGCCAGCACACTCTCCATCTCGCCTTCATAGACCAAGGTGTTAAGCGTCACATAGACGCGGGCAAGGAACGAGTGGGCGTAGGCACACAATTTAGCAATGTCTTCCACGCTGTTGCCTGCTGCGGCACGCGCTCCGTGGTGTGAAGCACCTATGTACACGGCATCGGCACCATGCTCGATGGCCGCCATTCCACATTCAAGGTTCTTTGCAGGGGCTAATATTTCAAGTTCACGCATAGATATGTTTATCCAATCTTGTTAATGTCGTATGGGGTTTCCTGGTAGACATAATAGTTTATCCAGTTGTTAAAGAACAGGTTAGCATGTGCACGCCATCTAACCACAGGACCTTGCTCCATGTCGTCGTCAGCATAATAGTGCTTGGGCATTTCCACGTCAGAGCGTTTGCCATAGTCGCGCCGATACTCTTTGTCGAGCGTCATGGACGAATATTCCATGTGTCCAGTCACGAAAAATTCACGTCCGTTTCGCGCCATGACCATTCCCACGCCGCTCTCGTCGCTTTCGGCAATGAGCTGTAGGTCTTTGTTGGCAAGAATGTCTTCCTTGCGCACCTCCGTGTGTCGCGATTGCGGCATAAAGAAAAAGTCGTCGAAACCGCGATAGATAGGCAGGTGCGGTTGTAGCGTCTTCTGGCTGAACACACCAAACATCTTCTTGTCGAGAGTGTATTTTGGCACGCCGTAATGATAGTATAATCCAGCTTGTGCTGCCCAGCAGATGTAGAGCGTGCTGGTGACGTGTGTTCGTGCCCAACTGAAGATCTGCGTGATCTCGTCCCAATAGGTCACGTCTTCATAGTTGTATAGCTCAATGGGCGCTCCCGTCACGATCATGCCGTCAAATTTCTCGTCTTTCATCTCCTCAAAATCGCGGTAGAACATCATCATGTGTTCTATAGGTGTGTTCTTTGGCGTGTGACTTTTGAGCTTCATGAAGTCTATTCCTATCTGCAGCGGCGTGTTAGACAGCAGTCGAATGAGATCCGTCTCTGTCGTTATTTTCAGCGGCATGAGGTTCAGAATCACAATTTTCAGTGGGCGTATATCCTGTGTCATGGCTCGCGTGTCGTCCATTACGAAGATGTTTTCTTTCTTCAGGATGTCTATCGCGGGCAGTTTGTCTGGAATTCTTAATGGCATAATTTCTTGTTGCTTGAATCTATAACTCTTTCTATCTGCAAAAGTAAACAAAAATCTGCAATTATTATAATTTCTGTGTTGGAAAATAACAACTTACCACGCCTGTTTGTATCTTATGGTAATAAAGCCGGAAAGTTAAAGTAAATATTTTTTTGAAAAATGTAATACATTTATCAAGATCTTTTGCTATCTTTGCATAGTCATATTTATTTGCATAGTCATATTTAAAGATATAATGTAACGTTATGGCAGACAATATAACAAAGAAAGAACATGGAGGTGCAAGGCTAGGAGCAGGAAGACCTCGTGCCAAGGAACAAAGCCGCTTATACACGTTCAGAGCTTCGGGCGAGATGGCACGTTTTATTGATGACCACGAGCCAAAGACCGAATTTATAAAAAAATGCATAGCACAAGAAATGGCTGGAGCTGAGCAAGAGCCTTCAGGCTTGGAGCAAGGAGATGCTGGCTTGGGACAAGAGCCTTCGGGTTTGGAGCAAGAACGGTCTGTCTTTGAGCAAGCTTCTCTTTCAAAGCTTGGTGCCGTCTATCCCGCCACCATGGTTAAGAACATGAACATCAACGTGTTCGATATAGGCATTGTGGCAGGCTTTCCTGTGCCCCTCGACAATGACGAGAAGGCGCAAAGCATAGAACTGCTACAGATGCTTTGCCCCTGTCCTGAAGCCTCTTACCTCATACGCGTGGAGGGCAACTCCATGATTGATGCCGGCATCTGTTCTGGCGACATCGTCATCGTTGACAAGAGCAATCGCAACCCCCTGCCAAGCGAGGTGGCTGTGTGTGAACTGAACGGCGAGTACACCTTGAAGCGTTTCGAGATGCGCGACGGCACGGGATGGCTCATACCTGCCAATCCCGATTATCCTGAGATAAAAGTGACCGCTGACGATTCCTTCAGCATCTGGGGAACAGTCAGTTATATCATACACAAACCTCATTAGAGAACCTCTATCAGGGGTAAGCCTGGTTAATAAAGATCCATCGGATTCCTTTTATCAATAAAAATCGGATTCCTTTTATCAATAAGAATTGGATTCCTTTCATCAATAAAAATTGGATCCCTTTCATCAATAAGAATTGGATTCCTTTTATCAATAAAAAATGTATTCACTTGTCGACTGCAACTCGTTCTTCTGCTCCGTAGAGAAGGTCTTTCACCCGGGGCTTGAAGGCAAGCCTGTCTGTGTGCTCTCCAGCAACGACGGCTGCATAGTGGCGCTCACACCCGAAGCCAAGGCGTGTGGGCTTCATCGTGGCGACCCCATTTTCAAGGTTCAGCACATTGTGCGCCGTTACAACGTTCAGCTCTTTTCCACCAACATGCAGCTCTATGCAGCCATGAGCAAGCGCGTTATAAGCTTGTTGCGCAAGAGCGTTCAGCATGTCGAAAACTACAGCATAGACGAGTCGTTTCTTGACCTCAGCGGCTACGAACGCCACCACGACCTCGTGGCGTTCATGCGTGGTGTGCGTGACCGCATAAAGCTCTGTACCGACATTCCCGTGAGCGTAGGCATTGCTCCCTCAAAGACTCTTGCAAAGATGGGCAGCAAGTTTGCTAAACAATATAAGGGCTACAACGGCGTGTGCATGATCGACACCGATGCCAAGCGTCGCAAGGCCCTTGAGCTATTCGACCTTGCCGATGTGTGGGGCATAGGGCGCCGCACCCTTGAGAAGCTTCAATGTCTCGGCATCTGCACCCCTTTACAGTTTGCCGACAAGAGCGAGGCGTGGGTGAAAGCGCGTTTTCACAAGCCTGGCCATCAAACCTGGTTAGAGCTTAACGGCGTTCCGTGCATCGACACCAGCGAGGTGCTCCGCCGACAGACTATCTGCACCAGTCGCAGCTTCGGCAACATGATAAGCGAGATGGCTGACCTTAAGTCGTCAGTGGCCTCCTTTGCCGCGAGCTGTGCCAACAAGCTGCGGGCCCAGAGCTGCGTTTGCAAGACCATAACCGTGTTCGTGAGCAGCAACCGCTTTCGCGATGACTTGCAGCAGTATGGCAACGCCGCCACATCAACCCTTCTCACAGCCTCATCCGACACCCAGACCATCACCTCAGCAGCCTTGCGATGTCTGGAGCAGATCTATGTGCCAGGCATCATGTATAAGAAATCGGGTGTCGTCTTGAGCGACATCAGTCAGGACAGTCCGCTCCAACTCGACCTCTTCCTGACCTCTCCGAAGCTCAAGGAGCGTAACAACCTCATGCACACTCTCGACAACATAAACCACAGGTATGGTGTCAAGACCCTGCACCTTGCCGTAGAAGGCACAGAGTGTCAGGCATGGAAGGTGAAATGTGATCATAGGAGCAGAAATTATCTCACCAATATAAACGACATCTTGACAATAAAAATATGAACTGAACCTGTGTTTCGGCCTTTATCTATAGCTTCCTCTCATCCTTGTCCTCCCTCGTTTCTTCTGGTTGTCTGGAGTGGAGATGTGTCAGGCTGTGAGCGACCTCATCTCCTTCACAGTGACCATACCTGTAGTGTGGATTACGTTCAAAACATCGACTCTCACTAAATTTTCATCATGCGGGTGGTGCGCCTTATGCTGTTGTTACGATGATTGATTATTAGCGGCACACGTTCTACCACAACCATGGATGTGTCGAGACCCAATGCCTTTGGCTCATCAATTCCTATCTTGCTGATGAGGGCGTAGATGCTCATCAGCAGGTTCTGTTGCCGGTTGTCGGAACTCTCGGGGTAATAGACACGGTGGATGATGATGAAGCGGAAATCGCCGAAAATGCCGTTCTTGCGGAGCGAAGGATAGGCGCTTCTCAGATCTACCTTCCCGTCAGCCACAAGGTCTTCCACCACCTGGCGCAGATAGAGGCTCACCCGAGGTTCTATGCGGAAGCCTATGTGCATGGTTACGCTGTAGAGAGTGTCGGGAATCAATGTCTCGCAACCATACTCCAGCGTGTCTGGAGTGTCTACAAACTCCATGTTGATAAGCCAGTAATGATCGGCACGTTTCGGCTGCTTGTTGA
>ERZ1026854.1833-NODE-1833-length-12835-cov-3.952034_pt1 | contig 12835 bp, 9 predicted proteins | sample MGYA00380157_ERZ1026854 | MGnify/ENA primary metagenome ERZ1026854 (study PRJEB33269, sample SAMEA4719793) | human gut metagenome | biome: human-associated habitat; feature: organic feature; material: feces | place: Cameroon | collected 2013-10 ...
CTGACGCAGCACCTCCAAAGATGCCTGCGAAAACTCCGGCAGCTCGTCCAAAAAGAGTACACCGCGGTGCGCCAAGGACAACAGACCCGGTGCCGGAATCCTGCCACCTCCGGCAAGTGCCTGCGGGGACAGCGTATGATGCGGTGCCAGAAACGGCCGCGACATTTCCTCCCCCATATTTCCATTCCCATACTTACCCGCAATGCTGTAAATGCTGGCAACCTCCAGTCGCTCCTCCCAAGACATGGGAGGCAAAATACCCGGGATTCTTTTTGCAATCATGGTTTTCCCCGCCCCCGGCGCCCCTGCAAACAGAATATGGTGAAACCCCGCCGCTGCAACCTCCGCAGCTCTCCGCGCCACCTCCTGACCGGACACATCGGAAAAGTCCGGAATTTTGCTTCTTTGTCCCTCTCCTCCCGGGTTCTCCTGCTGTGTCCCCTCGCGCATTCTTTCCCATTCTGATTCCTCCGCTTTCAGAAATTCCTCCAATTTCTGCAGTTTCCGCACCCCGATCAGTCTGATGTCCGGCACCTCCCTGCATTCCCCCGCATTTTCCGGCGCCACAAACAGGTGACGGATTCCCTGTTCCCTTAACGCCAGTGCAATAGGCAGCACGCCCTTTATTCCTCTGACCTCGCCGTTCAAGGCAAGTTCCCCAAGAAACGCAATATCAGGATGCGCCTCCGGCCGCCAGACCTCCATGCATGCCAACAGTCCTGCCGCCACCGCCAGATCATATCCCGTCCCCTCCTTCGCGATTTGTGCCGGAGAAAGATTCACAATAATCTTTGCAACGGGAAGACTGTAACCTCCATTTCGCAATGCGACCTGCACCCGCTCCCGCGCCTCCTTTACCTCCCTCCCCGCACTTCCCACTATGTCAAAGCAGGGCAGTCCTCTGGAAACGTCCACCTCCACCCGCACCTGATAGGCAAGCATTCCCTGAATACCTCCTGAAATCATGGCATGAAACATAAGCATTCCTCCTCTTTTAAATAAACTATATTTGTTTGAAAACCTAAAAAGCTGTTGGAAAAAACACGAAATATATATAAAGATCTGTCAGAAAAAATTTGAAAAGTATCAAGAAAATGGTTTTGAATTTTGAGAGAATATTAAAGGAAAAATAAGATTAACGGGAATCTGTAAAGTCGCCGGGTAGAGTTGTTGGTTGAAAAAGTCATCAGGCATAGCCGACGGTTGCAAATACAAAGTGAAAATGGCGTGGGAAGATGCCGAGTGAAATTGCCCCCGGCTAACGCCACGAGCCAAAACCGCCTCCGGGGCTGCAGCGCAGCCGCACCCCGGGGTAAAAGAATATACGAAAAGATCAGATTTTTGTCTCCATGCCGTCCGGATCCTGTGCAAACTGAACCGCCATATCTCGACTGATCCGACCGGTGAAGTAAAGCTGCTGGATTGCCTCGTCCATGGTGATCATGCCGAGTTTCCGGTTTGTCTGCATTACGGAGGTGAGCTGATGGGACTTTCCCTCGCGGATCAGGTTGCGCACCGCATGGTTCGCATGCATAACCTCAAACGCTGCCACACGCCCCCTGCCGTCCGAGGTAGGAATAAGCTGCTGGGAAATGACAGCCTCCAGCACGTTGGAGAGCTGCACCCGGATCTGCTGCTGCTGATGGGGTGGGAATACGTCAATGATACGATCCACGGTACTTGCCGCGCCGATGGTATGCAGCGTGGACAGCACCAGATGTCCGGTCTCCGCTGCAGTAATGGCAACGCTGATCGTCTCCAGGTCACGCATCTCTCCCACCAGAATCACATCCGGATCCTCACGGAGCGCTGCCCTGAGGGCATTTGCGTAATTGTCGGAGTCCAGTCCAATCTCCCTCTGATTGACCATTGCCATCTTGTGCTGATGAAGGTACTCGATAGGATCCTCCAACGTGATCACATGGGCGTCCCGGCAGTTATTGATCTTATCAATGATCGCCGCCAGTGTGGTGGACTTACCGCTTCCGGTAGGACCCGTTACCAGCACCAGACCTCTCTTCCTTTGGTAAAGATCAATCACGGATTCCGGTACACCAAGTTCCTCCGGCGACGGAACCTTGGTTCCCACCAGACGGAATGCCAGTGCCACGGAGCCTCTCTGCTTATATGCATTGACACGATAGCGTCCCAGATCGGGGATGGAAAAGGACATATCATACTCTCCCCTTTCCTCGAACCGGTTGCGCTGATTCTCCGTCATAATATTCAACACAATCTCCAGCGTATCTGCCGGAAGCAATCTGTTGTACTCCGACATGGTGATCAGTTTGCCGTTGACGCGCATCTTTGGCGGAATACCCACCGTAATATGTACGTCCGACGCTCCTGCCGCCTTTGCTTTCTCTAATATTTCCCTTATCTCAGGCATCCCCATATCTCCTTTTTTACTGTATTTTTACCCGGTTGTCCAAAGTCTTGAGAACATCCTCTACTTCAATATCCCCATATGTCTGTCGATCTCCAAGATCAATGATGCTGTTGTCGGCAATGCTGATTACCACGGGACGCAGCACATCCGTCTGATTCTCCTGTATCACCAATGCCTTCTCCCCTGTAGTCAGCACCACACTGTCCCCCGGCTTCAGAAAGTGGATGCTCTTTGTCAACGCATCCAGTACGGATACATCAAAGCACTTGGGATATTTCCGCATATGCTTCAATACCGCCACTGCCGACATGGGCATATTCCACTGCCCCATTGCCGTCATGCGGTCATACATATCTGCCACCGCAAGAATCTTGGCGCCGGTCACATGCTTTGCTTCCTGCATATCCTCCTGCTCCATCCGGTCAATTGCCTGCTGTGCCTGCATACAGATCCTGCGAACCGCCTTACCCTCCGGCAGAATGGCCTCAATCAAGGGATGCATGCTCACCTGCGCATCTCTTAAGATTCCCTCCGCCTCCTGTATGGAATCTCCCACCTCAAAGGCCCGATCCGCCATAGCCAGCCTGCCGGCATCATGCAATAACGCCGCCTGTATCGTTGCGAGCTGCTCATCCAGTCTCACATTCATAATATGGGACATCATGGTACACAGAATCGCCGCATTGAGCATATGCTTACATACAAAATCCTCCCTGCTGCGGACATCCTGCAAAAATTCAATCCTTTTCTCCAGATAACCGTAATTGTGAATAATATTCTCCGCTACGGTCGTCAGCCGGCTTGCCCGCTTTGTACGCAGAATACCGTCCAATTCCTCCTGCACGGCAGCCGCCGTAACCGCCCTGAAATTTTCCAGCTCCTGCTCCTGCTCCGTCATGGGCGGCGCAGGCTCCGCAGCGTCCAGGACAGGTACGCCAAATACCTTGAGCCGGCTGATGTGATCCACATCCTGCTCCGTCAGCCGGCTTCCGCGCTCATATAGAATCTCTCCCTGCTTACCGTAAATCGCACCTGCAAGCCGCATACCGGCCTTCAGGTGATCCGTCTGTAAAAAATGCATTTTACTACCCCCTTGAACAATACACGTTCCAGTATATCATATAGCAAACGGTTTTTCAAATTCTTCCTGCAGTTTTAATAATGCTTTCTTTTCAATACGCGAAACATAACTGCGCGAAATACCGAGTTTTTTTCCAATCTCGCTCTGGGTCTGTTCCTTTTCGCCCATGATTCCATACCGCAGGAACAAAATTTCCCGTTCACGCTGCGTCAGGCAATGATCCAAAAGAAAAAACATTCTGTGCAGATTCTCGGACAGGGTAAGGCGATCCACCACATCCGTCTGCTGTCCCTCTATCACATCCAGAAGGTTGATTTCATTTCCTTCCTTATCCGTGCCAATGGGTTCATAGAGCGAAATTTCCTTGGATACCTTCTTTCTGGCGCGCAACATCATCAAAAGCTCATTGTCAATGCAGCGGCAGGCATAGGTTGCCAGCCTTCCCTTTCCTGCATCAAACGTGTCTACCGCCTTGATCAGTCCGATCGTGCCGATAGAAATCAGATCCTCCATGTCCTCCTCCACGTTCTGGTACTTTTTTGCAATGTGTGCCACAAGGCGCAGATTGTGTTCAATCAGGACTTCCTTGGCTTTTGCGGCTTCTTCTCTGCTTCCCTCCTGCAGTGCGCGGACGTATCTGGCTTCTTCCTCTGCGGACAAAGGTTTTTTGAATGTTTTCAAAACGACCCTCCAAAGCAGATTTATAATATTCTATGTCTCAACCGTCCCCGCAGTGCCTTTCCACTCAATAATCATCCAGCAAAAATTGTGCCATGACGTAGTTACTCACATCCCTGCCCCGCTCTGTCAGAAAGACCCGCTCCCCGTTTTCAAGCAGTCCGTCCGCCTCGTTTTTTTGCAGGACCTGCCCGTATACCTCCTCCATGGGAACGCCGAAGCACTCCGCAAACCGGGATTTTGAAACGCCCTCCGTCATTCGCAGTCCCAGAAACAGAAACTCCTCCATCTGTTCCGATATACTTAAGGTAGTGCGTTCCGCCGTTTTGCATGGAGCATTCAGATACTCCGAAAGTTTGTCTGTATTGCGAAATCTGACATTATCCACCATGGATGCGGCTCCCAGCCCAAATCCCACATAGTTTCCCCGCCTCCAGTACACGGTGTTATGTTTGCAGGCAAATCCCTCCAGACAATAATTGGAAATCTCATACCTTCTGTATCCTGCCTGAAAAAGCAGCTTTTCGGTGAGTGCATCCATCGCCCGCTCTTCCTCCTCATCAGGCAGGCGGTTCTGCCTTTCCTTGGGCGCATCCGGGCACATGCCGCCCTCCGACGCCTTGGGCACGGCAGTCTCCCCCGTCCGTTCCATCTCCCTGCTCTGTTCCCCGTACCGTTCAAAAAACGGCGTGCCCTCCTCGATGATCAGACTGTATGCGGAAATATGGGTGGGCAACGGCTGCAGGGACAGAACACGCCTCAGTGTCTTTTCATAGTCGCAGACACGCTGCCCCGGAAGCGCCATCATCAAATCCACGTTCAGGTTGCGGAAGCCTGCCTCCAACGCCAGCCTGTATGTGACAAGGAAATCCTCATAGGTGTGGATTCTGCCCAAAAGAGAAAGTTCCTCCCTGTCCGTAGACTGTAGGCCGATGCTCAACCGGTTCACGCCGGCTCTGCGGAGCATGAGAAGCGCATCCTGTTTCACCGTTCCGGGATTTGCCTCCACCGTCACCTCCGCATCCTCTGCAAGAACAAAGGATTCTTTTACTGCTGTGAGAATTTTGCAGAGCGCTTCGGCATCTACCGCCGTGGGCGTTCCACCGCCCACAAAAACGGTATCCACCCGGTAGTCCGCATAGCGCTTCGCCCCCGACCGGATTTCCTCCTCAAGGGTACGCAAATAAGCCTCCTGCACCGGACGGCTCGCCGGTGCAGAAAGGAAATCGCAGTAATTACATTTTTTTACACAAAATGGAATATGAATATAGATACTGATTGATTTCATGATATGCCTGTTATTTATCATCCAGCTTAAGAACGCTCATAAATGCTTTCTGGGGAATTTCCACATTGCCGATCTGCCGCATGCGCTTCTTACCCTCTTTCTGTTTCTCCAACAGCTTCTTCTTACGGGTAATGTCGCCGCCGTAGCACTTTGCCAGCACATCCTTGCGCATGGCCTTTACCGTCTCTCTTGCAATGACCTTGCCGCCCACCGCAGCCTGAATGGGAATTTCAAAAAGGTGGCGGGGAATCTCATCCTTTAACTTCTCGCACATCTTCCGGCCGCGCTCGTAGGCACTGTCCGCATGTACGATGAAGGAAAGCGCATCCACCTCCTCCTTGTTAATCAGAATGTCAAGCTTTACCAGCCTGCTCTGCTCGTACCCTTTCAGGTCGTAATCAAAAGAGGCATAACCCCTGGAACGGGACTTCAGCGCGTCAAAGAAATCATAGATGATCTCATTTAACGGAAGCTCATACTTCAACAACGCTCTGGTCTCCTCCATGTATTCCATTCCAAGATAGCGTCCGCGCCTCTCCTGACAAAGCTCCATGATGGGACCGATAAATTCGGTGGTCACCATGATCTCCGCACTGACGATAGGTTCCTCCATATACTCGATCTCCGAAGGATCCGGCAGGTTGGAGGGATTGGTCAGCTCAATTACCTCGCCGTTCGTCTTGTGAACCTTATAGACAACTCCGGGGGCTGTGGTGACAAGATCCAGATTGTATTCTCTCTCCAGTCTCTCCTGAATGATCTCAAGGTGCAAAAGTCCGAGGAAACCGCACCGGAAACCAAAGCCCAGTGCAATGGAGGTCTCGGGTTCATAATTCAGCGATGCGTCATTTAACTGCAGCTTTTCCAGTGCATCCCGCAGATCAGGGTACTTTGCTCCGTCCGCCGGGTACATGCCGCAGTAAACCATGGAGTTTACTTTCTTGTAGCCGGGGAGCGGTTCGCTGCAGGGATTGTTCTGGTCAGTTACGGTATCTCCCACCGCGGTATCCTTCACATTTTTGATGGATGCCGTGATGTAGCCTACCATACCTGCTGTCAACTCATCGCAGGGGATAAACTGGCCTGCACCGAAGTAACCTACCTCCACCACTTCCTCCACAGCCTTCGTCGCCATCATCCGTATGGTGGTGCCTTTTTTCACACAGCCTTCCTTCACACGGACAAAGACGATGACGCCCTTGTACGGATCATAGATAGAATCAAAAATAAGCGCCTGCAACGGCGCACCGGGATCTCCCGTAGGCGCAGGAATCTTCTGTACAATCGCTTCCAGCACCTCATCGATTCCGATACCGTTCTTCGCCGAGATTAACGGGGCGTCCTGCGCTTCAATTCCGATCACATCCTCAATTTCTTCAATTACTTTCTCCGGCTGTGCGCTGGGAAGATCAATCTTGTTGATTACCGGAAACACATCCAGATTATGATCCAGTGCCAGATAAACATTTGCAAGAGTCTGTGCCTCAATCCCCTGCGCCGCATCTACAACAAGAATGGCTCCGTCACAGGCCGCCAGAGACCTGCTGACCTCATAATTAAAGTCAACATGTCCCGGCGTGTCAATCAGGTTGAAGATGTATTCGTGTCCATCCTTCGCCCGATAAACCGTACGCACAGCCTGCGCCTTTATGGTGATGCCGCGCTCCCGCTCCAGATCCATATTATCCAGCACCTGGGCCTGCATCTCCCTGCTGGTGAGCAGACCCGTTTTTTCTATTATTCTGTCGGCCAGGGTAGATTTCCCATGATCAATATGGGCAACTATACAAAAATTCCTGATTCTGCTCTGGTCTATGTCTGACATTTTAAATCCTCTCTGTCCTTCTATACTGTCCTGTATCGCGATACCGCGTCCTTACTTGGCAGCATCCCTCAGAATAAACTGCTTGATTGCCGCATCCAGATTCTGTGCCTCGGCGGAAAGCTCCTCGCTGGTAGCGGAGGTCTCCTCGCTTGCTGCAGAGTTGGTCTGGATTACCTCGTTGATCTGCTCAACGCCCTTCTCGATCTCCTCGACGGAAACAGACTGTCTGTCGGAAGCCTCTCTGATGTTTGCAACCTCTGCAATGATGCCGTCCAGCTCGTTGATCACTCTGCCTAAAACCTCTGCGGTCTCAGCCGTCGTAGCATTGCCGTTCTCCACTTCCTTAAGGGAGTTCTCAAGCAGCTTTCTGGAGGTCTCTGCGGAATGTGCGCTGTCCTCCGCCAGCTTCCTGATCTGCTCTGCCACAACCGCAAAGCCCCTTCCTGCCTCTCCTGCTCTTGCAGCCTCGATGGATGCGTTTAAGGACAACAGGTTGGTCTGTGCCGCGATTCCCTCGATCTCTGCAATCACGCCCTTCAGCTCCTCGCTGGTAGCGGAGATGCGCTGCATTGCCTGTGTCAGCTCGCCCATCTTCTTCTGGCTTGCAAGTGCCTCGCTGCCCACGATCTTTGCCTTGTCATGGGCACGATCCGTAGATTTGGTATTCTCTTCCACCTGACCGGTAACCTCTGTCACAGTAGCAAGAAGCTCCTGTACTGCCGCTGCCTGATCGGTAGCACCCTGTGCCAGACTCTGTGCGCTCTCTGCCATCTGCGTGGAACCGCAGGATACCTGATTTGCGGAATCGCTCACATCCCGGAGCGTATCGCTGATGCTCTGCACCATGCCGATCAACTGCTCCATGATCGACTGGAAATCGCCTACATAAACATCCTTCTTCCGGGAATGTACGTCAAAATTGCCCTTGGACATCTCATTGATCAGATAGTTCAGATCCTCCACAAGCTCGCTTAAGATTCTGGAGGTCTTGCGGAACTTGTGTGCCAGCTGCCCCAGCTCATCCTCGGAGTGGTAATTAATCTCCACCTGAAAATGTCCTTCCGCAAACTCATCCGCCACGCGCTTCAGTTCCTCGATTGGTTTCACGATTTCGTTTGCAACGCCAGCTCCCAATGCCAGCGTGGCAAAGATTCCGGTCAGGCTGACCAACAGAAGCAACGATACTGACGCCAGTTTTGCGGCAATCGTCGGAGTAAAGAAAAGACCGACAATTGCTAAAATCAGGGTGACTACATAGAACCCGACGATAATGCGGATGACCTTTCTCAGTTTCAGTGCAATCGGTTTGTTTCTTGTTTTTTCAATAATACCTTTGATACTAATGTTACTCATGGGTGTCTTCCTTTCTTTGTTCTTTTGTTTTTATCAATAAATATCCTTAGCTCTGCTCCTGCCGCCCCACGTTCCCCGCGACCATATCACGATACCATCTGAGGGAATCAATGTACGCATTGTATACGGTATCCATCTCGATATTGTGTACCACCATCAGACGGGATACCTCCTGCCAGTCCGCATTTTCATACCGCGAGATAAACTCAAGCGGCAGGGCAAACGCACCCTTGTGGTCTACCAGCGCATCGCTGACATTCTTTGAAACCTTGACGATCTCCAGTGCCTCCTTCATCGGCAGATCAAGGATCACATCCAGAACCGAGAACAGTCCCATCAGGAACAGCTCGGAGGACTGTGCCGCCAGCGAAAATGCGGGAGCCAGATTTTCCGCAAACTTGGCGCGCAGCAGGGAAAGCCTTGTAATCTCATTGGGCTTGTCCGTGTAGAGCTCGCCCGCCACCGCGGTCATAAGCCACTTTTTCAGTTCCTTCTCACCCAGCATTGCCGCCGCGTGGCGTATGGAGGTGATCTTGGAATTGATGCTCATGCGGTTCACCATCTTTAAAAGGGAAATGACAAGCGCCGTATCGCGCCCGATCACGTCCGCAGCCTCCGTCAGCTCAAAATCATCGCTGTTTACCATGTTAAGCAGTTGGATGTAATTCACTTTCAGAGGGGAAACCTCATGCTCGCCCTTGTTGATGGGAATACGGAAAAACTTTCCCTCGTAGAACTGGTAGCCGCCCTCCTCCTTCAGTTTTTCGAATATTTCCATGGTTTCGATGTTGCCCGCACACAGCTTGATGTCGGGGTAAATCTTACCGAAATAGATCTTCGCCTTGCTGATGTCAATGCGCTTGTGATCCAGAAGAATGTAATCCATGAGAAGCAAGACTTCCCGGTACATCTCAAACTTGGCAACCTCAAGCTTGCGCATGGCGAGCTTGTAGCCTGCCTCCTTCAGCTCTCTCAGACGCTTTACATACATCTCCTCCGGCAAAATAGAACTGTCTACCAGCAGCACAATTCTCTCGTGCGGCGCATCGCACTGTTCGGAAATATCCGAAAACAGGGAAATGTTGCCCACCGGCACAAATACCTCTTTATCATCCGATATGGTATCCATCCCCATACTTTTTATGACCTCAAGTCCGTCCACATGGGCTGCGCCGTCAAACTGACCCGTTCCCAGAAAACTGGGATTCAAAAAATAATTTTTTTTCTGCGTAAACAGAGAGTACGCACTTACCGTCATGCTCTCATCAAACAAAGGAATCAACGTTACCAGCATAAAGCCCCCTCCTTCTCCCCGTTGTAAAAGCCGTAAAGACATGGCTGATAATATGGTATATTATAACACACCCTCGAAGAGTTGCATATCAATTTTTAACAAAATTTAAACGCGGAAATACATCTCACAGGTTTCGTCCGCATGGAACGTTTCTATATAGCGTTCCTCGAGAGGAATCCACCTGCTCTTGAACAGCTCCGCCCTTCCCGCGCCCTCGCGCTGTAAAATGCGCTTTTGCTGTTCATCCGGCGCCACATCAAGAAAAACGCGAAGATCATAATACCCTGTCAGCATGGGATGACAGGCATATGCGCCCTCCGCCACAAGAACCCTGCACGCAGGAATTTCCACTCTCCCGGACAGTTCTCCTCTCCCGCAATCATAGGGACGATAGAAAAACGCTTCTCCGCTTGACGCCTTTGGGATCACCTCTTCAAGAAAACGTTCCCAATCCACATTCTCCCCCGGCCATGCAAGCCGCTCCTCTGTCCGCTGTGAAGGTCGAAGAAAGAAATCATCCATATGAACCGTCGGGTAACCGTACCGCCTGTTCAATTCCCGCGCCAATGTGGTCTTCCCCGCCGCGCACCTTCCGTCGATTGCCACGAAAACATGCTCTTTCTCCGAAAGCATCTGCACTATCTTTTGTTGTATCTCCGCCGCACAGTCGGCCATATCTCTCCTGCCCATCAGCTTTTTTTCTCCGTCTTGCAAACCAGACACTCATGGGAGACAATCATCAGGATCAGTATAACAGCAAGAAACAAAGGCAGGAGTCCTATACTGATATTATCTGCAATCCATCCGAACAGCGGTGGCATCAGACTGATACCGACATAGGCAGCGGCCATCTGCACCCCGATCAGCGTCTGGGACTTGTCCTCTCCGAATCTTGCCGGAATAGCATGAATAAAGCATGGGTAGATCGGTGCACATCCAAACCCGACCAAAAGAAAACCCGCGATGGTGATCTCGTTTCCAAGCGGAAGCACCATAAGCAGAATTCCGCACCCGATTCCTATCTGACCTGCCCGGATCATCTGTGTATCGCTGAATTTCATCATAAGAAATCCATCTATGGCACGCCCCGAAGTAATGCCGATAAAAAAGAGTCCTGCAAGTTTGGCGGCAAGTGCCGTGTCGATTCCTCTGGACAGCACCATATAACTGCTTGCCCACAAAATCACCATCTGTTCCAGCGCGCAATAGCAAAAAAACGATACCATCATTTCCCTTACACCCGGAAATTTCACAATCTTCCCCAGCGGCAAAGGTGCCCCCGGATCCCGTTGTTCCGTTCCCTGTACAGCATTCTTTTTTTCTTCTGCTTTTTTCCACACTGGAATGCTAACGAATAGCAAAAGCGTCAGGATAACCTGAACTGCGCCGATCAGACGATATCCCATTCCCCAGCTTTTACCACCCGAGAGCACGGCGCCGATCACATAGGAACCTGCAATGGTCCCCACTCCCCACATACAGTGCAGCCAGCTCATATGCCTGCTCTTGTAGTGCAGCGCCACATAATTGTTCAGCGCTGCATCCACGCTGCCTGCTCCGAGACCGTAGGGGACTGCCAATACGCAGAGCTGCCAGAAATGGCGGCACCAGGAAAACCCCAGCATGGCTGCCGCAGTCATGCCCACACTGACCGCCGTTACCTTTGCAGCGCCGAACCGCCTGGTCACCCTGTCGCTAAGCAGACTTGAAATCACCGTATTGACGGAAATCGTCATGGAAACGATGCCCGCAAAGGAGACCGGAACTCCCAGCATCGGGTACATGGAGGGCCATGCCGCCCCCAACAGAGAGTCCGGCAGTCCCAGACTGATAAACGCCAGATAGATCAATGCAAGCAATAATGAGTACATAACCATATTCCTTCCATAATAAATACAATATCGTCTGCTGCGGGGCAGACGTATCAAAAAACACCATTACCCGCATTTCTGCAAGTAATGGTGTCCTGTCATTTCATACAAAATGCCGTGTCTTATTTTCCGGACATCTGCTTTGCAACTTCCTCTGCAAAATTCTCTTCCTTCTTCTCAAGACCTTCGCCTGTCTCGAAACGAACAAAACGCTTGATGGAAAGGCTCACTCCGTTTGCCTTGGCAACCTGTGCAACATACTGTGCAACGGTCTGCTTGCCGTCCTCAGCCTTTACATAAACCTGATCCAGCAGACATACTTCCTTCAGTTCCTTGCTTACACGACCCTCGATCATGCCGTTGATCACCTTCTCAGGCTTCTGGGACTCCTTGGGATCGTTCATGATCTGTGCAAGGAGGATCTCCTTCTCATGTGCGATGTACTCTGCACTTACTTCATCTCTGGACACATACTTGGGCGCCAGAGCTGCGATCTGCATTGCAATGTTGGTAAGGGCTTCCTTTACAGCCTCGTTCACTGTGTCGGTCTCTGCCTCAACGATAACGCCGATACGTCCGCCGCCGTGCACATAGGTCACAACACAGCCGTTTGCTGCGGTAACCTTTGCAAATCTTCTGATGTTCAGATTCTCGCCGATAACAGCGATCTTCTCAACCAGTGCTTCCTTCACGGTCTTGGAAGGATCCTGATTCCACTTCTCAGCCATGAATGCATCGATGTCTGCAGAATCGGACTCTACTGCCTGATCTGCAACAGCCTTTACATATGCCTGGAAATCAGCATTCTTTGCAACGAAGTCTGTCTCGGAGTTCACCTCAACAACTGCTGCTGTCTGATCGTCCTTCTTTACAACCATGCAAAGACCCTCTGCTGCGATTCTGCCTGCCTTCTTCTCAGCCTTAGCCTGTCCGTTCTTTCTAAGATATTCAACTGCCTCATCCATGTTGCCGGCGGTCTCGTTCAGAGCCTTCTTACAGTCCATCATACCTGCGCCGGTCATTTCACGCAGTTCTTTTACCATTGCTGCTGTAATA
>ERZ1026854.1834-NODE-1834-length-12811-cov-4.400988_pt1 | contig 12811 bp, 14 predicted proteins | sample MGYA00380157_ERZ1026854 | MGnify/ENA primary metagenome ERZ1026854 (study PRJEB33269, sample SAMEA4719793) | human gut metagenome | biome: human-associated habitat; feature: organic feature; material: feces | place: Cameroon | collected 2013-10 ...
CTCTTCGTCGGCAGCGTCAGATGTGTATAAGAGACAGACTTTATATTTTATAAACGATTTGCCAAGATATCAACTTTATAATAGAATATTAACAGTAAATTAAAGGCTAAGAGGGCTAAATTCAATGGTTAGAATAAGAAGAACCGAAACTTACGAATCTGCAAAAAATCTTGCACGTAGAAACATGTCGAGAAAAAATGGCGGCTTTTGGTCAAATATGCGAAACTTCTGCATATTCGGCGGGGCGTGCATACTTGCGGCAGGCGTTGCTTTTGAGGTGTATTTAACCTCACTACCGCCTATCAAAAACCTTGATGAATTTAAGCCGAATATTGTAACACAATTTTACTCACACGACGGCGAGGTTATCAAAACCTTTACCGCATATTCGTTCAAAAAAATTGATATCCAAGATGTTCCGGAAGATTTTATCCACGCACTTATCGCAACAGAAGATAAAAACTTCTACAAACACCACGGCTACGACATTACGGGTTTGGCTCGTTCAACCGTTCAAAACGTTTTGGCAGGTCACGTTGTTCAGGGTGCAAGTACCTTGACCCAACAGCTTGCAAGAATTCTGTTCCTTTCTAACGAAAGAACTTTTGACAGAAAAATTAAGGAACTCGTAGTTGCTGCAAGAATTGAAAAATCCGTTTCTAAAGACAAAATTCTTGAAATGTATGTGAATAATGTCTACTTAGGCTCGGGTGCTTATGGTATTGAAGCTGCTGCCCAAACGTATTTTGGCAAGCACATCGGTCAGTTGAAGTTGTCAGAACTCGCCCTCATTGCAGGTTTACCGCAAGCTCCGAGTGTATATTCACCGTTCAACAATATGGAATTAGCTGTTCAGAGAAGAAATCAGGTTCTGACCAGAATGTATAAAATGAAATACATTACAAAAGAGCAATACGAAAGTGCAAAAGAGGCAAAGGTTCATTTGACCGCAATGCCTCAATTCTACACAACAAACAAAGCTCCGTACTTCTGTGACTACGTTTTGAAAGAATTGGAAAAACTCGGATTTGACGAAACTGATATTTCTCAAGGTGGTTACAAAGTCATCACAACACTTGACTTTGACACACAAGACGCAGTAAACAACGCAATTTTGAAAAACTTGAGAAATTACGGTTTAACAAAAGCTAACCAACAAGCAGCAGTATTCTCGTTCTCACCGATTGACGGAAGAATTCTTGCTTACGCAGGCGGAAAAGATTACACAAAGAGTCAGTTTGACCGTGTTCAGGCAATCAGACCATCCGGTTCTGCCTTCAAACCGTTTGTTTACGCTGCAGCTATGGAAAAAGGAATTTTGCCGAACGACCTTATTCAAGATTCACCAATCAAAATCGGCGATTGGGCACCTAAAAACTACGCACACAAATACAGAGGTCAAATCCCTGTATACAAGGCACTTATGGTATCTTCAAACGTTTGTGCCGTCAGACTTATTCAAGACGTCGGAATTCGTGCGGTTGTTCAAATCGCAAGAACTCTCGGAATTTCAACCCCACTTGAATACGACTACACAATCGCACTCGGTTCAAACGGTGTCAAACTTTTTGAACTTACAAGAGCTTACGGTGCATTCGCAAACGGTGGCTACCTCGTTCAACCGTTCGCTATCGAAAGAATTGAAACTTCTCGTGGAAAAGTCGTATACAGAGCTCCAAAAACTCGTATTTCAAGACAACTTAGCTTGAAAACCGCAGCAGAGATGACTGCGATGCTCAAGACCGTAATCCAACGTGGTACAGGTGCTGCCGCAAATATCGGCGTTCCTGCGGCAGGTAAAACAGGTACGACAGATGATTACAAAGACGCAAGTTTTGTCGGCTATACTCCGAACATCGTAACCGGTGTTTGGGTCGGTAACGACGACAACTCCGACATGAGATCAATCCAAGGTGGTACAGTTCCTGCACTTATTTGGCGTGACGTTATGAAAGTCGCAACAAAACCGTATGGAAATGTCGATTTCAACTACCCTGAAATCGACCTCCAAGGATTTTCATCAAAAAAAGTTGAAACAAAAACCTTAAAAGAAGAAAACAAGGAGGATTATGCAACAGAAGCTCCTGCAACAGAAACAACAGAAGCTATCAAACCTGCAACAACTCCTGCTGAAGCAGTTCAAAATTACAACAAAAAACAACAGGCAACTCCAACCCCGACCCAACATACGGAACAGCACCAATCAGCACCAATTCCAATCCCTATGGCAGTTCCGGAGGGTATGAATTAATGAGTGAATACATCACCCACATCGGAGTTGACGAATCAGGCAAAGGCGACTTCTTCGGACCTCTCGTAATAGCAGGGGTAATGGTTGACGAAAAAACTGCCGAAAAATTTGCTGCCCTCGGAATTAAAGACAGCAAAAAGATTACGGATAAAAAAATTCTAACGCTTGAGCCGATTATAAAAGAATCCGCTCCGCATACGGTTGTAGCAATTTCAAACGGCAGATACAACGAAATGTACGCAAGTATCAAAAACCTCAACAAACTACTTGCGTGGGGCCATGCCAGAACTATCGAAAATATTCTTGAAAAAAACGATTGTTCTTACGCAATCTCCGACAAATTCGGCAACGACCATTTTATCAAGGACGCACTTATGCAAAAAGGGCGTGAAATAACTCTGGAACAAATGGTTAGGGGCGAAAGTGACATTGCGGTTGCGGCGGCTTCGGTTTTGGCTCGTGCAGCTTTCGTTCACAAAATCGAACAAATGCAAAATTCGTACGGAATTATGTTTCCGAAAGGTTGTGCCGCTCAAGTTAAGGATTGTGCAAGAGAATTCATCTCAAAATACGGCAAAGACCGCTTGAAAGAGGTTTGCAAAACTCATTTTAAAACCTACAACGAAGTCTAAATAGCCACTTAAAAAGTGATTTCGTTTCTCGCTAACATTTGAGTTTTGAATTTGTCCAAAAGGTGCAAAAAGATGTCGATTTCCTCTTTTGAAAACTCCGCCAATGTATCGTCAGCAAGTTTTTTAAACGCTATATCTGTTTCGTGGTAAAGTTTTTCGCCCATTTCGGTTAAGGCTGTACGCTTAACCATAATATTGTTGTGGGTTGAAATGTTACGTGTAATATAGCCCTTTTTCTCCATTTCTGAAAGGATTTTGCCAATATGAGCCTTGCCTTTGTAAACAAGCTTGGCAATATCACTCTGGGACAATTCAGGATTTTCCAAAATATGGCTTAAAATCTTGAATTCGTCCAACTCCAAAATACTCTTTGAACCTCGAACATAATTTTTGTAAAAATTTCTAGCCATAAGTTCCGAAATTCTCGCTGCCTCGTTTAATTGATAATGTAACCCCAAAGTGTAGGAGGTTCTCTCAGTGCCGTTTTTACTCATAATCATCACCTTTCAAATATTCATCATATCAAATTTTTGCGGTTTTGACAATACAGGTAGAAATTTCTACATGTAAAGTTTTCTTCACATTTAAGGAAAAATTCTTAAGTTTTTTCAGAAATGTTCCGATAGGGAAAAATGTATTTAGTTTTTAAGAGAGAGAACAGCAAAAGAAAGGACAGAATGTATGACATCAATTTCATCAGTTAACGCAGGAAGCACAGCAGCAACAGAAGTAGCTACCAAAAAATCCACCCTTAGCAACAGCACAAAAAATGAACTTGAAGCATTAGGGATTACGGCAACCGACGGGATGACAGAATCCGAGGCACAAGAAAAAATTGCACAAGCCCAACAAGAAGAAAATGCCGAAAACGGTGACGAACAGCAAGGCAATTCAAGTGAGAGCGAAATTTTGGCGGATGCAAAAACTTTAGCTGCACAAGTTGGTGTATCAGTTGCGAGCGACGCTGATGTATCAGAAATTTTAGATGATATCGGAGCAGAACTTGAAGTAATGCTCGAAGATGCAGACGGCAATCCGGCAGTATTGTCACAACTGTCATCATACTTGTCACAACTTACAAACCTTGACGACCAATACGATTCATTGCAATCAACACAATCAAGTCTATATTCTGCAATGAACATGGTTTCCACCAACAACAAAATTGCATTGGGCTTGGAATAGTTTAATTTTTATTAACAAGAACTATTGACAAATTTTTTAAAATAAGTGTATAATACACACAAAGGAAAATTTATGAAAAACGTACACATTGAATTAAACAACAATAATTCATCCTCCAATTCATCCAAGTTTTGTTTCGGGACTTGTATGAATTTTGTTGTGTAGTTTTTTATAACAAATTTTTAGTTTTAAAAAGTCCCGTTTTAAAGCGGGACTTTTTCGTATGTAGTAGTAAAGAAGGAAACGAATGATTTTAGCAGTAAACGATTTTGACAGAAAAACAACTTACCAAAAACCTCAATTCAAAGGAGCATTAGACGGAGCACTTACATCAGCCTTGAGAACCCTTGACACCAACGAAATGGCAAACGCTGTACTTATCGACCTGGGTGCAATGGTTGCCCCGAGAACCTATTACGACACAAAAGAACGAAATAAATACGCAGGTACAGAAACTTTTTTCCGTGAAATCAGCGGAACTTTTATCAACTGCCTTTCTGCGGGATTACTTGCAGGAATAATTTCAAGAATAGCAGCAAAAAAAGTTATGCCTGACACAAAAATCAACCCGAAAAGCTGGTTTTCAAAGGATTCTGTCAGCACCCTGAAAGAGGCATGGGACAAGAGTGACAAAACTGCCAAAGGTTATGCCGAAAACATTTTCACAAACCTTCAAGGTCGTGACGGCAGAGTGGTCAAGAAATTTGCTGATATCGACTGGAAAAACATCGACTGGGTTGACGAGGCTAAGTGGAAAGATATTTTCTGGTACAACAACAACTACAAAAGTATTGAAAAGAAACTAACCTCAAAAGAAGGTTTTGTCGAGACTTTTGCCGAAATTATTGACAACAAAAACATCAATAAATACGACAAAAAGAACCTTTTAAAAATAATGGAAACCCGCTTGACCAACGCACTTGGGGCAGGCAGAGATACTTCACTCAACATCGGGGACAAAAAACTTGTTGCAAAATTGGAAAACATTCTACGTGACGCTTACGACATGGGCAACGATGTTTTCACAAACAAAAATGTTTCTATCGAAAAAGCACTGAAAAAAATCTCGAAAGTCAACAATATCAAGATTTTTGGAGCACTTACGGCAGCCTCTGCAATCGGGATTACAAACCAACACCTAAACAGAAAAATCACCGAAAAACGCACGGGCAAAAAGGGCTTTGTTGGCGAAGTCGACTTCACTTCAGATAACAAAAAAGAGGTTAAAAAAGACAAATATCTTTGGCTGAAAAAACTTGCAGCGTGTGCAGGTATGGCTGGGATGGTACTTAGCGTAATGAAGGTCAAAAACCCGAAGGATTTTGTAAGAAAACTTGAATTCACAGGGCCTGTAACAAGCGGAAACGCTATAAAAACCGTATTTACCGCAACAGTTATGGGCAGATTTCTTGCTGCGGACAACTCAACAGAACTTAGAGAATCGGTTACCAGAGATTATTTCGGATTTCTAAACTGGCTTGTGTTTGGCGGTTTTGCGGCAAAAGGGGTTGCAAACCTTTTAGATAAAAAAGCGGACAACCTTTTCAACGTAACAAAAGAGGGCAAGGGGCTAAAACACTGGCTCAACGACATGAACTTAAAAACCCACACAGAAATCGCCGCAAAAGGCAAAGAGTTTGCGAAGAAGAACATGTGGAAACTGAACCTTGCACACTTGAGCGGGCTTGCGTACTCGTTTGTAACCCTCGGACTTGTTCTGCCGATGATTAACGACAAAATGACAAAGCATAAGGCGAAAAAAGAGCAGCAGGGTGGAATAAGCGTAAGCGTTTCACCACCAAAGGCGATAAGGCGATAAGACTATAGGGCGATAAGTCCGTATCAGAAAAGATACTATGATACTAAGGCACTAGGGCACTAAGTTCATTACAAAGTAAGGTGTGAAGAGCGAAGGGACTTTTAAACTAGCTCGGCAAAAATCCGCCGAGCTCGACTTCCAAAACTAAAAAAAGGTTGTACAATCTTTTACTACTTTACAATTTGTGTTGTTTCTGATTTTGCATTTCTTACTGCATCTATTGCTGATGCAAACGTTGTAGCCAAACCACCTATAAAACTACCTACGGCAATAGCATTAGACTTTTTATTATGACCTATTAAGATACCTGCATTAGCGGCAATATATGTACCTAAAAATGCTAAACCCTTAGCTACATCTCCATTTATAAACTGTCCCAAACCGGGGAAACAAGTAGACGCAAGACCGACAAACCACTTCTTTCCGGTCGTACCTTCTGTTTTTACTCGCTTTTCAATATAATCCCCTTTATCAATTTCTTTAACCTCAGAAACTTTTTTAGAACCCTTAAATCTGGGTTGATACGCTGTCATATTAGTTGTACTAAAATTCTGAACATTTCCTACTTCCATAAACTATTTCCTTTCTAAATTGTCCACATGGATATTAAAACAGAAACTTTATAAACATTGCCCTCGCCCCGCCACACCATACCATACCATACCATACAGGGCATTATAACTGGGTTTCAGCCATTTTTAAATTCATCTTTACATTTCGTAATATTGCTAACATTTGTTTACTTTCGGCTTGATTTTGAAATGTAAGTAGGTTAGTAGGTAAGTACGTTAGTAAGAAAATTTGGGTGATATTTTATAGAAACATCTTGAAGTAAAGAACTTGTTTACTTTATTTCCCTAATCACAACCCTATTATCAGCCGTGGCTGACACTGCCGTTAGCATAAAATCTGTTTGAAACACCTCTGAATGTGACCATTTTGCAGGCTGTTGAAGTTTGATTTCTGCCTCATAATTCGTCCAAAATTTGTAAAAATCCTCTAATGTTAAAAACTCTTTTTCATATCTCTTTGAAAGCGGTTCAAGCTCTCTTGGCTTCATTTCCTCAATATCGAGCCCGCATTCCGCCTTGTCAAAAGCAACGACAATGTATTTCCCGCTATGTGAAATACTGAAATTAAGCGACGAATTTTTAAATTTAGGCTTGTCATTTTCGATAAGTATCTCTGTGTTTACAACCGCATAAACCTGCTCTGCAACGGTTTTAACGAGGTATCTACCAAGAGAATGTTGTACAAACCTCTTCATGGATTTGAATTCTTTTTCGCCAGCAAACTTTTTCAAAAAATCCGTGTCATGCGTTTTTAAAAAATTTTCTGAATTAATGTAATAAATTTCCATAATTCTATTTTACGACAAATATTTCGTGTCGGCTTAGTAAAGCCGACCTACAATAGCTATGGTACGTAGCGAACGATAAGAACTTATTACCTTATTCACCTATTTACTTATTCACTTCTTCTTTGGAAACACTTCCGCTTATTCCACCATACATTATCCGCATGATGATTTTTTGCAAATAATCATTATAATGAAAGTATGAAAAAGTTTTTTCTTACTCTTGGTATAATCGCTATTGCCCTGCCTGTTTGGGCAAAAGATGTTGATTACGAACAGGTTTACCGTGATTTGGAAGTGCCGAAAGTTCAATATGTCCACAACATCGACCCGGGGGAATACTACGACACAAAAGACTCTACTTGGACACCGTACCCGCTGATGAGGCTTACGACAACCCTGTATTTCAAGACTGTTGCGATTGAACCTGGGTACTACCTCTTGACCCCTCGTGAAAACAAGGGCAACTGGTACATGCTCTTTAAGGAGGCAGGGCGGATTAAGTATATCGTCCCAATCTACGACAGGGAAATAGTTCCTTACGGGTTCTACGACGAAAACCTTCCGAAAGCAAAGCTTTCGCCGACCCAAAAAATTCACCTCGTTCTACTCGACACTATGGGAAAATTCGTTCCGAGTGCAAAAAGAAAACCAATTCCGCAAACCTACTTGGAGGTTACGGATTTGGAAAATAATTTTATTTCTCTTGTAGTCTACTGGGGCAATTATCGCTATTACACGATTTTCAGAACAATCCAGCTATAAATCGTTTTGAAAGGGCGGAGTTGGAAACCGACACCTGTTCTGCCACCGTTTCTAAAGTTGATTTGGAGATAAGAATTCATGCTCATTTCACCAAAATCAGTGCCCCAGTTTTGTCTGCCAAAAATGTTGTAAGAAATAAATGCCGTCATTATATATTGCAGAGCCCCAACCGTTAGTCTTTTTGAAATCTTTTACTGTAGCGTTTTTAATAGTTAGAGAACTCGGACGAGTAAACGAACCGCCCGAACCTTCGCCCGTAATATCCATACAGACGTAATCGCCTTTAATTAACTTTTTATATATATATGATTATTTTTAGTGTTATTTGGTCTTATTTTGGTAGAAGGTTTTGAATTTTTCAAAAAACTCGGGGGAAAGTTCCGCAAATTCAGTAAACGCCACAATTCGTTTAAGAATATCTTTTGAGATTACGTGCTCGATTTTGCAAGCGTTTTCGCAAGCTTCACCGTGCTCCGCCCCCAAAATTTCTTCAAAAAACTTTTGGATAGAATTGTGTTTAGCAAGAACCTCCAAGGCATAGTTTTTGCCTGCTTGTGTAAGCGAAAGGGTTTCATACCTGCCATAATTTATAAAGCCTTTTTCCGCAAGACGCTTGAGAGCCTCGGAAACAGACGCCCTACTGACGGATAACTCACGGGAAATATCAATCGCCCGCACCTTTTGTTTGTTTTCAAAAAAATTATAAATAACCTCTAAATAATCCTCTAAACTCGAGCTCAATTTTTCCACTTCACAAACTCCTACTTGCCTACACAGCCAGTGTAAGGAAACCCTAACAATTTGTCAAGTAGGGGTATTCACTTATTCACTTCTATCATCCTTTTTATTTTCATGCTATAGTATTTTTATGAAAAGAAAACCTATAGTTGCAATAGTTGGAAGACCTAATGTTGGCAAATCTACGTTTGTCAATCGTCTTGCCGGCTCAAGAAATTCAATAGTAGACGATCAACCGGGAGTTACTCGTGACAGAATTTATTTTGATGTCGAGTGGCAAAACCGCAAATTTACCGTAATTGATACGGGCGGTATTATTCCCGATGAAGAAACCGATATTATGGTGTCAATTTTCGATCAGGCAAAAATTGCTTGCGAAGAAGCCGACAAGATTGTGTTTATCGTTGACGGAAAATCAGGCATAAATCCTGTGGATTACGATATCGCAAATATTCTTCGCCAATCAGGCAAACCGATTTTGCTTGCAGTAAACAAATTGGACAACCCCAATTCGCTTTTAATGGTTTCCGATTTTTACGCACTTGCACTGGGTGAACCGATTGCAATTTCTGCACTTCACGGCAATGCAGGCGTCGGCGACCTTTTGGATATGATTACGGAAGATTTTGAGGCTGACCTTGAGGACGAAGAGGAAGATACAAGGATTAGAATTGCCATTGCGGGCAGACCTAATGCAGGCAAATCTTCTATCGTCAACGCACTTTTGAATGAGGACAGAGTAATCGTTTCTGATGTATCGGGCACTACTCGTGACAGTATTGACAGCTACATCACATACAAAGACAAAGAATTTATCATTGTTGACACAGCAGGTATCAGAAAAAAAGCCAAAGTTGACTACGGCGTTGAAAAATTCGCTGTAGACAGGGCTATTCGCTCAATCCGTGATTGCGATGTGGCATTGTTGGTGATTGACGCTACGGAAGGAATTTCTGATCAGGACAAAAAGATTTCGTCAATTATTACGGAAGCAGGCAAGGGCATTATTATTGCCGTCAACAAGTGGGATTTGATTGAAGATAAAAAATCAGACACGATTAATAAGTTCCAAAAAATGCTTGCTAATGAAATTCCGTTTTTGGAATATGCTCCTGTGATTTTTATCAGTGCGAAAACTAAACAAAGAATTTTCCAAATTTTTGACAGAGCGGCAGATGTTTATGCAGAAGCTTCAAAACGTGTATCTACAGGACTTTTGAACAAAGTCGTCAAGGAACTTTATGCACTCAACCCGCCAGCAAGCGTCAAGGGCAGAAAATTAAAAATTATGTATTCAACACAAGTTGGTGTAAAACCGCCGTCCTTCGTACTTTTTGCGAACAATGCAAACTTGTTGAAAGACCACTACAAACGCTATATTGAAAACAAATTGCGTGAAGCGTTCGGATTTTTCGGAACTCCGATAAAAATCTCTGTCCGTGAACGCAGCGAAAAAGACAAAAAATAATTTAGCCCAAATAAATCTTTTTCAGGACGTAGAGGTCATTTTCACTCGGTGTAGAAATGTTCTTTTGGTGCGGAACAAACATTATGTCGTCGATTTCGACACCGTGCCCGAGCCCGAGCGAGTGACCGAATTCATGCATAATTGCACAGTAAATGCTCAAATCGGTAATTGTTTTGCCCGAATATGAGTTGGGCAGACCGATTTCTATCGAAACTTTTTTGATTTCGTCGTTGATTATGCTCAAATATTTGCACATGCCTTCGTAAACCCTACCGACTTTCACCCAGTGGACAACAATATCTGCCTGCGTGGCTTGCGAAACAACTTGGAATTGTAGGTTTATACCGCAACTTCTTAGTATACCGTTCCAACTCATTATGGCACGTTCGACTTCGGAGTGTAGAAATACTTTGTTGGTTTGCTCGAGTGAGGTTATCGGGCTAATAAACACCATCACGACAGCTTTTTTCCAACAGCAAAGTTTCCCTCGGAGGAGTGAATTTTGCATATATGTGCTAATTTTGCTTGATAAAACCATTTTATTTTAAATACTTTTGTTGAATTAATTTTTTCAGAGCTTTTGAATAAACCGCATTCGGTTCAAGGGCAATAACCTTGTCCAGAGCCTCGATTGCACCTGTGTAATCCTTCAAATTTTTCTTGATAACCCCGATATAATAGAGTGCGTCGATGAATTTTTCATCCAGTTCGACAGCTTTTTCAAGGTTTTTCAGAGCCTCTTTAAAATCTGCGTCACTAATCGGTTTTCTTGCAAGAATTACTTGTGCAAGGTTGAAATATGCATCCGTCATTTTCGGATTAATTTCAATAGCTTTTGAATAATTTTCGTAAGCCTCCTCCAAATCCATAAGGTTGTGGAAGGCAACAGCCTTTGAAAAATACGGCAAATCCCAGTCAGGTTTTAATTCTGTAGCTTTCTCCAAAGCCTCGATTGCCTGCTTAAAATTGCCTTTGTTTGTTTCGCTAATACCTAAATCTACGTAATATTTTGCGTCTTTAACCTGATTTTCCATAAATTTACCCTCTCGAGGTTCATAATAACCGAAAATTTCTTCATTTACAATAGTTTTTCGGTGTTTGTCATATAATTAGAATAGAGGTCAAAATGCTAAAAGATTTGCTGGAGAACAAAAAAATATTCAAACTCGTCTGTGGTGCGGGAAACGAGGATGCCGAAGAGGTAGAAAAACTGGTTGCCCTGTACTCAATGGCGGGTTGCAACTTTTTTGACCTTTCCGCAAAACCCGAAATCGTTGACGCCGCAAAGCGTGGACTTGAATTTGCCGGAATAAAGAATGACCGATATCTGTGCGTCAGTGTCGGAATTCAAGGCGATCCGCATGTGAGCAAAGCCGTTATTGACAGCGAAAAATGTAAAAAATGCGGGCGTTGTTATGCCGTTTGTCCGCAAAAAACCATTGTTGAAAAAGATTTGCACTACAAAGTCAACAAAACCCGCTGTATCGGGTGTTTGAAATGCGTCGAGGTTTGCCCCGCAAAGTGTATTGAAATGGTGTCTGAATTTGTTAACCTCAAAGAGGTTTTGCCACCACTTGTTGCAAAAGGAATTGATTGTGTAGAATTTCACACACTTGGCGAAAACGAAGCTGAAGTTGATGAAAAGTGGGCGGAGATAAACGCTTGTTTTTCGGGCGTTTTGAGCATTTGTATCGACCGTTCAAAACTCGGAAACGAAAAACTTTTGAGCCGTTTAAAAAGAATGTTGAAAACCCGCCAAGATTTCACGACGATAATTCAGGCGGATGGTTGCCCGATGTCGGGGAGCGAGGACGATTACAAAACCACTCTACAAACCGTTGCGGCAGCAGAAATTGTTCAAAATGCAAAATTGCCTGTCTACGTCATGCTATCGGGCGGAACAAATTCCAAAACGACAGAACTTGCAAGCCTTTGCGGGATTGATTTTCACGGGGTTGCAATAGGAACTTTTGCAAGAAAAATTGTCGAAAAATATATTTCAAGAAAGGATTTTTTGACAAATAAACTCATTTTTGACGAAGCGTTGAAAATTGCTAAAAATCTTGTCGAAAAATCAATGGAGAAAATGGGCTGATGAACACAAAAATTCTTGATTGCACAATTCGTGACGGCGGTCATTTATTCGATTGGAAATTTGACGAAGATTTCGTAAAATCCGCATACAATACGGCTGTTCAGTCTGGCGTTGAATATTTTGAAGTTGGTTATCGCAGAAAAAATCCTGATAAAAAATTTGGGGAATTTATGCGTTGCGAGGATGATTTTTTGTTTTCATTAATCGAAAAAAATCCAAAATGCAAACTCGTCGTAATGGCAGATGTAGGCAAATCGGATTTGGAGGATTTTTCGGATTGCAAACCTGATTTAACTCCGATAGATTTTGTGAGAATTTCTTCGTATCCCGACGATTTGGAGAAGGCTTTTGAGTTTTGTGAAGACTTGTCCGAAAAGGGTTACGGCGTATTTTTGAATTTAATGGCGAGCTCAAAAATATCAGAAAAAAATTACAAAATTTTGGAAAAATGGAACAAAAAAACTTGTCTAAAATCTCTCTATTTTGCAGACAGTTTTGGTG
>ERZ1026854.1836-NODE-1836-length-12806-cov-10.345620_pt1 | contig 12806 bp, 9 predicted proteins | sample MGYA00380157_ERZ1026854 | MGnify/ENA primary metagenome ERZ1026854 (study PRJEB33269, sample SAMEA4719793) | human gut metagenome | biome: human-associated habitat; feature: organic feature; material: feces | place: Cameroon | collected 2013-10 ...
ATGGTGGATGCCAGAGGGATCAGCTGGAATACCGCGAAGATGATAAAGAACGGCGCAATGAAGATGTAGCCCCATTTCGCGTAGCTGATCGACCCTTTCTTTTTCTTTTCTCCCATAAGGATCGCCTCCTGATAAATTTGCGGAAAGAACAGGGGCGGGCGGGAACAGCGTCCGGCCCGCCCCTGCGTATTCACTTTTCCGTTTTAGGGTCGGCTGCTATTATGCGGGCCACACCACGTCGGTCAGCTCAGGATACTTCTCCTTGATAGCGGTCTCGAAGTTTGCCTTTGCGGTATCTTCGTCCACGTTGCCGGTAAAGTAATCCTTGAATGCGGTCTGGAAGCTCTCATTCAGGCCCTGATCGTACGGACCAGCGTTGGACATATCGATCTTGGTTGCAGCCTCTGCAAACAGAGCGATGTGGTTCTGGCCGCCGAGGAAAGCGGAGCTGTAATCGCTGTTTGCGATCTCGTTCATAGCCTTCTCGTTGTTGGTGTAGTCCTGCGTATCCATGGTGATCTGCTTCATGATGGCTTCATCGCAGGTCAGCTTCAGCATAACGTCCTTGATGGTCTCAAGGTTGTCGCTGCCGGCTGCGCCGCAGATCCAGGTGCCGCCCCAGTAGTAGGGCTGAGGGCCTTCGCACACAGCGTAATCGCCGTAGATGCCGTTGCCAACTTCTTCCTTGCCGCCCTCAGCGACAGGAGTCTCCAGCGAGTTGCCCAGCAGGGTGAAGTTGATGCCCCAAGTGGAGTAGAAGAAGCCGAACACCTTACCGGTGGGACCCTGATCGGCTGCCCACTGGCTGTCCCACAGGCTGGACTTGTTGTTATAGCCCTTATCGGTGTACTCCTTGGTCTGATCGACCCACTTCATAATGTTCTCATCAACGGTAACGGTAGTGCCGGTGACCCACGGAGCTGCCACGTTGTTGGAGAAGGTGCGGTATGCATCATCAAAGCCGGACAGCATCTTGTAGCCCTTGGCGGCTGCCTGTGCAGCTACATCATTGAACTTATCCCAGTCGGACAGGTAGGTCTGCACTTCGGTGGGATCATCGGTGCCCAGAACATCCTTGGCAATGCTGCGGCGGTATGCAAACAGACCGGGAGTTGCCTGCCAGGTGGTGCCGCGCTGGCTGCCGTCCACAGTAACGATGTCCTTGGTGTACTGGTACTGGCCAGCCAGATCGTCGTCGGTCAGGCCGATGTCTGCCTTGACATCCAGAACGTAATCGGAATCCACATACTTCAGAGCGTAGTCGGCCTCGATCAGGAAGATATCGATCTTGTCGTCATCAGCAGCGCTGTCCTGGCTCAGCAGGGCTTCGTCCAGCTTGTTCTGATAGTTGTTGTTCTCGTTGGCATTGATGGTCCACTTCACAACGGTGCCATCCTTCAGGGTGGTGGTGGACTTGTCGGCTGCGATCTCGGAAACTTCGGGATAGTAGTCGTTGAAGCGGCTCTGGAACTCATCATTCCAGCACCAGATGTTCAGCACCTTGCCCTCGGCGGCAGCCGGAGCAGAAGCAGCTGCAGAGGATGCAGGAGCAGAGGAAGCAGCAGTGCTGCTGGAGGAACCGCCGCCACAGGCTGCCAGAGCAGCACCAACAGTCACGACACCGGAAGCGAGCAGGAAATTACGACGAGAGATCTTTTTCATAAGGGTAAACCTCCTTCATGGTTTTCCATTATTTGCAAAAGCTTTCTTCATAAAAGGTCCCGTAGCAGGAGCCTTTGGAGACATGTTAAAGGATGCTGACCGACCCGCCGTCCAGCAATTTGCCGGAAACACGGATCTGTTCGGGCAGGGTCACTCTTGGATGCTCGATCAGCTCAATGAGCTTGTCGGCAGCCGTGCGGCCCAGCGCGGCGGTGTTCTGCTGGTAGGTCACCAGCTGGGGCTTGACCACCCGCGAGAGATAGATGCCGTCGTAGCCCATCACCGAAACATCCTCCGGGATCGAAAGCCCCTTTTCGCTGATGGCGTTGTAGCCGCCCAGCGCGGAGAAGTCGTCCGGGAAGATGATGCAGGTGGGCGGCTGCGGAAGCTCCAGCAGCGCTTTTGTCTCGGCGGCACAGCGGTCGGCATCATGGTAGATGCCCTCCCGCACATAAGCTTCCGGGATCTTCAGGCCCAGCTCTTCGCAGGCCTGATAGAAACCTGCAACGCGGTTCTCGGTAACGGCGGTCTTTTCGCCGTGGATAAAGGCGATGCGGCGGTGGCCGCAGGCCCATGCCTGCCGCACCAGCGCCTTCAGGCCGGAAACGTTATCCGAGAGGATCGCCATGCGGTTATTGAACACATGGTCGATCGTGACCACCGGCACCTCGCTGTTCACCAGCTCCACCACCTGCGGCTCATAGAAGTTCACGCAGGCGATCACCACACCGTCCACATTGCGGTAGCGGCAGTGCTCAAGGTAGCTCATGCTCTTGCCGCTGATATTGTGGTTGATAAAGGTGATGTCGTAGCCGTGTTTCTCGGCTTCCACCTTGAAGCTGTCCAGCACGGCGGAGAAGTATTCGTGGGTCAGGCCGCTCTGCCGTTCATCCACGAACAGAACGCCCAGATTGTAAGTACGGTTCGTTTTCAAGGAACGGGCGGCGGCGTTGGGCATGTAGCCCATACGGTGCGCTGCGGCCCGCACACGTTCTCGTGTGGCAGGCGAGATATCCGGCTGATCGTTCAGCGCCTTGCTGACCGTTGCCACCGATACGCCGCATTCCTTTGCCAGATCTTTCAGGGACGGCATCGCTCGTTGCCTCCTTCCGAAGAACGGTTTACGGGGGATGTTCTCCGTCAAGTCCTTAATCGTTTTCGCAACTTCATAATAGCGTATTCTGCACGAAAAATCAAGATTAAAAGAATAACTTTCATTGCTTTTGGCTCAATTTTGGCGTTTTGTTCGTTTCCGAAGAACAGAAATTGTGCATCTCGGATGGATTTCGTTACATTTCGGTTAAAATCAAAAGATTTTCGTTGCAGTTTCGTTACGATTTTCGCCGCATATAATATTACCTATAAATTGTGTTTCAGCGTTTTCGTTTACAGAAAGCACAAAAAGCGTGCTTGAAATAAATTTTCTGAAAAGCATGGAAACAAGCGTATTTATGAAAGATACTTTCAGAAGTTTTTTGGAAAATCCTCTTGCTTTTTTTGCCTGCTTGGGCTATTCTAGAAGCAAAGAGAATGCTTTGATCGTCTGCCTTAATCGTTTTCGCAAAAGCGATGCCGCCGGAGCTGCCGGCAGCTGATAAGGAGGAAGCATTTATGAAATTCGGTCATTTTGATGACGCACGCAAAGAATATGTCATCACCACCCCGCGCACGCCTCTGCCCTGGATCAACTACCTTGGCAGCGAGGATTTTTTCAGCCTTGTCTCAAACACGGCGGGCGGCTACAGCTTTTACCGCGATGCGCGGATGCGCCGCCTGACCCGCTACCGCTATAACAGCTCCCCGCTGGATATGGACGGCCACCACATTTACATCAAGGATGGCGGTACCGTCTGGAACCCCGGCTGGCAGCCCACCAAGACAGAGCTGGACAGTTACGCCTGCCGCCACGGTCTGGGTTATACCATTCTGGAGGGTGAGAAGAACGGCGTTGCCGCTGCGCAGGAGCTGTTTGTGCCCACCGGCGATGCCTGTGAGCTGGACCGCCTGACTTTGAACAATAAGACGGATGCCGTAAAAGAGCTGGACGTGTTCAGTTACGTGGAGTTCTGCCTGTGGGATGCCATTGACGACAGCTCCAACTTCCAGCGCAACTTCTCCACCGGCGAGGTGGAGGTGGAGCCGGGCATCATCTACCATAAGACGGAATACCGTGAGCGCCGCGATCACTATGCGGTGTTCTGGAGCAATACGCCCGTTACCAGCTTTGATACGACCCGTGATGCCTTCTGCGGTGTGTACGGCGGTCCGGCAGACCCGCAGGCCGTCCGCGCCGGGCACTGCTCCGGCAGCATCGCCCACGGCTGGGCACCGGTGGGCGCGCTGCACATCCATGTCACCCTTGCACCGGGTGAGGAAAAGAAGATCCTCTTCGGTCTGGGCTACATCGAGAACCCACAGGAAGAAAAGTTCACGGCTCCCGGTGTCATCAACAAGGAGCGTGCCCATGCCATGATCGCACGCTATGCCACCGATGCACAGGTGGACGCAGCCCGCAAGGCGCTGGCCGACCACTGGGAAGCTCTGCTCTCCACCTACCATCTGGAATCCGGCGAGGAAAAGCTGGACCGCATGGTGAACATCTGGCACCAGTATCAGTGCATGGTCACCTTCAATATGAGCCGCTCGGCCAGCTACTTTGAAAGCGGGACCGGCCGCGGCATGGGCTTCCGCGACAGCTGCCAGGATCTGCTGGGCTTTGTACACATCATCCCGTCCCGCGCACGGGAGCGCATTCTGGATATCGCCGCCACCCAGTTTGAGGATGGCAGCGCCTACCACCAGTATCAGCCCCTGACCAAGAAAGGCAACCGCGACATCGGCACCGGCTTCAACGATGACCCGCTGTGGCTCATTGCCGGCACTGCCGCCTATCTGCGCGAGACCGGCGACTGGTCTATTCTGGACGAGCAGGTGCCCTTTGACAACGATGCCAGCAAGGCACAGAGCTTGATGGAGCATCTGCGCCGCAGCTTCAACTTTACCGTCACCCACCTTGGCCCCCACGGTCTGCCGCTCATTGGCCGCGCCGACTGGAACGACTGCCTGAACCTGAACTGCTTCTCGGAGCACCCGGGCGAGAGCTTCCAGATCACCGGCCCCAGCGAAGGCCCCGTGGCCGAGAGCGTGTTCATTGCAGGCATGTTCGTCAAGTACGGCCATGAATACGCCGAACTGTGCGACCACCTGAACCTTGCCGACGAAGCCGCTGCGGTCCGCAAGGCCGTGGACGGCGTGGAACAGGCGGCTCTGACCGCTGGCTGGGACGGCGCATGGTTCCGCCGCGCCTACGATGCTTTTGGCAAGCCCGTTGGCAGCAAGGAGTGCACCGAGGGCCAGATCTTCATTGAGCCGCAGGGCATGTGCGTCATGGCTGGCATCGGCAAGGAGACCGGTCAGGCCGTGCAGGCATTGAAGAGCGTAGAGGAACGGCTGGATACCAAGTACGGTGTGGTTCTGCACCAACCCGCATACACCAGCTATCAGCTCAATCTGGGCGAAATTTCCAGCTATCCTCCGGGATACAAGGAGAACGCCGGTATCTTCTGCCACAACAATCCGTGGATCAGCTGTGCCGAAGCCGTTCTGGGCCATGGCGACCGCGCCTTTGAGGTGTACCGCAAGACATGCCCGGCCTACATCGAGGATATTTCCGAGATCCACCGCACCGAACCCTATGTCTACAGCCAGATGGTGGCCGGTAAGGATGCCCCCACCTTTGGCGAAGCAAAGAACAGCTGGCTGACCGGCACTGCCGCATGGACCTTCTTCAATGTGAGCCAGTATATCCTTGGCATCCAGCCCACGCTGGACGGCCTGAAGGTAGACCCCTGCATCCCGCATACGCTGAGCGGCTTCACCGTTACCCGCCGCTACCGGGGTGTAACCTATCACATTGCAGTGGATAATACCGCTGCAGTCCAGTACGGTGTGAAGAGCGTCGCCGTGGACGGCAAGCCCATTGAGGGCAGTCTGCTGCCGCTGGCACCGGAAGGCGCTGTGGTAGAGGTGCAGGTGACCATGGGATGATCTTTACTGCATTTTCATAATTTCTCCTTCGTGCTGTTCTGAAAGAACAGCGGCCCCCGCATTACGATCCTGTTTGGGATCATAATGCGGGGGCTTTTTGTTTGGCAGTTTATTTTGTCGGGAGTGCAAAAAACCAAGAACTTCCCCTGTTGCCATCCTGCTCTTCCTTAATGGGCATGGCAAGCCAAAGGGAATCGGCCTGAAACAGCATCGGCAGGAACAAGATCAGGAAGCTGCTGATAACCAGACCTCTTGCGACGGAGACAATAAAGGATGCCACCGGATGTAAGATGGCTTGAAAATAGTAAGTGGAGAAGATGTTGAAGGGCAAAAGCAGGAACGAAACGGCGTATGTCAGAATGATGCTTTCCCCAAGGGGGAAAGTCTTTCGCTATGGATTAAGCCGCAAAAGCTGATTTTGAGATATTTTAATAGCACACTGTTGACATTGAATCAAAAGCGTGCTATTATATGTGCTGTAATCGAAAGGAGGAGATCGTTCATGTCCACCTCGCTTCCCAGCGGGCAGCTCATCAAGCTGCTGCATGACCGGCTGGAAAAACAGGCAAACAATACACTCCGTGCCCAAGACCTTACCATGATGCAGATCTCTGTTTTGATGGAACTGCAAAAAACAGAACAGAAGCAGCTTTCCATGAAAGAACTGGAACGGAAATTCTGTATTGCACAGTCCACCGTTGCCGGTATTATTTCGCGTCTGGAACAGAAGGGCTTTGTAGAAGCCTTTGGTGATGCGGCAGATAAACGGGTCAAGCTGGTCCATATCACCCCTGCCGGAGAAGCCTGCTGCAGGGAAGCCGCTGGTTATATGGAACAGGCCGAGCAGACCCTGCTGCAGGGCTTTTCCGAAGAAGAAAAAACGATGTTCAATCTGCTCCTGACACGGGCAGCAGAAAACATGAGATGATGCCCCGCCCCAGCGGCGGGCATCTTTTTGGGCATGATGATAGCGTGCTATCAGAAAGGAAATTCAAATGGAAGAAAACAAATCGCTGGAAGTCTTTGCAAAGGCTCCCGTCCGCAAGGCTGTGCTGCAAAATGCACTGCCTGCCATGGCCGCCATGCTTATGGTGCTGGTCTACAACCTCGCAGACACTTTTTTCATCGGGCAGACCCACGACGACCTGCAAGTGGCGGCTGTCTCTCTTGCCACGCCGGTCTTTCTGCTGTTTATGTCGGTAGGAACGGTGTTCGGCATCGGCGGCACTTCGGTGATCTCCCGTGCTCTGGGCGAAGGCCGGAATGACTATGCAAAAAAAGTCTGCTCGTTCTGTATGTGGAGCTGTGTGGGCGTAGGCGTTCTGATGTCGGCTCTGTTCCTGCTCTTTATGAATCCCATCCTCTCTCTCATCGGTGCCAGTGCCGAAACATGGGCCTATGCAAAAACCTATCTGACCATCGTGAGCTGCTCCGGTCCCTTTGTACTCATCGCCAACTGTTACTCCAATATCATCCGTGCGGAAGGGCAGTCCGGCAAGGCCATGATGGGGCAGCTGCTCGGCAATCTGCTGAATGTTATTCTGGATCCCATTATGATCCTCGCCCTGCACTGGAACATTACCGGCGCAGCCATTGCAACCGTCATCGGCAATGTGGTCGGTGCAGGCTACTACATCATCTACTTCCTCAAGGGCGAGTCCACGCTCAGCATCCGGCTGCGGGATTTTTCCGTAAAGGACAAGGTGGCTTCCGGCGTATTTGCCATCGGCGTTCCGGCAGCACTGGGCAACCTGCTGATGAGCATTTCCAGCATCCTGATGAACAGCCAGATGGCAAAATACGGCGATATGGCCGTGGCCGGTGTGGGTGTCGCCATGAAGGTGACTATGATGACTGGTATGGTGTGCATTGGCCTGGGGCAGGGTGTCCAGCCGCTGCTGGGCTACTGCGTCGGTGCAAGGAACTGGGAGCGGTACAAGAGTGCCCTGCGTTTTTCGCTGCAATTTGCGTTTGCACTGAGCGTAGTGCTGACGGCGCTCTGCTATCTGTTCACCGGTCAGATCGTCAGTGCCTTCCTCACAGATGCCGCTGCGTATGACTACGGCTTCGCCTTCTCCCGCATCCTGCTCTGCACCAGCTTCCTGTTCGGTGTGTTCTATGTTCTCACCAACGCCCTGCAAGCCTGTGGTGCGGCAACGGAATCCTTTATCGTCAACATCTCCCGGCAGGGTCTCATTTATATCCCGGCCATGTTCCTTTTGGGAAGCATCTTCCATGAGACCGGTCTGATCTGGGCGCAGCCTGTGGCCGATGTCCTGTCCTTCCTGCTGGCCGTTGCGCTGTATTACCGGAAGTCCAAAACGATGGTAGAATAAAGCCACCCAAGATGCAAAGCACCGCAGCGGTATTTTCAACCGCTGCGGTGCTTTGGCTTGACCGTATGGCAAACATCAGCCAAGGAGTGCGGATAAAAGATGCTTGCTCAAGATTCTCATTTCCGAAGAAAACAAAAAATGGGGCTGTTGTACATATCACTATTGTCTGTGGCTTTGATCGCAAGTTTTACAAGCAGCGCAATTCTCAACAACCTGTTTGCGATATGCAATTCACGGTTGTTGCCAACGAATCAAATCGTGAATTGTAATGGCAGGGTGCGTCCGGGTGGGCGCACCCTGTTTTTGTTTTGCCGTTATAAATATCCGTGTTCTTCTTTATACCGTCTTATGCCATCCCGTAACAGCTGCGCTGCCTGTTCTCCTTTTCCCAGTTCGATCAGATCTGTAAAATGAGCCAGCCCCTGCAGCGCGGCTTCTACTCCGTTTGTCTGCTCATATTCGCTCCAGAACGGCAGCACAGCGGTGATCAGAGCATTCAGGATCAACGGCGTGATGGTATTGCCGCTGAGTTTCATCAGGGTGCGGTGATAATAATACAGTGCCTCGGCAAAGCTCTCCTCGGTTTTTCCTTCCACAGCCAGTGCCGCACGCCTGCAGAGGTCTCGCAGCGTTGCGATATCCTCGGCAGTGTGGTTGGCCGCCAGCAGTTCCATCGCCGGGCATTCCAGATAACACCGCAGATCCAGCAGACTGCAGATCGTGCGCTTATCCATGTTCTGCACATTGCGGTTCATAATAGCCAGCAGCGTATCCAGATTGCCCGTGTTGGCATAATCCGCCACTGTCACACCCCGCCGGGAAGCCACATCCAGAAAACCGCAGCGGGCCAGTTCCCGAATGCCCTCATGCACGATCGTCTTGCTGATCTTCATCGTATCGGCCAGTTCCCGTTCCGAGGGCAGCTTGTCACCGGGTTTCAGCTCCCCGGACAAGATCATGTCCTCGATGCGCTGCACAAACAATTCCTTGATGGTGGGGGCAACGATAGGCTCATATCGCATGGCAAATTCCTCTGGTCAGACCACGACCACATAAAATCTCAGGGCGAAGTTCAGTCAATTCACGAATTGAATCCGACAAAATTTTATCCTATTATAGCATAAAAGATACTGTGCGGCAAGTCGGTTTCCGTCCAAGCTGCTGGTCGGAACAGTTTTGCCATCCACCCGACTGAAAAAGGAGAAATTATTTTGCGATACGATTATGATGTGATCGTCATTGGCGCGGGCAACGGCGGCTTGTCCGCTGCTGCTACCACCGCCCGCGGCGGCAAAAAGACGCTGGTGCTGGAACGCCACAATCTGCCCGGTGGTTCGGCCACCAGCTTTGTGCGGGGACGGTTTGAGTTTGAATCCGCTCTGCACGAACTGTGCGACCTCGGCACAGAGGAACGCCCCGGCACGGTCCGCAAGCTGTTTGACCAGTACGGTGCCAAGATGAAGTGGCATCTGGAACAGAACCTGTTCCATCTCATCGTTCCGGGCAAGACAGACCTTGTTCTGCCCAGCGGCATCGAAGCGTTTGCCAAGAAGATGGAAGAACTGGTGCCCGGCTGTGAAGCCAGCGTGCGGGAATTGCTGCGTCTGGGCGCACTGGCGGCAGAGGCACAGGCTTATGCCATGAGCTCCAAACACAACAACCTTGTGATGATGACCAAGTACGCCGACTTTCTGCGGCTGGCCTCGGTCACGACCCGTGAGGGCTTTGAGGCGATCCAGATGCCCAAGGCGGCGCAGGACATCCTGAACACCTACTGGTGCTATCTTGGCGCACCGCCGGACGATCTGGACTTCCTGACCACGGCACAGATGGTGTATAAATACGTTTACTACAAGCCCGGCCAGCCGGACAAAAAATCCCACAATCTTTCCCTGACGCTGGTGGATGTGATCCGCAAGCACGGCGGCGATGTGTGGTTCAACTGCGAAGTGGAACAGATCTTGTTTGAAAAAGAGCGTGCCGTCGGTGTGCTGGTGCATGGCAAAAAGCTGTACGCCAAACACATCATCGCCAACTGCTCGCCTTCCACTGTCATGGGCAGGATGCTGCCGGAGTACGTCAAGCCGCCCATCAAGTCGGTCAAGCTGGCCAATGCCCGGAACATCGCACTGGAGCTGGAGACCATGTATGTGGGTCTGAACCGCAGCGCAGAAGAACTGGGCATCACGGAGTATTCCACCCTCGTCATGTCCGACTGCGACCCGGACGACCAGTACCGCAAGGCCAACGGCGTGGACAAGGGCGTGTTTATCGCCAACTGCCTGAATGTCATTATCCCGGAGTCCTCCCCGGAAGGCACCTGCACCCTGTTCTTCACCACCTTTGGCGATTCTAAAGAGTGGGCAAGCCTTGCTCCGAAGGACTACTACAAGAAGAAAGAGCAGCGCATGAAGGACTGGGTGGACTACTACGAAAAGACCGCCGGGATCACCATCCGCCCCTACATTGAGGAGATCACCTTTGCATCCCCGGCCACCTTCTGCCGCTACCTGAACACTCCCAACGGTACGCCCTACGGTTATCAGGTCTACAAGTGGGACAATATCATCAACCGCCTGAACAGCATGGACGAGGAACAGATGTTCAAGGGACTGCGCCTGACGGGTGCTGCCTGTGAGAATATCGACGGCTATAACCTGTGCTACCTGAACGGCAACATTCAGGGCAAAAAGACGCTGAAAGACGCAGAGGAGGAACAGTGATCATGGCAAAACGACCCAGTTTGAAATCCATCAACCGTCTGCGCTTTCTCCACAACAACGATGAGCGCAAGCAGAAGATCGAAGCCGCCCCCACCACACCGCAGCCGAGAGAATTTCCGGTGAACAAGCTCTCCCGCCAGCTGCACCCGGACAAGCAGTTCGTCACCATTGGCGAGATTAAAGTGTGGGATGACAACTGCAAGAGCTTCACGTTTATCCCCGACCCAACGCGCGGCACCGAAGAATTGGCGTTCTTCAAAGCAGGCTCTTACCTGAGTGTTTTTCTGGATGTCAACGGCATGAAGCTGACCCGTCCGTACTCCATTTCTTCCTCCCCACAAGAGGCACTGGACGGAAAAGTGACCCTGACCATCAAGCGTGTGCCGGGAGGCATTGCTTCCAACTATATGCTGGACCACTGGACGGTAGGCGATAAAGTCACGCTGACCGGGCCGCTGGGCGAGTTCGTTTATCTGCCCGTCCGGGATGGCAGCACCGTCATTGGCGTGGCAGGCGGCAGCGGCATCACGCCGTTCCACTCCTTTGCCAAGGCCATCGCCGAAGGAGACGAGGACTTCAACCTTGTGCTGCTCTACGGCTCCCGCACCGAAAAGGACATTCTGTTCAAGGATGCGTTCGATGCCATCCAGAAGCAGACCGACAAGGTAAAGGTCGTTCATGTGCTGAGCGACGAGGAAAAGCCCGGCTATGAGCATGGCTTCATCACCGCCGACCTCATCCGAAAATATGCCCCGGCAGAAGATTACTCCATCTTCCTCTGCGGCCCTGCCGGAATGTACAACTTCCTCGATAAGCAGATCGAGACCCTGCATCTGGAACGCAAGTGGGTGCGGCATGAGCTGCAAGGCGAAGTCCATAACCCTGAAAAGCTGCCCGATTACCCGACTGACCGCATAGTTCCCGCCGAGGTGAAGATCACCGTGCGTATCTGCGGCGAGGAGCAGACCATCACCGCCCGTACCGGCGACACCATTTTGCAGTCGTTGGAAAAGAACGGCATCGCAGCCCCCGCCCACTGCCGCAGCGGCGAGTGCGGCTGGTGCCACTCCCTGCTGCTCTCCGGAGAAGTATACTGCCCCAAGCACTTGGAGCACCGCCGCGAAGCCGATTTTGACTTTGGCTATATCCATCCCTGCTGCACCTTCCCGCTGAGTGATATCGCGGTAGAAGTACCCTATGCAAAATAATTGAAAATGGCAAAGGCACCGGTTTTCCTCTCGGATACCCGGTGCCTTTGCTGTTTTCCGAAGAAAACGAAAAATCTGAACCCTTCTCCTATCGAGAAAAGGTTCGGATTTTCTATTTTAGCGGCAGTCCTCTTGGTAGACATTCCTACAGGTTGGGAACCGCGCACTAACAAAAGCCCCACTGTGGCTTTTGTTGCCCCGCCTGCGGTGGGGCCGTGCTGTTCAAGTCCTCTTATCCGCGGTTGCTGCTAAAGGGAAACTGCTATGTAAAACAAAAAAGACAGCTAACAAAAGCTGTCTTCCTTGTGGTGCAGGAATGCAATCCAAATCCGAACCATTTCCCTCAGATACAACTTCTGTCGCTTCTCCAAAGGTGACGGTCTGTGTTCCTTCTTTATAATTAAAGGTTATCAAAACCTTATCATCATACAGGTAAATCGCATTGATGAAGGTATCCACCAATGCCTGCCGCTGGTCTTTCTGGTTCATGTTGAGCTTGCGGAACCGCAGCAGCCAGAAGCGGATGAAATCTTCCGTGACCTTGGGCTTTGCCAGCTTTTCTTCCGCGATGCGGGCTTCAAGCTCACGCTTGGTTTCTTCCAGCTGCTCCAACCGTTCCTTGGTGGAGCTGGTCAGGATACCGGCCTGAATCGCATTGAGCATATTCTGGATACCGCATTTTGCGTAAGATTGCAAGATAAATCTTATTTCCGACAGAAAGGGCCGGACCCGTGCAAACAAGTCCGGCCTTTTCCGCGTCTTTGTTGGATCTTAAGCAAAGTTATGGTAAATGAAGAGATTGGCTTTTGGAGTTTACAGCAGGCTCAGTG